>SMUY01091936.1_pt1 | contig 39394 bp, 33 predicted proteins | sample 2456441 | NCBI WGS metagenome assembly SMUY01 (sample SAMN11095931, study PRJNA526329) | marine sediment metagenome | biome: Marine sediment; feature: Surficial sediment; material: Deep marine sediment; isolation source: Hadal surficial sediment | place: Pacific Ocean | collected 2014-11 | depth...
CACCATGGAGCGCCTGAAGCCCAAAGCCTGCAGGCTGCGGATGTTCGGCAGCCTGCTAGCAGCCCTACCGTGGATTCTCGAAAAAGCGCATCAGCTCGCTGTCGGTCCCCAGGATCAAGACGGTGTTGGGGTCCATCGTCCTCACGTAGGTCTCCAGCGACTTGGTGAACGAGTAGAACGAGGCGTCGCGGCCATAGGCCGCCGCATAGATAGCGGTCGCCTCGGCGTCGGCGGTGCCTCGCAGCTCTTCGGCGGTCCGGAACGCCTCCGACTGGATGCGCGCCAGGTCCCGTTCCCGCTCACCCATGATCCGCGCCGACTCCCCTAGCCCCTCGGATCGGAACTCCTCCGCAACGCGGTTGCGCTCGGCGATCATCCGAGCGAAGACGTCCTGCTGCACCTCCGGCACGTAGTTGATCCGCTTGAACTTCAGGTCCAGCAGCTCGATCCCGTATTCCCCGACCGCCTCGGCGGCTGCACTCAGGATCTCCTGCGTGATCTCCTCGCGTCCAATGGTGATTGTCTCGAGCACCTCCGGGACCTCGTCGCTGCCAGCCGTGACGACCGGTTCGCGGTTGCTGGTTCTGACGATCTCGATCAGATCGTGACGCGCCACCGCGTTGCGCGTCTCGCCGTCGAGGATGTCGTCGAGACGCAACTGCGCTCCTCGCTCGTCGGTGACCCGCTGGTAGAACAGCAACGGATCGGTGATGCGCCACCGCGCGTAGGTGTCGACAAAGATGAACCGCCTGTCCCGCGTTGGCACCTGGTTTGGGTCCCCGTCCCACTCCAGGAAGCGCTTCTCGAACACGTTTGCTGTGTCGATGAACGGCACCTTGAATTTCAGCCCCGGCTCGGTGATCGGGTCACCGATCGGGTCGCCGAACCGGGTGATGATCACCTGGTTCGTTTCGCTGACGGTGTAGAGCGAGCTCCCCAGCAGGACGAGCACGATCAGCCCGAGCACGATCGATATCAGTTGACGCGCGTTCACTGGCCACCTCCTGTGCGTTGTGTGGGATCGGTCAGGGCGGCGGTCGCCGCCCGCGCGCCGCTGTCGAGCGACAGCAGCGGCAGGACACCGGTGGTGCCCTGGGCGACGAACACCTTGCGTCCCACCTGCGGCAGGATCTGCTGCATCGTCTCCAGATACATCCGCTGCCGGGTCACCTCCGGCGCCAGGCGGTAGGCCGCCTCGACCGCGGCAAACCGCGATGCCTCACCCTCGGCGCGGTTCACGCGGTCGAGGGCGTACCCCTCGGCTTGCAGCACCGTCTGCTCAGCCTCGCCGCGGGCCCGTGGAATGACGGCGTTGTACTCGGCCTCCGCCTCGTTGATCTGCCGCTGGGCCTGCTGCTGCGCCTGACTGACGTCGTCCCACGATGGCCTGACCGGGTCCGGCGGGTTGACATCCTGCAGCACCACCTGGTCGATGATGATCCCCATCTCGTACTGATTGGCCAAATCCTGCAGCCTGACCTCCACCGCGCTCTCGATCTCCTGGCGGCCGATCGTCACCACCTCGGTGACCGTCCGGTCGCCGACCGTCTCCCGCATGACCGCCTCGTTCATCGCGCGGAACGTGTCAACGAGGTTGCGGACCTTGAACAGATACTCGTAGGGATTGGAGACCCGATACTGGACGATCCACTCGACAACCGCCACGTTCAGATCCCCGGTCAGCATCACCGCTTCATCGGCGAACCGTCGCTCCTGGGTGGCGAACTCGGTGCGCACGCCCGCCTGGACGGTCCGGAACCCGAACTCCTCTTTCAGCTGTTCCTGGACCGGGACCAGTGTCACGTCGTCGATGAACGGCAGCTTGAAGCGCAGCCCCGGCTGACGGTCAGGTGGGTTGTATTTCCCGAGCCGCAGGACCACGGCCACCTCATCGGTCCCAACCTGATACACGGTGCTGAACAGCGTCACCAGCGCGACGAGTGCGAGCAGTCCGGCCGCCGCGGTGCGCCAGGGGATGTTGGGTATCTTGAGCCGACTCACGTCGAGGACGGGAAATCTGTCATCCATTTACCTTCTCCTTCTATGAGCGCGAGGCGATCGAGTTCTGTGGGTTGCGCCGGAACACCGCGCGTCCCGGTCAGCCGCTGATGCGAAACAGTACCTGTACTGTAGCCGCAATCGCACCCTGGTCGCTGGACCATTCTGGAGAAGCCCGTTCGGGCTCCTGGTAGGACTACGTCGCCGGAAGAGATCTGATTCGGGCGGAAGGTGGGAAGACCGGGAAAGAGGGGCGTCCTCTGGACCTCACCCCAGCCTGCTCCCCCTTCGGCCACACGTGTTCTGCTCAGGGCTGGCAGGGGAGCGGGAGAAACCGGAGCCTGTTTCCTGACCGCCCGACGCCCGATCGAGCTCTCGCCCCCTCACTTCTTCGTATATTGGTCCCAGTTTCGCGTGGTGCCCGGTGCGCGGTCCGCCTGGAGCACCTGCATCCAGCCCGGATACTCCGACGACAACGCGCTCACCGTGTTCAACCGCTCGAGCTCATCGTCCCTCAGGGCGACGTCGACCGAGCCGAGATTATCGTCGAGCTGCTCGAGCCGCTTGGCCCCGATGATGACGCTGGTCACCGCCGGCTGGTGCAGCAGCCAGGCGAGCGCGATCTGTGCTACCGACACCTCGTGCGCGGTCGCCACCTCGCGCATCACGTCGATGATGTCGTGGCCGCGGGTCTCGTCGACCGGCGGGAAATCGAACTTCGTGCGGCGTGCGTCCGGGTCGGCTGCGCCCTCCCGGGTGAACTTGCCCGACAGGAATCCGCCGGCGAGCGGGCTCCACGGCAGCAGCCCCAGCCCCTGGTCGTCGATGAGCGGGATCATCTCGCGTTCGAGCTCGCGGCCGGCGATCGAGTAGTAGGACTGTGTGCTGATGAACTCCGCCAGCCCGTGCTCTCGCGAGACGCCGAGCGCCTTCATGAGCTGCCAGGCGGTCAGGTTCGAGCACCCGATGTAGCGGACCTTGCCGGCGCGCACCAGGTCGTTGAGCGCGCCGAGCGTCTCCTGGATGTCGGTGTCCGGGTCGTGGCCGTGGATCTGGTAGAGGTCGATGTAGTCGGTGCCCAGCCGGCGGAGGCTGGCGTCACACTCCTGCATGATGTGCACGCGGGACAGCCCGATCTGGTTCGGCCCGTCGCCCATCCGTCCGCGGACCTTGGTGGCCACGATGACGTCCGGCCGCCGCGCGCCGAGCGCCGAGCCGAGCATTTCTTCCGACCGGCCGACCGAGTAGACGTTGGCGGTGTCGAAGAAGTTGATACCGGCATCCAGCGACCGATGGACGAGGGTGTTCGCCTCTTCCTGGCCGAGGGCCCCGATCGCTTCGAACATGCCGACGCCGCCGAACGTCATGGCGCCAAGACAGAGCTCCGAGACATAGATGCCGGTGTTCGCGAGACGACGATAGTTCATGACGGTGAATATCCTTTCCTCGGAAGTCAGAAGTCAGAAGTCAGGAAGCAGGAGAAGCCGGATGGCTGCGCCGCCTGTCTTCAGCGACCTGCTGGATGTCCCCGGTTTCAGGGCGCCCACAGCTTAAGGCCCCGCTGGGCATCGGGTGATCTACCGTTCTGCCCACCGCTCCACGACCCACTGGCCGCCTGCCCGCAGCGGCGTCGCACCCATCTGGAAGTGGCCGACGCCGTCGAGCGGCATGAACGAGACCGTCTGCCCGCGCTCGTCCATTTCTCGTGCGAGCTGTGCTGCCGGCTCGAACGGTACCACCTGGTCAGCGCGGGCGTGGATGATGAAGACCGGCATGTCGCCGACCTGTTCGGCGTCGTCACGGTTAGACCGGGCCGCCATCGGGATCGCCGCGGTGAACAGGTCCGGGTGACGCGCGGCCATGTACCAGGTGCCACGTCCACCCAGGCTGAACCCGGTGACGAGCACGCGATCCCTGTCGATCGTGTATCTCTCCATCACGTCATCGAGGAGCGCCAGGACGCCCCGCTCGCTGGTGGCATTGGCCCAGGAGCGGGCCGGCGCGTCGGGGGCGACGATGATCGCGCCCCAGTCGGAGAGCGCCGGAGCCACGACGCCCCGCAGGAACTGCGTGCCGTAGTAGGGCCCGCGCGACCCCCCTGGATGCAGCGCCAGCACTAGCGGCCGCGGCTCCGCCGGGTCGTAGTCACGCGGAATATAGATGCCGTACGTCACCGTGCCAACGCCCTCGACCTCGAGCGTCGTATCGTGCACACCAGGCTCCAGAGGCGCCTGGACCAACGTGCTGAGCAGGACCGTGCTGAGCAACCAGCGCATTGTCATCTCCTCACTGTCAGGTGGCCGCCGGATCGAGCCAGACATGTCGTCCACGGCGATGCCTAGCCCCCGCGTCGCGGGGCTGTGAGACAAGCGTTGCTCGCGATGTTGCGCTGGTCGTCGTCTGGGCGGCTCGAGGCGCGGCATCGCGAGCAGCGTCATTATAATCGTTGGGCCCATGACGGTCCGCACCCGCTTTGCTCCCAGCCCCACCGGCTATCTCCATATCGGCGGCGTCCGGACGGCGCTGTTCAACTGGTTGTTCGCTCGCCGGCACGGCGGACAGTTTCTGCTGCGGATCGACGACACCGACGCCGAGCGGAACGTGGCCGAGGCGTTGCGGCCGATCCTGGAGGGGTTCCGCTGGCTCGGTCTCGACTGGGACGAGGGCCCCGAGATCGGCGGGCCGTATGCGCCTTACTACCAGTCGCAGCGGGGCGATCGGTATCGGGCGGAAGTCGAGCGGCTGGTGGCGGGCGGCGCCGCCTACCGCGACTATGCCACCACCGAAGAGATTCAGGCCGAACGCGAGACGGCGCAGCGCGAGCAACGTCGTTTCCTCTACAGCCGGCGCTGGATGGCCGAGACCGACGCGCAGGCGACGGCGTTCGAGGCGGAGGGTCGGCGGGCGATCGTCCGGCTACGCATGCCCCGCGAGGGTCGCTGCGACTTCCACGATCTGGTGCGGGGTGATGTCGCGTTCGAGTGGGCGCTCGAGCAGGACCATGTCGTGCAGCGGGCCGACGGCACCTGTCTGTATCACCTGGCGAGCACCGTTGACGACCACGATTTTGCGATCACCCATGTGATCCGGGCGGTCGAGCACCTGTCGAACACGCCCCGCCAGATCTTCATTGCCACGGCGCTGGGCTACACGCCGCCGGCCTACGCGCATCTGCCGTATGTGGCTGCGCCGGGCAGCGCCGCGAAGCTCAGCAAACGGAAGCTGAGCACGTATCTGCGGCACCACGACTTCAAGAAGTCATACGACCACGGCGCCGGGATCGCCGAGGCGCAAGGTCTATCCATCACACCCGAGAGCTTCAACCCGGTGGTCGTCGACTTCTACCGCGAGGTGGGGTACGAGCCGGACGCGCTGTTGAACTACCTGCTCCTGCTCGGCTGGTCGCTCGACGATCGGACGGAGACGTTCACCCGCGAGGAGATGATCGAGCACTTCTCGCTCGAACGGATCAATCGTTCGGCGGCGAGCTTCGACCCCCAGAAGCTGCTGGCGTTCCAGGAACGCCGGATGCAGGCGCTGTCGGTCGACGCGCGGGTCGCGCGGGTGTTGCCATTCCTGGAGCGCGGCGGGCTGGTCGGCGCGCCGTCACCCGACGACCAGCAGACGCGGATACGCCAGGTCGTCGAGGCGGCCGGCGACCGGATCAAGGTCGCCGGGGACATCCTCGGTTATCCGGAGTTCTTCCAGGCGGACGATGAGGTCGCGTACGATCAGAAAGCGTTCGACGAGCGGGTGCGCAGGGTGGGGGTCGAGCCCCTGTTGCGCCGTTTTCGCGACCGGCTGGGTACCACCGCGCCGTTCGATGCCGACGCACTGGACCGCGCGATGCACGCGTTCGTCGAGACCGAAGGCGTCCCGATCGCTCAGATCATCCACGCGGTGCGGGTCGCGGTGACCGGCAAAGCGGTCGGTTTCGGCCTGTTCGAGGGGTTGGCGATCCTGGGACGTGATGCCTGCGTCGCCCGTATCGACCGCGCGTTGGCGCGGTTGTCCGCCGCCGCCAAGGCTTCGGCGGATCCGCCATAGCTCGCTGACCGACGACACCGGCGAGCGACGGCGGAGCGTCTAGCAGTCCGTGGTGACAGTCGTGCGTCGCACTGAGGGTGGCGAAGCGCCGGCCTGGCAAGGCGAGACGAGGGAGCATACCGGCAGTATTCGACCGAGGAACAACGCAGGCAGGGCGGATGCAGCGCCAGCCGAATGCAGCGGGACTTTCACCACGGGCTGCTAGAGAGCGCAGAATCCTACATGATCACTGACCCACCCCGAGACAGAGACAACGCCAAGGACGTCTCCACCACCGGGCTCGATTTCATCCGGCAGATCGTCGTCGAGGACCGGCGGGCCGGGAAGCACGAGGGTCGGGTGCACACCCGGTTTCCACCCGAGCCGAACGGGTATCTGCACATCGGCCACGCCAAGGCGATCTGTCTGGCCTTCGGGCTGGCCGAGGAGCACGACGGGTTGTGCAACCTGCGGATGGACGACACCAATCCGACGACCGAGAGCGTCGAGTACGTCCGGGCGATCAAGGATGCCGTGCGCTGGCTCGGGTTCGACTGGGGAGACCGGTTCTTCTATGCCTCCGATTACTTCGAGCAGCTCCACGCATTCGCCGTGCAGTTGGTCGAGGCCGGGACGGCGTATGTGTGCGATCTGCGGGGCGCCGACGTCAGCGAGTATCGCGGGATGTGGAACCGGCCGGGGCGGAACAGCCCCTACCGGAACCGGTCGGTCGAGGAGAATCTCGACCTGTTTGCCCGGATGCGCGCCGGCGAGTTCGAGGATGGGTCACGGACGCTGCGCGCGAAGATCGACATGGCGTCGCCGAACATGAACATGCGCGACCCGACGATTTACCGGATCCGGCGGGTGCCGCACTACCGGACCGGGGACGCGTGGTGTATCTACCCGATGTACGACTTCACGCACCCGCTGTCGGATGCGCTCGAGGGGATCACGCACTCGCTCTGCACGCTCGAGTTCGAGGACCACCGACCCCTGTACGACTGGTTTCTCCAGCACATTGACGTGCCGTGTCAGCCCCGGCAGATCGAGTTCGCGCGGCTGAACCTCAGCTACACCGTGCTGAGCAAGCGCAAGCTGTTGGAGCTGGTGGAGCAGGGCCACGTGGCGGGGTGGGACGACCCCCGCATGCCGACGATCGCCGGATTTCGCCGGCGCGGGTACACGCCCGAGGCGATCCGCGACTTCTGCGATCGGATCGGTATCGCCAAGGCCAGCAGCATCGTGTCGGTCGCGCAGCTCGAGGATGCGGTGCGGCAGGACCTCAACAAGCGGGCGTTGCGCGTGATGGGGGTGCTCCGGCCGCTGAAGGTCGTCATCGAGAACTATCCCGAGGGGCAGGTCGAACAGGTCGAGGCGGTCAACAATCCGGAAGACGAGTCCATGGGGTCGCGTGAGCTCCCGTTCTCCCGGGAGCTCTACATAGAGCGGACCGACTTCCACGAGGATCCCCCGAAGAAGTACTTCCGGCTCGCGCCCGGTCGCGAGGTCCGGCTGCGGTACGGGTATTTCATCACCTGCCGGGAGGTGGTCAAGGATCCGGAGACCGGCGAGGTGATCGAGCTCCGGTGCACCTACGACCCGGAGACCCGAGGGGGATACGCACCGGACGGTCGCAAGGTGCGTGGCACGATCCACTGGGTGTCGGCTGCGCACGCGGTGGAAGCGGAGGTGCGGCTCTACGACCATCTGTTCGCGAAGGTCAACCCGGAGGAGGTGGAGGAGGGCGGAGACTACACGGACGCCCTGAACCCGGCGTCGCTCGAGACACTGACCGGGTGCCGGGTGGAGCCGAGTCTGGCCGGCGCACCGGCCGGCAGCCGGTATCAGTTCGAGCGGCAGGGCTATGTCTGCGTCGACCCCGACTCGACCGACGACCGGCTGGTGATCAACCGGACGGTCACATTGCGGGACACGTGGGCTAAGATCGAAAAGGCGCAGGCGCGAACCTAGCAGGGTGCTAGACAAAGCGCTCCGACTGCTCCCCCTCGTGAGGAAACGTCGAAGCCAGATCACTGCGGCCGGGCCGCAGATTTCGTTGTGGCGCACGGCTCGAGCCGTGCGATCGCAGGCCTGAAGGCCTGCGCCACATAGCAACAAGGAGGCAGCACAGATGATGAAGCGTATTGCGGCAGTCGCCGCCGTTGTGATGGTCGTGGCTGGGCTCACCGTGGCGGCGCAGACCGATGTGACCGGCACCTGGAACTTCGTCGTCGATCTCGACGCCGGCTCCGGGGAACCGGTGTTCGTCTTCACGCAGGACGGCGAGACGCTGACCGGAACCTACGAAGGCACGTTCGGGAGCGCCGAGATCACCGGCAACGTGATGGGCGACATGATCGAGTTCACGTTCGCGGCCGAGGGTGCCGGCGAGGCGACGTACACCGGCAAGATCATGGGCGACATGATGGAAGGCACCTGCGATTATGGTGCTGCCGGTGGTGGCACCTGGAGCGCCACGAAGGCCGGGTAGTGTTCCGGGGCGGGTGACAGTTCAGGCCGAACGGTGTCGGCTCTACCGGGCGTCCTGACGCACGGTCATTTGATGTGCGTCGCGAGCGTCGCGCGCCAGCGTGCCACGGCGTCGGCATCGTACGGGGTGGCGGCCTCGCCTTCCAGCACCAGTTGTCCCGACCCGAAGGGGTAGCCGTAGAACCGCTCGTTGGCGTCTCGGTCCGCCCGGATTGTCGAGCCCTTCAACGTGATCCCGGCAAACAGCCCGCGGGTCCTGGAATAGCTCAGGATCTCGGCGTGCAGCGTCAGGTCGGTTGATGCCTCGATGTCCCGGCCGATCGGTCCCACGACCGCCGAGACGTCGGCCCCGATCTTGAACTCGTTCTGCAACAGCTTTTCCAGCCCGCGTCGGTTCATGATCACCAGGATCAGATCCACCGACTGCACGCCGATCTGCAGACCGAAGCTGCCGCCGGTCAGCGTCAGAAAGGCCGGCGTTGACCACTCGCCCTGTTCGTTTCTGGCGCTGATGACCCCTTTGCCGCGATGCCCGCCGAAGATGAAGCCGGCCTTCAAGGTGGACGGGAAGATAGCGACCGCTGCCGCCTTGTCGAGAATGGCCCCTGGAATCGCCTTGTCGGGGGCGTCCATGATTTCTTCGAAGACGGTCGTGGCGGTCTTGAGCCGCTTGTTCTCATCGTCCTGCGCGATGGCCAGACCGGCGCCGAGGTGCAGGGCAAGCCCCGCGATCAGGAGTCGTGTGTGTCGAATGTCCATACGGTCCTCGTCAAGGCTCGAGGCGTCGGCAGGCCTGGTTCCAGTATAGTGCGTCGCTGCTCCGGAGCGAGTCCTGGCCTTCAGGCTTCAGGCGCTTCGGAACGGCGACTAGCGGGAGGGCAGGCTGGCTTCGAACTCCTGCGATTGCAGGAGGTTCATGATCGCCTCGCGGTAGCGGCCCCGCAGGATCTCGCGCAGGTAGTCGTCGGCGCCGGCCGAATCCGGGGCCCGGTTCAGCAGCCCCGCGTAAAACGCCTCGAGCAGCTCCGCCGGCTGCGACCGCCGGCGCAGGTCGGCGAACTCCCGGCTGTCGACCATCGAGCTGACCTGGTTCTCGAGACGGCCACGCTGCACCTCGGCAATGGTCGTCGCGCGGGCGCTCGGTTCAACCTCACGCTGCAGAATCGCGCGATACAGCCGCTCGGCGATCTCCACGGCCTGGCGGCGTGTGTAGTTGCTTGCGCCGATGCCGGTGACCTCGAACTCCAGCGCGTACTCGAGGTTCAGGTTGCCCGGTACATACAGCACCGCGCGGCAGCGGCCCCGGCTCCGCCCGGCGCTGAACCGCAGGTCGCCCCCACGCGTCTCCTTCACCGATACCCGGCCGTCACACTCGCGGTCCAGCTCGACACCTATCCGAAACCGGTCGCGCGGAAACCGCCGGCCCCGCTGGTCGAATGGGTCGATCTCGATGGTGAACGACTCGCGCGGTTCGAGCCGGATCCGTCCCCTGCGTAGCGCGCGTGGCCGTTCGCCGTCCTTCCCGCCGACTAGCTCCAGCTCGACCACCACCGGCTCCCGCCAGCCGTCGAACGGGCTCTGCGCCGCGGCGTCGCCGGGCAGGCCGATCATCACCAGCACGCCGACGACCAGCAGCTCGCGGGCGTGCGACCGCATTCCGTCTGTCACGGTGTCTCTCCTCTGGGCTCTCAGGGGGGGGACGACAATCCATCTGATCATACCTCGGGTACAATCGCGCGTCGGGACGTTCCCCGGGGTAGTGGCGAGTCCCCGCGCGTGCGCGGCGACGGATGCGTCGCCGCACCGTCGCCGCGTCGAGAGCGCCCAGAGGCCAACGCCGATAGCCCACAGCCGAAGAGAGCACCCAGTCCTCATATGTCCACGCGAACGAATCGTCAAGTCTTGCTGAACGCCCACCCGGTCGGTTTCCCGGTCGACTCCGATTTCAAGATGGTCGAGACACCGGCGCCTGAGCCCGGCGACGGGGAGCTGCTGATCCGCACCATCTACCAGTCGCTCGACCCCTACATGCGTGGTCGCATGAACCCGGGGCTCTCGTATACCGCGGGCGTCAGCCTCGGAGAGGTCATGGGCGCCGGCACGGTCGGGCAGGTGGTGGCGTCGAGACACACGGGGTTCGCCGAGGGGGACTTCGTCCTCTCCCATAACGGATGGCAGGAGTATGCCGTGTCTGATGGGCAGGGGGTCCGGACGCTGGACCCTGCGACCGCGCCGATCTCGACCGCGGTCGGGGTGCTCGGTATGCCGGGCATGACCGCATATGTCGGACTGCTCGACGTCGGCGGGCTGAAGGACGGCGACAACGTCGTGGTGTCGGCGGCGTCGGGCGCCGTCGGGTCGGTCGTCGGGCAGATCGCCAAGATCAAGGGATGCCGCGTGGTCGGTGTGGCCGGTATACAGAAGAAGTGCGACTACGTGACCGGTGAGCTCGGCTTCGACGCTTGTGTCAGTCATCGCCGCGAGACGCTGCCGGACGACCTGAAGGCGGCGTGTCCGGACGGCATCGATCTGTATTTCGAGAACGTCGGCGGCAAGGTGTTCGAGGCAGTGGTGCCGCTCCTCAACGACTTCGCGCGGGTGCCGGTCTGCGGCCGCATCGCCAACTACAACATGACGACGTTGCCTGAGGGTCCGAATGAAGTGCCCCGTCTGATGGGGCTCGTCCTGGTCCGCCGCCTGCTGATCCGTGGCTTCATCGTCTTCGACCACGCCGCCCGCCAGGGCGACTTCCTCCGGGACGTCGGTGGCTGGATCCGGTCCGGCGAGCTGACGTATCGCGAAGATATCGTCGAGGGGATCGAGCACGCGGTCGGCGCGTTCCAGGGGCTGCTGCGTGGGGAGAATTTCGGCAAGCTCCTCGTGCGTGTGTCCGACGACCCGACTCGCACTAGCGAGGCGGAGCCTCGCTAGTGCGAGTCGAGCTATTTTCAATGGCCCCGCTACGCGGGGGCTAGCGCGAGCCGAGCTATTCTCAATGGCCCGCGTTGTTCAAGGAGTCTAGCCATGCTTGACCGACAAATGTGTAGCGCCCTGATGCAGGCTCGGCTCGCCCCCGCGTAGCGGGGCCGTTGAGAAATGTCGTCTAGCGCAGCGCAGCCTACGACGGGCGGGGGCACGCGTCGGTCTGAGGCGGAGCTTCGCGGATCCCGTCCGTCCCGGTTCCCCGACGCGCTGGTCCTGATCTTCGGGTTGATCCTGCTGGCCCAGCTGGCGACCTACGTGCTGCCGGCCGGGGAGTTCGAGCGCGAGGGCCGGCAGGTGGTCCGCGGCACCTACCACGCCGTCGAGGCGGCGCCGCTCCCGATCTTCACGTTCCTGACGGCGGTCCCGGCCGGGTTGGCCGACGCGGCCGATATCATCTTCTTCATCCTCATCGTCGGCGGCGTGTTCGGGGTGCTCCGGGCGACCGGGGCGATCGACGCGCTGATCGGCCTGGCGATTCGCCGGCTGAGTGGCCGGCCGGTGTTGCTGGTCGGCGGCATGGTGACGCTGTTTGCTATCGGGTCGTCCACTGTCGGGATGGCCGAGGAGTACATGCCGTTCGTGCCGCTGCTGGTGACGATGTGTCTCGCGCTCCGGATGGACGCGGTGGTGGCGCTCGGCATCATCTACGTCGGTGCCGGTGTCGGCTACGGCTGTGCGGCGCTCAATCCGTTCACGGTGCTGATCGCCCAGAGCATTGCGGGCGTCGAGCTGACGTCGGGCCAGGGGGTCCGCTGGCTGCTGCTGGCGGTGTGTCTGGTCATCGGTGTGCACCACATCCTGCGATACATGCGCCGGGTGCAGGCGGACCCCAACCACAGTCTGGTGCACGATGTTTCCTACGCTGAGGGTTTCGACCTGCCAGACGACGTGCGGCTCACACCGGCGCGGCTGGTGGTGGTCGCGGTGTTCGTCGCCGGGGTCGGGCTGTTCGTGTATGGCGTCGGGGTGCACGAGTGGTATCTCACGGAGCTGACCGCCGTCTTCCTGGGCATGGCGCTCGCGGCCGCGGTGGCCGCGCGAATCTCCCCGAATCGGGTCGCGCGGGCGTTCTACACGGGCGCCGCCGAGCTGACGACCACCGCCATCATCGTCGGGTTCGCTCGCACCATCCAGGTGGTACTGACCGAGGGGCAGGTCATCGACACGATCATCCATGCCCTGGCGTCTCCGCTCCAGTCGTTCCCGGGCCACGTGGCGGCGCTCGGCATGCTCGCGGTGCAGACCCTGTGCAACCTGTTCATCCCGTCCGGCTCTGGTCAGGCCTATGTGACGATGCCGATCATGGCGCCGATTGCCGATCTGACCGGGCTCACACGGCAGACCGCCGTCCTGGCGTATCAGTTTGGTGACGGCTTCACCAACATGGTGGTGCCCACCAACGCGCTGCTGATGGGGATGCTGGCGCTGGCCCGGATCCCGTATCAGCGCTGGCTGCGGTTCGTCGGCCCGCTGCTGGTGAAGCTCTACGCGGTGGCGATCCTGGCGCTGATCCTCGCGGTCCAGCTGGGGTACTGAACAGCCTCTGTGGTCCTCGTCCCGGTCCGCTCCCCCGTCGGCAACGCGTGCTCCGCGCAGGGCAGGTAGAGGGAGCAGGTGACACCGGATCGTGCCTGAAGCCGCGAGGGTTACTCGATCCGATGCTTCGACAGGTAGTGGCTCAGCGCCCGTTGGCTGATCCCGATCAGCTCCGCTGCCGCCTTCTTCACGCCACCCGACACCTCGAGCGCGCGGCGAATCGTTTCCTGCTCGGCCCATTCGACGTTCCGGCGCAGGTTCGCCGACGGGAGTCCGTCCCAGGACGACGACGACCCGGGATCGGTTCCGGGCACCGACACGGTATGTGTGGTGAGGGTGGTGTCCGTGGTCAGGACGACGGCCCGCTCGATCGTGTTTTCGAGCTCCCGGACGTTGCCGGGCCAGTCGTAGGTTTGCAGCATGAGACGCGCCTCCTGGTCGATCGCCTCGATCCGCTTGCCGGCCCGCTTCGCGTGCTTGCGCACGAAGTGGTCGACCAGCACCGGGATGTCCTCGCGCCGCTCCCGCAGCGGGGGAATCTCGATCGGAATGACGTTCAGCCGGTAATACAGGTCTTCGGCGAACGCGCCGTCTGCCATGAGCCGCTTGAGATCCCGGTTCGTGGCCGCGATGACGCGGACGTCGACCCGGAGGGTCCGCTCTGCGCCAAGCGGTTCGAATTCCCGCTCCTGCAGCACCCGCAGCAGCTTGGCCTGCAACCCCAGGCTCATGGTCCCGATCTCGTCGAGGAAGATCGTGCCCCCGTTCGCCAGCTCGAACCGCCCCTTCTTGTTCGTGGTGGCGCCGGTGAAGGCGCCACGACGGTGCCCGAACAGCTCCGACTCGAGCAGGGTGTCGGGGATCGCCGCGCAGTTGACCTTGATCAGCGGCATGTCGCGCTGTCCGCTCCGGTCGTGGATGGCGCGGGCCACCAGCTCCTTCCCCGTGCCGGTTTCGCCGGAGATGAGCACGGTGCTTCTCGACTCCGCCACGAGCTCCGCCATGCGGATCACTTCCTGCATCCGGGCGCTGCGGCCCACGATGCCGTACTGGTCGAACGCATCGCGCTGCTCGCTCAGCAGGTAGCGGTGTTGCGTGCGCAGGCGCTGATGCTCCAGCGCGCGTCGCACGACGACGAGCAGCTCGTCGACGTCGAACGGCTTCTGCAGGTAGTCGAACGCGCCGAGCTTCATCGCCTCGATCGCGCTGTCCACCGTCGCGTACGCGGTCATCATGAGGATCTGCGGGCGGTCGACCTCGGCAACCGACGCGCTCAGCTCGCGGATGAGGTCGAGCCCCGTCATGTCCGGCATGAGGTTGTCGACCACGAGCATGTCGAATGGTTGGCCGCCGAGCAACTGCCGGGCCTCCAGTCCGCTGGCCGCTTCGGCAACCTCATATCCTTCGTCCCGCAGCGCGGCGCCAAGCGCCCGGCGGATCTTGGCCTCATCGTCGACGAGCAAAATACTGCTAGTCATTTTCGTTGTGGCGGTGTCGCAGTGGTGTGCAGCTTATCGTGGTCGCCTCGGGGAAGCCGGCGAGCCGATCCCCGCGTCGCGGGGCTGTAAGAAAAGCCGCCCGAGCGATGCCTCGCCAACCGTCGTCTGGGCGGAGCGAAGCGCGGCGTCGCGAGTCATCTCTGAGCGGCGGCGGCGTGAGCGGTGTCGAGCGGGAGCTCGATCCGCATCTCGGTCCCCGCACCCGCCTGACTCGTCACGGTGATGGTGCCGCCCAACCCCTCGATGATGTTCTTCGTGATGGCCAGCCCGAGCCCGGATCCGGTCCGTTTGGTCGTGAAATACGGGTCGAACACGGCGGTCAGATCGGACGACGCGATGCCGATGCCGCGGTCGCGAACGACGACGGAGACCCGGGAGTCGTCCAACCGATGCGTCTCGAGGGCGATGTCGGCGCCGTCGGTCGAGGGTGCCGCATCGTCACCATGCGGCTGGGCGAGGACGGCGTGCCGCGCGTTCAGCAGGACGTTCACCAACGCCAGGCGGAGCCGTTCGCCGTCGGTCGTGAGGTGGTCGGCGTCCGGGTCGAGCGCGACGTGAATGGTCGGGTTCGTGGCATCTGCCGTCACGGCGGCCACCGTGTCGCGACAGAGCGCGCTGAGGTCAATGGGCGCGAGCTCGAAGCGGATCGGTCGTGCGAAGTCCAGCACCTGGCCTACGAGACGATCGAGACGGTTCACCTCCTCGTCGATGTCCGCGGCGGCCACGCGCGCCGGTGCGGGAAGCGCGGTCTGGCGCGTCAACGTCCTGACCGACATCTTGATGATCATCAGCGGATTTCGGATCTCGTGCGCGATGACCGTGGACAGCCGACCCAGTGACGAGAGTCGCTCTCGGTCCGCCGCCTCTCGCTGAAAACGCGCGATCGATTCGGTCATCGTGTTGAACGTTCTCGCGAGCAGCTGCGTGTCTTCGTCAACCCGCGGTCCACGGTCGGGCAAGACGATCTTCTTGGTCAGATCGCCGGTGTCCGCCATCTCGCGCATGGTCGCGATGATGGTGCCGACCGGCCGGGTCACGGTGCGGGCCACGCCGTAGCTGAGCAAGATGGCCACCAGCACCGCCAGGAGCGCCGTGCCGGCAAGGGCCGTCTGCAGCGGCCCGAGAAACTCCAGCTCCTTGGTCCGGGACCGCAGGATGATCGCCAGGGGGGCCCGCTGCGTGTCGTCATCCGCGCCGGCCGCAGACCACGCACCTTCCATCGACAGGCGGCGGGTGACGGTCACGTACTCTTCGTCGCCCAGGCGGATCCGCGTGCCGGCGGTGCCCGGTACGGTCGCCGCGAGTGTCGCCGCGTGCTCCGCCGGGAGCGTGGTCGCCTGCACGGAGCCGTCCACCACGAAGGCGATGTCGCTGGCGGTGAGCTCTTTGAACCGCGCCGCCAGGCGATCGTCCAGCGCGAAGCCGACCGTCAGGGTGCCCAGCAGCTCGGGGTGCGTCTGGTCGATCCAGATCGGGATCGTGACCACCTGGATGTCACCCCCGGCGCGCGGCCAGAACGAGGCCGTCGCCCGGCCCGCGAGCGCGGCCCGAATCGTCGGCATCTGCGACACGCGCTCCGCCGGCAGATCGACCTGGCCGATCTGCGCCAGGATTGCGCCGTGGGTGTTGGTGACCACGAAGAGATCCGACCCGATCTGGCGCTGGTAGTCTTCGGCGATCGGCCGGACCGTCGGGGGGTGGTCGACACCGACGGCCGCTTTCAGCTTGGGCAGATCGGCGATCAGTCTGGCCTCCCGCGCGAACTGCTCCAGCAGCAGGTCACGGTACTGCTCCAGCGCGGTGGCCGAGTCCTCCAGCCCGCGTTGCAGCTCGTCCTCCGCCTGCCGTGTCACCGCGACGTTGACAAGGAGGATCGCGAGGCCGATCGACAGGATCGCCATCAGCGCCGTCGCGAGAAAGATACGGTTGCTGAGCGAGAGTCTCATCGGTCCATCTCGCAGGTTGCTGGACACGTGCCCCCTCTCGTCCTCTCCCCTTGGGGAGCAGGCCGGGGTGAAAGCCACGGGCGCTCTCTAGAAGCTCACCTCGACCTCTCCGCCATCGGACGGGACCTCCACCGACCGCGTCTGCGGCTCGAACAGCTCGTGCCAGCGGACGACAGTGTAGGTGCCGGGTGGCACCCCCTCGATCCGATACCGTCCCTCGTCGTCGGTCACTGCGAAGAAGCGATGGGTAAAGACCAGGACGAACGCGCTCATGTGGGAATGAATGTCACAGAAGACGCGGATGATGCCAGGGTGATCGAACCGCACCGACCTGGAGCGCCCTGAGGCGTAGCGCCCGAGGTCGAACGACCGCACCCGCGACAGGGAGAAGACATTGTGATAGGTCTCGTCGCTGTTGGGAAAGTCGACCTCGGTTCCCGTGGTGACGGCGACCACATGCGGGACGAAGGTCTCGCGACGTTGGTCGATCAGCGTCCGCGGTTCGTTGCCGTGCTCGAACGCCTCACCTGGGGCGGTCTCGAGATACACGACCGACCGGCGCCGTGTCGCTTCGGGACGCGGTGGCGGCATGCCGAGCCCGCGTATGTCCGGGCGGCGGGCCACCGGCGCGACCTCCCGGGGCAGGTCGACCTGGCCCTTGATGACACCGACGCCGACACCGGTCTGGGCCCCGCACGGCGTGCCGGCGGCGACCGCCATGCCGCAGACCATCCAGGGCACGATTCGTGCGAGGGGTGTCGGCATCAGAACCAATAGGAGAGCTGTGCCGCGACGAAGCGGGTCCGCCGGTCGCGCACGTTGTCGCGCCAGTTGTGCTGATACGCCAGCTTGGCGAGGACATTCTGCCGGACGTAGTATCCGCCACCGACTTCGAGTCGCGTCACCGGCACGTCCCACGGCGTCGGGCGGCCCCCGAACAGGGTGCCCCTGATGGACGAGAACCCGATGTGGTCGGCCCGTCCCGCCAGGTAGAACCCGGGTCGCACCTTGTACTGACCTTCGGCCGTGATCCCCAGCGCTCGAAGCGGCGTGTCCAGCAGCGGCGCGGCGACCGTCGGCAGGCGCCACGAGCTCAGGATCCCTTCGACACGCACGAGCCAGTGGTCCCGAGAGTACTCGAGATCGGCACCCAGACCGCTCTGGGTCATGTGCGGGGTGGCCCCTGGCGGCAGGGCGTCTCGCACGACGCGGCTGACGAACTCGGCCCGCGCCGCCGACACGCCGAACAGGAGACCCGCGGACGGCTGAAACGCGGCTCGCACGGCGATCTGCTTTCCGCCGTTGTCATCGCGCACGAGCGGGTTCGAGAGACTGCCGGTGGTGATCGCCCCGACGATCGCCACCGGTCGGTCGCCGACCCGCACCTGCAGTCCGGTGTCCCAGCGCAGTGCCGACATCAGGGGCACACCCGGGTCCTGCGTCTGGGCCCCGATCGGGTAGCTGAGACGCCATCCGCGACCGCGCATGCTCAGGAGGTCGTCGGTGTTGGCGGGTAGCGCGTCGGCTCTCAGTGACGTGAGGTACTGATACGGCAAGGGCAGACCGATGAGCGGGTTGCCGAGGCCATAGCCTCGTCGGGCGAATGCCCCGAACGTCGGAGGAATCCGACCCGCCTGCAGGTCAATCGGGCGCGTGGCCCATGGGCGGACCCGCACGAACGCGGCATGCACGAAAAAGGGTTGACCGCTCTCCGTTCTGACGTCAGCCAGGACCGAGACGCGCGCGCCCAGCGACAACGCAGAGGTCACCCCGAGCGCAAGACGGCGGAGTGCGTTCTGCCCATAGTCGCTCTGGTTGAGATATGCGTCGTCTTTCGCCGCCGTCGATGCGCTGACCTCGGCGCTGATGACCAGTCGCCCCGCGGCGACGCTGATCGGCTCTGAGGGCAGCACCTGTCCCGTCGTCACCGGTGGATGCCCGAGCAGTCCTGCGACGATGACGACCACCGCGGCGAACAGGCGGTGACGGTGCCGCGGTGGCAGCGTCATCGTCGTGCTATCAGCTGACATGACGTGTCCCGAGTCACAGGTTCGCGAACACTCGCCGGGCGGGGCAACCCGCAAGGGGCGGCGCTCGGCTTCTCGCTCAACAGGGTCGAACACTGCCGGGATGCTCCCTCGTCTCGCCTTGCCAGGCCGACGCATCGCCACCCTCGGTGCGATGCGGGCCTTTCACCACGGACTGCTGGACCCGATCGGAGGCGATGACGGCGCCGACATCGGGGTTGTGCCTCTGGACGACCGCCTGGTAGCCGCCACGGTCCGCCGCGGTCGCCCTGGCGGGGTCAGCCGGCGGTGTCGCTGGGCTCGAGCATCGATTCGGCACCTGGAGACGTCCAACGAGTATCGGGTGTCCCGCGTCAACAGTGCCCGAAGAATGTGCGCGAATTCTAGACGTGGGACACCAAGATGGGAAATTCTACCCGACCCGGTCGCCGCGGGGTCGGGTGAGAGAGATCACAGAGAGCAGTCCAACCGACCGGGCGCGACGCCGGCTCGCTTTCGTCCACCGGCCGCCGCTACAATACTCATGATGGGTTGTGTCGGCTCGGCCCCCTGGTGTGTCACGCGTTTTTCGTTCGGGCGTAGCGGCCGGGCTCGAGGGTCCGCGCACGAACAGGTGTCCCCGTGTTGGGGCGTCGAGGCGCCCGGCTGGCCAGGCACGACGAGGGAGCACATTGGGGGATGTGTGACCGAGGAGCAACGCCGTCCAGGCGGGATGCATCGCCAGCCGAATGCTACCGTAATGATGACCGGGGCCACTTAGCTCGGTCCCGGCGGGTCTGATGGCCCGCTGCGGCGTCGTCGTGAAAACCGCACGCGTGTCCGATGGGGAAGAAGATGAGAACTTGCGGGGTGCTGTTGCGCGGTGCTCTCGTGGTGTCGGTCGGTGTCATGGCCGGGTGCGGGGGTCCGACCGCGGCGGCGCCGGTGCCCGTGTTCTCCGCTGCCGCGCGGCCTGGCTCCATCCAGCTCGTCGCCGACCCCACACCGCTTCCCCCGCTGACCATGCAGGACCTCGATGGCCGGATCATCACAACCGACGACTTGCGGGGCAAGGTCACACTGGTGAATTTCTGGGCGACGTGGTGCGCGCCGTGCCGCGCCGAGATACCGGATCTCATCAAGCTGCAGGCCCGCTACCCGGACCATCTCCAGATCATCGGCGTGTCGGCGGATGAAGGCCCGGTGCAGGTGGTCGAGGACTTCGCGACCGAGTACGGCATCAATTATCCGATCGTGATGGCCACGCCGGAGCTGAACCGGGCGTTCCCCGGTGTCATGGCGCTGCCCACGTCGTTCATCGTCGACCCCGAGGGACGTGTTGTGCAGACCCATATCGGTCTGATCAATCCCGGGGTGCTCGAGCAGGAAACCCGGTTTCTTGCCGACCTCGATCCGACCATTACCGTTGACATCGTCGAGGAGAATCAGCATGGCCTGCTGGTCAATGCCGCGCAGGCGACCCAGATTCCGGGTCTGGACCTGACGACCCTCACGCCGGAACAACGGACGACCGCGTTGCAGCGGCTGAACGAAGAGGAATGCACGTGCGGCTGCAAGCTCACGCTGGCGCAATGCCGGATCAACGACTCGTCCTGCGTCGTCAGCCTGCCGCTTGCCGAGCAGGTCGTCGCCGAGATTGTCGGCACGCGGTCGTAGGTCACACCGTTCTCGCGACGACAGCCGAAGCCGGTCACCGACAACCACCGGCGGCGTCGTGTCCCACGGCTCGTGGCTGTGGCCGTTGGACGCTCGCGACCGCACGAAAAGAACCAGGGTCTCGCCCCGACAAGAGGGAGCGCGCCCGCGTCGTACGTCCCACAGCCCAGAGCCGTCGAGGGTCGGCTCGTCGTGCTCGGTGCGTCACCGGAATCACGAACGGGACCACGCAGCTCGAGCCGGGGCTGCGGTCAGACGAAGAATCAGTTGAATCCTGCCGGCGAGCCCGGTATTCTTCCCGCCTAGCGGTCCGTGGTGAACGTCCGGCGCTGGTTGAATGTTGCTGAATTTTCACCACGGACTGCTGGTGTCTGAGGTTTCTGGTTCGCGGTGATGCGAGCTGCCCGGCGGCACGTCGGAGGTGCAGCCGTCGACACGAAACGCGTATGAGGATCCGCTGCTGACGTACGTGGTCAAGCGGGCCATTCGAGGCACGGGGGCGTAAATGGAACTGTTTCAATTCGGTACCGATCCGTGGGGGCAGGAGATTCTCATTCGGCTGGGCTGGGGACTTCTCACCGTGTCGTTCTGGGCGGGGATCATTTTTATCCTCTTCCACGCGGTCTACGCGGTCGTCTGGAAGCCGAGGGTGGCCGTGGAGGGCGGGGCCGCCTCGCCCGGCATCGAGGCGAACATCCCGGAGAAGGTCGTCCGTCACACGGGCGTGGCTCGGATCTTCCACTGGGTGATGGCGGCCTCGATGCTCATCCTGCTGGCGACCGGCTTCCTGCCGATCCTCGGGCTGGACTTCTCCTGGCTGAACATCCACTGGATCTCCGGCGTCATCCTGATCCTGTGCATCCTGTATCACATCGTCCACGCCTCCTTCTTTCTCGACTTCTGGTCGATCTGGATCTTGCCCCGCGATCTGAAAGAGGCCGTGCAACGGACGAAGCGCCAGCTCGGGCAGTCGGTGGACGTGGGCAAGCACGGCAAATACCCACTCGACCACAAGCTCTATCACCTCGCGGTGACGTTCTTCGGACTGATCGTCTCGGCCACCGGCATCCTGATGATGATGCGGATCGACCACTGGCTCCCGGTCCTGGCCCGAAACGACACCTACTTCACCGACCCGAACTGGGGCATCGTGTACACCGTGCACGGCTTTTCGGCGGTGTTGTTCGTGATGCTCACCATCACCCACATCTACTTCTCCCTCCGTCCGGATAAACTGTGGATCACCAAATCGATGATCTTCGGCTGGGTGAGTCGGTCCGACTACCTGGCGCACCATGACCCGGAGAAATGGGTCGTGACCGACGATAGCTCCAAGGGGTGAGACTGTTTGGCACACGGCGTTGCCCGCCGCGTTCATGAAGGTAGAAGCGTGTCCGATACTGTAACGGCGAAGCTGAGAGATCGTATCGACGCGATCGAAGGCGGGTACGAGTTTTTCCTGAGCTATGCCGCGAAGGGTTTCAAAGGCGACCCGGGGACCGGCGGCGAGTTGCGGGACTGTCTCCAGCGCATGGCCACGGCGATGGACGGGCTCGGCGAGTTCCTGTCGGCTCTGGTCCGCGGGCGCGGGCTCGAGCCGCTGCCGCCGTATGAGGCGTTCTTCGAGGTGATCGGGCGGGATGCCCGGCGCGCCCAGCTGGCGGTTCAGCTCGTCATGGCCCAGCCCGGCATCAGCAGCCAGGTCATCGATAACCTGAACGCCTCGGTGCATCTGCGCGCCCTGCTCACCGATCTGTTTCTCATCGACGAGATCCTGCGGCCGCGCGCCTCCGACGCGATCCCGGCCGCGGCACTGGCCGGTGAGAAGCCCCCGCCCGCGGGCACGTCCTCCACGCCCTGAAGAAACGCTCCGGGTGCTCCCTCTCGCCCTGGGAGACGGCCGGGGTGAGGGCCAAGGGTAGAGACAACGGCAGACCTACCTTCGCTCGCTCCGCTCGACGCTCACAATCAGACGCTGATCGGGAACGTACATCCGACAGACTGGACCAACCCGACCCCGGCGGACCGGTATCATCTCGTCGTCGTCGGCGCCGGCACGGCCGGGTTGATCGCCGCGTCGTTCGCGGCGGGCGCCGGTGCCAGGGTGGCGCTGGTCGAGCGTCACCTCATGGGGGGTGACTGCCTCAACGTCGGGTGCGTGCCGTCGAAAAGCATCATCCGGTCGTCCCGTGTGTTCGCGGAGCTGCGTGACGCCGCGGCGCTGGGGTGGCGTGTTCCCCCCGGCGCGGTGGTGGATTTCGAGGCGGTGATGGCGCGTATGCGTCGGATCCGGGCCCGGATCAGTCCGAACGATTCGGCGGTGCGCTATCGCGACGAGAAAGGGGTCGATGTCTTTCTCGGGTTGGCTCGCTTCGCGAGCGAGACGACGCTCGATGTCGGCGGCGCTACCCTGCGGTTCGGCAAGGCGCTCATCGCGACCGGCGCGCGGCCGGCACAGCTGCCGATAGCCGGGCTCGCCGAGGCCGGCTATCTCACCAACGAGACGGTGTTCAACCTGACGGCGCGGCCGCGTCGGCTGGCGGTGATCGGTGGCGGTCCGATCGGCTCGGAGCTGGCGCAGGCGTTCTGCCGGTTGGGGTCCGAGGTCACGTTGCTGGAGATGTCAGACCACATCCTCGTGCGCGAGGACCCCGACGCCGCCGCGATCGTCCAGGCGGCGATGACGCGGGACGGGGTGCGCGTGGTCGTCAAGTGCGGCATCGAGCGGGTCGAGCGACAGGGCGCCGAGAAGGTGATTCATTTCACCTGTGACGGCGTGCAGCGCGTCACGGTGGACGAGATTCTCGTCGGTGCCGGTCGCGCGCCGAACACCGACGGGCTCGGTCTCGACGCCGCCGGGGTGAACCATGACCGCAAGGGCGTGAGGGTCGACGACACGTTGCAGACGTCGAACCCGCGCATTTATGCCGCCGGCGATGTCTGCATGGCCTGGAAGTTCACCCACGCGGCCGAGGACGCCGCCCGGATCGCGGTCCAGAACGCGCTGTTCCCCGGCCGGCGCCGGCTCAGCGCGCTGACGATGCCATGGTGCACCTACACCGCCCCGGAAGTGGCGCACGTTGGCCTCTACGAGCACCAGGCGGCCGCGCAAGGGGTGTCGGTCGTTACCTATACGCAGCACTGGCGCGACGTGGACCGGGCCATCACCGACGGCGAGGACGACGGGTTCGTGCGGATTCACACGCGCACGGGGACCGATGAAATTCTCGGCGCGACGATCGTGGCCGGGCACGCCGGCGAGATGATCAGCGAGGTCACGCTGGCGATGGTCGCCCACCTCGGGCTCGGGACGCTGGCCAACGTCATTCATCCCTACCCGACACAAGCAGACGCCCTGCGCCGGGTGGCGTTTCAGTACAGCGTCACCCGGGTCACGCCCCTGGTGAAACGGCTGCTCGGGGTCTGGCTGAAACTCACCGGATGACCGACAAGACACAGTGAGCGCGGGCATGCGGAGCCGCGCGCGCACTATCCGCAGCAGCCGTATGAGGGGATTGGGTCCGAGTCTACTTCGTCTGGCCGTCGGCACGGTGTTCGTGGCCCACGGCCTCAGCAAGCTGCTTCCGGTACCCGGGGGTGGTGTGAGGGGGACCGCCGCGCTGTTCGAGTCGCTCGCGTTCCAGGCGCCCTACGCCGTCGCGATGACCCTCGGTTGGGTCGAGGCGGCCGGCGGGGTGGCCCTGGTCCTTGGCGCCTACACCGGCTGGACCGCCTTCGCGTTGCTTCTGACCACGGCCGTGACCAGCTGGCAGCTGCACCTGCCGCATGGGTTGTTCCTCAACTGGTCGCTCGAGCCTGGCGTCGGACACGGGTACGAGTTCGACCTGCTGCTGATCGGCGCGCTGCTCTCTTTGTTGGCGACCGGCGCCGGCAGTCTGTCGGTCGACGGCGCCCGCCAGCGTGCCGCGGAGCTCGAGTCGGCGGGTCGGGCCCGTCTGCGGCGCTAGAAAGTGGCGTCGCGGCTGCAGATCCGTCTTCGCGGCTGGGCGCCTGAAGCCTGAAGCCTGAAGCCTGATGGACCTTACGAGACGTGCGGTTCTCATCACCGGCGGTAAGCGGATCGGCGCGGCGGTCGCATCCGCGTTCGCGGCAGGCGGCGCCGATGTCGCGCTGTCCTACAACCGGTCGCGGGGGGACGCCGAGCAGGCGGCCGCCGCCGTCGAGGCGGTGGGCCGGCGCGCCGTCGTCAGTCACGCGGATCTGTCGCGGCCGGATGACTGCGCGCGGCTGGTGAACGACTCGGCGGAGACGCTGGGACGTCTCGACATCCTCGTCAACATGGCATCGGTCTATGCCCGCACCGCCTACGATCGGTTGACCGAGCAGGATTGGGACCGCGGTCTCGCAGTCGATCTGAAGGCGTCCTTTCTGTGCGCTCGGGCGGCGGTGCCGCACATGCGGGCGCAGGGGGGCGGGCGTATCGTGAACTTCGCCGACTGGACCGCCGCAAGCGGCCGTCCACGCTATGCCGGGTTCCTGCCCTACTACGTCGCCAAGCGCGGGGTCATCGCGCTGACCGAGGCGCTGGCGCTCGAGCTGGCGGGCGACCACATTCTCGTCAACGCCGTTGCGCCCGGGCCCATTCGTCCGCCGGACGGCCTCGACGAGACCGCCGTCGCCGAGGTGGAGCGCGCCACCCCGCTCGGCCGGTGGGGCGGCGACCAGGAGATCGTCAAGGCGGTGCTGGCGCTGGTCGAGACCGACTTCATGACCGGCGAGACGATCCGGATCGACGGCGGCCGGCACCTCCGCTGACGCCGGCCTGCACGCAGTCCGGGGTCGAGCTGACGGTCCACACGTGAACTTACACGTGACAGATATATATTACACGTGTAAGATAAGTGAATGGCAATTCACGATGAGGTTCTGGACACCGCGCGGCGGCTGTGTCGTGACAGGGCTGACTGGAGATTCACGCCGGTTGAAGTCGTGAACGTCCTCGGTCACCTGAAAGCAAGCTCAGTACGTACCCACATCGTCAGTCGCTGCTGTGTCAACGCGCCGATCAACCATCAGCACAGATGGCCCTACTTCACGCGTGTTCAGCGAGGCGTCTACGAAATTCGATCCGAGTATCGACGTCCACGGCCGGCTGCACAGCGGGACGATAGGCACACCGGGTCTCCGGAAGGTGTCTCCGAGTCAGCGGCAACCTACCGAGTCGACGAGGGTACCGCGGTGCGACCCGCCATTCATGCCGTAATTCTTAAGAGCAACGCGTGGTATGTCGCCGAATGCCTCGAGGTCGCGGTGGTGACACAGGGCCGCACACTGGACGAGACCGTGTCCAACTTGCATGATGCGATCGCACTGCACCTCAGTGACAATGAGTGGAGTCGTCTTGGGATAGCGCCGACGCCCCGGCTGGTCATCAGCTACGAGCCATCGTCCGCCGGGGGCTGATGCCTCGGCTTCGAAGGCTCACGACGCGGCAGCTGCTGCGCGCGGTGCGTGATTTTGGGTTCCAGGTCATCGCGACCCGGGGCAGTCACGCCAAGCTGGTGAGAGTGCTGCCGTCTGGCGAGCGCCAGGTGTTGACCGTGCCGTTGCACTCGCAACTCGCCCCGGGCACGCTACGGCCTATCTTCCGTCAGGCGGTTCGGTTCATCCCGGAGTCGGAGCTGCGGTCGAACTTCTTCACTGAGTGAGATTCGACTTAACCGAGCACCTCCCGCATCGACGCCAGAGCGCCATCGAGCTCGCTGGGTTCGCGCGCGAAGCAGCACCGGATGTAGCCTTCACCGACAGCGCCGAAATCGACGCCAGGAATAGTCCCCACGCGTGCCTGCCTGATCAGGTGCTCCGCCATCGCCCATGACTGAGACCGACCGGGCGCCAGTCCACCCGGTGGCTCCCAGTCGGGGTCGATCCGCAGAAAGGCGAAGAACGCGCCGGCCGGTGGCGATCCGGTCAATGTGCCTGCGAGGCCGGCCAGACCGGCATAGAACCGGTCTCGGCGCGCTTCGAGCGTCGCGCGATTCGTGGCGATCCAGTGCTGGTCGGACTCGAGGGCCCCCAGACCGCCGTATTGGACCACGGACGAGACGTTGCTGGCGGTCAGCGAGATCAGTTTCAGCACACGCGCGCGCAGCTTCCGGTTCTTGACCACGACGTAGCCCAGACGCAACCCGGTCATCACGTGCGACTTGCTGAACGTGAAGACCGACACCGTCCGTTCATACATCTCAGGTAGCGCGGCCAGGCTGACGTGCCGAGCGCCGTCGTAGACGATGTCCTCGTAGGGCTCGTCCGAGATGACCATGAGGTCTCGCTCGCGGGCCAGTGCCGCGATCGCCTCCAGGTCGGACCGCGTGAGCACGCCACCAGTCGGATTGTGGGGCGTGTTCACCAGGAGTGCCCGGGTGCGTGGCGTGACCTTCGCGTGGAGCTCCTCGAGGTCGTGCCGCCAGCCGAGCGTGGGCCGCAGGGGACACGGAACCGGCGTTGCGCCGGTCGCGAGGATGTGGCCCAGCGTCGGCCCCCAGACCGGGTCCGGCACGATGATCTCGTCGCCCGGGTCGAGTACCGTACGAGCGATCAGGTAGAGGCCATGCATGCCGCCGGCGGTGACGAGCACCTCGTCCGGGTCGTCGACCGGGATTGCGTTCCGGTCGCGGAGCTTGTCCGCCAGCAGCGCCCGCAGCCTCGGCAACCCGCCGGTCTGCACGTAATGTGTCTCGCCGGCATCCAGGGCTCGCTTCATCGCCTCGCGGATCGGCGCCGGCGTGTCGAAGCTGATGTCCCCGTGGTCGAGCCGGAACGGCCGGTCGACGGTCGACATCATGTCGCGGATGCTGAAGATGCCGGAGAGCGGGACGGCGTCTAAGGGATTTCCCATATGCTCGCAGAAGTCAGAAGGCAGAAGTCAGAAGGCAGGAGGCAGGAGGCAGGAGGAAGCTGGTGGCTGACGCGCATCGAACACGCTTTCCCTTCATGGACTCGCCTCCGAGTCACGGACGGCCACCCGTTTCATGATGCCCGACAGGATCTGAGCGGCGCGGCCGACCGGGAGGTTGCTGACGTAGAAGTGCCGGGCGCCGAGGTCGAGGAGGGCTCGGATGGTGCGGGCGCAGATCTCCTCGGCGGTCGCGCCCACCTCGAACTCGCGGGCCAGCGCCTGGGCGGGGACGGCGAGAAACCGGCCGAGCACGGCGAGCGTGCGCGGGTTGGCGCTCCGGTAGTAGAACACGCCGAACAGGCCGGGCAACAGGAGTCCACGCCGACGTCCCTCCTCCAGGAAACGGGCGACCGGCGCTTGATCGTGGTGCGACACGATCTGTGTCAGGAAGAAATCGGCGGTGGCGTTCGGGGCCAGGAGATACGCGACCTGTGCCGCCGGGTCGCGTGCCGGGTTGGCCCAGCCGCCCAGCAGCAGATCAGGCTGTCGCGCCCGGATCTGGGCGCGCAGCTCCCAGCTGTGCTCGACACACCGAGGCGCGCCGACGTGGCGGTCGCCGCCCAGCACCACCAGCGTCTCGAAGCCCAGCGCGTGCGCCCGATCCGCGTAGCCCAGACAGTGCGCCAGCGTGTGCTTGGCGGTCAGAAACGGTACCACCATGTCTCGCGGCGCCTGTGTGCCCAGGTTGGCGCTCAGATGGCGCAGGTTGTCCTCCTCCTGCTGACCGACGGCGCTGTCGGTCAGGAAGACAAAGGTCTCGTCGCGGGCCAGCCGCCGGACCGCGTGGTAGGTATCGATCCACGCGTCCATGCCGGCCGCGGCATCGAGCGCGGCGCGTGGCGGGCGCAGCTCCGCCGCGATGACGGACCGGTCGCGTGCGAACGTCTCGCGAAGTGACACTAGCGCGGCGCGGTCGGATCGGTCGGGGTCGCGTCAGCCGGCTGCAGGTGCTCGAGGATGAAGTCCAGCATTGTGTGTCGCAGATGCGTGATCAGGTTCGGGTCCCTGATGCCGTGCCGCGAGCTCGGGTAGAGCATCAGATCGAACTGCTTGCCCGCCTTCTGCAGCGCATAGACGAACTGCAGCGTGTTCTGCAGATGGACGTTGTCGTCCATCGTGCCGTGCAGCAGCAACAGCGCTCCGTGCAGATCGGCCGCGTTGAACCGCGGCGAGCTCCGGCGATACCCCTCCGGGTTGCTCTGCGGTGTCCGCATGAAGCGCTCGGTGAAGATGGTGTCGTAGTTGCGCCAGTCGCTGACTGTGCCGCCGGCGATCCCCATCACGAAGCTGTCGCTGTGGGTCAGTGCGTAGCTCGTCATGAAACCGCCATAGCTCCAGCCCTCGATGCCGATACGCGCGCCGTCGACGTAGGGCTGCTGTCTGAGCCACGCGACGCCGTCCTCGATGTCCCGGAGCTCCAGCTCGCCGAAGTGCTGATAGACCGGCCAGGCAGACACCGCGCCCTTGCCGCTGGCTGTCCGGTTGTCCATCACCCACACGATGATCCCGCGCTGCGCGAGCAGCTGGTAGAACATGGTGGCGCTGCCGCCCCAGGCGTTGCGGACCTGTTGCGCGTGCGGGCCGCCGTAGGTGTGCTGGAACACTGGGTACCGCCGCGTCGGGTCGAAGTCGGGCGGTGTGATCATCATCGCTTCCATGACGAAGCCGTCGCGTGCCGTCACCTGGAGGAACTGCGGGGTCGACAGTCGGTAGTCGGCCAGCGCAGTGACCCGGTTTTCGGTCACGACCCGGGTCTCGGTGCCGTCGGCGGCGTGCACCCGCACCTGCGGCGGGGTCTCGATGTCGCTCCAGGTGTCGAGATACCGCGCGAAATCTGGGCTGAAGCGGGCGCGGTGCGTGCCCTCCACCTCCGAGAGCCGGGTCAGCTGGTTGCCGTCCAGCGTGACGCGATATACGTCGCTGCCGATCGGGCTGCGCTCGGTGCCGGAGAAATAGACCCAGCCGGTGTCCTCGTCGATACCGTGCAGGGTGCGCAGCTCCCACTCGCCGTCGGTGACCTGCGCGATCAGGGTGCCGTCGGCCGCATAGTGATACAGGTGCTTCCAGCCGGACCGCTCGCTGAGCCAGAGAAACGTGCCATCCTCGAGCCAGGTCGGGTCGCCGTTTACATTGACCCAGGCGGGGGTCGTCTCCTGGAACAGCCGGGTCGTCGCGCCGTTGCCGGCGTTGGCGGTGTTCAGGTCGAGCCAGGTCTGCTCGCGATTCTGTATCTGGAAGACCACGTTGTCGCCGTCCGGCGACCAGGTAACCGAGACCACTAGCATGTCGGTCGGTGTGTAGTGGGCCAGGTCGACCCAGACGGTCTCGCCCCCGACTGCCGGAATGACCCCGAGCCGGACGATCGGGTTCAGGTCGCCCGCCTTCGGGTAGTCGGTGGTCTGGACCTCGAGCCGGTACGGGAGATGGTCGATGACGGTGAACGCCTTGACCGGGCTCTCGTCGGTCTGGAGATAGGCGAGCCGCGACGAGTCAGGGCTCCACCAATAGCCCTTGAAGTTCCCTCGTCCGTAGATCTCCTCTTGATAGACCCAGTCGAGCTCGCCGTTCAGCAGATCGGCGTCGCCGTCCCGCGTCAGCGCCCACTCGCGACGCTGGTCCACGGTGACCACCAGCAGGTTGTGGTCGCGGACGAATGCGACGAGGGTACCGTCCGGGCTGAACGATGGTATCGACTCCTCGGCCGGGTCGCGCGTCAGTCGCCGCACCCGCGGGTCGCCGACCGGGTCGCGTGCGTTCAGGCCGAAGTAGTAGAGATCGTTCGAGATGTCCATGACCATGGCGGTATGGTCCCGGTTCCAGACGAACTGCCCAACGCGGACCGCCCGGCGGGCGGCCGAGTCGCTCATGCCGGGGAGGCGGGCCAGCGCCGCCTCCAGTGCCTCGATGTCGAGCAGCAGTTCGGCGGCGCCGGTGTCTGCGTCGACCGAGAGCAGCCCGGTTGCCTTGCTGGCCGGGTCGCGCTCGCGCTGGAGATAGCGTGTGTTGCTGAGCCAGGTGAGCCCAGACGGGGTCTGGCCGCTGAAATCCACACGCTGCTCGGGGTCGTAAATCTCGTCGATGGTCAGCATCCGCTGCTGCGCCAGACCGGAACCGGGCAGCAGCAGCACCGCACAGGCAGTGAGCGCCGCGCGCGCGGCGGAGACGGGGCGAACACGGATCATGGCGAGTCTCCTTCGGCCCAGCTGACGCCAGCCTGACGGGTTAAGATACCCAGGGCGCTGCTGAGCCTCTTTCCTCGTATGACATCGTAACGTGGAATACACGTATTCGTCGCCAGGGAAGAGGTCGAGCAGTCCGTGGTGACAGTCCTGCGTGGCACCGAGACTGGTGTGAGGTGGCGCTGCGCTGGATCGGACGGGTCAGGTCGGCTGTCCGCGGGGAGGATCGATGCGGTATCGAGGAGTCGTAATGCTGGCTGTGGCGTTCGGGATGGCGGCGACGGGTGGGGCCCCGGCGGCAACGGCGGCGCAGGATACGGCGGCGCGGCCGTATCTGCTGGAGCAGGTGGGCGACGCCGCCATCGTCCAGCTGTATGCCGATGGGTTCGAGTCGCTGACGCTGCGCGAGAAGACGCTGGTCTGGCATCTCTATCAGGCGGCGTTGGCCGGCCGCGACATCTACTACGACCAGCGGTACGAGCACAACCTCGAGATGCGCGAGGTGCTCGAGGAGATCATCACCCATCCGGATGGCGTCGACCCCGAGACACTGGCCGCGATCCACACGTACACGAAGCTGTTCTGGCTCAACACCGGTCCGTTCAACAACTTGACCGCGCGCAAGTTCCTGGTCGAGACGACACCGGCGGCGTTTGGCGCCGCGGTCGCGGCGGCGGCCCGGGCGGGCGCGACGTTCCCCATGCACGACGGCGAAGCCCTGACCCGGATGGTGGAGCGCATGACGCCGCTGTTCTTCGACCCGGACGTCGATCCGATCGTCACGAACAAGACACCGGGCCCCGGCGAGGGCATGCTGCTGTCGAGCGCCAACAACCTCTACAAGGGTGTCTCGATAGCGGACCTCGACGGGTTCGAGGAGCGGTACCCATTGACGTCCCGGCTGGTGAAGGTGGACGGCGAGCTGGTCGAAGAGGTCTACAAGGTCGGGGGCAAGTACAGCGACGAGATCTCCGAGATCATCCGGCATCTGGACGCGGCGATCCCGTATGCGAGTGACCCGATGGCGAAAGCGCTCGGCGCCAACATCGCCTACTACCGCACCGGTGCCCCGGTTGACCAGCGCGCCTATGACATCGCGTGGGTCGAGGACCGGAGCTCGACCGTCGACACGATCAATGGGTTCACCGAGGTGTACATGGACGCGCGCGGCGTCAAAGGCGCGTGGGAGGCGCTGGTCTTCTACGTGAACCCGGAGAAGACGGGCGCCATCAGGACGCTGGCGGCCAACGCGCAGTGGTTCGAGGACCGGATGCCCTGGGATCCGAAGTATCGCAAGGAGGGTGTGACCGGCATCACGGCGAACGCCATCGACGTCGTCATCGAGACCGGCGACTCGGGCCCGGTGACGCCGATCGGCATCAACCTGCCGAACGATCAATCGGTGCGCGAGCGGTACGGCAGCAAATCGATCTCGCTCTCGAACGTGAACGAGGCGTATGAGCGCTCGCAGCCACGCAACTATCGTCAGGAGTTTACCTGGACCGCGGACGAGGCGGAGCGGTCGCGCCGGTGGGGCAGCCTGGGGAGCGAGATGACGATCAACATGCACGAGGTGATCGGTCACGCCTCGGGCAAGCTGGCCGAGCGTCTGGGCGGCAATGCGCAGCCGGACCTGAAGGAGCAGTACTCGGCGCTGGAGGAGGCACGGGCAGATCTGGTCGGTCTCTACTTTCTGCCGGACCCGAAGCTGGTTGAACTGGGCGTCCTGCCGGCGGACGCCCAGGAGGACATCGTACGCGCGGAATACGAGGGCTATACGCGTAACGCGTTGCTCCAGCTGCGTCGCGTGCGCGAGGGGACCCAGATCGCAGAAGACCACATGCGCAACCGCCAGATGATTATCCACTGGATGATGGCGAACACCGACGCCATCGAGACACGGATGCGCGACGGCAAGACGTTCTATGTGATGGTCAATTGGCGGGTGTTCCGCGAAGGGGTCGCGACGCTGCTGGGTGAGGTGCAGCGGATCAAGGCGGAGGGCGACTACGACGCCGCCAGGACGCTGTTCGAGACCTACGGCATCCACTTCGATCCGGCACTGCGTGACGAGGTGGTCGAACGGGTTGACGCGATCGGCCTGCCGTCCTACAGCGGTTTCGTCCAGCCGCGCCTCGAACCGGTGCTGGACACGACCGGCGCGATCACCGACGTGACGATCTCCTATCCGCAGGACCTCACGGCCCAGATGTTGGAGTATTCCGGCAAGCGGATGCCGTAGGAGAGAATCTCCAAGGGGTCAGGAGTCAGAAGGCAGAAGGCAGGAGACATGCCACGCATCAACATCGTGCACCTCGTCGGCGGCGGCTTGCTCGCCGGCCGGCCGGAGTTCCTGCTTGCGACGCTCGCGGGCGCCTGGGTGTACGACAGACCCACCCGCAACGAGGCGACGGCCGACCGAGCTGTGCGAGCGTAGGCTTCCCCTGCACCGGGCCCTAAGAGCGGAGGTCACGCCGCCGGGCGCACGCTGGTCCAGTAGACCGCCGGCACCACGAACATGTTCAGCGCGGTCGACGAGACCAACCCGCACACGATCACGAGTGCGAGTGGCGCCTGGATCTCGCTGCCCGGCTGTCCAGCCCCGAGGGCGATCGGGATGAGCGCCAGCCCGGTTGACAGCGCGGTCATCAAAATCGGGACGAGTCGGTTGACCGAGCCCTGGATCACCGCCTCGCGTGGATCGGTGACTCCTTCGTCCTCGCGCAAGCGCCGGATGTGCGAGACCAGCATGATGCCGTTGCGGGTGGCGATGCCGAACAGCGAGATGAACCCGATCAACGCGGCAATCGACAGCACGCCACCGCCCAGAAAGACTCCGACCACACCACCGATCAACGCTAGGGGCAGGTTGATCATCACGATCGCCGCATCACGTGCCGAGTGGAACGCGCTGAGCAAGAGGAGAAAGATGCCGGCGACCGCGGCGAGGCCGAGACCCAGCAGGAGACGAGAGGCTTCGGCTTCGGCTTCGAACTGCCCCCCGTACTCGATGCGGTACCCGTCCGGCAGCGTGACGCCGGCCGCCACCCGCTCGCGGATGTCGGTGACGACGCTCCCGAGATCACGACCCGCGACGTTCGACGTGACGACGATACGCCGTTGCACGTTCTCGCGACCGATGAAGTTCGGTCCGCGGTCCTCCACGATGTCGGCGAGGCTGCCGAGCGGCACGCGGGCCCCTCCGGGCATGTCGACCCGCGTCTGCCACAGCGCGTCGAGGTCGGCCATGTCGGTCGGCATGTAACGCAGGATCAGCGGAAACGTCATCTGGCCGTCGATGATCTGTCCGACCTCCCGGCCCAGCAACGCCGTTTCCAGCGCCAACGCCGCCTGTCCGGCCGGCAGACCGTGCCGGGCGAGCGCGGCCCGGTCGAAGATAACGCGCACGGTTGGGATGTCGGCCTGCGGCTCCAACGCCAGGTCGACGAGACCCGTGATACCTTGCATCGCCGAGACGACCTGGGTCCCGAGCGCCCGCAGCACGACCAGGTCGTCACCGAAAATCTTGACCGCCACGTTCGCGCGCGACCCCGAGAGCATGTGATCGATCCGGTGCGAGATCGGCTGGCCGATGGTGATGGTGGTGCCGGGCACCAGCGACAGGCGGTCCCGGATCTCCTGCAGCACGACCTCACGGGGCCGCCCGCCGGGCTCGAGCCGCACGTCGATCTCGGCCGCCTCGACTCCCTGGACATGTTCGTCGAGCTCGGCCCGTCCCGTCCGGCGCGCGGTCGCCACCACCTCTGGCACCTCGAGCAGGAGCCGCTCGATGGCGCTACCCAGCGCGTTCGACTCCGCCAGACTGGTGCCGGGCAGCGTCACCGCGCTGATGACGAGGGCGCCTTCGTTGAACTCGGGCAGGAAGGCCCGCCCCATCAGCGGGATCGTCGCCAGCGTGCCAACGAGCAGGAGACCGGCTGTGCCGATCACCACCCGCGAATGATGGAGCGCGTGCGACAACAGCCGCTGGTAGCCTCGTTTCAACGCGGTCGCCACCGCCGGCTCGCGCCCCTCGAGGATGCTCCGGACGCCCGGGAGCAGATAGGAGCACAGCGCCGGGGTCACCGTGAGGGCGACGACCAGCGACGCGAACAGCGAGATGAGATAGGCGAACCCGAGCGGCTGCAGCAGTCTGCCCTCGACCCCCGCGAGGAAGAAGAGCGGCAGGAACACCAGCATCACGACCGCGGTCGCGAAGATGATGGAGCTGCGGATCTCCCGGCTGGCCAGGTAGACGACCTCCAGCGTCGGACGTCGCTCGTCAGCCGGGAGACCGGCGTTCTCCCGGAGCCGCCGCGTGACGTTCTCGACATCGATGATGGCGTCGTCGACGAGCGCGCCGATGGCGATGGCCATCCCGCCAAGGGTCATGCTGTTGATCGACAGGCCCGCGAGACGAAGACCGACGACGGCGGCCAGCAGCGACAGCGGAATCGCCACCAGCGTGATGGCGCCGGCGCGCAGGTTGGCGAGGAACACGAAGGTGACGAGCACGACCAGAATGGTCCCGTCGCGCAGCGCGTCCGTCAGATTGGCGAGCGCGAGCTCGATGAAGTCCGCCTGTCGGAACAGGCGCGAGTCGAGCCGCATCCCCGCCGGCAGATCCGTCCCGATCTCATCGAGCACCGTTTCGAGCTGACGGGTCAGCGCCAGTGTGTTGACGTGGGGCTGGCGCTGAATACCGAGGATCACCGCCGGCTGTCCGTTGCGCGACCCGTCACCCCGTTTGAGCGCCGCGCCCACCCGGAGCTCGGCCACGTCACGTACGAGGAGCGGTCGGGTATCGTGGACGCCGATGACGGTTGCGCCGACCGCGTCGAGATCGCGCAACCGTCCGACACCCTGAATGAGGTACTCCTGCCCGCCGGCTACCCGGAAGCCGGCCGACGTGTTCCGATTCGCCCCTCGCAGCGCCGCCTCGACCGCGCTCAGCGCCACGCCGTAATCGGCCAACCGCTCCGGGTCGACCAGCACCTCGAATTGCCGCCGCTCGCCGCCGATGACCGTGACCTGCGACACGCCGGGCGTTGCCAGCAGCCGCCGCCGCACCAGGACCTCAGCCGTCGTCCGCAGCTCGAGCGGCGTGTGGTCGTCGGACTCGAGCGCGACGAACATGATCTCGCCCATGATCGAGGAGGTCGGCGCCAGCACCGGTGGGTCGACGTCGTCCGGCAACGTGGCGACGACCGCCGCCAGCTTCTCCGTCACCGTCTGCCGGGCACGATAGACGTCCTCACCCCAGTCGAAGTCCACCCAGATGATCGCGATACCGACCGCGGTGACCGAGCGCACCCGCCGCACGCCGGACCCGCCGTTGAGCGCCGCCTCGATCGGGAAGGTCACGAGCGCTTCCATGTCGGTCGGCGCCATCCCGTGTCCCTCCACCAGCACCGTCACGGTCGGTGCGGTGAGGTCCGGCAACACGTCGACCGGCATCCGCGTCGCCACGTAGCCGCCCCAGACGAGGAAGGCGGCCGCCACGGCGAGCACGACGAGACGGTTTCGCAACGACCACTGAATAAGACCGTCAATCATGTCTTACGTGGGGCTCCGCCCCACACCCCGGCTCGGTCGCTTGCGGGGACCCCTACGCCCCGCGCCGCTCCCTCGCGGGCGCGCATGTGCGCGCCGTTTGCCTACGTGGGGCCCCACCCCACCCCGGCTCGGACTTCCTCAGACGGGGCTGCGCCCCGCACCCCCGCGAGCGCTACGCGGGGACCCCCAAGGCCCCACTCCGCGCCCGCGAGGCGCGCACATGCGCGGCTTCTTCGGTCGGGGCTCTGCCCCGAACCCCCGCGGGTGCTGCGCGGGGACCCCCAAGGCCCCACGCCGCGCCCGCGAGGCGCGCATGTGCGCGCCTTGGCCGTCGGCGACGGCCCCGAACAAGTACAACATTCGCGTGTCGGGCTGCATAACGGCCTAGTGCGCGTGCCCGTGCGCCGGGACCTGCGGCGAGAGGGCGGCGAGCCGGATGAACGGCGCACCCCGAACGACGACCCGCTCGCCCACTACGACATCTCCGACGATCTGCACCAGACCCGACTCGCGATTCCCGAGCTCGACCGCGCGTCGCTCGAAGCGCTCGCCGGCCACCTGGACGAAGACGACCGGCTGTCCCGCATCGTCGACGATGGCGCTCTCGGGTACCGTGACCGCCTCGGTGGCCGCGGACACGAAGACGCGCAGCGTCACCGCCTGTCCGATGACGAGCCGGCGGTCCGGGTCCCTGAGCTCGTAGATGATCGGAACGGTCCGGGTGTCCGGATCGAGCACGCGACCAACGGCGATCAACCGGTCGAGCGGCACAGGTGCGGCGAACCCCGGCACCTCCAGTTCGGCGCCGACCAGCTCGTCCACTCGTGACAACGCCGCCTCCGGCAGCGCGCCGACGACGTGCACCCGGTCGAGGGCGACGATCCGGAAGAGCCGCGCCCCCTCCTCGACGCTCGCGCCGGGTGTGGCATCCGACTCGGCCACGACGCCGCTCATCGGCGCGCGCAGGACGAACCGGATGTCGCGCGCGCCTTCGCCCTCACCCCGTCTCGTCGAGTCGAGCTGCGACAGATGCGCTGCGGCCGCCGTCACGCGCGCCTCGGCCGTCTGCACCGCCACGCGCGCCTCGAGCTGACGGCGCGTCGGCAACGCGCCGACCTCGACCAACCGCTCGACGCGGGCACGCTCGGCTCGGGCCAGCTCCAAGGCGTCGCGCGCTTCGGCCACGTCGAGCTCGAGCCCCGGCCGGTCCTCGCCGTGCCCGCTGTGAGGAATGACCTCGGCGAGCGTCTCCCCACGGGCGACGTGCGACCCGACCGCGCGCGCGGGTAGGTCGCCGGCCAGCCGGCCGGCCACCGGCGTCGTGACGTCGACCTGACCGCCGGTGCGGGGCTCGATCTCGGCCGCCAGCACAAGGCTCGCGCCCATCGTGCGCCGCTCGGCGGGTGAGGTGGCAAAGTCGAGCGTCCACTGCTGTTCCTTCAGAAACGGAATCGACCCGTCTTCCGGCTCCTCCGCCACGGCGAGCGCCGCCGCGTCCGCGGCCGTCAGCACCGTCACCTCACCTAGATCGTGCCGATCCATCAGGCCCGGCGCATCCAACACCAGTTCGAGCCGGTAGCGACCGGCCTGGGTCGGCGTGACGTCCACACCGAATATCCCAGGACGACCCGGCGTGTCCACCGTGAACTCCTGGTCTCGAGCGCCCGTCAAACGGACCGTGGCACGGCCGGCCCGGAGCGGTTCGAACGTCGAGAGATCGGTGAAATGAATCGCGAACCGGCTCGTCTCCCCTTCGACGAGCGGCGGGTATTCCACGAACAGTTCGCTCCGGGTGGTCCACCGCGTCTCGACGACCGGCAGTGGCGCCTCGATCGCCACGGTCACAGCCGGTGCGGGACGTCCGCACGCGAGAGCGCCGAGCGTGAGGACGAATGCGAGACCGCCAATCCCCGCCCGCACACCGGTGTTCCTCGTCATGATCATGGCGTTGTCTCTCTCCCGATCGCTCTGTCGAGCTCGATCGCAGCCCGCCGCGCGGCGGCGGACAGCTCCAGTAAGCGCAGCCTGGCGCCGAGCGTGACGCGATGGGCGTCGAGCAGTTCCAGAATGCCGTACTCGCCTTCTTCGTACGCCGCCGTGGCGATCGCCGCCAATTCGGCCGCGCGGTCGACGGAGCTCGATCGATAGCGGTCAGCCAGCTCGCGATACCGCGCGGCCGCGGCATACGCCACGCGGACCTCGCTCTCGATGCGGGTACGGAGCGCCTGGCGTTCAGCGTCTGTTCTCCTGCGGGCGGCCTCCGCTCGAGCGACCTGCGCCTGCCCCCGGTTGAAGAGCGGGACCGCCACGGTGGCCGTCACGACGTAGCCCGATTCTCGCGCGGAGGGTGCGCCCGTCCGTTTCAGTCCAGCGGTCACTGCCGCCCCCGGCAGTCGTAGCCGCTCCGCCGCGCGTCGCTCGGTTGCCCACTGCGCTTCGCTGAGCGTCAATGCGCGATAGTCCGCCCGGCGGGCGATGGCCTGTGCGACGAGCAGGTCGAGACCGGGAACGGTGGCGCCATCCGCCACGTGGCCGACGGCCGTCAAACCAGCCGGATCCGGACCCGGCGCAAAGAAGGAGGCGAGCCGTGCCTGAGCTGTCAGGCGATCGATCGCAACGGTACCCAGGTCGGTGTCGATGTCGGCGACCTCCCGCTCGGCGCGGAGCCGGTCGAACCGTGAGCCTTCCCCTTCCTCTTCGCGCGCCCGCAGCACGCCGACCAACCGGTGCAGCTCCGACAGGCCGCTGTTCAGCGTCTCTATGCGCTCCTGCGCGAGCAGGAGGTCGGCGAACGCGAGGCGCAGCCGTGTTTCGAACACCAGCAGGTCGGAGTCGGCGCGAGCCTCTGCGGCGGTGACCGCCTGCTCGGCCGCTTCGCCGAGCAATCCCAGTCGTCCCCGTATGGGCAGCTCCTGTGTCACGAGCAGGAAATCGTCGATGCCGAGACCGGCGTCTTCTCTTGTGTAGCTCACCGTCGGGTTCGCGAGCAGGCCGCGCTCCCGCGCCGCGGCCTCCACTTCGCGCACCCGGAACTGCAGCACGCGTACCAGAGGATGCTCCATGCGCATCTGTGTGAGCGCCTGTGTCTCGGTGAGCGTCTGCGCCGACCCGTTCCACGCAAAGAGCCCACAGAAACCGATTGCCAAACCCAGGGGTCGCCATCGACACATGTCGTCCTCTCCCAACGGTCGCTCTCGGAGCATCACCGTACCTGTGAAACGGATCACGCGCTGACGGACGGATCCTGTTGCGGAACCTGCGTGCGAACGGGATGCGGAAACTACGCGGCGGACGGACCGCGAGGTGAGACGGGTGGGGCGCGTGCGGCGAGGAGGATAAGTGGCGGCGGGTTGGGACGGGCATTCGCTGCGACCGGCATAGGCCGGCCCGAGGGGTCGTCAGGCACGATCCCGGCCTCCCACCCTTCGGCCAGCGCGGGCGCCGCGCCAGCACGGACGCTGGGACGCGCGACCCCAACCGTCACGACCGCGACCGGAGCATGGCGATGCCGGTCGCCGACGAGCGCGGTCGTGCCAGGTCTGTCAGCCACCTGACGCCCGGTCAGATGCCAGTG
>SMUY01019800.1_pt1 | contig 38606 bp, 36 predicted proteins | sample 2456441 | NCBI WGS metagenome assembly SMUY01 (sample SAMN11095931, study PRJNA526329) | marine sediment metagenome | biome: Marine sediment; feature: Surficial sediment; material: Deep marine sediment; isolation source: Hadal surficial sediment | place: Pacific Ocean | collected 2014-11 | depth...
CGATGAATGTGGAGCTGTGACCCCAGTCTTCTTTTTCGACGCCCTCGATGAAGGTGTATTGTGAATCGAACACCAGAAGATCGGCGTCCTTGAAAAATTCGATGGTGGGTTTCAGGCTGGCATCCGCCAGGTCCTTATACTCCGAGTCGGTGGCGTAGATAAACGACTTGCCCTGATACTCCACCCGGTAGCTGAAACACTGGCCCGGATGGTTCATTTCATGCCAGGTGACCCGCACGTCCCCCAGCAGGCATTCCTTCTCGTCCGCCAGGGAAACTAAATCGATGTCCGCCAGGTAGCCCTCGAACGACACCGGGAAATAATCAAAATTCTGCTGGCCGATCAAGCGTTCCTTGAGGCGGGGATGCGATCCATAAATCTTGAACCGGTTGCCTTCCCGGTAAAAGGGAACAAAAAACGGGATACCCATGATGTGGTCCCAATGGGTATGGGACAAAAACAGGTGGGCTTCGCCTTTACCTTTGCCGAATTCCTGTTCGAGAAGGTGGTTGCCCAGAACGCGCAGACCCGATCCCCCGTCGAAGATCAGATGATACCCGCCGACATAGAGGTGCACGCAGGAGGTGTTGCCGCCGTAACAACTTTTCAAATGTTCGGGGAGACCGTCGACAAACGCTTCGCGGGCGTTGGCGTCCCTGAGGTTTTCCGGACGAACCTGCTCGAGAATATTTAAAACCTTCTCGCGCACGTCCTTGCCCACCATCGGGCTGGGAATCGAGCCCCGAACGCCATAAAATGTCACTAGGAACGGCTGAGGATTCATAATTTGCAGTCAAAGGAAAAACAAGCTTTTGTTTTTCTTAAAGAGGCTGAGCGAGTGCGGGATAAACCTTCCGTTCATGTTGGGATAGACTTTGCAGGATTTATTTATAAAGAACTTCTTTTGCCAGAAACAGACTTTCCCGGGTTTCTTCCACCATCTCGTCCAGAATCTCTCTGGACAGGCCCTGCTGCATTAAAAAATTATAGTTGAGAGGTTCTTCCCAATCGGAAATACCGTTCCCCATGTCATAGGTATTGGCAATCGCATTGGCCATGATGACCACCAGAAGAAGGGGATATTTTTTTCCCTGATTGGACATGCCCAGAAAATGTTTGCCGACGGAGGTCACGACTTCCTCAGGAACGGGCCACCATTTCTCAATAAACATCGAACCCAACTCGGCATGCGAAAGGCCGAATTTTTGTATTTCCAATTCGTGCAGGGGAGTTTCCTTTCCGCGAACCTCTTTGAGGAACGCCGAGTATTCTTCGGGGATCAGGTAATTGAACACCATGATTCCGATATCGTGCATCAATCCAGAAAGGTAACACAAATCCTGCTCGACGATTAAACCCTTCAGCCGCTGGTTCAATATTCTTGAGAGGAGGGCGACCGCCAGGGAGTGCTGCCAAAAACGGTTCTGGTTGATCCCTTTGCCCTTCATGAAGAGTTTGGGAACTTCCAGGGTATATGCCAGGTCGAGAATCATTTTGAGCCCCAGCCGGATAATTGCCTGTGACAGATTGTCCACTTTGTTGGCGCCGCCGCCGAAAAACACACTGTTGGACAACTGAATCATCCGGCCGGCAAGAATCGGTTCGGTTTCAATCAGGATGGCGATATCGCTGATATTGCTTTTGGGGTCTTCAATTTTCGATTCCAGGCGTACGAGAATGTCCGGCAAAGGGGGAATATTCCCCTTTTCTTCCACCATGGCAATGATGGAGTCCCGTATCCCGCCTTGGGTGATGTGAACCATATGATTTTCGCAAATCCCTAGAAAATATTGATTAAAAAGCCGGAAACCACTCTTCCGGCCCTAATAGTCCCATGAATACCTGAATCTAGTATAAGGTTAAAGTTCAAAAATATAGAAGTCAATTTTCAATCTCCCGGGATCCCTTTCGGGAGAGCCCCAGCCAGATTTGTATTGACCTGATCGCTGGATATCCATACAATTGGGAGGGGCGTTACCCACATAAAGGTATGATTTTGAAGGGATTGTTTGAAATCTTTTGAAATGCGCCCGGGTCCGCCCGCCCGGGTCCCGAGCCATTCCACCGGCGGGTATCCCCAAGGTGAAATCAATCAAAATTCACAGAGACATGAAATCCTCTGGTTCGAACACTCCATTGCCGTTTATAATAATATTTTGCACCTTGATGGGTGCGGTTTCAGGCTGCGCTTCGCGTTCCGGGGAGGCTGCCTATTCCCATCCAGGTCCGGAAGGCGGTGTCGTCGCGTCGTTACCTTACCGGGTAGATGGCCGTGTCTATTATCCCTTGAGCGACTCTTCGGGATTTTCTCAGGAGGGGACCGCCTCGTGGTATGGGCGGGATTTCCATGGCAAGCGCACGTCCAACGACGAAGTGTATGATATGAACGCCCTGACGGCGGCGCACAAAACCCTGCCGTTTAATACCCGGGTGCAAATCACGCATCAGGAAAGCGGGAAGAGCGTCATCGTCCGCATCAATGACCGCGGCCCCTTCGTGGGCGACCGGGTCATTGATCTGAGTTATGGAGCGGCCAGGAAACTCGGTATAATAGAAAAGGGAACCGCCCCGGTGACACTCCGGGTCCTTGGGCAAAAATCTTCTTCCCTGCGAAGAAGAGCCGCCGGCCGTCTGACTCGCCGGGGAAATTTCGCGGTGCAGGTGGGCGTCTTTGCCAACCCGGCCAATGCGCGGATGGTTTCCCGCCGGTTCCCTCACAGTCGCATCCAACCGGTGCAACAGAACGACCGGAAAATTTACAAAGTTCTGGTGGGAAACTTTTCCAACTATAAAACGGCTCTGGGGCACATGGATCAGATTCGGCTCCGGGGTTTTGACAAAGCTTTTATCGTCATTAGTCCGTAACTCCCGCTTAGGGATTTAACAACTTTCCACAGCGATACAGGATCATGAGATTACCGATACTGGACAAACTTGAAAAAGAATTAATGGCTTCGAAAAAAGAGCTGGAGGTCGACATCCCCAAGGCCTTGAAAACCGCCACTGATATGGGCGACCTCAGCGAAAATGCCGAATACAAGGCGGCGAAAGAGCGGCAGATGTTTCTGCAAAGCCGGGTTTCGCAACTTCAAAAACGGATCGGGGACATTATCTCCATCGATCTCAACAGGATTCCCAAAGACCGGTCCGGCCTGGGCAGCACCCTGGTGTTGAAGCATGTGGACTCGGGAGCGGAAAAAAAGTTCTTCCTGGTGTTCCCGGAGGAAGTCGACCCGGAACTCGGCAAAATCTCCATGGCCTCCCCCATCGGGAAAAGGCTGGCCGGCAAGATGGAGGGGGACGAAATTGAAGTGCCCGTCGAGGGCGAAACACAAAGCTACGAAGTCGTCCAGATCATCACCATCCATCAGGAGAACGGTTGAGCCAACGGAAACCCTATGGGCAAACATTTACTTCCATTCGATCAAATCGCCAATGAGCATCCCTGTTTCCTGGACCCCGAGGAACGTCCGGACTGGGCCGGGTTGTTTCAAAACGACAATCCCCTGAAACTGGAAATCGGGTTCGGCGCCGGTAATTTTTTAATCGATATGGCCATCCGCGAGCCCCACAGCAATTTCATCGGGATGGATTTTTATCACAAAGGCATTCGTAAAGTCATCACACGGATGGACCGGTTGCATCTGAAAAACATCCGGGTGGCCTACGGCAATGCCGGCGAAAAAATTCCGATTGTGTTCGATGAAGGAGACCTCAGCGAGGTGTTCATCAATTTCCCGGATCCCTGGCCCAAAAAGCGGCATCATAAGAGGAGATTGATCAAACCGCCGTTTGTGGAAATGCTGGCGGGTAAAATGGCGCCGGGAGGAACCCTTCACATCGCCACCGACTTCGAAGGCTACGCCCTGGAAATTCTCGAGGTGTTGCAGGCGGACGCCCGCTTCTCCAATCCGCACGCGGACCTGGGATATCGCCAAGAACGGGAGAGCATCCCCAAGACCAAATACGAAAAAGCGTTTTTGGACGCAGGCAGAAAAATCTATTATTTTGAATTCTCCAAAGAACCGGATTACGTGCTGGCTCCCACCGCATGACGGTTTTGGAACAACTGTTGTTTGAAACCAACCACGGAGGTTTCCTTGGCCAATGAAAGAGTCCTCATAGTCGATGACGAGAAAAACATCGTCACGTCTCTTCAGGAAATATTAAACGACGAGGGATACGATATCACCACCGCCGAAGACGGCCTGGAAGCGCTCGAAAGGATTCAGGCCGAGCCCCCGGACCTGGTCCTGCTGGATATCTGGATTCCCGGCATGGACGGGATCGAGGTGTTGCGGGCCATCAAGACCTATCATCCCGAAATCGAAGTGCTGGTGATGTCCGGCCACGGCACCATCGATACCGCGGTCAAGGCCACCAAACTGGGCGCCTACGATTTTATTGAAAAACCGTTTTCCCTGGACCAGCTGGTACGGTCCGTGGAACACGCTCTCAAGCAGAAAAAGGGCCGTTCCAATGGAACCCGCGGCGCTGGGACCACCGAACACAAATTGCCCCACTGTTTTGAAATGATGGTGGAGGTCAAGAAGGCGGTCATGCGGGTGTCCAAAACCCACGCGCCCGTTCTGATCGCAGGCGAGGTGGGAACCGGAAAAGAATTTATCGCGCAGGCGATTCACCACAAGAGCAAGAAATCCAATCTGCCCCTGATCAAAATCGATTGCGCACTCCGGCCCCTACCCAAAGTGCAAATGGAATTGTTCGCCCCGAACCCAGGCGGCAAAAAGCCGCAAAAGGGATCCGGCCGCGGAGGTGCCGGAAAAAAGGCCGTTTATCTGAAAAACATAGATTCCATGGGTCAGGCCATCCAGGCCAAACTGGCGGCCGCATTGAAATCACCCGCGGGCAGAAAGCAGGAGGGTTTAATTCCCGAGCGGGTTTTTGCGTCGTCCAGCCGGGACTTGGAAGCCCTGGTGAACAATGATGAATTTCATGCCGGTTTGCACGAAATTTTAAAGGAAAATACCGTCACCGTGCCGCCTTTGCGGGAAAACCGGGCTTTGATCCCCACCCTGGTGTACGAATACTTTGAAGACCTGGAAGAAAAGGGGAAAGTCGTCTCCAACCAGATCAACGAAGACGCCATGCGGGTGTTGTGCGAACACGACTGGCCGGAAAACTTCAAAGAACTGCGTTCGGTCCTGGACCAGATTGCACGCACGGTTCATCCCGACGAAGAGATCAGCCCGGACGAATTAACGTCCCTGATCCGGCCGGCCCTGAAGCCATCGCGGAAGAAACCCGCCACCCCGAAAAAGGCCAAGGGCGATCGTCCCCTCCAGCGCACCCTGAGGCGCAGCGTGGTGTTGTGCGGGCGCGGTCTGCATTCGGGCATTAAGACCGGACTCATCATGCAGCCCCTGCCGCCGGGAAGCGGGATTATTTTCGGTGACATTTCCAGCGGCGACACCATCCCGGCGCGGGTGGAAAACGTGCAATCCACCGAATACGCCACCTGCCTGCGCAAAGGGTATGCTTCGGTCGCCACCATCGAACACATCATGGCCACGCTCCACATGTACCGCATCAACAACCTGCTGATCAAAATCGGAGACGAAGCGCCAGTGATGGACGGATCGGCCCGGGATTTCTGCCAATTGATCGAGGACGGCGACTTCGAGGAACAGGACGAGCCTTACGAAGAACTGGTGATTGAAAAAACCTACACCTTCGGGTCCCAGGAACCCGGCGCGGCCCACATTTCCATCGAGCCCTATGACGGCTTCAAGGTGAGTTACCACATGGAATACCCCTTGCCCATCGGAATCATGGACTACACCTTCGAGTTCGACGGCTCCGACAGTTTCAAGAAGGAAATCGCTCCGGCCCGAACTTTCGGCTTTGTGAAAGACGTAGCGATGCTGAACAAGATGGGCTTCGGCGTAGGCGGCAAACTCGACAACTTTATCCTGCTGGGAGACGAGAAAGTCCTCAACACCAAACTGCGGTACGAGGACGAATTCGCGCGCCACAAAATCCTGGATATTTTGGGAGATTTTTATCTACTGGGGAAACCGATCCGCGGCTACATCAAGGCGCATAAATCCGGACACACCCAAAACATCGGTCTCCTTAAAACCATCAAGGAAGACTTGGCCCAGACCGCACCCGCCCACTGACCGGATGGCCAGGGGGATAACCGGTCTTCAGGAGTCCTTCGACATGTTCAGGACAGGCTCGGCCGAGGGGCGGCAGGTGTGTCCAACGAAGTCCTTTCTTAAACGCAGGCGAATGGGAACACACTGAATCGTGGCTTCCAACGATTTCAAAATCGGCGTACTGGTATCCGGACGCGGCACCAATCTGCAGGCGATCATCGACGCCATCGAAAACGGCCAGGTGGACGCCCGCATCGTTCTGGTGCTGAGCCACAAACAGGACGCGCCCGCGCTGGAACGCGCCAACAAGCACGGCATCGAATCGCTGTGGCTCGACCCCGAACCCTTCGCCGGTAAAAAGGAATACGATCGGGCGGTGGCTGGAGAGCTCAAAGAACGGGGAGTCGACCTGGTGTGTCTGGCAGGGTATATGCGCATCCTCGACCCGGAATTCATCCGAGCCTTCCAAGGGAAAATCATCAATATTCATCCGTCGCTTCTGCCGGCTTTTCCGGGATTGAACGTCCAGCAAAAAGCCATCGATTACGGTGTGAAGTTTTCTGGCTGCACGGTCCATTTCGTCAACGAGGAAGTCGACGCGGGCCCCATCATCCTGCAGGCCGTGGTGCCGGTTCATGAGTCCGATAACGCCGAGTCCCTTGCCGAACGCATTTTGATTCAGGAGCATCTCATCTATCCGAGAGCCCTCCAGATGATCGTCGAAAACCGCCTGCACATTAACAACCGAAAAGTTTCCACCCAAGAAAGCGTGCCTCCATGAACCTGAAGAACTGCACCCTGCTGTCGATTCTGATTTTGCTGTGGGCTTCGCCGCCATCGGCCATGGCGCTGGACGCCACCGCCATCGTCGATGCCATCCAGAAACAATACGACGCCACACATACCTTTCAGGCCCGGTTCGTTCAAAAATCGTACCTCAGGATTCTGGACCAGTCGCAACACGCGCAGGGCACGGTCTCCATCAAAAAACCCGGAAAAATGAGATGGGAGTACAACGCCCCCGACCGTCAGATTCTGGTGAGCAACGACCAGGCCCTGTGGCTGTACCTGCCCGACGAGCAACAAGTCACCAAGATGAAAGTCCAGAGCATCTACTCGTCCAACACCCCGGCTCTCTTTCTGGCGGGGCGCGGCCAGTTGACCGAATCCTTTTCCATTAAAAAAGTCACTGAAAAAGATGGGGTCTATATCGTCGAGCTGATCCCGCGCGACAAGGCCCAGAACCTGACGAAAATGGTTCTCCTGGCCGACAAGAAAAATTTCCAGATCATTGGGTCCCGGGTGTATGATAATTTAGGAAATAAAACAGAAATGATCTTCAGCGACATCCGGCGCAACCCCGCCCTGGACGATGCCACCTTTCAATTCGAGGTGCCCAAGGGAGTGGAGCTGATCGATCTTTCTTCAATGGAGTAACTGCATTCATCATGTTTGATATCGCCGCAATATCCCTCGATTCTATTCTGACCTTTGGAACCAAAATGGTGGTGTTCCTGACCGGTATCGCCGCGCTTATTTTCGTTCACGAACTGGGTCATTTTCTGATCGCGCGCCGGTGCGGCGTGGTGGTCGAAAAATTTTCAATCGGATTCGGCCCCAAAATCGCCGGGTTCCATTCCAAAGGCACCGATTTTGTGATCGCCGCCATCCCGCTGGGTGGTTACGTCAAAATGAAAGGCGAAGACCCGGGCGAGGAATTAAAGGACACCCAAGGCTCCTTCTCCGCCGCCCCCGTACAACATCGCCTGGCGATTGCCTTCGGCGGGCCTTTGTTCAACATTCTGTTCGCCCTGGCGATCTACGTGGTGGTTTATATGGTCGGCGTCCCGACCCTCGGCACCACCATCGGCACGGTCCGCGACAATTCACCGGCCCAGGCGGCGGGCCTGAAATCCGGCGACCGGATCCTGGAAGTCAACGGCCGGGAAATCCTGTTCTGGGATCAACTGCTCGACATCGTTCACAAGGCGCCCGGCCAGCCGATGGAATTCGTGATCGAAAAAGATATTCATACCGTCCAAACCGTCACCATCACTCCCAAAATGGACGAAGCCACCAACCTGTTCGGCGAAAAGGAACAAGTGGGATTGATCGGCGTCACCCCTCTGCTGAGGAATATCTCTTACGTCGAAGAAGGTTCAGCGGCCGACCTGGCCGGACTCCAGGTGGGCGACGATATTCTCAGCATCGACGGCATGGAAATGAGGGGATGGCAGGATTTGAAACCCGCCGCCATCGACAAACCCGGACAGGAGTTAACCTTCCACATTTTACGCAACGGTTATGAACAGGACTTGAAACTGACTCCCGCACCCAAGACCATCACCAACTCGGAAGGCAAAGAAATCCAGATCGGCCTGTTGGGAATCCAGATCCGGGGCGACATGGTCCTGGAACAATACTCGCCTCCGGGCGCTGTCCAACGCGCGTTTCAGGAAACCTGGCGGCTGACTTACCTGATCGCCGTCAGCATCAAAAAACTGATTTTCGGATCCATTTCGGCCGACAACATCGGCGGCCCCATCCTGATCTTCCAGGTCTACGGGCAACAGGCGGAGCAGGGATTCAGCGAACTGGTCCGGCTGACCGCCCTGCTCAGCATCAACCTCGGGCTGTTGAACCTCCTGCCGATTCCCATACTGGACGGCGGCCACATCTTTTTCTTTCTGATCGAAATCATCAAAGGCAAACCGGTCAGCGAACGCAACCGCGAGCGCGCCTCACAGGTCGGTTTGTTCATGTTGATTTCGCTGATGGTCTTCGCAATTTATAATGACATCATGCGGGTCATCAATTAACATCCTCCTGAAGGAGGGTTCCCCATGCCCCACCCGAACACCGACTCATGGGCGTTGTCCCGCCTGGAAGACCTCAAGGATACCGCCCGCAAACTCTCGATCGAAATCCTGTTTGCCAACCTGGCCGATCAGGACATCCCGGCGCAAAGCGGTTACTGCAAAGTCCGCGGCGAGGATTTGATCCTGATCGACACCCGCCTGCCCATCCCGCGCCAGATCGAAGTGATTCTGGACATTCTCCGCCGGTTCGACCTGGAGGATATCTATGTCGCCTCCTGGATTCGGGAACGCCTCGAAAACCCCGAACTCACCGGCTTTCAGTCATGACCCTGCTCCGCCAGAATTTACCGGAAGAGCGCCGCGGCCGGCTCAAAGCCCTGCTGGCGAAGGGCTCACTGGTGCGCGTCCTGGAAGCCCACAACGGCCTCAGCGGCATCGTCGCCGACACCCTCTGCATTGCAGGCCAATCCGGCGACCAGGCGGTCACCCGCGAGTTCGACGCGATCTGGGAGAGCAGTCTGACCGACTCCGCTTCCAAGGGCCATCCGGATATTGAAGTGGTCAGCTTCGATTCCCGCCTGCACACCATTCAGGAAATCCTGACCGTCACGCAAAAACCCATGATCGTCGACGGCGATACCGGCGGCGACCCCAGCACCTTCGAATACATGGTGTCCAAGATGGAACGCGCCGGCATCTCGGCGGTCATCATCGAAGATAAAGTGTTCCCCAAACGCAACAGCCTGGAAACCGGTACCCGCCAGGTTCTGCAGGAACCCGACGTGTTCGCGCAGAAAATCAGGCGCGGGAAAAAAGTGCAGGCGACCGGCGATTTCATGATCATCGCCCGTATCGAAAGCCTGATCGCCGGCACCGGAATGGCGGACGCGCTCGACCGCGCCCGCACCTACCTGCAGGCGGGAGTGGACGGCATCATGATCCACTCGAAATCCAAACAGCCGGACGAAATCCTGGAGTTTGCCGGAAAATACCGTTCCCTCCTCAAAGAACTGGAGATGGACAAACCGCTCGTGTGCGTGCCGACCACCTACCACACTATCCTTGAGGAAGAACTGCAGGCGGCGGGATTCCAGATCGTCATCTACGCCAACCATCTGTTGCGGGCGGCCTACAAGGCGATGCGCGACACCGCCAAATCCATTCTGTCGAACCAACGCTCGCTTGAGGCCGATCCCCTGTGCGCCCCGGTGCGTGAAATATTCGATGCGGTCGGCTTTCTGGACGTCAAAGAAAAAGACCGGCAGGATGCGATCAATACCAATATCCCGGTGATCATCCCCGCCGCCGGGGAAGCGCCGGCCATCGAACCCGTCCTCAAGAAAACCCCCAAATCCATGGCCGACATTGCCGGCAAAACACTCTTGGCGCGGCAGGTCCAAACCCTCAGCCAGAATCATCTGACCGATATCACCGTGGTCACCGGTTACGCCGGCGACCAAATGAAAGGCGAAGGGGTGGCCTTCATCCATTATCCGGATTACATCAAGGGCACCGAGCTGGACAGCATCCTCGCCGCCCAGGAAAAAATGCACAACGGGTTTCTGATGCTGTACTCGGACATCCTGCTCGAAAACCAGGTCATCGCCCAACTGCTCGCGTGCAAGGAGGACATCGTGCTGGTGCTGGACAATTCCATTCAGTATCTGGAAGCGGTGGAGGGCAAGGTGACCGATTACGTCATCAGCCACAACCGGCCCAATCGGAAGCGCCGCAACATCAAATTCGATCACCAGAACACCCTCGCCAAAATCGGTAAAAAAATCGATCCGGCGTCAGCCACCCACGAGTTCATCGGCCTCGCCAAATTTTCGAAAACCGGCGCGGAGCAGTTCCTCCAGACCTATCACGACGCATTGAAAAATCTGGAGGGCAAAATCCAGGAAGCGGAGGACATTTCCCAGTTCCGCCTGACCGACCTCATTCAGGAGATGATCGACCGCGGTTTCACCGTCCATTACCTGGAAATCCACAAAGGCTGGCTGGAAATCCATTTTCCTAAAGACATCGAACTGGCCAACGAACTGTTCACCGCCCAGGAACATCCCTCGGAAATTTTGTAGTGTCTCCGTTAGAAATCTGAATGGCTGGAATCGACCCAAAGCGGACATTCTTATGGGGAGCAAAATAATTGGCTTACTAAGAAAATATAAAGCAGGCTTCTTTTACTAATATATCTCTAGCCAATTTCCAACATTGGTCTTGATTCGTTTGAAGACCTACAATGTACTTCGAAGTGTATTTTTCAATTTCAAATTAACCAAAGCTATATAATTTACGATAGTGTCAATAAAGTTTCGCACTTTTGGTTTGGGTTTGTCCTCTCCCGGGTCTGAATTAATTTTCAATAAAATTATAGCTTGTTCAAGCAGTAGAGCCTACGGACTCTACACACTTTTTTAAAGTATAATTAGATCAATGACTCACAAGTACATTTCTATTGAATGGGAGTGACGCAAAAAGTTAATAGAATAAATAGGTTTTAGTCATGTACATTTTAAATTTAGTATTAAATTGTAGGCAAAACTGGGAGAATAAAGGTGGTAAAGTCATCTGAAACGATGGACGCCCTCGACCCTATGCGCCCGCACTTCAACTTCGATAACAGCTTCGCCCGCACCTTTGAAGGCTTTTTCGTGCACTGCCAGGCAGCCCCTGCGGTCGCCCCGAAACTGTTGCAACTCAACCATGCACTGGCCGAGGAGCTTGGCCTTGATCCGGTCGCGCTCGATTCGGAAGCAGGCTTGGCGATTTTCTCCGGTAATGTAACACCTGAGGGGGCAGAACCCCTAGCCCAGGCTTATGCCGGGCACCAGTTTGGCGGGTACGCACCGCAACTGGGGGATGGACGCGCGCTTCTCCTCGGCGAGGTGATCGACACCCGACAACGACGCCGCGATATCCAGCTGAAAGGATCGGGCCCCACCCCGTTCTCTCGCGGCGGAGATGGCAAGGTGCCTCTTGGCCCGGTGTTGCGCGAATACCTAATCGGGGAGAGCATGCATGCGCTCGGCATCCCGACGACACGAGCCCTGGCGGCCGTTACCACCGGGGAGGACGTTTATCGGGAAATCCCTCTGCCCGGTGCTGTTCTCACCCGTATTGCGGCTAGCCACATCCGCGTCGGTACCTTCCAGTTTTTCGCAGCGCACGGTGGCTTCGACAAAGTTCGTGAACTCACCGATTATGCCATTGCGCGGCACTATCCCGACACAGCTGATGCGGAAAACCCATATCTGGCATTCTTCGCGGCTGTCACCGATGCCCAGGCTGCCCTGGTGGCGGGCTGGATGAATATCGGTTTCATCCACGGGGTGATGAACACCGACAATATGACGATCTCCGGCGAGACCCTCGATTACGGGCCCTGCGCCTTTATGGACACCTATGCGCCGGGCACGGTGTTCAGCTCAATCGACACCCAGGGCCGCTATGCCTATGCTAACCAGCCCGCGATCCTGTCCTGGAACCTTACCCGATTAGCGGAAACGCTGATCCCGCTTGTCGATCCGGACAAAGACCGGGCCATCGAATTGCTGACCGACACGATCCACCATATTCAGCCCCTCTATGAGACTCACTGGCTGGCCAGAATGCGGTCCAAGATCGGTTTGTCGACGGAAGATCCTCACGATCTGGAACTGATCAACGATCTGCTATGGGTGATGAAAGACGGACATGCGGATTTCACCCTCGTCTTCCGCCGTCTCGCCCAAGCCTTGCGCGGTAATAGCGACGCGGTACGACACCTGTTCGAACAGTCTGGTGCCTTCGACGTCTGGGCGCGACGTTGGCGGAAGCGCCTGGAACAGGATGGAGTTGCAGCGGAGACTAGCGCGCAGGTAATGGACCGGGTAAATCCGATCTATATCCCACGGAACCATAAGGTCGAAGAAGCCCTTGCCGCCGCAGTCGATCAGGAAGACATGATGCCATTCTCGGAATTGCTAGCCGTTTTGAGCCATCCATTCGACGAGGTCGCCGGAAACGAAGCCTATGCCGCGCCGGCACCAGTAACGGACATACCCTATAAGACGTTCTGCGGAACCTAATTGTTGATACGAATACTGTTTGGCGTCAGCTAAAAGTGGACCCATCCGGTTAAAAAGCCAAGAGATACTTTCTGTTAAACTTTCCTTAGCCGAATGTCCGCTTTTGGCCGTTCGGAGACATTCGATTTCAAACTGAGACACTCCCCGGAAATATCCACGCATTGATTTATCGGACAGTTTTCTGCATAATCCCCCTTCGGTTCATCCGTTCAACCTGAAAGTCATCCATGTATTATTCGAAACTGTTCATACCCACCCTCAAACAATCGCCGGCCGACGCCGAAGTCATCAGCCACCAGTTGATGGTGCGCGCCGGGATGATCCGGCAGTTGGCCGCGGGCATTTATTCCATCCTGCCTCTGGGACTGCGCGTTCTGAAAAAAGTGGAACAGATCATTCGCGAGGAGATGAACCGCATCGGCGGGCAGGAAATGTTCCTGCCCAGCATTCAGCCCGCGGAGCTGTGGCAGGAAAGCGGACGCTGGGAACTGTACGGCAAAGAACTCCTGCGGCTGAAGGACCGGCACGACCGCGAATTCTGCTATGGACCCACGCATGAAGAAGTCATCACCGACATCATCCGCGGCGAGGTGAAATCCTACCGCCAGCTCCCCTTGCTCCTGTACCAGATTCAGACCAAGTTCCGGGACGAAGTGCGGCCTCGTTTCGGCGTCATGCGCGGACGCGAATTCACGATGAAAGACGCCTACAGCTTTCACGCCGACGAAGCCAGCGTTCAGGAGATGTACGAACAGATGAAGCAGGCCTACTCCAACACCTTCCGCCGGTGCGGGTTGGAATTCAAAATAGTGGAGGCGGACAGCGGCACCATCGGCGGCGGTTTCTCGCACGAGTTCATGGTACTGGCCGATTCCGGAGAAGACGCCGTCGCCTTCTGCGACACCTGCGACTACGCCTCCAACATTGAAAAAGCCCCCTCCCGAACACCCGGCCCGGTCACCCCGCCCAAGAAACTCGACGCATTGAAAAAGATCCCGACGCCCGGAAAAAAATCGGTGGAGGACGTGACGCAATTTCTCAAAGTGTCGCCACAACAAATCGTCAAAACCATCGTCCTCGAAAATGAAAACGGACTGGTGGCGGGACTGGTGCGGGGAGACCGCCAACTCAACACCGTCAAACTCAAAAACCTGATCGGGTGCGACTGGCTCAACCCCGCTCCCGAATCGCTGATCGCCTCCAAAACCGGCGTCCCATGCGGGTTCATCGGACCCGTGGAATTGGATATGAAGGTGTACGCCGATCACGAAGTGACGGTCATGCACAACTTCGTCACCGGCGCCAACAGTCCGGATGCGCATTACACCGGCGTGCAGTTCGAACGCGATTTAAATGTCGCGCAGGTGGGCGACCTCCATGAAGTGCGGGAAGGCGATCCCTGTCCAAAATGTGAAGGCGGCCGCTACCAGGTGAAACGCGGCATCGAGGTGGGGCACATCTTCATCCTCGGCACCAAATACAGCTCCATCATGAAAGCGCATTACCTGGACGACCAGGGCCGGCAGAACCCGATGATCATGGGATGCTACGGCATCGGCGTGGGCCGTACCGCCGCCGCCGCCATCGAACAGAATCATGACGACAAAGGGATCGTCTGGCCGGTGCCGCTCGCTCCCTTTCAGGTGGTGGTGATTCCCGTTAAGTTTGACGAAGACCGCCAGCGCCAGGCCAGCGAGGAAGCCTACCGGGTCCTCGGGGACCTGGGCATCGAAACCCTGCTGGATGACCGCCCGGAGCGGCTGGGAGTCAAATTCAAGGACGCGGAACTGCTGGGAATTCCGCTCCAGATCGTCATCGGCCCGAAACACCTCGATGCCGGAAAAATCGAGCTAAAGTCAAGAAAAACGGGAGATTCCGAGCTTATCGACTTCCCTGCCGGTCTCCAGATTATCCCTGAAAAGCTCCAAAATCTGTGATCGCCCCTCCCCCCGGCGACATTTCGCTTGCAGAGACCGCCTGGATTATGTAAAATCACTCAAATTCATAAGGGCTGCTAAGCGGGCTCTCTGGCCCGCTTTTTTTGTATCAGCCTGATTTTTCAAAATGTTATAGATATTCGTACTTCGGTATTATTAAGACCTGTATTGTCATTACATTGAATCCTGGTTCTTGTTCTTTCTCAAGCGTATGGGAGCCCCGAAATGGGTAAAGGCTCGGTTGTGGAATCGATCGAAACTCTGGTGACTCCGCTTCTCCAAGAGAACCGCCTGGAATTGGTCGACGTCGAATACAAAAAGGAAGGTAAAAACTGGTTTCTGAGAATATTCATCGATAAAGAAGGCGGAGTCACGGTAGGCGATTGCACGCAGGTCAGTCGCCGCATTGAAGATTTGATCGAGGTGGAAGAAGTCGTCCCCTCCAGTTATACCCTGGAAGTTTCCTCCCCCGGGTTGGACCGGCCCCTTAAAAAGGAAAAAGATTTTCTCCGGTTCCAGGGCAAACGCGCCTGCGTCACCACCTTTACTCCCATCTGCCAGCAGAAGAATTTCAAGGGAACCATCCGCGATTTCCGCGAGGATGTCCTGTTTCTGGAAACCGAACGTCAACTCGTGGAAATTCCGAAGCACCAGATCGCCAAAGCCAAACTGGAAATTGAAATTTAAACATCATGAGCATTGAAGTCACACACATCATCGAGCAGTTGTGCCGCGAAAAAGGCATCGACAAGAATATCCTGATCGACGCCGTAAAAACCGCAGTGGAAGCCGCCGCGCGCAAAAAACTCCCGCACCTGGAAAACCTGCTCAGCAAATTCAACGAGGAAACCGGCGAAGCGGAAATCTGGGCGGAGCAGTCGGTGGTGACCACCGTTCAGGACCCGCAGAACGAAATCAGCCTGAAGGACGCGGTCAAAATTTCCCCCGACGCCGAGTTGGGAGAGATGGTCATGGTCAAACATGAGCTGAGAGACCTCGGCCGCATTGCGGCCCAATTGGCGAAGCAGGTGATTTTACAGAAAGTCCGGGAAGCTGAAATTGAAATCATCTACAAGGAGTTCCAGGAGAAAAAAGGCGAACTGATCAACGGCATCGTCCAGCGCTTCGAGCACGGAGACATCATCGTCGAGTTGGGAAAAGCCGAGGGCATTCTCCCCCGGCGCGAGCAGGTATTCCGGGAAGCGTTCAACCGGGGCGACCGGGTCCGCGCCTATGTCGTGGACATCCGGAAAACCACCAAGAACGCACTGGTGATCCTTTCACGGACCCATGTCGGCCTCATCAAACAGCTGTTCGAACTGGAGGTTCCCGAAATCGCCGAAGGCATGGTGGAGATCATGGGCATCGTGCGCGAACCCAACGGACGCACCAAAATCGCCGTGCGTTCCAACGACCGGGATATCGACGCTGTCGGCGCCTGCGTCGGAATGCGCGGCATGCGCGTTCAGTCGATCGTCCAGGAGTTGCGCGGAGAAAAAATCGACATCGTCGAATACTCGGAGGATCCCGAACTGTTCATCCGCAACGCGTTGAGTCCGGCCAAAATTTCGCGGATTATCCCCAACCGGGAAGAAAACCACATGACCATCATCGTGGCCGACGACCAGATGTCCCTCGCCATCGGCAAAAAAGGCCAGAATGTGCGCCTCGCCGCCAAGCTGGTAAAGTGGAAAATCGATATCAAAAACGCGTCCGAGGCCGGCGGCGTACTGGAAGCCTCGGCTCTGCTGGGGGGAGGCAAGCAACCACCCACCGAGAATTTCCTCGAGACAATCCAAAACACCAAGGGATTTGGCGAAAAAATCGTCGCGCTTTTATTCAATAAAAACGTGGTCACCTTCGACGAAGTCATCAACCGTGGAATCGAAGGGTTGACCCAGTTGCCCGGTATCGGTCCCAAAAAGGCCGAGGCGATTTTTAAGTTTACGCAGGATTATCTGCAACAGGCGGCCGAAGCCGCTCCGGCCATCCCGGAAGAGACGCAGAAGCCCAAAGACGATACCCTGATGTATACCGCTCCGGCATTGGGAGAGATTGCGGAACCCAGCGAGGACGAGCCGGTCGAGACAGAAGAAATCGCCCCGGCGGAGGAAGCCGGCGAGGAGGAGGACCGGGAATTTCCTCTGAGCGAACTCCCCGACGTCGACCCGGCCGTTGTACAGCTTTTGGAAAACAACGGATTCCAAACTATCGCCGAATTGTCGGTGACCCCGGCGGAGGAACTCATCGCCTTGGAAGGCATCGATGAGGCCATGGCCTACAGTCTGGTGGAACAGGCCCGGCAACATATGGAAAAATTTGAAAGTGTTTAAAAAGAAAGATCGCCATGGGTAATTAACCTGTGGCTTGCATTTCCCTTACAGCATTAGGAGAACTTTCATTGGGAAAAATCAGAATCAATAAACTGGCGTTGGAGTTGAATATCCCCAACGACAAGATCATCGACGAGCTCAAAAAGAAGGACGTCCCCGTCAAGAACCATATGAGCTCCATCGAGGGCGAGGTGGTGGAGTATATCCGCGGCCTGTTCACGGAGAAAAAACCCGCGGCCAAGACCAAGAAAAAAGCCCCCGCCAAAAAAGTGTCCACAGTCGTCAAGCCCATCACCGCCAAAACCGCGGCTAAAGCCGCCGCTCTAAAGAAAGCCGCCCAAGCCGAGGAAGCCAAAAAGGCCGCCCAAGCCAAGACCTCGACCAAACCAAAAGCGGCCAAAACTAAAGCCGCCCCCAAACCGAAGGCCACCGAAGCCAAAAAAGAAGAAGCCGACACTGACAAGCAGAAAGCTTCCAGAAAACTGGGACTGAAAGTAGTCATCATTTCCGAGGAAGCGGGGAAGAAAAAGGCAGCCAAAGCGCCCAAGGAAAAACCGGCAGCCAAAAAGAAAAAAGAAGAACCCAAAACCCCGCCCGCCAAAACCCTCCAAGAAAAACAGCCTCAGGAAGCGCCTTCGGTCGAACCCCCGGTTGAAGAGGAAAGCTTTGAAGTGGTCCAACTGATGGACAACATGCCTTTGCGCGATGTGGCTGAAAAATTAAAATGCACACCCAACGACATTATTATGGATTTGATGACCCTGGGCACTATGGCGACCATCAACCAGAGCCTGAGCCTGGAGGTGGCCTCGAAAATCGCCGATCAACGGGGATTTGAAGTGGAGGTCATCACGCCGGAGTTGGACCTGGGTTTTGAAGAAGAGCAGCAAGAGGATCTGGAAAAGGACCGTATTCCGCGGCCGCCGATCGTGACCATCATGGGACACGTCGACCACGGCAAAACCTCCTTGCTGGATGCGATCCGGAAAACCAACGTCACCAGCCGCGAGGCGGGGGGCATCACCCAGCACATCGGGGCGTACCAAGTCACCATCAAAGGTTCGACCATCACCTTCCTCGACACGCCGGGCCATGAGGCGTTTACCGCCATGCGGGCGCGTGGCGCCCAGGTGACCGATACCGTGGTCCTGGTGGTGGCGGCGGATGACGGCGTCAAGCCGCAAACCCTGGAAGCCATTCACCACGCCAACGCGGGCGGGGTTCCCCTGCTGGTGGCCATCAATAAAATCGACAAGCCCGACGCCAAACCCGAAGAGGTCAAAAAACAGTTGGCGGATCAGGGGCTGCTCCCTGAAGAATGGGGTGGACAAACCATTTTCACGGAAGTCTCCGCCATTCAGGGACAAGGCATCGACCACCTGCTCGAGTTGATCCTCCTGCAGGCGGAAATCATGGAGCTGAAGGCGAATCCCACACTCCGCGGGCGCGGAGTGATTATTGAAGCGCATCTGGATAAGGGACGGGGCCCGGTCGCCACCCTGATGGTGCAGAACGGCCAACTGAAAGTCGGCGATCCGTTTATCGCGGGCAATTATTTTGGGAAAGTGCGCGCTATGGTCAACGACCAAGGCGATGATATCCAAGAGGCCTCGCTCAGCACCCCGGTCGAGGTCATCGGACTGCCGGAAGTTCCGAATCCCGGCGACACCTTCATGGTGGTCAAGGACGAAAAGCGCGCGCGCCAGCTCAGCAATTTGAAGATTCAACGGCAACGCGAGTCGGTGCTGTTGCAGAAACCCCGCATCACCATGGATGATTTGCACCAGCAGATCGTCGAGGGAAAAATCCAGGAGTTGAACCTGATCATCAAAGCCGATGTCCAAGGGTCGATCCAGGCGGTCCGGGAGGCCTTCAAAAAACTGGGGACCGAGAAGGTGCGGGTAAAAATCATTCACGACGCGGTGGGCGGGATCACCGAATCGGACATCCTGCTGGCCAGCGCGTCGAGCGCGCTGATCATCGGGTTCAATGTTCGTCCCACGTTCAAAGCCGAGGCCATGGCCGCCAAGGAAAAAGTGGACGTGCGGCTGTACAGCATCATTTACGAAGCGATCGATGACATCAAGAAAGCGCTGGAAGGCCTGCTCGAACCCACCTTCAAGGAACGCATCATGGGACGGGCCGAGGTCCGGGAGATTTTTTCGATTCCCAAAGTCGGTGTCATCGCCGGGTGCCAGGTCCTTTCCGGAACCCTCGAACGCAACAGCAAGGCCCGGCTGGTCCGCGACAACGTCGTGGTTTACGAAGGCAAAATCCAATCCCTGAGGCGCTTCAAGGACGATGTCAAGGAAGTTGCTTCGGGATATGAATGCGGCCTGGCGTTGGACAAGTTTCAGGATCTGAAGCAGGGCGACATCGTCGAACCGTTTATCCTGGAAGAAGTCGCTCCGGGATGATCGATGTCGATACCCGAGGAACCGATATGAAAATCGGCTATGTTTCATTGAGGTTTTTTCTGCACGGGAACAATTCCCTGAAGGGCAAGCGCAAGGTCATCCGCGCCATCAAGGACCGCCTGAAGAATAAATTCAACGTCTCCGTGGCGGAAGTCGGCGATCAGGATGTCTGGCAGAATATTCACCTGGGAATCGCCGCAGTGAACGCCGACGCCCAGTATCTGGACGGTCTGCTCAAACAGGTGGTGAACTTCATCGACCACATGCACCTGGCGGAAATGACCGACTGCCAAACGGAAATCGTCGATGTCCACAACCGTTACGCAGATTGAGGAATTACAAATTATATTATGTTTCGATACAAACGATCACAACGAGTCCAGGAACTGCTCCTCGAGGAAATCTCGAAGCTCATTCAACACGGGCTGAGGGACCCGCGGATCGGGTTCGCGACCGTCATCCGCATCGAGCTGAGCGACAACCTCAAGCATGCCAAAGTGCATGTCAGTATTCTGGGGAGCGAACAGGAGAAAGAGGACTCTCTCGAAGGCCTGAACAGCGCCAAAGGGTACATTCGGAGTTGCCTCGGCAAAAATCTGTATTTGAAATTCGTCCCGGAGCTGGATTTCCGGCTGGACGAAACCTCGGACCATGTCGAAAAAATCACCAAAATCATCAGTGACTGGCACCATGAATAATATTGTCAATTTGTACAAACCCGTGGGGCCGTCCTCTTTTTTTATGGTGCAATCCGTCAAACGGGCGCTCAAAATCAAAAAGGCGGGCCACATCGGCACGCTGGACCCGAAAGCCGAGGGCGTGCTCCCCATCTGCCTCAACCGGTCCACCCGCCTGATCCAGTTTCTGGTCAGCCTCCCCAAGGTCTACCGGGCCAACATGACCCTTGGAATCGCCACCGATACGCAGGACGCCACCGGACAGGTGACCGCCACCGGGGACGCCACCACCGTCACCGAACCGCAAGTACGAGAGGTGCTGGCCGATTTCCAAGGCGAGGTGCAGCAGATTCCGCCCATGTACTCAGCCAAGAAAAAAGACGGGGTTCCCCTTTACAAATTGGCGAGAAATGGTATTACTATCGAGAGAAAACCAGTGACCCTCCGGATTTATGCCATCGATTTCCTCAATAAAGAGGGCAATGAGGTCACCTTCAGGGTAAAATGCTCCGCGGGAACCTATGTCCGTACCCTGTGCCACGATATCGGCCAGATCCTGGGTTGCGGAGCGCACATGTCCCAGCTGGTCCGGGAACAGGTCGGCCAATTCGATATCGAGTCGTCGCTGACCCTCGAAGAATTGAGCGATGCCCAAAGCGACGGAACGCTGACTGAAAAACTGCTGGGGACGGAGGCTGTCCTGGATTTCCTGCCGGAGATTGAGGTCCACCCGGACCACATCCCCTCCCTGACACACGGCATACCCTTGACCAAAGTCGCGGTGCGGGCCACCCCCGACCGTTTCCAACCCGGAATGAATCTCCGGGTGACGGGAGAAGAGGGGTGCATCGTCGCCATTGTGGACCCGGTGGTGGATGAGGAGGGGTTTCAACAACTGGACCCCGGTGAAATCGCGTTTAAACTGAAACGAGTGTTGGTTTAAATGAAATCATATCTATCTTTAAGGAATGAGATCCGTTCCGGTTGGAATGTTTTCGCAGGGATGATTCCCTCAGCGGCCTCTACTCCGCACCTTCGGGGAATTGAGTCTACGAAAACATTCAACAACCCGCCTCCCATTCCAGTACCCAACAGGAGGCTTTTTTCATGTCTTTAACCAAGGAAAGTAAAACAAATATTATCACCAAGTATCAAACCAATGAAAAAGATACCGGATCCTCAGAGGTCCAGATCGCGCTGTTGACCGAACGGTTGAACTATTTGAACGACCATTTCAAAATCCACGGCAAGGACCATCATTCCCGCCACGGCCTGATTCGGATCGTCAACAGAAGGCGGAAACTTCTGGACTATCTCAAAAGAGAAGATGCCCAACGGTATCAGACCATCATCAAAGAATTGGGCATCCGCCGTTAATTTAGAATCCTGCCTATAGGATCAAGAAAATTGGAGAGTATTTAATGCAACAACAAGTAGAGATAGACCTCGATGGAAAAACCCTTACGCTCGAGTCGGGCTGGTTGGCCAAACAAGCCAACGGCTGCGTGGTCGTGCGATATGGCGATACCATGGTGCTGGTTTCAGCCACCATGGCGAAAAGTGAACGAGAAGGGATCGATTTTTTTCCCCTCACGGTAGATTATCGTGAAAAAACCTATGCCGCGGGACGCATTCCCGGCGGATATCTGAAACGGGAAACCCGGCCCGGCGATATGGAAACCCTGATCTGCCGGTTGATCGACCGGCCTATCCGGCCAATGTTTCCCAAGGCATTCCGGAACGAAACCCAGATCGTTTGTTTCGTCGTTTCCCACGATCAGGAAAACTCCCCCGACGTGAACGCCATCTCCGGCGCTTCCGCGGCACTGCTGGTGTCCGATATCCCATTCGAAAAGCCGGTTGCCGGGGTGCGCGTGGGACGAAAAGACGGCGCCTTTATCATCAACCCGACGTATGAAGAGACCCAGGCCAGCGACCTCAGCCTGATCATGGCCGGCACCGCCGACGCCATCGTCATGGTCGAAGCCGGCGCCAACGAGCTCAGCGAAGAAGTCATGATGAGCGCACTGGAGTTCGGGCACGGGTACATCAAAAAAATCGTGGAAGGCCAGATCAAACTCCGCGAGATGATCGGTAAGAAAAAACTGGTCGTTGAGGTTGTGGAAACCGACAGTGAGTTGACCGGCAAGGTCACCAAAGCCGTCCGCCCGGGCCTGGCCGATGCCATGCGCATCGCCGGCAAGCAGGAGCGGAGCGACGCCACGGCCCAGGTCAAGGAGGCCATGACCGCCCAATTCAACCCCGATGGCGATGAAGACCTGCAAGCGACGTTGGACGGGATTTTTCATGACGTCGAGAAAGAAGCCATGCGTAGTATGATCCTGGACGAGAAAAAACGGATCGACGGGCGAATCCTCAACGAGGTGCGGCCCATCACCTGCCAGGTCGGTTACCTGCCCCGCGTTCACGGGTCCTCTATCTTCACCCGCGGCGAAACCCAGGCGCTGGTCACCACTACACTGGGAACCAGCTCGGACGAACAGCGGATGGACAACCTGGAGTTCAAAGGGACCAAAACCTTCATGCTTCATTACAACTTCCCGGCCTTTTGTACCGGCGAGGTGAAATTCCTGACGGGTCCCGGCCGGAGGGAAATCGGCCACGGCATGCTGGCCGAACGCGCCCTCAGCCCGATGCTGCCCGACAAGGAAACGTTTCCCTATACCATCCGTATCGTTTCCGACATTCTGGAGTCCAACGGCTCCTCCTCCATGGCCTCCGTATGCGGCGGTTCCCTGTCGCTGATGGACGCCGGAGTGCCCATCAAGGCCGCAGTCGCGGGCATCGCCATGGGGCTGATCAAGGAGGATGACCGGGTGGCCATCCTGTCGGACATCCTGGGAACCGAAGACCACCTGGGCGACATGGACTTCAAAGTGGCGGGTACCCGCAACGGCATCACCGCCCTGCAGATGGACATCAAAATTGAGGGATTGACCCCCGCGTTGATGGCAACTGCGCTGGAGCAGGCCAAGGAAGGCCGCCTGCATATCCTGGATGAAATGGCCAAGACGCTGGCCACCTCGCGCCCCGAAATGTCCAAGTACGCGCCGCGGATCACTACCATCAAAGTGCCGGTCGACAAGATTCGCGACGTCATCGGACCGGGCGGCAAAGTGATCCGGGGTATCATCGACCGCACCGGCGTCAGCATCGACATCAACGACGACGGGACAGTCAACATCGCCTCGCACGACGAGGAGGCTTCAAAGAGCGCGATCAAGATCATTCAGGATCTGGTGCAGGAAGTGGAAGTCGGTAAGACTTATATGGGCAAGGTCAAGAAGATCATGGATTTCGGGGCCTTTGTCGAAATTTTACCGGGCACCGACGGCCTCGTCCATATCTCGCAAATCTGCGACCGCCGCATCCAGAAAGTGCGCGACGAGATTCAGGAAGGCGACGAGATCATGGTCAAGGTGATCGACGTGGACCGCAACGGAAAAGTCAAGCTCAGCCGCAAAGAGGCGATGCGCGACGAAGCCGCCGCGGCCGCCACGCACTAAAACCCGAAACGCAAACCTTCAGCGGATGCGCCGGAATTTCCGGTCATCCGCTTTTTTTTGCGCTAAAAATCGAGGTCCCACTCTTTGAGGGTTTCCAGAGCCTGGTAATGGGTGAGATCGAAATGGATGGGGGTCACGGAGATGTAATGCTCTTTCACCATTTCGCAGTCGGTGCCTTTTTCCACCTCGGCGAATTTCATTTCCCCCGCCAGCCAGTAATAGGTTTCGTTGCGCGGGTTCACTCGCTTGTCGAAGGTTTCAATGACGCGCGATTTCCCCTGCCGCGTCACCACCGCCCCTTTGATCCGGTCCCGGGAAACGGCGGGCACGTTGACATTCAACGAAACCCCTTCGGGCAATCCTTTTTCGATTACCAGGGGGTATAGCTTTTTGATATAGTCGACCGCCACGGAAAAATCCCGAAATTCCCACGAATTGAGGGAAACCGCAATAGCGGGCAGGCCCAAAATGGCCGCTTCGGTCGCCGCCGATACCGTCCCCGAATAAATGGCGCAGGTGGCCAGGTTGCCGCCCTGGTTGATCCCGGAGATCACCAGTTCGGGAGGCGTATCGAGCAGTTCGGTCACCGCAATCTTGACGCAATCGGCGGGCGTGCCGTTGACTGCATAGCCGATCAACTGCCCCGCTTCCTCCACTTTGCGGACCTTCAGGGGATTGGACAACGTGATTGCGTGCCCGACGGCGCTCTGCTCGGTTTCAGGCGCCACCACCAGAACCTCAGCCAAAGGCGCCAAGCCTTTCCGCAGGGCCTGGATGCCCCGGGCATAAAATCCGTCGTCATTGGTTAAAAGAATCATAAGAAAACCAGCGTGTCGCTGGACCCAATTTCGCCCGATGGCGAACTGCCAAATTGAACAACAACATAGGGAAGGGAAAGATAACAACCCAATTCCCCTCCTTACCAAGGAGGGGATACAGGGGAGGTTATGAGTACTCCACCCCTCACCTTAGTCTTCTCCCCATGAGGGGAGAGGATTTTTTATTTCTTTAGGACGTCACGCTGGGCCAGCGTAACGCTGGCCGGGCAAGGCCCGGAGCAAACCTTGCAGGAACGGAGTACGCGATTGAAACGTTATTTTCGTAGGCCAAGATTTTAAAATTACCTGCGGCGGTTCGCCGCCCGGGCAGGAGCCGGGCGGGTTAATTGTGTTTGCTGAAATACTCCTGGGATTCCTTCGGCCCCGGTTTCATGGCATCCTCGCCTTTGTTCCAGTTGGCCGGGCAAACTTCCCCGTTTTGTTCGTGGTGCTGAAGCGCGTCCACCATGCGGAGGGCTTCATCGATGTTGCGGCCCAACGGCAGGTTGTTGACCAGCGTGTGCTGGACGATGCCGTCCTTGTCGATCAGGAACAGTCCGCGGAACGCGATGCCGCCGTCCGCCAGAACCCCGTAATCGGCGCTGATGGTTTTATCCAGATCGGCCACCAAAGGATAATCGATCTGCCCCAGCCCGCCTTTTTTGCGGTCCGTATTGCGCCAGGCCAGGTGGGAAAAATGACTGTCGATGGAAACCCCGAGCACTTCCGTATTGCGTTTTTTAAAATCCTCAATTTGACTGCTGAAGGCGATGATCTCCGTCGGGCAGACAAATGTAAAGTCCAGTGGATAAAAGAACAGAATGACGTATTTTTTTCCTTTGTAGTCGGAAAGCTGGATTTCCTTGAAGCTTCCGTCGGGCATCACCGCCTGCGCCTTGAAGTCGGGGGCAGGTTTCGCAACTAATGTCGCCATATTTTCAACTCCTCTATGTTAATAAGCGTTTCAGAAAGGGGTATAATTTAGCACAAATCCTCCATCCCGTTCAAACCCTTGTTGCAGGAAATCGCCCCAGCCTCTTAGGGACCGGCCTGCAGGCCTTTCCGGGTCTTGGCCGCGCGGAATGGGGAGCCTCCGAGGACTTTCTTGACAGCCCCTCGGGCGGCACATAAAATACTGATTAAGGGTAATTTTATAATATTGAGGACTGGAACCGGGACTTCGAACCCTTTAGATGTCCCGTCCCGGCCAAGGTTGCAAAAAAATGGAATCCGCCACCATCCGTAAAAGACTCCGAATCGCCCTGACGTTGATTTTCTTCGTTTTGTGCGTGGAAGTGGCCGGCGGCATTATCGCCCATAGTCTGGCGCTGTTGAGCGACGCGGCGCACATGCTGACCGACGTGTTCGCGCTCAGCCTCAGCCTGATGGCCCTCACCATCGCCGCCCAACCCTCGACCCGCACCAAAACTTTCGGGTATCACCGGCTCGAGATTCTGGCGGCGCTGGCCAACGGAGTGCTGTTGCTGTTGATGGCTCTGGGCATTCTGTGGGCAGCCTACCGGCGGTTCACCGACCCCCTGGAAGTGGACAGCCTGCTCGTGATCGCCGTCGCCACGGTCGGACTGGCGACCAACCTGGGCGTCCTGTATTTCCTGAAGGATCCGGTCCACAACACCCACAACCACGACCTGAACCTGAAGGCCGTCTTTTATCATGTCATCGGCGATTCGCTGGCTTCGGTCGCGGTGATCCTTGGCGCGGTGGCCATGTGGTGGACGCAGTGGTACGCGCTGGATTCGATCATCGCGGCGCTGGTAGCGCTGGTGATGATCTGGGGAGCGCAGGCCATCATCCGCGACGCTTTTCATATTTTACTGGAAGGCGTGCCCAAGGGCATTTCCATCCAGGAGGTGGAAAAAGAATTGACGTCCATCCCCGCGGTCAAGGACATTCATGAACTGCATGTCTGGTGCATCTGCTCCAACATTTACGCCCTGAGCGCCCACGCGCTGGTGAACGACCAGAAAGTCAACCAGATGGAAACCATCCTGGAAGAAATTGAAACGCTGTTGAAGAACAAATTTAACATCACGCATTCCACGGTCCAGTTCGAATCCAATCCCTGTCCGGCGGCGGGCGTGGCGTGCGATATCCAACATTAAGTTAACCATGCGAATTCTGTTTCTGGGAACCGGAACCTCCACCGGTATCCCCACGTTATGTTGTCCCTGCGCCGTCTGCCAATCGAACGATCCGCGCAACAAGCGTCTGCGGGCCTCGGTGCTGGTGCAGAACAACGGATTCAATTTCCTGATCGATACCTCCACCGACCTCAGGCAACAGTGCCTGCGGCACAACATCACCCGGATCGATGGGGTGCTGTACACGCACCATCACGCCGACCACGTCCACGGCATCGACGAGTTGCGCTGTTTCAATTTTTTCAATAAAAACGTCATTCCCTGTTACGGCAACGAGTTGACGCTGGCTGCCATCAAGAAGAATTTCAGTTATATCTTCGATGGGGAAAAGCCGCAGGGAGGCGGGGTGCCCCAACTCGACATGATCACCCTGAACGGCGACTCGTTTGCACTGGGAGGCGTCCGGGTTCAGCCGGTGGACATCATCCACGGCAACATGATCATCCTGGGATATAAAATCAACAATGCGGCTTACCTCACCGACTGCAGCAGCCTGCCGGATAAAGCCAGGGAAATCCTCTCCGGGCTGGACGTCCTCGTGCTGAACGCCCTGGGTTTCGAACCGCACCCCACGCATTTCTGCCTGGATCAGGCCCTGGAAGCCATCGCGGAACTCCGGCCGAAGCGGGCGATCCTCACCCACATCAACCACAAGTTCGATCACGAAACGGTCAGCCGGGATTTGCCGGACAACGTGGAGCTGGCTTATGACGGGTTGACGGTGGATCTGTAATCAGTCCAGATCAAAATCGCGGAGGGGTTTGGAGGTGTCTGATTTGTCGATGTTCTTCTGCGCTTCCTTGAATTTCTCTGTCAGCAGGCGGGACTTGTCTTTTTGCAGTTCCTTTTGTTTCTGGAACATGGACTGGCTCTCTTTCTGATGCTCGGCAAGGTCATGGACCATATCGGAAAGAGAGGAGAACTCTTTTTTCTTCTCCTCTTTCCAAAGCACCTCACCGGTTTTCTGATCCACCCGCAATTTGGCCTCGCAACAGGGGCAGGTGATGTCCAGTTTCGAACTCATGGTCCGGCCTTTCGCAAAAGAATGACAGTCAACACAAATGGATTATAGCAGAAATACGGAGTCTCCCAAAGTCCCGGCGGACCCCGGAGTCTGAATCCCCATAAATAAAAGATGGCATCTGCCTTGGCCCTTCCCTACAATAGGCCTTTTTTAAAAAGGGAAAATAGAAATGCCCGCACAGGGGTTGTTCATAACGGGAACGGATACCGGCGTCGGCAAAACCGTGGTCACCGCGGCGATTTTAGCCTGGCTCCGGCACCAGGGCCTGAAGACCGGGGTGATGAAACCGCTGGAGACGGGTGTGGACCGCGAGTGCAGTTCCGCCGCCAACTCTGACGCCCTGTTTCTGATGGAATGCGGCGATATCGAAGACGACTTGTCCGAGGTATGCCCTATTCGCCTCAAACCCGCCGCCTCGCCCTATCAGGCGGCCCTCATCGAAAACCGAACGATCGAACCGGAAAGGATTGTGTCGGCCTACCGGAACCTGGCGGATAAATACGATTGGATGCTGGTGGAGGGCATCGGCGGCGTGCACGTCCCGATCACCCGCGACTACCGGGTGGTGGACCTGATGCGCGACTTGGGTTTGCCGGCGGTGGTGGTGACCCGCTATCCACTGGGCACCCTCAACCATACGGTGCTGACGTTGGACGCTCTCAAACAAAACGGCATTCCGGTGAAGGGAATCATCTTTAACCGGACCAGATCCGGGGAACTCGATGCCATCGAACAGGACCAGCCCCGGCTGATCGAAGCGTTATCCGGGACGGAGGTTCTGGGGGAGTTTCCCTTCATCGACCCTTTGGACACCCGGAGTTTTACCCCGGAACGCCTGCAACAGCTGGAGTCCTGCGTCCGTTTCTCCCGCTTGATCCCGGCTTGACAAATCCTTGAACGGGTGTCATGTTTTTCTGATCCGTTGACCGTTTGAAAGGAAACCCCTATGAAAAAATGGTTCATGCTGATCCTGGTGGGCAAGGACCAGCCCGGGATCGTGGCTCAAATCACCCGCGCCTTGTACGAAGGCGAATGCAACCTGGGGGAAGCCTCCATGGTGCGCCTGGGCGGCAACTTCACGGTGATGCTCATGGTGCAGTCCGCCGGGGACGAGCAGGCGCTGGACCATCTGATCGGGCCGATTTGCCGTTCGTTTAACCTGCGCCACCATGTCGACGCCATCGAAGGCGAGTTACTGCATCATGTGGAGCCGGATGTGCGCATCACCGTTTACGGAGCGGACCGTGCCGGCATCGTCGCCGAAGCTACGGGGGTACTGACGGAGAAAGGATTCAACATCCTGAATCTGGAGTCCGACGTCGGCGGCACCAAGGAGCATCCCATCTATGTCATGACCATCGAGGGAGTCGCGGAACAGGGGATCCAAGTCCTGGAGGAGGCGCTCCAAAAACTGGCACGGGAAAAAGGGTTGGAAACCCAACTGGAACCTATTGACACGCTGATCGGGTAAGGTGCATGGCTGTTCTTGATATATTGGTTTATCCCGATCCGCGGTTGAAACAGATTTCCAAACCTGTAGAACATTTCGATGAGGCGCTCCGGAGTTTCATCCGCGATCTGGAAGAAACGATGCGGGCCGGACCGGGCGGTGTCGGTCTCGCCGCGCCGCAGGTGGGACGGTTTGAGCGGATCGTGATCGTCGACGTTTCCTGCAAACCGAAAATCAAACATCACGGGAGGCGGGTGTTGATCAACCCGGAAATCAGCTGGCGGAAAGGGTCGGCCGTCGGGCGCGAGGGTTGCCGGTCGGTCCCCGACTATACCGGAAACGTGGCCCGCTCCAAATTCATTACTGTGCGGGCGCAGGATGAATTCGGCCAGGCGCTCGAGCTTCAAATGGAACGCTATGAAGCGCGGGCGGTTCAACATGAAATGGATCACCTGGACGGCCTTTTGCTGTTCGACCGTCTGGTCAGCCGCCGGGATTTGTTTCGGCGACAATCGCAGGAAGCCCTCTTGCCCAAACCCAAACCGTTGTAACCCCTTAGGATCCGGCCGGATGGAATTTTTTATCGGGCGCCACAACGGCTCTCTAAGCCGGGTCAATCGGAAAAACCGTTGAATTTCCCGCTTTAAAGTTTTTATTTTTCCCTCCCGAGTGGGCGGGCTTATGCCTTTTCCTTCCCCCTCATAGAGCCTCAACCTTTAAAACCACTGGCAATCTTAAAATGAACTGTTACATTGATAGAATAGAGTCAATTCAAAAAATCCAAGGACATACAGTCCATCCCTACTTTCCGGGACGCGTGTTATGAGCCAATTCAAAACCTTTATTTTCATCGCCATTATGCTGCTTTTAGCGGGAACGGTCGGGTCCTGCAATACCCAACAGAGAACGGGGTTTTTCGATCTGCACCCGAGAATCCTGATCCATGAATCCGACCTGGGTTCCGGAAAGAACCTCCAAATTTCCGTAGTGGACAAACGCAGACGGAATATCCTGTTAAGGAAGGATTCCGATCGAAAAATCAAATCGGGCCGGGCCTTGGTGACCCAAGATCATCATCCCTCCGTTAAATTGGATAGCCACTTTCAGCAAACCGTGGAGGAAGCTTTCCAGTTGCAGGGTTATCAGACTGACGGCAAAGGCATCGGTAGTGTCCGTGAAGTGACCATCTACATCACCAAACTGGAACTCCGGTTACGGCGGACTAAAGCTGAAGGCCCCGACGGCCAACGCCAAATCCAGGTGCGTTTTCGGTCTAAAATGAAAGTGGCCGCCAAAAACCAGGGTATGACTTTCGGCAAAGATTATGAGTTTTTCATCAAAAAGTCTTATGACACCCTTCCCAGCAAACAGGACAACGAAAAAATACTAAACTACGGCCTCACCCAGTTGCTGCACCAGATAGTGAACGATCCCAAACTAAACCGCTTCTTAACCGGGTGACGGGAACACTCCCGCACCACCCCGGACAACCCTGAAAGAACAGGCTGGGTCTCCCCGCTCCAAACCCGAGTGGACATGTCCTGGGTTCTGGAAGACAACCGGGCGATCACCCGCCCCATCGAACGGACCGGGGGCGTCCTTACGAACAGCATCGACTCTATGAACGAAACCTCACCCATTGACGGATCCACGGTGCTGGTGACCGGAGCCACCGGGTTCATCGGCAGTCATCTGGCGGATGCGTTGCTCGCGCGCGGATGCCGGGTGCATTGCCTGGTCCGCCAAACCAGCAATCTGCAGTGGCTCGACACCTCCCGCGTCGCCCTGCACACGGGAGACCTCCAGCGTCCGGAAACGGTCCACGACTGTCTCAGCGAGGTGGATTATATCTTTCACTGCGCCGGAGTCACCCGCGCCAAAAGCCGCGAAGCGTATCTTCAGAACAATGCCCGGGCCTGCATTCCCTTTTACCAAACCTGCGTAGAGCACGGAAAGCAGGTGAAAGCGGTGGTTCATCTCAGTAGTCTGGCGGCGGTCGGCCCCACGCCCCCCGAGCAAAAAGTCGATGAAAACACGCCCTGCCAGCCGCTCACCTATTACGGTAAATCCAAACTGGTTGGAGAGGAAATCGCTTTGGAGTATGCCTCGGAGCTTCCCATGGTGGTGCTCCGCCCGCCGGTGGTGTATGGCGAACGGGAGGTCAATTTCCTTACTTATTTAAAAGCCATCCGATGGGGCTTCGCCATTAAAATCGGGGCCCAGCCTCGGAGGCTGTCTCTCATTTACGTCAAGGACCTGGTCGACGCCATGATTCGGGCGGCCGCCACACCGGACCCGGATCGCAACGTGTTTTTTATCACCGATGGCGATGTGTATTCCTGGGAGGACGTGGCCCAGGCCGCGATGACGGCGCTGGGGGTCCGGGCGCGTACCCTGATCATTCCGGTTTCGTTGATGGGGTGTGCCGCCCTGCTATCGGAGTTTTTCTCCAAAATGGCCAACCACACCCCGCTATTCGACCGGCAACGCATGATCGATCTCCGCCAGAGCTCATGGACCGCCTCTTCCGACCGGTTTTTCAATCATTATTCCTTTCATCCCCGGTTCGACCTGAGCCGGGGGTTGAAGCAGACCTGCGTCTGGTATAAAGAACAGGGGTGGCTCTGAATGGCTCCTCAGAACCCGACCCATCAAATCCGTAAGGACTTGAAGGAACCTATCGTGCGGTATGCGCAGGAACCGGCCGCCTGGCCGCTGGTCTGCGCCTTCAAGCAAACCCCCGTCACCCCGAACCAGATCACCGCCCTGTCCGCCATCGGGCCCGCGTTAACCTGTTCAGCCTCGGGGAGGACCTGAGCCCCGATTCGGGGGGATTATTTTCGAAATATCCCTTATTCTGGATAGTGTGGATGGAGAGCTCGCCCGGGCCAAGAGCATGGCCAGCGAGTGGGGGCGCATCGTCGATGGAATCGGCGACGATGTATCCGGCATGGCAATACTTATCGGACTCATGATCGGGGTACCCGAATCTCGGGGAGAGCTGATGGTGCTGACCGCCCTCATTTTTTTAAGAGGAATTACCTTTGACTACTTCAAGGAATACATGATGGGCCGGGTCACCTACGGTTACGATGGGCCCGGGCCGGACCTGATTTTTTTCTCATCGCCCTGTTTCCCTAGTTTTGCCGTTTTGGAACATTCGATCCGCTGGCTCTCCGGGTTCATGCTCGCGCAGATGCTGGTAACGTTTATTTTTCATCATCAAATAATTAACCATGAAAAAGATTCTTAACTGGTGCTACCGCCATATCACTTCCAAAAAGCCCGGGCTGCTTCTGGTGTGCGCGGCCCTGTTGACGCTGGTCTCCCTGTGGGTGGCTTCGGGATTGACCTACAACCCGCGGCTGGACAATCTCCTGCCGCTGGACCTGCCGCTGGTCAAGGAATTCAACCGGGTCATCGACAAAACGGGAAACACCGGGCCGCTGGTGGTCGTCCTGGAAGGCTTGCAACGGAAAGAAGTGCCGGAAGTCATTGACGATTTAACCGAACGGTTCCGCCAGGTGAACGATGTTTATTTTGTCGACTCCCGCCTGCCGGTGAAATTTTTAAAAAACCGGCAACTGCTGTTCGCCACCCAAAGCGACCTGAAGGAGCTCGAGAAAGTGGTCGCAGGCGCCATCGAACATGCCCGGAGTTCATTGACCGGATTCTTTGGAGCGGTTCAGGATACCTACAATCCTTCCCAGCTTCAGGATTTGTCCGGCAAGTATAAAATTTTTGAGCCCATGCAACCGTACTACAGCGGTAAAAGCGGGAAGAAGTATTACATCTTCATTCAACCGCGCGGAACGGCTTCCAATACCGGTTTCACCAAGAACTTTGTGCGGGATGTCAAAAGCCAAATCGATCAATCCGGAATTCAAAAGAAGTTTCCCAGCCTGAAGATCCAACTCACCGGCTCCATGATCACCCGGTTGGAGGAAAACCGGATCATCTTCAGCGATCTCAAGCGGTCCGCGATGGTGGCGGTGATTCTGGTGATTTTCATCCTCGCCGTGTACACCAAGTCGTTTCTGTCCATTGCCCTGTTGTTGATCCCATTGGTCACCTCTCTCAGCATGACGTTTGCGCTCACGCGCCTCATCATCGGCCACGTCAACATCATTTCCGGATTTCTGATCGCGATCCTGACCGGGCTGGGCATCAATTACGGAATCCATTTATACGTCCGGTTCAAGCAGGAACTGCGAAAAGGCAAGACCAGCCCGGAAGCGGCGGAACTGGTCGCCACCCAGGTCGGCCGTTCCGGCTTCACGGCCATGACCACCACCATCAGCGTATTTTCTCTGATGATATTTTCGGATTTCCGGGGGTTCTCCGAGTTCGGCACGATCGCCACCATCGGGATCATCTGCTCTTTCCTCAGTTATTTCTTTCTGCTCCCCGCACTGATTTTATGCGGCGACCAAATCCATTGGCTGCGGAAACCCCGGCCCCGGTTGTTTTACCTGAGAGTTTCCGATATTTACAGCCGGACCCCCTTCTTTCCGGCGGCGATGTTTGTTCTGCTTCTGGTGTTCAGCCTGTTCCTTCTGCCCGATATCGAATTCGAACACGATTTCAGAAAACTCCGGGGCCATTCTCCCGCCGCTGACATTGAAGCGGAAACCACGAAGGACTTCGGATTCGCCTTTTCGCCGACGGTGATCATGACTCCCAATAAGGGGGACCTGTTTCAGATCCACCAGGCTCTGCAAGCGATCAAGGAAAAATACGGAGACCAATCCACTATCGGTATCCATCACTCCCTGAACCTGTTCAGCCTCAGGGAATATGAAAGCAAAAAGGAAATTTTGGACCGCATCCGGGACAAACTGATCAAGGACCGCGACATCCTCGAGATTTCCATGGGAACGCGCCGGTATGGCATGCTCCGGCGATTGGTGGAAACCGGTCCGTTCGATGAAAAACAGATCCCCGACAACCTGATGAAGGGTTTTATGGCGGAGGATCAATACCTGGTCCTGGTCTTTTCTCCGGCCGACAAAAGCTTTTTTGACGTGAGAAATATTTATCAACTCCAAAAGGAGATCCATGAGCTGAAAGCCAAACTGGCGGAAAGCCGGATCACAGTATCCGTATTAAACGAAAACCTGTTGGCCGCCGCCATTCTGGACCTGGTCAAGGAAAAAGGGCCGCAAACCCTGGGCCTCGCCATGGTATTGGTTTTCCTCATCCTGCTCTGGGATTTTCGCAGCCTCCGGCTCGCCGTTAAAACCTTTCTGCCGCTGTTCACGGGTCTGGCCCTGACCGGCGCGATGATGTCCGTTTTTCACATCAAATTGAATTTCCTCAACATCGTCATGCTGCCTTCCATCGTCGGCATCATGATCGACCATTGCGTTTATCTGGGTCACCACATCCTGGATTACTCCCGCTATCAAACCATCAAATCGGTTAAGGAGACCGGGAGCGCCATTATCCTTTCGGCCTTGACGACCCTGGCGGGATATGCCAGCCTGAATACAGCCCACCACGCCGGAGTGCGCTCCATCGCCCACATCGTGGAACTGGGAATTATTATCTGTACGGTCTGCGCCTTGTTCATGCTCCCGGTTCTGTTTGAGATGGGAGCGCACAAGTCCCCAACCTATCGCGCGTACAAGGGGCTGGACCGGAAAAAATAATGGGTTCGCCATCAGGTTTTTCATTGATGAATGAGGTTGTTTCATGAACGACCGTTCCCCATTCAAAGCCGCCCCCATCGCCCAAATCGCCGCCCGCCTGGGACTGAAGGAAACCGACTGGATACCCTACGGCACCACCAAGGCCAAGGTCAAACTGGAAGTCCTGAAACAACATCCGCCCCGCGGCAAATTGATCCTGGTCTCCGCCCTCACCCCGACACCGGCGGGAGAAGGCAAAACCACCACGACCATCGGATTGGGACAGGCCCTCGCGCATCTGGGGCAATCCGTCGCCATCGCCCTGCGCGAACCGTCCCTCGGCCCCTGCCTGGGCATGAAAGGCGGCGCCACCGGCGGCGGACTGAGCCAGGTGCATCCCGCGGAAGAAATCAATCTGCACTTCACCGGCGACTTCCACGCCATCACCTCCGCCCACAATCTGCTGGCGGCGCTTCTCGACAATAAAATTTACCGGGACGGATCGGCGGGCATCGACCCGCGCCGCATCACCTGGAAACGGGTCATCGACATGAATGACCGCGCCCTGCGGGATATCATCATCGGACTGGGCGGCGTGTTGCAGGGCATACCCCGCGAATCGGGATTCGATATCACCGCCGCATCGGAAATCATGGCCATCCTCTGCCTGGCGAAGGATTATGACGATTTGAAAGCCCGGCTCGGGCGCATCCTCGTGGCCTTCACCTTCGACGGCGAACCGGTCACCGCCGATTCGCTGAACGCCACCGGCGCGCTGGCCGCGCTGTTGAAAGACGCGCTCCTGCCGAACCTGGTGCAAACCACCGAGGGGGTGCCGGCGTTCATCCACGGCGGACCTTTCGCCAACATCGCGCACGGGTGCAACTCGGTGATCGCCACCCAAATGGCGCTGGGGTTGGCCGATTGGGTGATCACCGAAGCCGGATTCGGATTCGACCTGGGCGCGGAAAAGTTTTTTGACATCAAATGCCAGAGCGCGGGTTTGGACACCGCCGCGGTGGTGCTGGTCGCCACCTGCCGGGCGCTGAAGATGCACGGCGGCGTCTCCAAAGACCATCTCACGGAAAAAAATACCGAGGCTCTGCAGAAGGGCATGGCCAACCTCGACAAACATGTCGAGAACATCGATAAATTCTGCGAGCCGCCGGTGGTCTGCCTGAACCGATTCGCCAGCGACCACGATGAGGAAATCGAACTGGTCCGCAGCCACTGCCGGAATAAATTGCGCGTACCGTTTGCTGTCAGCAATCATTTTGAAGCCGGCGGCCCCGGCGGAGAAGAACTCGCCCGAGCGGTGATGAAACACGCGGAGAAGGTATCGACTCCCTTCTGCCCTCTCTACGACTGGCAGGAAGACGTCAAAACCAAAATCTGGAAAGTGGCCAATGGCATGTACGGCGCGGAAAAAATCGTTTACACCAAAAAGGCGGAGCGGGATTTGAAATCCATCGAACAGCTGGGTTACGACCAACTCCCGGTGTGCATCGCCAAGACCCCACAGTCGTTGTCCGACGATCCCAAACTGCTGGGCCGGCCCACAGGATTCACCGTTACCGTGCGCGAAATCTTGATCTCCGCAGGTGCCGGATTCCTGGTGCCCATCACCGGCGACATCATGCGCATGCCCGGCCTGCCGGAACATCCACAGGCGGAACACATCGACGTCGTCGACGGCACCATCACCGGCATGAAATAAACCGGACCTCTCCGAAAACTCTATTCGTAATATGACGCGCCGCAGTTGGGCATCTCGTAGATTTCCACTTTTTTGATGCGGACGCCGCCGTGGTTGAGATCGGCGCTCAACTTTTTGAACAGCCAGCGGGCGATGTTTTCGGCGGACGGGTTGTCCTTGTCGAAGGGCGGGACCTCGTTGATATTCTTGTAATCGAGAACGGACAGGCAGGATTCGACTTTTTCCTTGAGCTTGATGAAATCGATGCCGACGCCGATTTCATTAAGCTCCTGCGCCTCGGCGGTGACGGACGCGGTCCAGTTATGGCCGTGCAGGTTTTCAAACTGGCCGTCGTGCCCCTTCAACCGGTGCGCCGCGGAAAATTGGGTCGTAATGTATACTTCATACATAATCAGGTTCCTTTTAATACAGTGGTTATACTTTCGTGGGCGGCGGTCATCATGGTGGCGATCTGGTCCGGCTCGATCACCAGCGGCGGAATAAAATAGACCACGTTCCCCAGAGGACGCAGATAGACTTCGCGTTTCAACCCTTCGAGAAAAATTTGATACCCCACCCGTTGTTCGATGGGAAACGCCTCCAGGGTGTCGCGGTCTTTCACCAACTCCACCGCCGCGATCATTCCCGTTTGACGAAACTCCCCGCACCACGGTAGATCGCGCAGGCATTCGCCCTCCCGCCCTATCGTTTTTATTTTCGGTTCCAGGCGGTCCATGAATCCGGGTTCGATCAACAGGCCGAGGGTGGCATTGGCGGCGGCGCAGGCCAGCGGGTTGGCCGAATAGCTGTGGCTGTGAATGAACAGCTTGAACGATACGTAATCGTCATAAAACGCCTGATAAATGTCATCGGTGGTCAACGTCGCCGCCAGCGGCAGATAACCGGAAGTGATGCCCTTCGACAAACACAGGAAGGTGGGATTCAGCCCATGATGCTCCGAGACGAACAGAGAACCCGTCCGTCCGAAGCCCACCGCCACCTCGTCATAAATAACATGCACGCCCGTGGCCTGGCAGGCCTCCTCCAGTTTTTTCAAATACACCGGGGGATACATCTTCATCCCCGCCGCGCCCTGCACCAGCGGTTCGACGATCACTCCGGCGACGGATTCCCGGTTTTTCTCCAGCGTCTGCGCCATCGGTTCAAAACATTCCGCGTGGCAGGATTCGCGCTCCAACCCGAACGGGCAGCGCAGACAGTCCGGTCCTTCCACTTCGATATTGTGCATCAGCACCTTTTCAAATTTGTCGCGGAACAGACCGATCCCGCACACCGAGAGGGCTCCCAGGGTTTCACCGTGGTAGCCGCCTTTCAGATAAATGAATTTCGTTTTTTGAGGCTTCCCGGTCTGCAGCCAATACTGCAGGCTCATCTTCAACGCCACTTCCACGGAGGTGGAGCCGTTGTCGGAAAAAAATACCTTGGTGAGCTTGGGTGGTGAAACTTTAACCAGGGTTTGTGCGAGGTCGATGGCGGGCTGGTGCGTCACCCCGGCGAACATCACATGCGCCATTTTATCCAGTTGCTCCCGGATGGCGCGGTTGATGCGCGGATGATTGTGCCCGAACAGATTGACCCACCAGGAAGAAATCACGTCCATGTAGCGCCGTCCCTCCCGATCGTACAAATAAATCCCTTCGGCCCGGTCGATCAACAGCGGCGGCACTTCTTCATAATCTTTCATCTGGGTGCAGGGGTGCCAGATGTGATGAAAATCCCGCACTCGATCTTCGTCTTGTTTGCGGGTCACAAATGCCTGGGGAGGATTCGCCATGGGATTCCAACGGTTCCTTTAATGATTAAAGATCGTAACGATCGGGAGAAAATTCCGCGATGGGGTCTTTCAAGATTCCCAACAGGCAGGCGGTCATGTAATCGGCCTGGCGCGGGGTCTGGAGGATGC
>SMUY01081174.1_pt1 | contig 37854 bp, 33 predicted proteins | sample 2456441 | NCBI WGS metagenome assembly SMUY01 (sample SAMN11095931, study PRJNA526329) | marine sediment metagenome | biome: Marine sediment; feature: Surficial sediment; material: Deep marine sediment; isolation source: Hadal surficial sediment | place: Pacific Ocean | collected 2014-11 | depth...
ACCCGTGTGGATCATGCGCCAGGCGGGCCGTTACCTGCCCGAGTACCGGGCGGTGCGCGAAAAGGCCGGTGACTTCATGAGCCTGTGCCGAAGTCCCGAGCTCGCCTGCGAAGTCACGTTGCAACCGCTGCGGCGCTATCGCCTGGACGCCGCAATATTGTTCTCCGACATCTTGACCGTCCCCGATGCGATGGGCCTCGGGCTTTACTTCGAGACGGGCGAAGGCCCGCGCTTCGAGAGACCGCTCAAAACGGGGAGCGACATTCGCAAGCTGGCGGTCCCCGATGTTGCGGCGAAGCTCGGCTACGTGTTCGATGCGGTCAGGACTGTCCGGCGCGAACTCGACGGCAGTGTGCCGTTGATCGGCTTTGCCGGCAGCCCATGGACCGTTGCAACGTACATGGTGGAGGGTGGGTCAAGCCGCGAGTTCAAGACGATCAAAGGGCTTGCGGATAACGACCCAGCCGCGCTGAGCACCTTGCTCGATCTGATCGCAGCGACAACGATCGAGTATCTCAACGCACAAATTGATGCCGGCGCGCAGGCGATCATGATTTTCGACACCTGGGGTGCGGCCCTGGAGGCTGAGAACTATCGTCGTTTCTCGCTTGCCAGCATGCAGATAATCGTTGACGGGCTCACGCGCGAGCGGGACGGCAGGCGTGTGCCGGTAATCCTGTTCACGAAGGGCGCCGGAGCGCTGCTCACCGACATGGCAGGTACCGGTTGTGATGCGCTCGGCGTCGACTGGACGACGGACTTGAGCACCGCCAGAAAATACGTCGATGACCGGGTTGCGTTACAGGGCAATCTCGATCCCGCGACCCTGCTGGAATCGCCGGACAAGATTCGGCAGGGCGTTGCCGAGGTGCTGGAGAGTTATGGCAGCGGCCCGGGGCATGTCTTCAATCTCGGACACGGCATCACGCCCGACATCGACCCTGATAACGTGACGATCCTCGTCGACGCCGTGCACGAGCTGAGTCCGGCCTACAAATAAGTGGGGTCGAACCGCACTTTTCTTTGTTGACAGAAAAGTGCGGTTCGACCCCACTTAATTACTCTTCGCGCAATGCACGGCGCAATATCTTGCCGACGTTTGTCTTCGGCAGGTCATCGCGAAACTCGACCGCTCTGGGCCGCTTGTAATTGGTCAGGTATTTGCGGCAATGGTCGAGCACGTCCTGCTCGGTCACGCTGTCATCGGTGCGCACGGCGAAGATCTTGACGGCCTCCCCCGAGTGCTCATCGGACACTCCGATGGCCGCGGCCTCGAGTATGCCGTCCATTTCGACAACGACATTCTCCACTTCGTTCGGGTAGACGTTGAAGCCTGACACGAGAATCATGTCCTTCTTGCGGTCCTCGATGTAAAAGTAGCCGTCTTCGTCCATGCGGCCGATATCGCCGGTTCGCAACCAGCCGCCGGGCAGCATGACCTCGGCCGTATCCGCGGGTCGCTGCCAGTAACCCTCCATGACCTGCGGGCCCTTGATGCAGATTTCGCCGACCTCGCCAGCGGGCAATTCATTGCCGTCGTCGCTTGCGATGATGACGCTCGTGGACGGAATCGGCAGGCCGATGGAGCCCGTAAATTCTGCTCCCACGGCATTGCAAATTGCGGCGGGTGAGGTCTCGGTGAGCCCATAGCCTTGCAGGATCGTGTTACCGGTTGCGGCTTGCCAATCACGCGCGACAGACGGCTGTACGGCCGTGCCACCACCGACACACACACGCAAGCCGCTGAAGTCGACATTGCCGAAACCGGGCGTATTCAGTAGCGCCGCGAACAGCGTGTTGACGCCCGTGAACAGATTGAATCGATACCTGGCGATCTCCTTGACGAAGCTCTTGAAGTCACGCGGGTTCGTGATCAGAACATTCAACCCGCCCTGCTCCATGACGCAGAGGCAGTTACCTTGCAAGGAAAAGATGTGATACAGCGGCAAGGCCGTAATCGCGATGATGGGCCTGACGCCCTCGTACGCGTCACCCTGCCAGACGACCGACTGCTGCACGTTGTACACCATGTTGCGATGGCTCAGCATCGCGCCTTTGGATACGCCGGTCGTGCCGCCCGTGTACTGCAGAAACGCAATGTCCGCATAGCCGATTTCCACAAGCGCCAGCTCCTCGCGCGAGCCAGCCTCCAGAGCTTGCTTCAGGCTGGTGCTGTTGTCGAAACGGTACCGGGGCACGGCCCTCTTTACATACCGCAAGACCATGTTCACCAGCGGCCCTTTGGGCCAGCTCAGAAGGTCCCCGATGCCTGTCGTTATTACATGCTCAACCGCCGTCTTGTCGATGACGGCTTCGAGAACGTGCGCAAAGTTTTCGAGAACGATGATGCACTTTGCGCTGGAGTCCTTGAGCTGATGTTCGAGCTCGCGCGGCGTGTACAGTGGGTTGACGTTGACGGCCACGAGTCCTGCGCGAAAAATCCCGCACAAAGCGACCGGGTATTGCAGTATGTTCGGTAACATGATGGCGACGCGTTCGCCACGAGTCAGCCCCAGCGTCTTCTGCAAATAACAGGCGAACTGCAGTGACAGCTCATCGAGTTCGCGATAGCTGATCGTCGTACCCATGTTCGTATAAGAAGGGCGATCGGGATGGTTCCTGAAGCTGTTCTCGATCAACTCCCGCAGCGACCTGAACGGCGGCTCCGGGACTTCCTCGGGCATGCCGGGCGGGTACGACTCGAGCCAGATTTTCTCCACAGGCAAGTTCCCTTTGTTGGCTGCGTGTTGTTATCTCACGAAAGTCCGACGGGGAGAATAGCGTAATGCCAGCAACACCAGCAACGATAGCGTCACCAATCGTCAATCGGCCGCCGGGCCGAGGGCGTCCCGGATTATCGGCCAGGCGTTGTCGAGCAACAGGGGTTGTGCCGCGGCATTGGGGTGGATGCCATCTTTCTGCATGAGTTCTTCGTTGCGGGCCACGCCTTCCATGAAGAATTCGATCCACGAAATCGAATGTGTCTCGGCAATTTCGCGGTAGACATCCTCGAACAACTGCGTGTAACGCGCCCCGTAATTCGACGGAATGCGTATGCCGAGCAGCACCACTGCGGCGCCCGAGTCTTTGCTTGCCGTGACGATCTTTTCGAGATTGCCGCGCATGCGTGCCGGCGGAAAGCCGCGTAAACCGTCATTGCCGCCAAGCTCCAGGATTATCACGGACGGCCTGAACCTGGCGATGGCTTGGTCGATGCGCGCCGCGCCGCCCTCGGTCGTGTCGCCACTGATACTGGCGTTGACCACGCGATGTTCGTAACCTTGGTCGGTAAGCCGCGATTGCAACAAAGCGGCCCAGGATCGGTCAACGTCAATACCATAGCCCGAGCTCAGACTGTCGCCGAAGATCAGGACAGTTGGAGCATCTGCACCGTAGCCGTTGACGGTTATCGCCGACAAGATCGGCAACAAAAAAAGAGTCGAAAATATTCGCATGTCGAATCAGTCACGAGGTGACGCCGTTGTTCTGGCTGCACATCAACTAAGCAAACAGGTTAGCAGTCCCGAGGGCAGTCTGACCATATTGTCGAACGTCAGTTTTCGCATACTGGCGGGCGAGTCGGTCGCGGTCGTTGGTCCATCGGGCGCCGGCAAGTCGACACTGCTGGCGTTGCTGGCGGGCCTGGATCTGCCGAGCGATGGCCACGTCGAACTGAATGGCGCGAATCTGAGTGATCTCGACGAAGATGGCCGCGCCCGTGTACGCGCCGAAAGTGTCGGATTCGTGTTCCAGTCATTTCATCTCGTGCCGTCGCTGAACGCGCTGGAAAACGTCATGTTGCCGCTCGAGCTGGCGGGCAGGAGCAACGCCCGCAGCGCCGCCCGCGGCATCATTGCCAAAGTCGGTCTCAAGGACCGCTGGAGCCACTATCCGGCGCAACTCTCGGGCGGTGAGAAGCAGCGCGTTGCGATCGCCCGTGCGTTCGCGACGGAACCGGCCGTGCTGTTTGCCGATGAGCCGACCGGTAATCTCGACAGTCGCACAGGCACGACGATCATGGACATCATGTTCGAGCTCAATCGTTCCTCGTCGACGACATTGATACTCGTCACGCATGACAAAGGCCTGGCCGGGCGTTGCGAGCGCATGCTAAGTCTCGACGCAGGCCTGCTGATCAGCGACTCGAAGGTGGCGTCGTGAGGGCGTTGTCCTTCGCCATGCGCAGCTTCGGGCGCGAACTGCGCTCGGGAGAGGTCATGGTGCTGCTCGCCGCCGTGATCCTGGCCGTTTCGGCATTGACGGCCGTTGGCTTCCTGACGGATCGCATTGGCAAGGCCGTCGCGCGTCAGGCCAACGAAGTACTCGCGGCCGATCTGCGGCTGAGATCGCAGGATCCGATCCCGGAGCTGTGGCGGGACATGGCGACCGACTACGATTTGCGCACGGCGGACATCGTCCTGTTTCCGACCGTCGTATTCGCCGGCGATGACAGTGCGCTATCGACGGTCCTGGCCGTCAGCAACGGCTATCCACTTCGCGGTTCTGTGCGTATCGCCGATCATCTCTTCAGCGAACAGCGCGAGGCAAGCGGCATTCCAGGTCCCGGCGAGGTGTGGGCGGACAGTGCGCTATTGGGCCGCGTCGGGGCGGACGTGGGCGATTCGCTGGCCGTCGGGGAACTGCATTTGCGCATTGCGGCCGTCGTGACATACCGCCCGGATCAGTCGATCGGCTTCGCGTCGCTGGCGCCGTCGCTGCTCATGAACATCGACGACATTTCCGCGAGCGGCCTGGTCGGCGAGGGCAGCCGTGTTCGATACTCATTGCTCGTCGCGGGGGATGAGGCTGACGTCAGCGCATTCAATGACGCGATTCAGGATGAGCTGCCCGGCTCGGTGCGTGTGCGCAACCAGGAAGAGTCCGGTGAGCGTGCCGCCAATGCGGCCAATCGCGCACAACGCTTCCTGTCGCTGACGACCATCATCAGCCTGCTGCTGAGTGCCGTTGCCGTCGCGATGTCGGCACGGCGCTTCGCACACCGGCGCATGGACACGGTTGCGCTGATGAAGAGCCTCGGCGCGACGCAGCGCTTTGTTATCTCGGTCGCACTCGTGCAACTCGTGATGCTGGGCGTTATCGGCGTTATCGCGGGCAGCGCCGTCGGCTTCGTGGCCGAAGAATTATTGTCCTGGATTCTGACCGACATCATCGGGGGCGACCTGCCGGCCCCGGGCATCATGCCAGTGGTACTCGCGAGCGGCAGCGCGATGGTGCTGCTGGTCGGCTTCGCGCTGCCGTCGCTGATCCAGCTCAGAAACACGCCCCCGCTGCGCGTATTGCGGCACGACGCGATGCCGCCGTCGCCGTCCCGCATCCTCGTCGCGGGCCTGTCGCTGGCTGCGGTGGCGGCACTGCTGTATCGCTCGGTTGGCGACGCGGCCATGCTCGTCATCCTGCTCGGCGGCATCGTCGTGATTACCACGGCCCTGTACGTCGTCGGCCGCGGCCTCGTTGCATTGATGGGATATTTTCGCTCCGGCGTCGGCGTCGCGTGGCGTTACGGGCTCGCCAACGTGGCGCGGCGTGGCCGCGCCAGTGCCGTGCAGGTCGTGGCGTTCGGCCTCGGGTTGACGGTGCTGTTGCTACTGACGCTGGTGCGGACGGACCTTCTCGAGAGCTGGCGGGCCACGCTTGACGAGGACGCGCCAAATCACTTCCTGATCAACATTCAGCGCAGCGAGCGCGACTCTGTTGCCAACATCATGAAATCGCAGGGCGTCGGTGTGCCCGATTTCGCGCCACTGGTTCGCGCCAGGATGACAATGATCAATGGCGTATCGGTGAAGAAGCGCGCCTACCCCGAAGCGGATGCGCGGCGGTTCGTCAGCCGCGAGCAAAACCTGTCGTGGGCGTCGACGCTCAGTTCGAGCAACGAGATCATCGCAGGCGAGTGGTGGCCAGCCGGCTACAAGGGTGTGCCGCTCGTATCGATCGAGGAAGAGGTTGCGGCGGAGACCGGGCTCACGCTTGGCGATCGCCTGCAATTCGAGATCGCCGGCCAGGAACTCGAGGCGAAAATTACCAGCATTCGCAAGATCAACTGGGACTCGTTTCAACCGAATTTCTTCCTCGTGCTGTCGCCGGGCGCGCTGGATGACTATCCGGCGACCTTCATCGCGAGCATGCGTGTCGAGCCGGACGAGCGAGCCGTGCTGCTCGATCTTGTTCGAGCGCACCCGACGATCTCGGTCATCGATCTCGATTCGATATTGCAGCAGGTGCGCGGCATCATCGACAAGGCCAGCCTCGCAGTGGAGGCGGTTTTCATTTTTACGCTCGCGGCTGGCGTCGCGGTGCTGTTCGCGGCGGTGCAATCGACAATCGACGAGCGCAGATTCGAAAGTGCGATGCTGCGCGCCCTCGGCGCGACCAGGCGAACCGTGTTCTCGGGCGTCATGGCCGAGTTCGCGGCGCTCGGTATCGCGGCGGGCATACTCGCGTCGGCCGGAGCGTCGATTCTTGCAGCCGTCATTGCCGTGGAGCTGTTCGAGCTGCCGTACACATTCAGTCCGCTGCTGTGGATCGTGGGCGTCACGGCCGGCCTCGTCGTCGTCTGCGCGAGCGGGTATTTCGCGGCGCGCAGTGCCGTCGATTCTTCGCCCATTGACGTGCTGCGAGGTACGCCGGCATGAATGGCGAGAAGCGTTCCCGCGACACCGCCTCTGATCACACGACCCGGTTGCGCTCCTGACCGTCAACGAAGGCCCTGGTGTTCGCCGCCAGCTCATCGATCGCGTTCTGTCGTGCCGCGTCAGTCGCCCAGGCGATGTGCGGCGTGACGATAAGATTACTTCCCTCATATTCGAGCAGCGGATCGCCGCTGACGGGAGGCTCTTCGGGCAGCACATCAATCGCGGCCGCGCCGATATCGCCGTTCGCCAATGCGTGCACAAGTGCCGCGGAATCGACAAGTCCGCCACGCGCGGTATTGATCAGCACGGCATCCTGCTTCATGCGCCGGAACGCGTGGGCGTCGAACAGATTGCGTGTTGCGTCGTTGAGCGGACAGTGCAGCGAGATCACATCCGACTCGGCAAGCAACTGCTCGAACGATACGCGCCCTTCGCCGATGGCATTCGACCCCGCACGCGCGGACACGAGCACGCGCATTCCGAATTCATGCGCAATCCGGGCGACGCCGCGGCCGAGATCGCCGTAGCCAACGATGCCGAGCGTCATTGCGGACAATTCACGAACAGGGTGCAGCAGCGGGCAGAAGTCGTCGGAGCGCTGCCAGTCACCTGCACGCACCGATTCATGATAACGAGACAGGCTGTGCGAGAGCGTCAACAGCACGCCGAATACATGTTCAACGACCGACTGCGTGCAATACGCGCGTATGTTACTGACAGCGATGCCGTGTCGTTTTGCGCTATCGAGGTCTATGTTGTCCGTGCCGGTCGCCGTCAGGCCGATGAAACGCAATTTGCCGGCCCACTGCAGCAGATCCCGGGTCAGGCGAATCTTGTTCGTATAAACAATATCGGCGTCCGCGATTCGATCAGCGACCTGGGTAGCGTCAGTGACGTCGAAAATAACGAGTTCGCCAACGATGCTGCGCAGCGCATCGAGATCGAGGTCGGGGCCCATCGTGGCAAAGTCGAGAAACACGGCTTTCATTGCGTTTTGGGTTACCCTGCAGCAAAGCCGTAGACGATGAACGATCAATTCTGGAAACGCAAATCACTGTCCGAGATGACGACCGAAGAATGGGAGTCTCTCTGCGATGGCTGTGCGCTGTGTTGCATGCACAAGATCGAAGACGAAGAGACAGGCGAAGTCTTTTACACGGATCTCGCCTGCCGCTTGCTCGATCTGCAAACCTGCCGGTGCACGGATTACGCGAACCGAGCGAAGAAAGTAGCCGACTGCCTCGTGCTTACAGCCGACGATCCGGAACCGTTCCACTGGCTGCCGGCGAGCTGTGCCTACCGGCGGCTGGCAAACGGTCAGGACCTGCCCGAGTGGCACCCGCTGCTAACCGGACGAGCGGAGTCCGTGCACGAAGCGGGCATATCGGTGCGCGGCAACGCGGTGTCCGGACGCGACGCCGATGACTGGACAGTTGCGCAGAAGCTTGCTGATTCGAATTGACATACCGGCAGGATGCGCGGCCTCAAAGGAGGTGCTGTGAGCAGTTACCCAACGATTCCACTACCCGATTATCGCGAGTACCCGGTCGCTGAGATGCGGCGGAGAATTAATGCGTTCTATGCCGAGGTCAACCGCCGCCGCACGGTTCGGGAGTTTTCCAACCGGCCGGTGCCGCGCGAGATCATAGAGACGGCATTCAAGGCGGCGAGCACGGCGCCGAGCGGCGCGAACCTGCAACCGTGGCACTTCGTTGCGATCAGCGCTGCTGCCACGAAGAAAAAGATTCGTGTGGCGGCTGAAATCGAGGAGCGTGAATTCTATGCTCATCGCGCCTCACCCGAGTGGCTGGAAGCCCTGACACCACTCGGCACCGACTCGAACAAGCCATTTCTCGAGACGGCACCGTACCTGATCGCCGTGTTCCTGCAGAAATACGGCCGGCTCGAAGATGGCCGCAAGGTCAAGCATTACTACCCGACCGAGTCGACCGGAATTGCCGCCGGGATCCTGATAACGGCATTGCACCACGCGGGACTCGTCTGCCTGACGCACACACCAAGCCCGATGAAATTTCTGAATGAGATACTGGGAAGACCGAAAAGTGAACGACCGTTTCTGTTGCTCGTAACGGGCTACCCTGCCGATGACGCACGGGTTCCGGATATCAAGAGGAAGCCACTGCATGAATTTGCGAGCTTTGTCGACGACCAGTCACAGGCACCCTGAAGCGGACATCGCTTCTGAGGCTTGTTAGTCTCCCCGGTTCCTTTTGGGGAGAATCAAATGATTACTGCCGCATGCCGCCGCCGGGCGAAGGACTTCTTACTCGTAGTCGGATGCATAATTCCGCTTATCGCAGCCGGTCAGGACGAGCCGCGCGCCAGGGATCTGGGGATTCCGTTCGCGGGCACGACCGGCCCGCTCAATGCTATCACCGACGTTGCCGGCGTTACGGTCGGGCACACCACACTGATTTCAGGAGACGGGAAGCTGGACGTCGGATCTGGCCCGGTCAGGACCGGCGTCACGGTCGTACATCCTCGTGGCAAGAAATACGATCCTGTCTTTTCCGGCTGGTATGCACTGAACGGCAATGGAGAAATGACCGGGACAACATGGGTCGAAGAGTCGGGGTTTCTCGAAGGACCGGTCGTGATTACAAACACCCATAGCGTCGGAGTTGCTCGCGACGCGACTATCGAATGGCAATATGCGAACAACTTATTCGATCCCCTGCCTGATGACCCCGACGTTTTCTGGTCGCTTCCGGTCGTTGCTGAAACTTACGATGGGGATCTTAATGACATTAACGGTTTTCATGTCACCAAAGAGCACGTCATTGACGCATTGGAGTCGGCAAAATCGGGCCCTGTTGCCGAAGGCAACGTAGGTGGTGGTACCGGGATGATCTGCCATCAGTTCAAAGGTGGCATCGGTACCGCGTCGCGACAATTGAAAATTCTGGATCGAGATTACACCGTGGGCATTCTGGTTCAGGCGAACTACGGATCCAGGGAAACACTTACGATCGCCGGCGTGCCGCTGGGCGACAAGCTGTCTGATCTCATGCCTGCATTCAGACCAAAAGACCGAAGCACCGGTTCAATCATCGTCGTCGTTGCCACGGATGCGCCGTTGATGCCGCACCAGCTGGAGAGACTGGCGAGACGCGTACCGATCGGCATTTCCAAGGTAGGCGGATATGCATCGAACGGCTCCGGAGATATTTTTATCGCGTTCTCCACCGCCAATCCTGGCGCCGCCGCAAGAGACGGGCTCCTGAAAATCGAGATTCTGCCGAACGACGCAATGAGCCCGTTATTCCTGGCGACGGCACAAGCGACGGAAGAGGCCATTGTCAATGCGCTGATAGCGGCAAAGACGATGGTGGGAATCAACGGCAATACCGTGTACGCGCTGCCGCATGATCGATTGATCGATATATTGAGGGAGTACAAGCGAATTCCGTAGCCGTTAGCTGTCTGTCGGACTCCGGGATCGTCTGGATTTTCCCGCCTCGGAATCTCGCGCTTGACGGCGACTTGCGCTGGCGCGAAAATCTGCCGACTTGATGGAGGCGATCATGAAATCAATTACTCTTTTCTTTCTCGTTGCAATTTTCCTTAGCTTCGGCTGCGCGCCGCCGGCGTCAGAGTCCACGGCCGTCGATCTCGAGAGCGAACGTGACGCGCTCATGGCGGTTGACAAAGCCTGGTCGGAATCGATAGACGACACCGACGCATTCCTGTCATTCATTGCGGAGGATGCCTACTTCATGCCATTCGGCGCTCCGCTCGCTCGAGGAGACGCGATTCGCACCACGTGGGAAGGTCTCGCCTCCATGCCCGGATTCGATCTCCACTGGCAAGCGACGACCGCCGAGGTAGCAGCCTCCGGCGACATCGGTTACACCATCGGAACGTTCGAGCTCACCGCCGAGCATGACGGCACTGCGATGCTCACCGAGGGGAAGTACGTGACGGTCTGGCACAAGCAAGCCGATGGATCGTGGAAAATGCAGGTCGACTGCTTCAACGCCAACGGGCCGCCGACAGCCGCCGACGGTTGATATCTGGCGATTTCAGGGACAAAGGACTGCCGGCTCCGCGCGTCCCAGCCAATCGACTTCGGGAAGGCCACCGGGATATTGATAATGGCATTGCACTGCGCGGGACTCGGTTGCCTGACGCACAGATCCCGGATATCAAGAGGAAGCCGCGAATGGGCCGGCAAAAACTAACCGGTATTTTGCAAGCCCTGTGCAATGCCATTCACGCTTGCCAGCAACGCGGTGCGCAATTTTTCGTTCTCGCGGCCCGTTTCCCGCCATCGGGCCAGAAGATCCACCTGCATCAGACTCATCGGGTCGACGTACGGATTACGCAACATGATGGCCCGCTGTAGCGTAACGTCACCCTCGAGCAATGCTTCATGCTCCGAGTATTCGAGGATGAGGTCCTGGGTCAGTTGATGCTCTTTTTTGATGATCGGATAAAACTCATCGTGCAATTCTCCCGCGAGTGCCGAGTACAGCTCTGCGATGCCGAGATCGGATTTCGCAAGCACCATTTCGACGTCGGCGGTCAGGCCGCGCATGAAGTACCACTGGATGAACATTTCGCGGAACTCGCGATCATCGAACTGCTCGGCCGCCCTGGCAAGTCCGGTGCCAAAGCCGTACCAACCCGGCAGAACAAACCTGGCTTGCGCCCATGCGAATACCCACGGGATTGCGCGGAGATCCTGAATGCCGCTTTGTGAGCGACGCGAAGAGGGCCGTGAGCCGATACGCATCTGCTCGATCAAATCAATTGGCGTCGCCTTGCGAAAGTACTCGTAAAAACCCTTCGTCTCGTAGACGAGCAAACGGTACGCGCGGCGGCTTTCATCTGCGATCACATCCATCATCGAATGCCATTCAGGCTTGTCGTTGCCGTGATGTCGCGGCAACGCCGTCGCAAGGGCGACCGAACCCGTCGCCTGTTCGAGCGTGCGCAGCGCAATGCCCCGCAAACCGTATTTCTCGTTGATGATTTCGCCTTGCTCCGTCACTCGCAGCCGGCCATTGACAGTGCCGGGCGGAGCGCTGAGCACGGCCACATGCGTCTTGCTGCCACCCCGGCTGATAGTGCCGCCGCGCCCATGAAACAACGTCAGTTCGATGCCCAGCGCCTGAACCGTTTCGACCAACGCGATCTGTGCGTTTTGCAAGGCCCATCGTGCAGACGCCAGGCCACTGTCTTTGTTGCTGTCCGAATAGCCGATCATGACCGTCTGCCGATCGTCCCGCGATTTCAGATGTTCGCGATAAAGGTCGATGGCCAGCAGTGTGTCCAGTATTCGCGGTCCATTCGTCAGGTCGTCGACAGTCTCGAGCAACGGGGCGATGTCCAGCGGAACCTCACCGCGGCGACCGTGAAGTTCGCCCCACTGCGCAAGCAGCAACACGGACAAAACGTCATCCGGCCCCTGCGTCATGCTGACAATGAAAGGGCCGATGGCACTCGGGCCGTTCTTGCGGCGGCAGGAGGCGATTGCCTGAAACACGGCGATCGTCTTGCGCGCCAGCGTACTCTGGGTGAGCGGCGCACTCTCCCGCCCTCGAATCGCCTCGACGATTCTCGCGGTACGGTCCGCTGCCGACCATTCGAGCCAGTCATCCTCGCCGAGGCACTCGCCGACGACTTGACGATGAACTTCAGCGTCCTGGCGCACGTCCAGTGTGACGAGGTGAAAGCCGAAGGTCTCGATTCGGCGCACGAGCCGCCGCACGGCAAACAGGCCTGCATGCTCACCGTGGTTTGCGCTCAGGCTGTCGATCAGCAGTTGAATGTCTGATCGAAATTCCTCGACCGTTTCATACGGGAAGGCTTCGTCGTCGAAAGTCGATTGCAGGCGCTGCTGTACGAGGCGCAGAAAAACCCGGTACGGCATATCGCGGTGGCGCGCCGGCACGTCGTGGTAGGCGTTCGGAAACACACCAAGGTATTCCTTCGTCTTCGCGAGTATCTCGTCGCTGACCTTTACACGACTCGAGGACTGGCTGAGCTTGGTCGAGAGCGCGCCGCACTCGTTGTAGTAAAGATCGAGAATCAGTGAACGTTGTCGTGCCACGGTTTCCCGAATCGTCTTCGCGTTGACGTTTGGGTTGCCGTCCATGTCGCCGCCGACCCAGGACGCGAAATGCAGCAGGCTTGGCACCTTGAGTCTCTTGCCGTCGTCTCCGAAAATTCGCACCGCAGCGTTTTCGATGTCTTCGTAGAACGGTGGCATCGCGCGATACAGGACATCGGTGACGAAAAATAGTACATGTTCGAGTTCGTCGGCGACCGTCATCTGCTCGGATGGATGCTCATCGGTCTGCCAGCCCGTCGTCACCAGCAAACGAATATTTTCGAAGGCGGCGGTCGTTTCCTGCGGCGTCATCGTGGGGTTCAGCATGTCGATGAGGTGCCGGACGATATTCTGTTCCTTGCGCAGAATCGTGCGCCGCGTCGGCTCGGTCGGGTGCGCCGTGAACACCGGCTCGATGCGCAGGGAATCGATTAGTTTCTGCAGGCCGTCAATGTCCATGCCGGACGCTTTGAGCTTGACGAGCGTGTCCTCGAGGCCGCCAGGTTGATACATGCCGACGTCTCTCAGGTATTCGCGACGGCGCCGAATTCGATGCACCTTTTCGGCCGTGTTCACCATTTGAAAGTAGGTGGAAAAACTGCGAATGACTTGCAGTGCAAGTTCGGGATCGAGATTCCCGACGAGCTGTGCCAGCTCCTCGCCGGGCTTTTCATTATCCTCGCGACGTCGGATCGAGCGCAGCCTGGCGTTTTCCACGAACTCGAACAGCTCGTCACCACCCTGCTCACGAATCAACTCGCCGACAAGCGCCCCGAGCATGCGCACGTCATCGCGCAGCGACTGATCCTTTTCCTCGAACGTAATGTCCTGGCGGCGCAAGATCTTGTGCTTCTTGTTGCCCATGGCAGCGGATTGCCTCGACGCAGTGCTAGTCGCGAAAGTTCTCGTACTGCAGCGGCAGGTTGACGTCGGCCTCCTTGAGCAGGGCAATGACGTCCTGCAGAACATCGCGCTTCTTACCGCTGACCCTGAGCTTGTCGCCCTGAATCGCCGTCTGAACCTTCAGTTTGCTGCCCTTGATCATCTTGACGAGCTTTCTGGCGAGGTCGGCCTCGATGCCGCGGCGCAGGATCACCTTCTGCCGTGCTTCGCTGCCGCTGAGTTCCGCCTCCTGCTCTTCCATGCAGCCGATGTCGACGCTGCGTTTCGCGAGCTTCTGTCGCAGGATGTCCAGCATCTGCTTCAGCTGAAAGTCGCTTTGAGTCGTCAGGGTTATGACCTGGGCGTCGAGCTCGAACTTCGACCCCGTGCCCTTGAAGTCGAATCGGGTATGCACTTCACGATTGGCCTGATCCACGGCATTGCTGGCTTCGTGAGCATCGAAGTCGCTGACTACGTCAAATGAAGGCATTGCTTGATCCTCTTTTCAGGGCCAGCGAATGTGGCGACGGACGGGAAGATTACCCGAGCGACGTCCGGGCGTCGGGACAATAGCAAAAACTCGGCAGGCTGCCCAGATAGTTCGGCGGTAGTCAGGCTTCAGACGATCGAAAATACGGGCATCGCGAAGCTCACTAAACGTCCAGGGAAGGCACGTAATGTCAGGAGATCTTGCGGCAGCCGCAGCGCCGTTTACAGCCGGAGAAGCAGAGGTCACTGACGCGCCGTCACGCCGGGCGGACGCACAACGCCTGTGCCGGCAATTGCAGCTCGCGGGCGTCGAGTTGATCACGCCACGTGATTCTGGCACAGCGGTCGGCGGTGGCGTGCCGCTCGATGTCGCCTCCGGTTCCCAAGCATTGTTGCCGGATACGATGCCGCGCGTTCGGGAAGCGAGTCTCAGCGATGGACACAGCTATGTGCTTGCGGCCGCCGACCGTTTTCGTTCGCATGAAAACACCGCGTCGAGCGGGGATCACGATCGATTTTGGGCCGGGCTCTGGCAGCGGCAGGCAGCGTCGCGAACGCACCTTATGCTGGCGCCCGACGTCATGCCTCAGTGTCCGCTGCTGTCGGTCGAAACCGCGACGGCCATACTCCCGGTGCTGGGCATTCAGGTGCCGCCAGAGACATCCTGGCTCGTGATGCGGCTGGATGTGACGCGTTTCGCTGATGCGAAGGGAGTACTGCAGGAAACCGTGCTCGAGCAGGCATTGCACAGCTGCGTCGACGCAGGCGATGCGCTGCATGACGCTGCGAGCTGGCCAACATCGGCGATGCGGCAGGATGCCAGCCTGAACCGCCGCCTCGCGATACAAATCACGGGTCTCGGAGACCTCGTCGAGCTGCGCAGAATCGATCCATGCCACGTGGAGGCACTGAAAAACCTCGATGAGTTGCTGCGCTGGGCGCGCTCGACGTTACAGGCAAGGTCGCATCTCATCGCGAAATCGGCGGGGCGCCTGCCGGCGATCGAACAAAGCGATCCGAGCCGGCTGTTGCCATGCGCTGTTGCCCGTGAGGACTGGCGGCAGCGCTGGCGGCATACCGCCGCTGAGACGGCCGTCAGACACCGCAATCTTCTGGTCTTGTCACCGTGGTCGATCTTCCCGACGCGCCACCTTGCCGACTATCGATACGCGGATTTGCTGCCGATATTGCTGCACGCAGACGCCTGCGCCGTACAGCGATCGGTGTCGCTCGCACAGTGGAACATCAATGAATTCAAACGTTTCAATCGACGCGCGTGGGCCGTGTTGCAGCAGCGATGCGCCGCAACACTGATTGCGAAAGGGGTATGAACTAAGATACGGTCTCCAAGCGAGACGTTTTCAAAAGGCTGCTGGTCGGGGGGCTTGCCGCCGAGCGATCGTAAAGTCGTTCTCTGGCGCAATCGAAATCGAGGGGGCGTATTGCATCCGATAACACTTGACGCTCACGGCATCGCGGTTTTGATCCTGACCGTCGTCGCGTTATTTCTGTTTACACGCGATCGTATTCCGCTGGAGTCATCATCGCTTGCGATCCTGATCGTTCTGATCGCGGGATTTCAGCTATTTCCGTACTTGCGCGATGGCGAACGAGTCCTCGCGCCCGTGGATTTTTTTGCGGGCTTCGGCAATGAAGCGCTGATCACGATATGCGCATTGATGATGGTGGGCAAGGCGCTGGAAACGACGGGCGCGCTGCAGCCACTCGCAAATGTGGTTGCTCGTGCGTGGTCGATAAGGCCCGTTCTCGCACTCATTACCACGCTGGTCGCCGCCGCGGTCTTGAGCGCGTTCATGAACAACACGCCGATCGTTGTGTTGTTGATGCCGATCCTCGTCGGCGTATCGTTGCGTGCAAAGTTTCCGGTGTCGGGGGTCATGCTGCCGATGGGTCTTGCAACAATTATCGGCGGCATGTCGACGACGATCGGCACCTCGACAAATCTGCTCGTTGTCGGCATATCACGGGATCTCGGCATGCACCAGTTCAGCATGTTCGAGTGGGTAATGCCGGTTGCCATCGTCGGCGGTGCAGGCGTGCTGTTCCTCTGGCTGGTTGCGCCGCGGCTGCTGCCGGATCGTACTCCGCCGATGGCGGATACGTCACCGCGGATCTTCAGCGCCCAATTGCATGTCAGGGAGGGTGGCTTTGCCGACGGCAAGACGCTCTCGGAGGTGTTGGCCAAGGCAGACGGTCAGATGCGCATCGACAAGATCCAGCGCAGCGAATCACTGTTTCTTGCAAAGCTTCCGTCGGTCACGTTCCAGCCCGGTGATCGACTGTTCGTCAAGGATTCGCCCGAGAATCTGAAGCACTATGAGCAACTTCTCGGAGCTACTCTCTTCAATATCTCGGACATCGAACATCCGGTCGATGAAGAGACGCCGCTGCGGGCAGAGGGGCAACAGCTGGCAGAGGTGGTCGTGACGCGCGGTTCGCCGTTGCATCTTCGTACCCTGACGGCGGCGCGCTTCAGCGTCAGCTATGGCCTGTTGCCGCTGGCGCTACACCGGGCGCGGGCACCCAGTTCGCAGGTGACCAGCGACCTGAATTCGATCCGCCTGCGCGCAGGGGATGTACTGCTGGTACAGGGATCGGACGAGGCGATCAGCAACCTCAAAGACAGCGGCTCCATGCTCGTCCTCGACGGGACGACGAAGCTGCCGCATACACATCGGGCCAAGCGGGCGTTGGCGGTCATGGCATTGGTCGTGTTGGCTGCCGCCCTCGGCATCGTGCCGATATCCGTCAGCGCGCTGATCGGACTCGGGCTCATGATCGCGACCGGCTGCCTGAACTGGCGCGATGCCGCAAACGCACTATCAACTCCCGTTGTCCTGATCATCGTTACGAGCCTGGCGCTAGGTAAGGCGCTCATGGGAACGGGCATGACGGAATATCTCGCGCACAGTTTTGTCATCCTGACCTCGGCGTTGCCGACACCGATGATACTCAGTGCATTTCTGTTGCTCATGACGTTGATGACGAACGTGGTCACCAATAATGCCGCGGCGGTCATTGGCACGCCGATTGCGATCGGCATCGCACAGCAACTCAACGTTAGTCCGGAGCCGTTCATCCTCGCCGTTCTGTTCGGCGCGAACATGAGCTTCGCGACACCGTACGGCTACCAGACCAACCTCCTTATTCTGAGTGCCGGCGGATACAAATTTTCAGACTTCCTGCGTGTAGGCATTCCACTGACAATCATCATGTGGATCGGCTTTTCGATCATTCTTCCCATGCTCTACGAGTTATAAGCGGCGCTGTTCGCCGGCGCAGCGTTGATGCAACTTGACGATTGCGACCGGGGGCGGTATTACTCATATCCATGATGACTCGGCAGATCAATGACCGCTGGTGGCTGCTCGCACAGGAGGGGGCGGCTGGCTGACTGGTAGCTGAGGAAAAGAACACCAACGGCCCATCTCCGCCAGCGTGGAGATGGGTTTTTTCGTGTAGGAGGGCCTTTCCGGTCAGGACGACCTTATGTCGCGGAGCACAGGGATGTGCGAGAGCGACCAGGCCCGATCGGCCGGCACGGTGCAATGTAAGAACTGCAGGAGCGGCTTTAGCCGCGATTTTAATCAGCAAAGACGAACCGCATGCAAGCACCATTCGACATTGCTGCAGATCTCGATACGCCGGTCTCGGCGTATCTGAAGCTGCGCCCGCTTGGCCCGCGCTTTCTGCTCGAAAGCGTAGAGGGCGGCGAGCGGCTTGCCCGCTACTCGTTTCTCGGTTTCGGCGACGCGCTCGAAGTGCGCATGGACAGCGAAGCGTTGTACATGAACGGCAAAGCCGGCGCTCGGCCCGACAGCCAACAGGCTTATCTGGACGCTCTGCGCGCAGCGCTTGCCGCCGCGCCACGCCTGCAGCCCGAGGTTGACGGTCTGCCGTTCGCGGGCGGGCTCGTCGGCGTCTCCGGCTATGACGTCGTCAGGTTGTTCGAACGGCTGCCACGGAACACGGCGCCACAGACGAGCGTGCCCGATGCAGCATTCGTCGCGCCGGCGTCAATCCTGGTCTTCGATCATCTGACACGTCGAATCGCGTTATTGCACGATGGATCCGAGACCGAGAGACGTCAGCTTCGCGAAGAGGTCATCGTCCGGCTCCGCGGCTCCATACCGGAGAACAACGAAGAAGTGAAGATTGCGGCGGCGGCCGCGAGTCTGACCAGGGACGAATATTCGGATCGCGTCAAGGCCTGCAAGGAGTACATTGCGGCCGGCGACATTTACCAGGTCGTCTTATCCGTGTTGTTTCGCGGCAAGACGAACGTGTCGCCGTTCGAGGTCTACCGCGCAACGCGTCTCCTTAACCCATCGCCGTACATGTTCTTTCTCGACTTCGGTGACGTGCAGGTCGTCGGCTCGTCGCCGGAGGCGCTCGTGCGCCTGCAGGGCAACACGGCCTCTCTACGCCCAATTGCGGGCACGCAGCCGCGAGGCAACACGCGCGAGGAAGATGCCGCGAACGAAAAAGCCCTGCTCGCCGACCCCAAGGAGGCGGCCGAGCATGTCATGTTGGTGGATCTTGCGCGCAATGATCTTGGCCGCGTTGCCCGTCCGGGGTCTGTTCGCGTCGATCCGTATCGAGCGATCGAGCGGTACAGTCATGTCATGCACATCGTCAGCGGCGTACAGGGCGAGCTCGGGGAAGCTTACGACCAGTTCGATTTGTTCGCCGCAAGTTTTCCGGCGGGTACGCTTGTCGGGGCGCCGAAAGTGCGCGCGATGGAGGTCATCGAGGAGATGGAACAGGTGGGGCGCGGACTCTACGCCGGCACGGCAGGCTATTTCGGTGTTACAGGGGATATGGATCAGGCGATCACGATTCGCACACTGGTATTTTCCGGTGACGAATACAGTTTTCAGGCAGGCGCGGGAATTGTTGCCGACTCGGTGCCCGAGCGGGAGTATGAGGAAGTACTGGCCAAGAGCGCCATACTCCGGCGCGCGCTGCAAATTGCCGGGGACGGTTTGTGATGCCGGGCAAAAAAACCTTTGATGTTGTGCGCATGCTGTTGATCGATAATTACGATTCGTTCACGTATAACCTCGTGCAGGCGTTCGCCGCGGAAGGCGCTGATGTCATGGTCTACCGTAATGATGCGATTACGACGAAGGAGGCGTTGGCGCTGGCGCCGACACACCTCGTTATTTCCCCGGGCCCCGGTCGCCCGGAGGATGCCGGCGTATCGCTGGCCATGATTGCGGCGTTCGCCAATCACGTTCCCGTGCTGGGAGTCTGTCTCGGGCACCAATGCCTCGTGCAGCACTTCGGTGGTGCAATCGTTCGTGCGGAACGTCTCATGCACGGCAAGACCTCGATGGTCGATCACGACGGCAAATCGATTTATGCAGGTCTGCCGCAGCCGTTTGAAGTTGGTCGCTATCATTCGCTGTGCGTGGAGAAAAAATCGCTGCCCGAGGAGCTCGAGCTGGCGGCGCAAACGGATCGGGAAGAGATCATGGGCGTTCGCCACCGGGAGCTGCCTCTCGAGGGCGTGCAGTTTCATCCGGAAAGTGTGTTGACACCTGATGGCGAGCGCTTGATGACGAACTTCCTGCGGATGACAAAAGCATGAGCAAAGATTGGAGTGCCGTACTCGACCGGCTGCTGGATGGCGAGTCGATGAAAGAGAGCGAGGCGTATGCGCTGATGCAGAAACTCGCGACCGGAGAATTGCCGGACGCGCTGGCCGGAGCGTTGCTGGCGAGTTTGCGCGCGAAAGGTGAAACGGCCGACGAGATTCGCGGCTTCGCCACCGCGATGCGTGAACTCGCCATTCATCCGAAAATCCCGGATGGTACGCCAACCGTCGATACGGTCGGCACCGGCGGAGATGGCTCGGGGAGCCTGAATATTTCGACGGGTGCCGGGTTGCTCGCGGCCGCGTGTGGCGCCCGCGTCGTCAAGCACGGCAATCGCTTGGTATCGAGCCAGTCCGGCAGCGCGGACCTGCTCGAATGCATGGGGTTGCCGATGCCGCTGCATGAAAAGGAGGCAGTTGAGTGCCTGCAGGCAACGAATTTCACGTTCCTGTTCGCACCGGCCTATCATCCTGCGATGAAAGCCGTCGTTCCGGTTCGCGCCGCGCTGTCGGTGCGTACTGTATTCAATATACTCGGCCCGCTGACGAACCCGGCTGCGCCGCCATACCAGCTGATTGGCGCATTCAGCCAGGACGCCGCGAAACTCATGGCCGATGCGCTCGCCGGCATGCCCATGAAGCGGGCCTTTGTCGTGCACGGTGCATCGGGCTGGGACGAGGCGACACCCATCGGCGAGTTCACGCTCTATGACGTTGTCCCCGGAAAGGTGACCGAGACGACACGTACGCCCGAAGACTACGGCATGAAGCGTTGTTCGCCCGAGGATCTCGCGGGCGGCGATGCCGGAAACAATGTGCGGGCACTGATGCGCGTGTTCAGCGGTGACGACAAGGGCGCACATCGCGATGCGCTGACGATGAGCACGTCTCTCGTGCTTGAAGTGATGGGCATGGCGACAGATGCAAAGCAGGGCGTCGAGATTGCAAGCGCCGCGCTTGATGGCGGTGCGGCAGCCGCGCTCGCCAAAGGGCTGCGGCAGCACTTTGAAACCGGATGAGCGATTTTCTCAAACAAATGGCGACACTGAGTGCTGAACGCGCAGCCAACGCAAGCAGCAGGATGCGCTCGGCCGATTTCGACAAGCCCGTGGTGCCGCTTGTGCTCGGTGCGTTCGACGTCATCGCCGAGATCAAGGATCGGTCACCCGCGGAGGGTGACCTCGTGACGACCGGCATGGGCCGCGCAGAACGGGCACGATGCTACGCGAACGCCGGCGTGGCGGCGATTTCGGTATTGACCGAGCCCAGCCGTTTCGGCGGTGATCTGGAACATCTGGCGGAAGTCGTCGCGGCCGTGCCGGACAGTCCGGTCATGCGCAAGGACTTTCTGGTCGAACCCGTGCAACTGCTCGAAGCCCGCAAAGCCGGTGCCAGTGGAGCGCTGCTGATAATGGCGATGTTGTCCGGTCAGAAACTCGAAGAGATGCTTTGCTGCGCGTGGGAGCATGACCTGTTTGTTTTGCTCGAAGCATTTGACGAACATGACCTCGTCCGGACATCGAAACTTCTGCAAAACTCCGCACACCGACAGCGGGCCGAGCGCGACCAGTTGCTGTTCGGCGTCAACGCGCGAAACCTGCGTTCGCTGGCCGTGGATCGCGGGCGCCTGAAAAAACTTGCGCCGTTGTTGCCGCAGACAGGCTGCGTCGCAGAGAGTGGCATCGATGATGCCGGCGATGCCAGGCAGGCCGCCGTTCTGGGCTATCGAGCCGTGTTGGTCGGTACCGCGTTGATGCGAAGTGACGATCCGGCCGTGTTGATCGCGTCGATGCGTGACTCCGGCCGCGCGGAGATTGCGGCATGAGCATAATGGTGAAAATCTGCGGCCTGCATGACGCCGCCGCCGTGGCGGCGGCCGTCGAATCCGGCGCGCGCGCCATAGGCTTCGTGTTCACTGAATCGGTGCGTCGCGTTACGACGCGACAGGCGAACGATGCCAGCCGTGAAATTGGCGCAGATGTGCAGCGGGTTGCCGTCATGCGCCATCCCACGAATGACGAATGGCGCGCGGTCCTCGACGAGTTCGCACCGGACGTACTGCAAACGGATATCGAGGACTTCGACGCACTCGACGTACCGGACAGCGTGATCCGCTGGCCCGTGCTTCGCGAGGGCAGCGCAGCGCTCGAGAATGAACTTCCCGGCGTCTTCGTTTATGAAGGTGCGAACAGCGGCCGTGGTGAAACGGTCGATTGGCCGCGTGCGGCGGCGATCGCGAAGCGCGGGCGAATGATTCTCGCGGGTGGCTTGAGTGCCGGCAATATTGCGGCAGCCGTAAGTGCTGTCTATCCCTGGGGTGTCGACGTGTCGAGTGCCGTCGAGTGCCGTCCCGGAATAAAAGACCCGGACCTGATACGACAATTCATACAAGCGGTGCAAGCCGCGGAGACCAGTTCATGAATTCGATTCTGCAGGCCGGCGAAGCCGATGCGCTGCTCGAGGCTGCGATCAATGGGCAGTTGCCCGACGAGCGCGGCCGCTTTGGGCCATTCGGTGGGCGATATGTACCGGAGACGCTGGTACCCGCGTTCGAACGTCTGGAGGCAGGCGTCCACAAGCACCTTCACGACCCGGGCTTTCAGGACGATTACCGCCGCGAATTGCGAGAGTGGGTTGGCCGCCCGACCGCGCTGAGCTTCGCGCCGCGGCTCAGCGAGCGCTGGGGCGCTGATGTCTGGCTGAAGCGCGAAGACCTGGCACATACCGGCGCGCACAAGATCAACAATGCCATCGGCCAGGCCTTGCTGGCGCAGCGCCTGGGCGCGAAACGCGTCATCGCGGAAACGGGTGCCGGGCAGCACGGCGTCGCGTCGGCCGCAGCTTGCGCACGAGTCGGCCTGCCTTGCTGCGTCTACATGGGCGCCGTGGATATCGAGCGACAGGCACCCAACGTCGATCGCATGCGCCGGCTCGGTGCCGAGGTGGTTACCGTGGAGTCGGGTGACAAGACGTTGCGTGCTGCGATCGACGAGGCGTTGCGGGAATGGGTGACCGACCCGGCGGGTATTTATTACCTGCTGGGCTCGGCTGTCGGGGCGCATCCGTATCCGTACCTGGTTCGCGAGCTGCAGTCAGTCATCGGCCAGGAGGCACGGCAGCAAATGCTCGACCAAGCGGGCGGTTTGCCGGACGTGGCCTTCGCCTGCGTCGGTGGCGGCTCGAACGCGATCGGTCTGTTTTATCCGCTGCTGGGCGACGACATCGAACTGATCGGCGTCGAAGCCGGCGGCACTGGCGACGGCCTCGGAGAGAATGCGGCGACGCTGGCAACCGGAACGCCCGGCGTGTTGCAGGGTTCTTATACGATCATTCTGCAGGACGACGATGGCCAGGTGCAGGAAACCCACTCGATCTCGGCAGGGCTCGACTATTCGGGCGTCGGCCCCGAGCATGCGATGTTGCAAGCCACCGGCCGCGTCAATTACGTCACGGCGCGGGACGACGAGGCGCTGGAAGCGCTCGAGGAGTTGTGTGAAACGGAGGGCATCCTGACCGCGCTCGAGACAGCGCATGCCTATGTCGCCGCGCGCAAGTGGGCGCGTGAGAATGCCGGCAAGCGCATCCTGATCGGCAACTCCGGACGTGGCGACAAGGACATGCCGACACTGACGAAATACCCGCCGAGGATTCGCAGCCATGCAAGCACATGAGCGCCTGACAGCCGCAATTCACGCCGCGAACGATGCGGGACGCACCGCGATCATGCCGTTTATTACCGCCGGCTATCCGGAACCTGACGATTTCCTGAGTACGCTGCGGGCCATCGCCGCTGCAGGTGACGTCGTAGAGATCGGCATTCCGTTCTCGGATCCGATGGCCGACGGCATGACGATCCAGCGCTCGAGTTATGTGGCGCTTCAAAAGGGGGTCAGGGTCGATTGGATATTCGAGCAGCTCGACAAGGCGGGCGGGGAGTTCGAGGCGCCGCTGGTCATGATGTCCTATCTCAACCCCCTGCTCGCGTTCGGCTTCGATAAGCTTGCCGAACGCGCACTCGCGAGCGGCGTTTGCGGCTTCATCGTCCCCGATCTGCCGTACGAAGAGAGTGACGAACTTCGCGCGGCACTCGATGCGAAAGGACTGGGGCTTGTTCAGCTGGTAACGCCCGCAACGCCCGATTCAAGGTTGAAGCTGCTGTGTGACGAATCACGCGGTTTTGTCTATGCCGTTACGATAACCGGAATCACCGGCGGCAACACCGGACTTCCGGACGACCTGGCGGGCTATCTCGACAAGGTGTCGGCGACATCGAAGCTTCCCGTTTGCGCCGGATTTGGTATTCGTGAGCGTTCGGATGTTGCGGCTGTCGGCGCGCATGCTGCTGGCGCAATCGTGGGATCCGCACTCGTCGAGGTTCTGGAGCGATTCGATGACCCGGTACAATTCCTACAGACGCTCGCTGCAAAATGAAAAAGCTGACGTCGGCCGACTCGATCATTACGATCAATCATTATAAGAACGTGCTCGAAAGCGAGGGCATCGCAGCCGAAATTCGCAATGAGCACTTGAGTACGATATTCGGTGAGGTACCGTTTACCGAGATCTGGCCCGAACTCTGGATTAAGAACGATCTCGACTTCGATCGCGCACAGCAACTCATCGACCTGGCGATATCCGACGAGAGTCCAGCGGAGGCGTGGCGTTGCGGAAAATGCGGCGAGCACAACGAAGGCCAGTTCGGGGCCTGCTGGAATTGCGAGGAGCCGCAGGGATAATTTCCGTCATTGCGAGGAGTCGCAGGGGTAATATCCGTCATTGCGAGGAGCCGCAGGCGACGCGGCAATCCGCCGCGTCCGGCACAGTGCAATGCAAGCGATGTAGGAGGGCCTTTACGGTCAGGACGACCTAAATGTCGCGGAGCACAGGGATGTGCGAGAGCGACCAGACCCGATCATGGTTCCTACGGCATGCTACTCGCGAGCAGCTGCGTGCCGGCGATTTCACTGCGTAATATCGTGGCGACGTTCTCGGCCTGCATCGGGTGGCTGATCAAAAATCCCTGGGCAAGATCGCAATTGCAACTCTTGAGGAACTCGAGCTGCGTCAGTGTCTCGACGCCCTCGGCGGCAACTTCGATATCGAGCCCCTGCGCCATCGCAATGGCGGCCCGGACGATACGCTGGTGGCTGCGGTTATTCTCGACATCGACGATCAACGACTGATCGAGGACAAAACTGTCGATGAAACCGTCGTCCAGTGATTCGAACGACAGGTCACGTTTGCCGAAGTGGTCGAAGGACAGTCTGACGCCGAGCTTGTGCAGCGCCTGAAGCGTTTGCCGTTCGGCATCGCGCTTACGCATGATTGCGGCATCACCGATCTCGAGCTCGATGCAGCCCGGATCGAGGGCCGTATTTGCAAGGGCCTCCGCGATCGTATCAACGATACGTTGATGCATGAGTTGCTGCGGTGACAGATTTATCGCAACGGACAGGTCGGGCAATTCGAATTGCCGCTGCCATGCAGCGAGTTGCCGGCACGCGGTTGCGATTACCCACTCGCCGGCTGAATGTATCAACCCACTGCTTTCGAGAATGGGCAAAAATCGTTCGGGTGGTAACAGTCCGTATCGTGAATGCTGCCAACGCAGCAGGGCTTCGAGGCCGATCAGGCGACCGGATGCAATATCGATGCGTGGCTGGTAATGCAGCACGAATTCATCGCGCACGAGAGCGTGCCGCAGGCCAACCTCGAGTTCTTCACGCTGTGCAAGCTTGGTGTTGAGCGCGCTCGAGTAATACTGACATCGCCCACCGCCGCGTTTCTTCGACTCGTACATCGCGACGTCTGCAGCCTTGATCAGCCGCTCCGCGTCTACTCCGGACTCCGGGTAGATCGCTATGCCGATGCTGGGCGTCGCATACACTTCGCTATGGCCGATCTCGTATTTTTCCGACAACACGAGTAACAGTTTCTGCGCCGCCGCAGTGGCGTTGTCGAGTTCGCCGAAGTCTTCGAGGCAGACCACGAATTCATCGCCGCCCCAGCGGCCGCAGTAATCTCCGACACGCAGATTCTCGCGCAGCCGTTGTGCAACCTCTTGCAGCAGCGCGTCGCCGATGTCATGTCCGAGCGTATCGTTGACGGATTTGAAACGATCGAGATCGATGAAAAGCGTCGCCAGCGGGGCAGAGCGACGCTGGCAACGTCCGATGGCTCGCGACAGGTGTTCGCTGAACAAACTGCGATTGGGCAAACCCGTGAGCTCATCGTATTGTGCGCGCTTCTGCAACTCGATCGTCTTGCGAGTGATATCCGTGACGTCACGAAACGTGATGACACCGCCGATCAGTTCGCGGTTTCCATCGAACAGACCATGGCCATTGATATTCAATACCGTATCCGGCTGTTGCGGCGAACGATAGATTGCCATCTGGCCCGAAAACTTTTCGCCGCTCCGTGCCCTGAAGAGTGGCAGGTCGGCTGAGTTGCGATAGTTGTTGCCATGCTCGTCAATGCAGCAAAAGGTTTGTTCCCAGGTGGGGTCAGGTTGCATGCGCGGGCCTAGTCCCAGTATCGTTCGACCCGCAGGATTGATTTCGAGGATGTGTCCCTGTTGATCGACGACAACGACGCCGTCGTTGATGCTCGTCAAAATCGACAGGACCGTAACGTCTGTTTCAGACAACCGTTGCTGCAGCCGATTCCGTTTCACGGCATGATCGAAGACCGCCTCCTGGCCTTCAACGGTGATATCGTCCACACAGATGTAGCCCTGGGCACCGGCGCGGACGGCGGCAATACCGCGATGCTCAAGCGCCTTTCGCGTCAATGCGATGACCGGATAATCGCCCAGCGCATGCATCAACGTGGTCAGTGTTCGCCCTGACAGCGCGATCGCGGGGCCCGCTTCGAGCAAAACAATATCGACGATCGACGGCGTGTCGACGGGTAACTCCAGTTCGACGGAGCGGGTCAGCAGCGTGCAGCATGGCAGGGTTTCGAGCTCGGACAGGTAGTCGGCGGCGAAATCGCCACGACCAAGATAGAGAATTGAATGCCCCGTCATCAGAGTTATGCAGCCTTGTCCGGTAACTTGCCGCCGATCTGTTCAAACAATATTGCAGGCGAGCAGGTTGGTCGAGGTGCCATGGATTATTTTCGTTGTTCGGTTATGCCGAGTGCGTGGCCTGCCTTGCAACGGGCCAGACGCATGATAGCAGAATGGCAGCCCAGGCAGTCGGCAGGCTGGAAATTCCATCCCCGGACAAGCCGGTTTTCAAACCGATACCCCGGAGCAGGCATCCAATGATCAGGAAAAACGGAGATTTACTCAATGGCTGCGCTTTTGGCAGTGGAACCCGCGGACTATAGTCCAGCGATGGCTTCGGCGAAGCAACAGGCAACGACGGACGAAGCGACCTTGATAGCCAGGGCGAAGCACTCGGATGCGCGGGCGTTCGAGTCGTTGTACCGGGCGCACGTCGACAGGGTATACGGCCTGTGTCTGCGCATGACAGGGAATGTCAGCGAGGCGGAAGATTGCACGCAGGAAGCGTTTATCCAGGTGTGGAACAAGCTCGCCAGGTTTCGCGGCGACAGTTCGTTTGCGACCTGGATACATCGTATTGCTGTCAATGCCGTACTGGGCCGCATGCGCAAATCGCGGCGTGAGCAGGATCGCATCCAGCTCGCCACGGGGGCATCGACATCTCCGGCGTCAATCGGCGACACCGCGAATCTCCGGGATTTATCCGACGCGATCGACAGGCTGCCGCGGGGCGCAAGACATGTCTTTGTGCTGTACGCGGTTTATGGCTACAGCCACGAGGAGGCGGGCAACATGCTCGGCATTGCAACGGGTACAAGCAAGGCGCAATTACATCGCGCACGCCGCTTGCTGGCGCAACAACTGAAGCAAGAAGGGTTTGACGTATGAACGAGAAACATGAGGACCGGCTGATGCGCGATGCAGGGCGACTGACGACCCGGATCAGTCCCGAGCGCGATCTGTGGCCGGACATCGCCACGGCGATCGCAGAACAAGGCGGGTCCCGACGGACACCAATGCTTGCGCAGGCTGCAGCCGTGATCCTGCTCGTGGCGGCGTCATCGGGAGTGACATACCTCGCCGTCAACGGCGATCAACCGCCAGCGGAGTTCGTGCCGTCAAATCTGATATTCAAACAGGCAAATTTCGGCGGGCAGTACCAACTGGGGCCGGACTATCAGGATGCACGCAGTCACCTGGTGTCGAGACTCGATCGGGCACTCGCGCGCCTGTCTCCCGATGCACGCGCCGGGGTTGAAAATAATCTGCAGGTGATCCGCGACGCAATCAACGACATCAATGGCGCGCTGGAACAAGAACCCGATAACGCCTTGTTGCAGGATTTATTGCTGAGTACGTATCACCAGGAATTGCGGGTGATGCGCAACGTCGGCGGACTGACACACCGTGTCATGTCGCGGAACGACATTTAACGGGCTGCGGAAACGCAGCGCATGGAACATGAAGTGAGGAATCGCATGAAGAAAGTAACGCTGTTTTTCGCTGGCTGCTTGCTGTTTTCAGTAGCCAGCGCCAGGGATGTAAACGAATCGCTGGACGCCGCCGCCAAAGGACACGTCACGATATTCAATCTCGCCGGATCCGTGAACGTGGTCGGCTGGTCGCGCAAAGTCGTGGAAGTCACGGGTTCGCTCGGGGACGATGTCGAGGAGTTTGTCTTCGATCGCGATGGCGACGAAATCAAGATCAAGGTCAAGGTTCCCGAGAGGCACTGGGGGCGCTCCGACATTACGAGCGAACTCATGATTCATGTGCCGCAAGGCAGTTCGATCGAGATCGCAACGATCAGCGCCGACATCGAAGTCGAGGGCGTCCAGGGGGAACAGGAACTGCAGTCTGTGAGCGGCGAAATCGTGACACGAAGTTTTGCAGCGGAGATTGTCGCTGAGTCCGTAAGCGGCGATATCGACGTTCAGGGCGATGGTAAGGATACAGAGGCGGAGCTTGTCTCGGTGTCCGGTGACATCACGGCAAAGAACCTCGCCGGCAGTATTGCTGCCGAGTCGGTGAGTGGCGATGTCGTCGTCGCCGGAGGTTCGTTCGATCGCGCCCAGGTCGAAACCGTGAGCGGCGAAATCACCTATAAAGCGGCGCTGCGCAAAGACGGCAGACTTCATGTCGAATCAATCAACGGTCGCGTCAACATCGACTTTGTTGGTGATGTGTCCGCTCGTTTCGAAATCGATACCTTCAATGGCAACATCGATAACTGCTTCGGCCCGCAGGCCAAAAAAACAAGTCGCTATGCCCCGGGACTGGAGTTGAATTTTACCGAAGGCGCCGGCGAGGGCCGCGTCGTTATCTCGACATTTAACGGCGATCTGACAATCTGTAAGAAATAACACGCTGGCGGAGATTGCACGGACGGGCCACAGTTCACTGTGGCCGCTTTCACAGGGCGGTCCGCACTGTGCGAATGACGGTTTACGGACGTGCGAATTTGATACCCTTGACGGCCCGGACAAGGAGTCTGATCCATGGGCCGATTCCTGAAGTTTCTTGCCTACATCATTGCCGCCTTTGTGGCGTTGTTGACCATTACAGCGATCGTGCTGACGCTGGTTTTCGACCCCAACGATTTTCGCGAGGACATTGCGGCCGGTGTCGCACGCTCGACCGGTCGGGAACTCGTCATCGAGGGCGATCTCGAGCTCAGTATCTTTCCCTGGCTCGCGATCGATATTGGCAAGACCCGGCTGGGTAACGCGCCGGACTTCGGCGAAGAACCGTTCGCGAGCTTTGAGCACGCACAGTTGAGCGTGCGTGTGTTGCCGTTGCTGCTACGCCGCGAAATCGCGGTTGGGACTGCGGCGATCGATACGCTGACACTCAACCTGCAGGTGCGCGGCGACGGCCGCAGCAACTGGCAGGACCTTGTCGACGCAAGCGAGGCCGGCGAGGCCGGGCCGGGCGATGCAAAAGCGGCGGACGGCGACTTTGCGGCATTCGAAATCGCGAGCATCGAAATACGGAATGCGTCAATAAACTATACGGACGCAGCGAGCGGCGAGCGCATCCGCCTGACCGGTCTCAACCTGACGTCCGATGGCATTGCTCCTGGCAAGCCGGTCTCACTGGACGGCAGCTTCGGCTTCGAGCTGCAACCGGCCGGCCTCTCGGGCAATGTCGAGCTGCAGACCTCAGCCAATATCAATTCCGGCACCGGCGTAATCACGCTGCACGACGTCAATATTTCGGGGGTCGTGGAGGGTCTCGCAGATGCGCCGGCGGCCTGGCAGTTCACGGCGCCCTTGATCGAAATTCAATCCGGTGATGAGGTTGCCGATGTCGGCGAAATCGAAGTAACTGTGTTCGGCGTCGCGATCGCAGCCGATGTTAAACCGTTTTCGTATGCTGACAGCCTCAAACCCGTTGCGACCATAAAGGTCGACGCGTTTTCGGCACGGAGCCTGATGCATGCGTTAAATATCGAGGTGCCGGAAACGGCGGACCCGGACGCCCTCGGCAAGGTCATCATGGACGCGACGGTAAGTGTCACCGACAGCGCTATTAATCTCACGAACCTGAAGCTTGTGGTCGATGACACGAATTTCTCCGGAGAGATCAGCGTGCCGCGCGACCCGGACGGCACATACCGTGTGCAACTGGCCGCCGACTCGATCGACCTGACCCGTTACATGGAACCGGCGGCCGAGACAGCGGTAAACGGTGGCGATGCAGCGGCAGTGCCGGTTGACATACCGTCGGACCTGATTCGACTACTCAATGTGCGTGGAAGTCTCAGCGTGACCGAGGCGTTTCTCGGACACGTGCGATTTGAAAACGTCCAGCTGGGCTTGAATGCGGCCAACGGTCGAATGCGCATTCACCCAATCACGGCAGGCCTGTTCGGCGGCAGTTATTCAGGCGACATTCGCATCAACGTGTCCGGAGACACGCCGGTGATTGCCGTGAACGAGAATATTCGGGACGTTGGTCTCGGAGCACTCGCGATCGCGATGTATGAGCAGGAAAACATAACAGGAACGATCGACGGTACGTTCCGACTGAGCGGACGAGGCGACAACACGGCGGCGATCCAGCAGAGCCTGAACGGGAACATGTCTTTCGAACTGCGCGACGGCGCGTGGGAGGGCACCGACGTCTGGCACGAGCTGCGCAGCACGCGGGCGAAATTCAAGGGTGAGGCCCCACCGGAGCCCGTGCTGCCGGCGCGAACCCAATTCAACACCGTGCGCGCTACTGGAACGGTGACCGATGGCGTCATGCGCAGTGACGATCTGTTTGCGGAACTGCCGTTCATGCAGCTTACCGGCAAGGGCACAGTCAATTTTTATGAAGCGACCGTCGATTACTCGATGGTCGGACGCATCCTGAAACGACCCGAATTCATGCAGGATGCGACCGCCGCAGAAATCGACGATTTCACGCAAGCCGTCGTGCCCTTCAGAATCAGGGGGCCGCTCAGTGCGCCGAGCATTCAGCTCGATTTCGAAGCAATGCTCAGGGATCGCGTCAAGAAGGAACTCAAAGACAGGGTGCTCGACCGGCTGCTGGGAGGGCGTGATGAGAAACCCGCCGCGCAGGACGACGGCGCCGCTGAACAGCCTGCCGAAGAGCCTGCCGAGGAAAAGAGTCTCGAGGACCAGCTAAAAGATCGCCTCAGGGATTTGCTACGCGGATGAAGCTGGCATGCGCAGTCGCACTGGCCGTGCTAGGCGGGCCGATGACTGCTGACGCGGCTACGATGCGCGACATTCACGTCGATCGCGTCGATGGGGTTTACATCATGCGCTCCGAAGTCTGGTTCGACGCGAGCATCGAGCAGATCTACAAAGTGCTGGCAGACTGGGATCTGTCCACGCGGTTTTCTAGTGTGATCGTTGAGTCACGAAACCTCGCACCCGATGCCGAGGGACGGCCGCGTTACTACTGCCGAAACAAGATCTGCTTTCTGTTCTTCTGCATGAACTTCGTGCGCAGCGGTTACCTGGTACAGGAACCGCTCAAGTACATTCATGCGACGGCCGACCCGGAGATCAGTGATTTTCATGTCGCTGCGGAGAGTTGGTCATTCCGCGAGGAAGATGGCGGCACGGTCGTGGTTTATCTTGTCGAACTGAAGCCGAAGTTCTGGATACCGCCACTGATCGGTCCGTATCTGATCAAACGCAAGATGCGCAAAGATGGTGGCGATGCAATTCATCGCATTGAAGCGGTGGCAAAGGAAGTGTTCGGCGATGCGGAGTGATTTCGCAGCAAGAGTCCTGAACTGGCACGAAGATCACGGCCGCAAGGATCTGCCGTGGCAACAGGACCGCGACGCGTATGGCATCTGGGTATCGGAAATCATGCTGCAGCAAACGCAGGTGCAGACAGTCACCGCGTACTACGAGCGTTTTATGCGCAGCTTTCCGGACGTCGTCGCACTGGCTGATGCAAGCCTGGATGCCGTGCTGCATCATTGGTCGGGACTTGGCTATTATGCGCGCGCGCGCAATCTGCACCGCGCTGCAGGTATCGTGCGCGAGGAACACGAAGGTGTGTTTCCGAAAACATATGACGCAGTTATTGCGTTGCCTGGAATCGGCCGGTCGACGGCCGGCGCGATTTTGTCGCTGGCGTTCGGCCAGCGGCAGCCGATACTCGACGGCAACGTAAAGCGCGTACTTGCAAGGCACGAGGCGATTGATGGCTGGCCCGGCACAACCGCCGTTGCGAGACAACTTTGGGAAGTTGCAGACCGGCATACACCCGACGAACGAGTTGGTGCCTATACACAGGCCATCATGGATCTCGGCGCGAGTGTCTGTCTGCGCTCGAAACCAGGCTGTGATGTCTGCCCCGTTAGTGAAGATTGCAGGGCGCTCGCGCAGGATGCGGTCGAGCGATTTCCGGGGCGCAAGGCAAAACAGAAAAAACCGCTACGTCAAACGACCATGATCCTGGCGGTGTCCGACCGAGCCGTCTATCTCGAGCGCCGTCCGGCATCGGGTATCTGGGGTGGCCTCTGGAGCCTGCCGGAACTCGGCAACGAAAACGTCGCAGACTGGTGCAGGCGAAAATTGAATGCACGCGCCGGCGATAGTGAATGCTGGGAGCCGCTACGCCACAGTTTCAGTCACTATGATCTCGATATCTCACCCGTGCTCGTGCGCCTGGGCTCTGCGTCGAGTAGAGTAGCCGATAGCGACGATGCGACCTGGCACCGGCTGGATGAAACGCCGCCCGGCGGAATCGCCACACCCGTAAGAAAACTGATCAATGCTTTGAAGAATACATCTCATGACTCGAACCGTTAACTGCGTGTTGCTGGGCGAAGAAGCGGCAGGCCTGGACTATGCTCCGTACCCGGGGGAGCTCGGTCAGCGCATCTATGACGGTGTGTCCAAGCAGGCCTGGCAGCGCTGGCTTGGACACCAGACGATGCTGATCAATGAGTATCGTCTGACGCCGATGGAACTCGAAGCACGCAAGTTTCTTGAAAAAGAAATGGATAAATTCCTCTTCGGCGAAGGCTCGGCAGCGCCGAAGGAATACGTGCCGCCCAAGTAGCAACGGCTTGTGAGATTGCTTCGCTACGCTCGCAACGACTATTGACGGACGCAATACTGCACGCTGAACAAGTTGTCAGCGTCGGTCCAGACCCTGTCCACACGAAACCCCGCGCGACCGGCCATCTGCGCAAAACCGCCGAGCGTGTACTTGTGCGAGTACTCGGTCAGTATGCCCTCACCCTCTGCGATCGAAATTTCTGCGCCGCCAATCGCAATGACCTGATCACGGGAACTGATCAGTCGAATCTCAATGCGGCCTTCAGGCTCGTTGTACTCGGCGCTGTGAGAGAACGTATCGAGATCGAAATCTGCGCCAAACTCCCGGTTGAGATGGCGCAGAATGTTTACATTGAACTCGGCAGTTACTCCGGCGCTATCGTTGTAGGCGAGTTCGATGACTTCGGGGTCTTTTTGCAGGTCGACACCGATCAGCAGGGCACCGTGTTCGCCGGCTTCGTGATGCATGACCTCGAGTAAATCATGCGCTGCGTCGTGCGTGAAATTGCCGATCGTGGATCCCGGGAAGTAGACAATATTGCGCAGTGGCATGATCGACGGTGTGGGCAAACCGAAGGGTTTCGTGAAGTCGGCGACCACGGGAAGAATTTCGAGACCGGCAAACTCCGCCCGCAGTTGTCGGGCAGACTGGAGAAGGTGTTCCTCGGATATGTCGACCGGCACATAGACGGCGAGTTGATCGAGATTCTCGAGCAGCGTGCGCGTCTTGTGACTGGAGCCGCTGCCGAATTCGATCAGGCTCGCCTGCGGCCCGACAAGTTCCGTGATCTCAGCGATGTTCGCCTGCACGATGCCGAGCTCGGTCTTGGTCGGATAGTATTCAGGAAGGCGGGTAATTTCATCGAACAGTTGTGAGCCACGCTCGTCGTAAAAATACTTCGGGGAAATCATCTTTTCGGCTTGCTGCAGGCCTGCAACGATTTCGCCGGGTTCGTCGAATGTCGCGTCGCTCGATCGCAGGGGCCGAATCATTCGAATCCATCCCTGGCGAGGCGAAAGCCCAGAAATTGCCAGCGGGCGTCGGGGTAAAAAAAGCTGCGGTAACTCGCACGGATATGATCTGCGGCGGTCACACAAGAGCCGCCGCGAACGGTCATCTGGTTACACATGAATTTGCCGTTGTACTCACCGAGCGAACCGGCCAGCGGTACAAAACCGGGGTACGGCGCATAGGATGACGATGTCCACTCCCAGACGTCGCCGAAAAATTGCTGCGAGTCTGCATTCGCGACCGGATGCCAGTAACGGGACTCCATGAGATTGCCGTCAGGTGAATCTGATGCCGCCGCGAGTTCCCATTCGAACTCAGTTGGCAGACGTGCGCCGGACCAGCGGGCGAAGGCATCGGCTTCGTAGTAGCTGACGTGACACACCGGGGCGTGCCCGTCGATCTGACGTTGACCGCCCAGCGTAAATTCGGAATCGAGATCTTCACCCCAGTAGAACGGCCGGCCCCAGCTGCGTTCGTTGATCACGGCCCAGCCGTCGGACAGCCACAGGGTCGAATCGCGGTAACCGCCGTCCTTAATGAAGTCGCGATACTCGCCGTTCGTTATCAACCGGGTTCCGATGCGATGCGGGTGCAACAGGGCTTCGTGCCGCGGCGTCTCGTTGTCGAAACAAAAACCGTCACCTGGCGCACCGATCGGGTGAATTCCCGTGGCACCCTTTATAAAGGAGTAGGCAGCCGTCGCGCTCGCCGGCGGAGCGTTCAACGATGAATCGACGGCCGGCAGCAGCGGGTTGCACGAAAAGACGTGCTTGATGTCGGTCAGCAGCAGCTCCTGATGCTGCTGTTCGTGATTGAGGCCGAGCGTCACGCGGCCGTGCAGGCCCGGCGTGTCAACTCCGTCTTCAAGAAGTCGCTGCATCGCCGCGTCGACGTGTGATCGATAGGCGACGACCTCGGTCAGCGTTGGCCGCGACAACAGGCCGCGCTTGGGGCGCGGGTGCATTTTGCCTGCTGAGTAATAATAAGAGTTAAAAAGAAAGTCGAATTGATCGTTAAAGCGCCGGTAGCCGGCATCGAATGCCTCAAGGACAAAGCGCTCGAAAAACCACGTGACGTGTGCAAGATGCCATTTGCTTGGGCTCACATCAGGCATCGACTGCACGACGGTATCTTCAGGTGCCAGCGTTGCGCACAAATCGAGCGTCAACCGGCGAATCCGCCCGTATCGAGACAGTAAAGATTCGGGGGAATCGTGACCGATGGATTCCGCGCGAGAGGACATTAAGGTTCCTCGGAGCATTCGAAGCGGGGGTATGAACCACCGTACCCCAAAAGACAAGACCAGACCAGCAAGCGGATTGTTTCAGCAGACCCCCGGTCCGTTACCGCGCCGCCCGGAACCCTCAACGCAATGGCAACTCCGTCTTCCGCCGTACGGTTCGAATCGCGACACTCGAATTCACGCGCGCCACGCCAGGCAAGCGCGTCAGCGACTCTTTGTGCAGGCGCTCGAAGTCGGCCATGTCCGATACGACGACGCGCAACAGGTAGTCGAACTCGCCCGTCATCAGGTAGCACTCCATGACCTCAGGGATGTTGCGGACTGCCTCTTCAAACGCAGCAAGTTCGCTGTCCTCCTCGCGGTGCAGGCCAATGCTGACGAAGACGTTGCCGGACAGTCCGGCTTTCGGCTGGTTGAGCAGCGCGACATAGCGGTCGATGATGCCGCCGTCTTCGAGCGCGCGCACCCGGCGCAGGCAGGCCGACTCGGACAGGTTGACCAGGCCGGCGAGCTGCACGTTGCTGATGCGCCCGTCGTTCTGCAGCACCTCGAGAATAGCCTTGTCATAGCGGTCGATGTCCATGGCAGAAACCTGCGCCTCAAGTCGTGATTGCCGCAGAAAATGCCATAAATCGTGCCATTAGTCACCTGATTCGCAAGAAAATGGTGTGATCACGGGGGTATCGTGTCACTAAAGAACAAGAAAATGACCGGGGACAGGAGAGAACTCATGAAGATCGGCGTACCCAGGGAAATAAAGACACTCGAATTTCGCGTGGGCATGACGCCCGCCGGGGTTCGCGAGCTCGTCCATGACGGCCACGAGGTCGTCGTCGAGACCAATGCCGGGGCGGGCATCGGCATGACGGACAAGGACTACGGGTCGGCTGGCGCCAAAGTCCTGGGCACGCCCGAAGAGGTTTTCGCGGCTGCCGACATGATCGTCAAGGTCAAGGAGCCACAGCTCAATGAATGCGCCATGCTGCGGGACGACCAGGTGCTGTTCACCTACCTGCATCTCGCCGCCGATCCCGGGCAAACCGAGGCACTCGTCAAATCCGGCACGACCGCGATCGCGTACGAGACGGTCACGGCCGACGATGGATCGCTGCCGCTGCTGACACCGATGTCCGAGGTTGCGGGACGACTGTCGATCCAGGCCGGCGCGTTTGCGCTGCAGAAGGCCAATGGTGGCCGGGGCGTGCTGCTCGGCGGCGTTCCGGGCGTTGCACCGGGCAAAGTCGTCGTCATCGGCGGCGGCGTTGCGGGCGCCAATGCGGCCGACATGGCGGTTGGATTAGGAGCCGAGGTCACGATTCTGGATCAGTCCTTGCCGCGGCTGCGCCAGCTCGACGATATCTGGGGCGGTCGTGTGCGCACGGTGTATTCGACGAAGGACGCGATCGACAGCCTGGTCATAGAAGCCGATCTCGTCATCGGTGCCGTGCTGATCGCTGGTGCCGCCGCGCCGAAGCTGGTGTCGGCGCAAAACGTCAAGGACATGCACAGCGGTGCAGTCATGGTCGATATCTCGATCGACCAGGGTGGCTGCTTCGAAACAAGCCGCCCGACGACGCACGCGGAGCCAACGTATGTCGTCGATGACGTCGTCCATTACTGTGTCACGAACATGCCGGGCGCGGTGCCGCGAACGAGTACGTTTGCGTTGACGAATGCTACGCTGCCGTTCGTCAAGGCGCTGGCGAACCATGGCTGGCGCGAGGCGCTCACGAAAGACGCGCATCTCGCCAATGGCCTGAACGTACATGCCGGACACGTCAATCACGAGGCGGTCGCCCGCGAACTGGGCTACGACTACTTGTCGGCAGACGACGTTCTCAAGGCTGCCTGACCCAGGTCTTTTCCCCCAAGGATCAGGCATGACTCGGGCCGGGCACAGCCACGGCCCTTTAACCTTGACTGAACGGTCCCGCGTCGGTGTAATACGCCGCTCGTTCGAGTCGCAAGCGTCATTGCGAGAAGCGAAGCGACGAAGCAATCTCGTCGATGCAGCCAGGATGGCCAGGTAGCGGGGTCGCGAAGCGACAAGGTAGGCAGGGACTGAAAATGACACGCAAGTGTCTTTGCGAGAAGCGAAGCGACGAAGCAATCTCGTCGATTCAGCCAGGATGGCCAGGTAGCGGGGTCGCGAAGCGACAAGGTAGGCAGGGACTGAAAATGACACGCAAGTGTCTTTGCGAGAAGCGAAGCGACGAAGCAATCTCGTCGATGCAGCCAGGATGGCCAGGTAGCGGGGTCGCGAAGCGACAAGGTAGGCAGGGACTGAAAATGACACGCAAGTGTCTTTGCGAGAAGCGAAGCGACGAAGCA
>SMUY01136063.1_pt1 | contig 37801 bp, 39 predicted proteins | sample 2456441 | NCBI WGS metagenome assembly SMUY01 (sample SAMN11095931, study PRJNA526329) | marine sediment metagenome | biome: Marine sediment; feature: Surficial sediment; material: Deep marine sediment; isolation source: Hadal surficial sediment | place: Pacific Ocean | collected 2014-11 | depth...
CGGCCTCGACGACGACGGGGCCAGGGACCAGGCTGAGAACGCGCTGACGGACCTGGCCGGCTATCGGGTTCGTGTGACGGTGGACCCCAACGCGACGCTCGGCGATCTGAGCGGTCCGGCGGAGGTCATCAGAGCTGACGTGCGCGTAACCCACGCTTCAGGCGTCGACTTCACCCTGAGCGGCTACAAGGCCAACTATTGAGCCATGCATAGATCCTGCTCGCAGCTACGTCCCGAGACCGGTTTCACGCTCTTCGAGCTGGTTCTGGTCGTGATGATCAGCTCCATCATCGCGGGCATGCTCAACAGCTTTATCAGGCGGCCCATGGAGGCGTATCGGGACATGGAGCGCCGCGCCACGCTGGTGGACGTCGCGGAGACCGCCCTGCGCCGCATGGCGCGCGACGTCCGCGCTTCCCTGCCCAACAGCCTGCGGGTCTCGGGGGACAAGCGGAGTCTGGAGATCCTCCATCTGGCAGACGGGGCGCGCTACCGGGAGGATCCCGGCACCAACCCCACCACAAGCGAAGACCATACGAACCCAAACGACTGGCTGAGCTTCAGCGGGGATACTCAGTTCAACATCCTGGGTCGTCTGAGCCACCTGGACCCCAACTACGGCCAGGCGCTCACGGCGGGAACACGGCTCGCTATCTACAACACCAGCACCAATGTCTACACGGACGCAGCTACTTCGGCGAATCCGGGCGTGATCACACCCGCCGCAACGACCATCACCGTCACCGATGATGTGGACGAAGATAAGCTGACGCTCTCTAGCTCCTTCGAGTTCCTGCTGCGTTCGCCGCGACAGAAGGTCTACGTGATCGACTCTCCGGTCAGCTACATCTGTGACCTGACTGGGGAGACAATTACGCGCTACGGAAGCTACAATATCAACGCGACTCAACCCACCGACCCGGGGGTCGCCCCCCTGAGTACCGCCGCCAGCGCGCTGGTGACGAATCGCGTGGCGGCGTGCGAGTTCCTCTATGACCCCGGCACACCCTCCCGAGCGGGCCTGTTGACGATTGCGCTGACCTTGAGTGAAGCCGGGGAGCAGATTCGTCTGTTCCAGCAGGTGCACGTGAACAACACACCATGAGCTCTCTCTATGAAAAGCATGGCTTCGGACTGATCGCCGCCATCTTCGTGCTGCTGGTACTGGCCTCGGCTGGGGCCATGATGCTCAATCTGAGCGGGGTCCAGCGTAAGACCACCGTCCTGGCACTCCAGGGGGATCGCGCCTATCGCGCCGCCCTCACCGGTATCGAGTGGGGAGTGCATCAGTCACTCAACCTGGCGGCCTGCCCCGCCACGACCACGCTCAGCTTGACCGAGGGCGGCCTCCAAGGATTCGATGTGGAGTTGAGCTGCACATCCAGCGAGCACTCCGAGAATGGAGTCCCGTCACGAACCTACGAGCTGACCGCGATTTCCGAGTACGGAAGCCATGGCGAGGCCGACTACGTACGACGTCGGGTCATGGGAACGATCACAGACGCGCCCTGAGCGGGGGTGGGCGTCACTCCTTCTCGTCTGCTTCCTCAGGTTCGGGGACGAAGCCGTAGCCCTCGAGATCGTCCTTGGTAGCGACCCTCGCCGCCTCGCCCGAGGGTGTACGCTGCTCGCGCCGCTCGCGCTTGAGCGCCGCCTTCTCGGCCTTCTTGGCCTCGCGTTGGCGCTTCAACACCGACATTCTGCTTCTCTTGGCCATACTGAATAACTTTCTCGGCGACTCGCCAGGGGCCAGAAGACGAACCGAAGCGTGCCAGAGTGCTGAGGCTACCCGCGCCCCCCCGGCCACGGAACCCTGCCGGGCTACGCGGGCAACGCCAACTCGAATGGGAACACGAACCAGCGGACCAGAGCTGTCCGCCGATCGGACACTGTCCCTGCTGGCTAGGTTACCAAAGTCAGCGGCTGGCGCATCCGCCCGTGAGAGCGCGGCCTCGCACTCTGTTCTCTGGTAAAATATTTAGTGATTTCAATAACTTAGGCGACTAGCTGCGGGGGGTCTTGAGGCGTTCGCTGGCGCTTCCGATAGCAGCCGGAACACGACCCAGCTCCGCTGGCCAGTCTTCGACCTGCGGACCTGCGGCTCTGGAACGCTCTCCTCGCGTGCTTGAGCTAGCTGGCCAAGTTCCTGGCGACGGCTGGGCGCGCCGTCTTTCTGTGTCCACCCGAGGACGTCGGCTCAACTGGCCAAGCTTGCGATCGTCCTGGAGGGCAGGCCAGAGACGACGCTGCCATGCGACACTTCGAAGACGCCGTGCGCATCAAGCCCGACCGAACGAGTGCGCAGCACAAGCTGGGGACCGCCCTGGCCAGGCAGGGTCTGGGCGACGAGGCGCAGCGCCATCGCGCGCTCGCGCTGTGGCTCAGCTCGGAAGCTGGAGAGGGAGGCCCCGCTCTATCGACCCGTCGCTGGACCCGTGCGGTTGGTGTTGCGGGTACTCCGCTCGAGCCCGGGGCATCGAGGCGCGCAGCAGCGCATGGGTGCGATCGAAGCGGACCGGCCCTCGGCTGAGCACGGGTGACCCTTCGTCGCTGTCGGCGGCCGGGACCTGGATCCATGGGAAGGCGGCTTCGGGTTCTATACACTCTGCCCGACTCTTGACGCAGCGGGAGGAAGAGATGGCGAGTTTGTCGAACGGGGCACACAACATCGCCGTATACATCGATCTCGAGAACGTCGCCATCGGCGTGCGCCAGGCCCGCTTCAAAACATTGGATATCGGGCTCGTGCTCAGGCGCCTGGTCGACAAGGGCAATATCGTAGTACGCAGGGCGTACGCCGACTGGGGCAAATTCGCCGATTACAAACGACCCCTGCATGAGGCCGGTGTCGAGCTGACGGATCTACCCGGCAGCAGAAGCAGCGGAAAGAACAGCGCTGATATCAAGATGGTGGTCGATGCACTCGAGCTTTCCTACACCAAGCCCCACATCGACGTGTTTGCCTTGATCAGTGGCGATTCGGACTTCTCTCCGCTCGTGTCCAAGCTGCGCGAGAACAACAAACACACCATCGGTGTGGGTGTGAAGAGCTCGACCAGCTCCCTCCTGATCGACAGCTGCGACGAGTTCATTTTCTACGACGATCTCGTCCGCAGACCCCGGTCGGAGAGTAAGGGCCGGGTCTCGCGGCTACCGAAGAAGACGCGCGAAGCCTTCTCGCTTCTGCTGGAAGCCGTGGAGGCTTTGCAGCGCGAGAACAGGCAGCTTCACAGCTCGCTGGTGAAGGAGACCATGAAGCGCAAGCAGCCCCAGTTCAGCGAGGAATACCACGGCTATCGCTCGTTCAGCCGCTTGCTGGAGGACGCTCAGAAGCACAAGCTCATCAGTCTCCGGAAGGACCCTCGAAGCGGTACCTACGTCGTCGACGACGTGGCAGAGGACGCTGCCTGAACTAACGCCTTGCAGGAGAGGAGATCGAGGTATGGCCAGCGCTCCGCAGGTCGGCGACCTGGCTCCGGATTTTGAGCTGGGCTCCACGGAAGGTCCGATTCGGCTGAGCGAGCGCCTGGCGCTGGGCCCCGTCTTGCTCGTCTTCTACCCGGGAGATGACACTCCCGTGTGCACCCGCCAGCTCTGCGACTACCGGGACAACCTGCGCGTCTTCTCAGACGTCGGGATCCAGGTGATCGGCCTCAATCCGCAGTCCTCCGCCTCGCACGAGGCCTTTGCGAAGAAGCATGGCCTGCCCTTCCCGCTGGCCTCGGATCCGAAGCGCGTAGCCTGTCGGGCCTACGGAGCCGTGGGGCTGCTGGGGATGACGCGCAGGGCGCTCTACCTGATCGGGCGGGACGGCCGGGTCAAGTACCGCCGCACGGACCTGCCGCTGTTCCGCCGCACGGCCGCCGAGCTGGAGCAGGTGATCTCCGGCCTGGGAGGGGGACTTTAGAGTCGCAGGGCTGGCCGAGTGCGGTTCTCCGCCGCTTGATCCCAACGCCGGTCAGGACGATGTTCTTCTCAGATGCTCGCCAAACGCAAGACCGTTCTCCGACTGCGGAGCTTGAGCGACTTCGACATCGGGAACCGCACGCTGCTAGCGGAGGCGGTGCCCTACCTGGCGCTGGTGCGCGCACCGTCAGTGGCGACGGAAGGGCCTCAGGAGGAGGAGTTTACGGTCGCGACCTACAACGTGCATCGCTGGGCAGGTCTGACCGGCGGGGCCCGGTTCGAGCCCGAACGGGCGACCTCAGTTATTGCCGAGCTCGGTGTGGATGTGATGGGCCTGCAGGAGGTCCTGCGTCCCTTCTCGTCGGCGGACCCGCTGGTACGCATCGCCGATGAGCTGCAGCTGCACGTGGCCTTCGTGGTCACACGTGTCCACAGGTACGGCGAGCTGGGAAACGCGATCCTCTCGCGCTGGCCGATCACGAGTCTCTTAACCCTGGATCTGAGCTTCGGTCGGCTGGAGCGTCGCTCGGCCATAGCGACCGAGTTTCGGGGTGAGAAGGGCTCCGTCACGGTCGTAGCGACCCATCTCGCCCTGGTGGACCGCTCGCGGGATCGCCAGGTGCGTCTGCTACTGGAGCACTCGCGCATCCAAGGTTCCGTGGTCCTGCTCGGCGACCTCAATGCCTGGCGCAGGTGCAAGGCGACCAGGGCCCTCGAGCGTGAGCTTCCGGCGGAGCACCAGAACCTCGCCTGGCCGGCCAGCTTTCCTGCAGCCCGGCCGTTGCTCGCGCTCGACCGGATCTATGCGCGCGGGGCCAAGGTGCTCGAGATCCGCAGCCACAGCAGCCCCAGCGCCAGCCGCGCGTCCGATCACCTACCGGTGGTCGCCCGCATCAGCCTGCCCCAACCTAATAGCTGACGCCGGTTATACGCTCTCGCACGGCGGGCGGCAGGTAGCGGTTCTCGACCAGCGCACCGGCGTGTGTGCGCAACGCGCGCGCCAGGACGTCGAGCCGTAGCTCCAGCGGGTCGCTGGCCGAGATGACGACCCATACCGCCCCTCGCACCCGGCAGGTCCCGCTGACCGCGTGGGCGTCGAGATCCCCGCCTCGACCCCGGCCCAGGGTGCGCACCTCCAGGCCCGCATCTCGGGCGAGCGCGAGCAGCAGCTCCAGGAGCTCGGTAGGCTCCACGCGGCATTTCCCCCTCGATGCGAGAGCATGCCGCAGGCCGCTAGCAAGCGCACACGCGCCCTACGCGCCAGCAGCTCCCGGCTGCGCCGAAAAGCCCCGACCGGGTGCCAAGGCCGCGGAGCTTGTTGCCGATACGACAGCTGATGTGGGGTCAACGGAAGGGTGGCGAGGACGTCAAGGACTGTCCTAATTGCGGTGCGGTTGTCGCAGCGGAGGCCGAGTATTGTCCCTGTGGCTTTCCATTTCCCGACGACGGAAGCTCGCTCTCCGGGCCCAAAGCTGCGCGCAAGGTTTCGGCACGCGAGAGAAGGAAGGCTAACAGGCGGGTTCCGAAGAAGGCCGGACGCTCCAACGAGAAGTTCGAAGCCGAGGTCTCGGACGTGCTGGAGCAGCTTGAGGTTGCCACGCCGGCGACGAGATCCTCATCCTGGCTTGAGAGCGGCTCCTCGCACGCCGTGACGGGACAGCTCATGTCGTGCCCTGCCTGCAAGGCCGAGATTTCCAAGCGCGCCGGGACTTGTCCCAAATGCGGTGTCGACCCCTTCGCGAAGTGTGGGATCTGTGGCTCTCGCATCCGAACGGGCAGCTCACCCTGCCCGGAGTGCGGAGACCCCGATCCGTTCAATCCCTAACCCAGGGGCTACCTGCGACCCACGCCGATACGGCGGAAGCCGAAGATGCGAGCGAGGGCGCCGCCCAGCCATGACTCCGCCCAGGCCGTGACCCGCTGGACCGCGTCGAGCGCGTCGCCCTGGCCCGACCAGTGTGCGCGTACCAGGTCTGGATGGACGTGGTTCAAGATGCGGGAAAGGGCGGCGGCCAGCACGATCAGGTCGTCGAGCAAGCCGATGGGTCCCAGCAGGATCTCGGGCAGCAGATCCAGCGGCGCGAGCGCGTAGGACACGCCCAGCAATGCGACCGCTTTAGAGCCGATCGGTACGCGCGGGTCGCGCAGGAGGCGCAGGAGGAGCATCACCAGATCGGGGAAGAGGAGGGCGACGTCCCGCACCCCCGAGCCGCTGCCGGGCTCGAACTTCAGGATCCGGTCTCGCAGCCGGTCGTAGCTCCGCTTTTCACGTGCGCGAACGTTGACCTCGACTCGGGCTTCCGCCATACCGGTCCCCTGACGGAGAAGACTAGCGCGCTCGCTTCCGAAAGGGGCATAATTACGCGGTTCATTCAGCTCGGGAGGCCCCCATGAACACCGTAGCTCCCCTCGATTCGGTCACTTCCTTCCTGGCGGAGAAGCACCAGCTGCTGATCGGCGGTCGCTGGCTGCCGGCAGCTTCTGGCGAGAGCTTTGCCGTCGAGAACCCGGCCCGGGAGACCGTCATTGCTCACGTAGCCAGGGGCGGTTCCGAAGACATCGACCGCGCCGTGCGAGCGGCGCGCGCGGCCTTCGAGGAGGGTGCCTGGAGGCGCATAACGCCGTCCGAGCGCGGGCAGCTCCTCTGGAAGCTGGCCGATCTGATCGAGACGCGCAGCGAGGAGTTCGCGCAGCTCGAGACGCTGGACAATGGCAAGCCGCTCGCGGTGGCGCGCGCAGCGGACGTCGCACTCACCGTCGACCACTTTCGCTACTACGCAGGCTGGGCAACGAAGATCGAGGGCGAGACGATTCCGATCACCGTACCCTACACCGAAGCCAGATTTCTCGACTTCACCCTGCGTGAGCCCGTGGGTGTGATCGGCCAGATCATTCCCTGGAACTTTCCGCTGCTGATGGCGGCCTGGAAGCTCGGTGCGGCACTCGCCTGCGGCAACTGCGTCGTACTAAAGCCGGCCGAGCAGACGCCGCTCTCTGCTCTGTTGCTGGGGCAGCTGACCTGTGAGGTGGGCTTCCCGGATGGAGTCGTCAACATAGTGACAGGCTTCGGTGACGCCGGCGCGGCGCTGGCGGCGCACGACGGGGTGGACAAGGTCGCCTTTACCGGAAGTACCGAAGTGGGTCACGAGATCGTGAAGGCGTCAGCGGGCAACCTGAAGCGTGTGAGCCTCGAGCTCGGCGGGAAATCTCCCTGCATCGTTCTGGATGACGCGGACATCGAGCTCGCCGCCGAGGGGGTGGCCGGGGCAATCTTCTTCAACCATGGCCAGTGCTGCTGTGCCGGCTCCCGTATCTTTGCCGGACCCAAGGTGCGCGAAGAGCTGACGGAACGCGTTGTGGAGATCGCGAAGAACACCAAGCTCGGCGATGGCTTCGATCCGGAGACGGCTATGGGGCCACTGGTCTCCGGTGAGCAGTACGATCGCGTTTGCAATTACATCGGTTCGGGGGAGGAACAAGGGGCGAAGCTCCTCGTGGGGGGGCGCCAGCGACCCCGAGGCCTGGATCGGGGCTACTTCGTTAGCCCCACTATCTTCTCCGAGGTTCGCAGCGATATGAGCATCGTTCGCGAGGAGATCTTTGGGCCCGTGGTGGTCATACAGCCATTCGAGGATCCAGAAGAGGTGGTTGCGAAGGGGAACGACACGGCTTACGGGCTGGCGGCGAGTGTCTGGACCCGAGACGTCTCCAAGGCACACAAGATCGCCGCCGGTTTGCGCGCCGGGACCGTGTGGATCAACTGCCACAATATTTTCGATGCTGCCGCGCCGTTCGGAGGCTACAAGCAGAGTGGCTACGGACGGGAGATGGGACGCCACGCGCTCGACCTCTACACTCAGGTCAAGAACGTAATCGTCAACCTGACATAGGAGGGCGACTCAAGAGTCGCCCGACGCGCGCGCAGGCGAGCTCAGCTCGCCGATAACGCGCTAAGACATCTAGGAACGGACCCCAGACGAAGTCTTGGATCGGGCTCCTAAGCGATCGTACCTACGTGACCGTCCAGGCCAGCACGAGCTGAGCAGCGAAGTAGAGCGGAAGGCCCCAGGCCTTGTTGGAGAAGCGGGCCACGACGAAGCGGTTCCGCGCAACCGACAGGTCTGAAACGTAGAACATCAGCGCGCCGATCAGGATACGACCATCTCCCGATGACCCTGCCGCGCCCGCAGCGCAGACCAACATGGCCGATATGACCGCCATGTAGGCACGGATCGGCGTTCGTAGCTCCTCGGAGATGTAGGGCTGAAGCCAGCGCAGGACAAGCAGGCCCGGGCCCAGCGCAAGCGCGGCGGCTACCCCGCTGGCAACGGGATCGAGCCCTCGAACGGCGAAGGCCGTCACGAAGGCCACGTGGCCGAGGAGAAAGCTCAGTACTCCGGCCCGAAAGCTGCGCTCACAGGAGCGTGGCATCAGAAAGACGTCGCCGAGCCAGGACAGGACGAGAGCTGCCAGGATCCAGCGGCCATACGCGGACCCCAGCGCGCCCGCTGCGAGCCCGGCGCCAACGAAGCCGGCCGCGGCGAGCGGCTTCGCGATCCAGATGCCGAGACGCCACTGGCGATACTCCGCGATCAGCAGAGCCGCGACAGCGAAACCCGTCAGCGCACAGAAGTAGAGCACCATGCAAGCTTAACCGGCCCAGGTGTAGCCGAGCGCCTCTCCGGCACAGCGCATCCGCGTTCTTCTTCTCCGGGACGATGTCTGACCCCGAACGAGCTGAGTCCTCTTACGCGCGAGGTCCTGGTTCGGTGTGGAGGCTGACCGCGTCGCGAACCGCGTCGGCGAGATCGACCATGTGAAAGGGCTTCTCGATGACCTTGAACACGCGGGCGTCGAGTGCGTCTCGCCTCAGGTTCTCCGATGGGTAGCCGGTGATGACGATGATGCGGAGCTCTGGAGCAAGCTTTCGCATGGCTTCTGCAACCTGGAGCCCGTAGTACTCGTCCTTCAGCAAGAAATCCACGATCAGGAGGTCGGGGCGGAAGGACTTTGCCACGAGCGCGGCCTCTTGGCGGTTCGAGGTGCTTCGGACCTCGTGCCCCTCGCGCGCGAGCCAATCCGAGATATAGGTCCGGTAGACCTCCTCGTCGTCCAGGATCAGGACGTTAGCCACGGTCGTCTCCTGCCAGGGGCAGGCGAATGGTGACGAGCGTCCCCTTCTCGAGCTCGCTCTCGACGTCGATGGTTCCCTCGTGGCCCGTCACGATGCCGTGGGCAATGCTGAGTCCGAGTCCGGTGCCACCCTCATTCTCGCGCGTTGTGTAGAAGGGCTCGAACAGGCGGCGCTTCTCGTCTTCGCTGATTCCCGAGCCGTCGTCATGGATGGTGAGCTCGACGAAGTCCGTCGAGCTTCTCGTGAGGAGCCGGATGTGCTCTGCGCTCGCCTGAACCGCATTCCGAATCAGGTTCACGATGACCAGCCCTATCTCAGCCTCGTTCATGTCTAGCTCGGGCAGGCCCTCGGCAAGTAGGAGTTCGAGCGTGGCACCCCTCTCCTTGGCGTAGCTTCGGATCAGGTCTCTGGCGTGTCGAACGACGGCATTTAGGTCGGCCGGGCGCTTCTCGGAGCGACCCTCGCGCGCGAAGGTGAGAACCCCGGACACGACCTCGGCGCAGCGCTTGGTCTGGCGCACGATCACCTTGAGCGCGTTGGTTACGGCGTCGGAATCGTCCTGGAACTCGAGCGCGAATTGGGCGGCCAGGAGGGTGCCCCCCAAGGGGTTGTTGATCTCGTGCGCGATGCCGGCGGCGAGCGTTCCGATCGAGGCCAGGCGCTCGGAGCGCACGAGCTGCTCCTCCATGTGTTTGCGCTCGGTCATGTCCCGTCCGATCGCCATCAGCCGTATCTCTCCGTCGGGTGTCTCGAAGCGAACCCCGGTGCCCTCGATCCAGCGCCAGCCGCCGTCCCTGTGGCGCACCTGGGTCAACCGAGTCCCGATCGCGCCCGACACGAGCAGTCGCCCGATACGCTTTTCGACATCGACCTTATCTTCGTCCCGAATGATCTCGGTAACGGGACGACCGATCAGCTCACTTGTGGAGAATCCCATGATTTTCTCGAAGCTAGGACTCAGGTACACAAAACGGCCGTCGGCATCGAACTCAGCGATGATGTCGTACGCTTTATTGGCCAGCGCCTGGTAGCGGGCCTCGCTGAGCTGCAGCGCTGCCTCGGCCTGCTTGCGGTTCGTGATGTCAAAGTAGTGCTCGATGCGCCCACCCGCGTAGTAGCCGGAGCGGATCGGCTCGCTGCGGTACTCGAGCCAACGTTCCTCCCGTTCCTCGCTCGGAAGCACGTGACATTCGAAGGTCTCGCTGCCGGCGTCGTTCTCGTAGCTGGCGAGCACTCCTTCGCTGAAGGCCTCGGGATCTTCGAATAGAAAGCGCATGTGATCGCGCGTGACCTGACGCGCATGCTTGCCGATGAGATCGTCTCTGTTCAGGGCGAAGAAGCGTTCCAGCGGCCGATTGATCCAGGCGATGCGGCATTTCTTGTCCAGGATGCAGAGACCAACCGCCGCGCTGTCCAGCACGTCCCCGGTGAGCGCGTGCTGCCGAGCCTCGAGCTCGTCCACGCGCTCACGCAGCCCCTGGCACTCTTGCTCTAGCTGGGCTCTGGTCCTGTGAGCGTCGCTCATCCCGACCCAAGGATACGCGATTCGCTGTTATGGCAGGGGAGAAGGGGGGGGAGCGACAAGATGAGGGTTTTTACCCCCTAAATTGCGGCCAGCGCAGCGGGGTGTGGCGTGCGGTCCGATCGGCGAGGGCCGCGCTGGTGATCTGGGGCGGGGCGCCGAGCGAGGTCGGGAAGACGCTCATGTCCGCGACCAAGCTGCCCTCCGCAGCGTGTAGTTCCCCCAGGGGTTTACGATGGAGCGCGCGCGGTCTGCACCCAGCCGGCACGTACTCTGCGGGTGGCTGGAGGAGAGACCGATGCTGCCCTCGCGCACACCTCGACGCTCGATCTCGGCGGTCCCCTCCTGAGGTCGGAGCAGCAGGGGATCCTGCGTGTGGGGCACGATCACTCGCTCGGCCCGGCGGGGGGGGCCCAGAGCACCTCGACCACGTGCACTAGGCCTCGCGTCAGCTGCCGGTGATCCCCCTCTGTGAGGTGGTACTGGATGCGCGGCCGGCCCGCAGATCCGCCCGTCACCGTGCCCGTGGACGGGTTGTGCAGTAGCGCCAGCAGGCCCCCGATGCGCGCGCAGGCGCGCAGGTCCGCGAACGGATTACGCTCTCTCGGTACCCCGCCAGCGATGCGCGGCGCGGTCCAGTCGGGAGTCGAGCACTCCGAACAGCGCGGTCAGCCCGCGGAAGGTGAGCCAGCGCAGAGGCTCCGGCGGAAGCGGAATGCGCGAGCGCTCTGCGAACAGGTCCGCCGGCCCCGGCCGCTCGGCCATGTAGTCCGCCAGGGCAGCGCCCAGGTAGCTGGCCTGGGCCACGCCATGGCCCGCGTATCCGAGGGCGTAGTACACGTTCCGGTAGCGCCCGGTGCGGCCGACCGCGGGCAGGAAGTTGAGCGGGATCGCGATCGGGCCCGACCAGAAGTGCGCAATGCGAAGCTCGGCGAGCTCAGGAAAACGCGCGCGAAAGGTCTGCTCCAGGCGCGCAAAGGTCGGTGGGTGCTGCTCGGGCGGCGGCCGGCCCCCGAAGCGGTAACGCACGCACTTGGCGCCCCCGACGATCGTGCCCGCCGCGGTGAGGTGGTAGCTCTCGAGCATTGCGTGAGCGGTGTAGATCCCCTCGCGCCCGGGCCAGCCCAGCGCAGTTCGCTGTGTGCTGTTCAGGGGCTCGGTCTCGAAGAGCGAGACCCAGACGGGCAGGGCGACGCTGCGCAGCAACCCGAGCCGGGGTGTGAAGGCGTTGGTCCCGAGCACCACCGCTTTCGCGATCACGCAGCCGCCCGCTGTGTCGAGCACGATCTCCGGTCCTGGCCGCAAGCGGCTCACGGGCGTTCGCTCAAAGAGGGAGATACCCGCAGCCAGCACAGCCCGACGCAGGCCCCGCACGTAACGGCCGGGGTGGAGCGTGCCGCCGCGCTCCTCGAGGTAGCCCGCGCTAAATGCCGCGGGGAGACCGCGGCGTCGCATCTCGTCCGGCGAGAGGAACGTGACCTTGGCCCCGAGCTCGCTTGCCAGACGCGCCGCGGCCTCGAGCCGGGCGTGCTGACGCGGATGCACGGCTGCGACGACATTCCCGCGCGGGTGATAGTCGCAGTCGATCTCATACTGCACGAGCTTCGACTCGACGTGCTCGACCGCGGCCTCCGCGAAAGCGACGTAGTCCCGTGCGCGCTCGCGGCCGTAGAGTCGCGCTAGCGTGGGCAGGTCCTTCCCGATGGTCGGGGTCAGGTGACCGGCGTTGCGTCCACTTGCCCCGAATCCCGCGTAGGCGCTTTCGAGCACGGCGACGCTCCGGTGCTCCGCACGCAGGGAGAGCGCAGCGCAGAGGCCGGTGTAGCCCGCGCCGACCACGGCCACGTCCACCCGACACTCACCCTTGAGGGCGGGCGCGGCCTCCGGCAGGGGATCCATCCAGGGGCTTGGCGCAGCGTTTCCCGACACGCGATGACCCTCGAGCCAACGGGACTCGCGGGCCATCCTAGCACGCGTCCCCGCTGCGCCGGGCTAGTGTCCCGTTCCGCGAAGCTTCGTCACAGCTGCTTTGAGGACCCCGCTCCCCGCGAGGAGCAGCAGTGCCAGCAGCAGCCACAGCGCCGGAGTCGGCATCACCGGTACTGCAGTGGGCGGCCCCGCGAGCAGAGCGCTGTGCAGGTTCACGCGACCATGCCCGCAGAAGTCATCCCTACCCGGCGTATCCTCGTTGGGTGGGCCCACGAGATCTTCGGCCGACTGGGTCAGGATGCTGCGCACCTCATCGTGCGTCAGGGACGGATACTCGGCCAGCAGCAGCGAGGTGATCCCGGCCACGATCGGAGTGGCCGCGGAGCATCCGCTGAATACGCTGCTCGTATCGACCGCGGTGTTGTATGCGATGGTGGTGATGCTCGAGCCCGGGGCCACCACGTCGAGCGCGCTGCCCGTGCCGGAGAACGAGGCCCTCGCGTCGTTGCGTGTGGTGGCGCCCACCGAGATGGTCAGGGGCGAGGCGCCGGGGCCGGAAACATCCGCGTCTCCGATGCCATCGTTTCCCGCGCAGGCGATCAGGATCGCTCCGGAGTCACGCGCGTACTGCAGCGCATCTTCGAGAAAGCTGAAAGCTACGGGATAGTTGATCAGGCTCATGCTGATTACGTCCGCACCCTGATCCGCGGCGTAGGTGAGCCCCTCGATGAGATCCGCGAGCGTCCCCAGGTTAGCCGAGCCCAGAACCTTGACGGGCAAGATCTTGGCGGAGTGGTCAATGCCGGCCACGGCGAAGGGGTTGTCCGCATTGGCGGCCAGGATTCCAGTCACGACGGCGCCGTGCGCATGGTCGGCCTCGGGATCGCTGTCTTCGTTGACGAAGTCGAAGCCCGGCAGAACTCGTCCCAGCAACTCGGGGTGATCGGAATCGATTCCGCTATCCAGCACGGCAACCACGACGGAGTCGCTACCCGTGGTGATGTCCCAGGCCTCGACGGCGTCAATATCTGCGTCGAGGGTACCGCCACCCTGCCCGGTGTTGTTCAGGTGCCACTGGTCTCCGAAGGAGGTGTCGTTGGGTATGAGATCCCCACCCTCACCGATGTAGTTGAGCTCAACGTGTTCACACCTGGGGTCATCAGAGAACTCGTCCCGCATACGCGTCGCGCTGCGTCCCACGGGTAGCGCCAGGCGGTAGATCCCGAGCTTCTCGATCACCTCCAAAACGCGCGCGCCCGAAGAGGCGTGGATGGCCGCGATCTCGGCCTCGCCAACGTCGGGCCGATACCTCACCAAGATTTCCCCAGACACGTGGCGTGGCTCCGCAGCCACCGTCGGGGCCAGGCACAAGAAGCCAACGAGCACGATAATCGCGCGCATAGTGCGCGCAGCACGCAGACGTCTTTTCACGGTGTACACACCACGGTCGGTCGTTCGGGGCTCGCTGCCTGCGGACGGGGGACTATTATATATGTTCCTGCGTCGAAAATGGAAGAATTTTGCGGGGCTCTTGACGGCCCGTGTCATCCGGCTCGCTGCGTCGGACGACACCTTTCGAGTACCATTCACGCTTCCAAGAAAGCCCGCCTCGCGCTGGCTCAGAAGAAGGTAGAAGCCGAGGTGCAGACGCGCGCCTGATGTCCGTCCCCTGTCCACGCTGCGGGCGAGGCTATGACGTCGCGCTCTTTCAGTTCGGGCGCACCATCCACTGCACCTGCGGCAGCCGCGTTGGCCTCGAGCCGCGCATCCGGCCGGTGTCCTCTGGCCACGAGCTTCGCTTCATGGCGGATGCCATGTTGGGCCGACTGGCACGCTGGCTGCGCATCCTGGGCTGCGATGTCACCTTCGAGCCGGAGATCCCCGATGCCGAGCTGGTGCGGCGCGCTCTCGAGGAAGAACGTGTGATTCTCACGCGCGATCGAGCGCTTCCGGAGGAGTGGCGCCTCCCTCAGGTGTTGATCGTGGAGTCCGAGGCTCCGCTCCTACAGCTTCAGCAGGTGGTCCGGGGCTTTGAGCTCGACTGGCGAGCACGGCTCTTTACGCGCTGCAGCCGCTGTAACACCGAGCTCGAGACGGTCGCGCACGAGGATGTTGCCACGCGCGTGCCCCCTCGCATCTTCTCTGAGCAGGAGCGCTTCCTCCGCTGCGCGAGCTGTGAGCGCATCTACTGGGGTGGCTCTCACAGCGAGCGCATGCGGCGGGTTCTGGACGAGGCGCTGGGCTAGCCCGGAAATTTCACCAGGGCTTCTGCTGCGGTCGCCAACTGCACGTCATCTCTGAGCGTGCTCGGCCTCGGCCTGTACGCGCCCAGATCTAACGTACATTTGGCGCCCTCGCGACGAACCCCTGGTGAGATATCCGGGTTAGGGCGGCTGGAGCTCCTGGAGACCGACGAGGCGACGGCTCAGAACGCGCGCAACCTCATACGACGTCAGAGTCTTTCATGAAGGCCTCGAGGCGAGAGCGTACTTCGGAGCTACGGAGCTTGACGAGCGCGCGCGCCTCGAGCTGTCGCACGCGCTCGCGGGACAGACCGAGCTTGTCTCCGACCTCGGTCAGCGTGTGCTCTCGTTCTCCCTCCAGACCGAAACGCCAGCGCAGGATGTTGCGCTCGCGACCGTCCAGCGTCCCGATGGAGTTACCTGTGGCGCTCTCGAGGCGGGCCTGATCCATGCCCTTGAGCGGGGACACCGGGTCGGGGTCCTTGAGGATGTCCAGCAGCTTCTTGGAATCCGTGCCCGGCAGGTCCGTCTCCAGGCTGATGGGGTCGCGCACCATGCGCTCGAGATCCTGAGCGTATTCGACCGCGATCTTCATCTCCTTCGCAATCTCGGCCGTGGTCGGCTCCCGCCCGAGCTGTCGCCCGATGGCGTCGTGAGTCCGGTAGTACTTGCGGAGCATATCGTGGTGATGGCTCGGGATGCGGATCGTGCGAGCCTGGTTCTGGATCGCGCGGATGAGCGCCTGCCGGATCCACCACACGGCGTAGGTCGAGAACTTGTAGCCGCGCCGGTAGTCGAACTTCTCCACCGCGCGGATCAGCCCGATATTCCCCTCCTGGATCAGGTCCTGAAAGCTGATGCCCAGGTTCCGATAGTCCTTGGCGATCGCCACGACCAGCTTCAGGTTGTACTGGACGAAGCGGTTCTTGTAGTCCGAGAGCCGCTCCCAGGCTGCCTCCATCGCGTCCGTGCGCTTGAAGTACGCGTCCTGGGCCGTACCAAGCTTCGCCTCGACAGCGGTCCGGGAGCGAGCGAGTGCCCTCAGGTCGGTCCTACGCTGAGTCCGACCGCTCGTGCTGCGCGGGCTCCGATGCTTCGACTGGAGCGACGCGCGCTTGCGGCCGATGCGCTCGAGCTCGTCGCGATACTCGAGCAGCTGGCGCCGCGCCTGACCCAGGATCTGCATGGACAGATCCGTATCCCGGAGCAGACGAGCCATGCGACGCTCCAGGCGTTCACGCGTGGCGGCATCGAGCTGCTTATTTGCCTGCAGCCGGTCGCGCCGGTGCAGGGTTCGTTCGAGCTTGCTCAGGCAGCTGTCTACCAGCGCCCCCAGCCGCTCGTTGTCGGTATCTCCGCTGCCGAAGGGCTCCGACATCTTGCCCGTCACCCGGTCGGCCTGCTTGAGTGAGCGCCAGATTCGAACCGTCTCCTCGGCCGTCCAGGGGATCGACAGGATCGCCTCGCGGAAATCGTGTGTGGCGGACTCGATCTCCTTGGCGAGTAGGACCTCGTGCTCCTTCTGCAGGGTCGGGATGTGCGCGATGTCGCCGAAGTAGGAGACGAGCGCGTCCGGCCCATGGGTCGGGTCGAGCTCCGCCTGGGCCGGCAGCCGCTTGCGAGCGGCCGGAAGCTCAAGCTCCCTGGGAGCGTTTACGAGCTCGGCATCGGTGTTCGATCCGAGCTCACGCCTCCACGACCGGCTGCGCCGGGCCTTTCTTATGAGTTCCTTGTTGCTCATCCCCTCGATCCCCTCCCAGGGACGGGCCGGGCGTAGCAAGCGCCCGCTCGGCTGGAGCCAGGTCTACGGATTCTCTGATCAGACGAGCCGCTCGGCCGCAGCATCAGGCCCGCTCAGCCCAGCCTCAGGCGCGGCTGGGTGCTTATGGGATGATATATTGCGAGCCCGGGTTACGGGATGGGTCGCGCCACCGCCCGAAGCCTGCAAGCTAGGCCCGGTCCGACCGCCGTCAACCCATTTGGACGTCTGAGTCCAAAATAAATTCGGCTGGAAAGTCGGCTACTTAGAATAACGGGATCGGGGTGGGTTGCCCCCGGGGCAGGGTGACTACAGCAGCCAGGCGTAGCCCGCGCGCAGGGCGTCGCGCCCGCCCTCCGCCAGGACCTGGCCGTGAGCCACGATGACGCGGTCGAAATCCCACGCCAGGATGCCCTGCAGGCTGGCGCGCCCAGCCGAGCGGTCCCGGATCAGGATCCGCTCCAACAGGCTGGGCCCGAAGCGCTCATAGGCCCGCAGCAGCCGGAAGGCGAAGCGCGTCGCCGGCGGACTGTCTGGGCCGATGTTAAAGGCCAGGTCTGTGAGCAGCAGGCTGCGGCTCGGGGGGTGGAAGAAGACGACCTCGTTCGCGAGCGGGTAGCCGCGGAAGAAGAGCTGTTCGAGCTGCCCGGCCCAGGCCGGCGGCGCCTCGTCTCCCAGCACCGCGTGCCAGCCCACGTCCTTGCGCTTGGTCTCGAGACCCGGCGCCGCGAACAGCTCCGCCTTCGGGTAGGCCTCGCTGTAATCCCCGATGAAGAGGTGGTGCATGCGGTTGGGTGCCACCGCGAAGCGCACCGTTCCCAGCGCGTCGAGCTCGCGCTGCAGCTCGGGGTCGAGGGCAACGGGGGAGTGAAGAAAGAGCTCACCCTCCCGCAGTCGGATCACGGTCATGCGTGTTCCGACGTCGACACCGGCGAAGGTAAGTGATCGTTCGGTGACCCAGAGATCGGGTGTGAGTTCGCGTAGCAAGGTGGCTCGAGCCTAGCACGACTCGTCGTCGGCGAAGACCGCCACCCGTGGCTCTCCGGTCGGCCCGATCCAGCCGCGGTACATCCCAGGAGTGGTGAACGGTAGCGCCAGCTTTCCACCCCGGTCCACCGCCACGCAGCCGCCACGCCCGCCCAGAGCCAGGACCCGTGCCAGCGCTCGCTCACACGCGGCCGCGAGCTCCAGACCGGCATGGCGTTGTAGCGCATCCACCTCGTGCGCGAACGCACAGCGCATATAGAGCTCGCCGTGGCCGGTACCGGAGACGGCGCAGGATTCATCATCGGCCCAGGTGCCGGCACCGATCAGCCCGCTGTCGCCCACGCGCCCGGGCAGCTGGTTCGTCATGCCGCCGGTCGAGCTGGCCGCGGCCAGGTGACCGCTCGCGTCCCGGGCCACCGCCCCGACCGTGCCGCCGCCGAGCTCATCGTGGTCCAGGCTCACGCGCGGCCGCGCCCGGGCGCGTTCGAGCTGCTCGCGCCGGGCGCGTGTGACCAGGCTACGCGGATCTACCAGGGCCACACCCTGCTCCAGCGCGAAGCGCTCCGCGGGCTCTCCGACGAGCAGCGCATGGGGACTTCTTTCCATTACGAGCCGCGCGGCCGAGATCGGGTGCGCAAGGCGGCTCACGCAGGCCACCGACCCCGCGGACCGGGTCGCGCCGTCCATGATGGCCGCGTCCATCTCCACGCGGCCGCTGGACGTCAGGACCGAGCCGCGCCCCGCGTTGAAGGGCTCGCTTGCCTCGAGCCACACCACGCAGCTCTCCACCGCATCCAGCGCGCTGCCACCACGCGCCAGCAGATCACGTCCGGCCGCGAGGCACTCCGTAAGCGCGCTCCGCGCCACCGTCTCCTCATCCGACGCGAGCAGGTCGGGTCGCAGCGCGCCGGCGCCGCCATGCACGGCCAGGATGAAATCGTTCATGCGGAATTCAGCATAGTATGTGCGGGAGTCGAATGCGCTGCGCGAAACCGCTTGGCGGATCGACGCTCCAGTCGGGAGTCGTCAGGACGGGAGATCGCCCCCGTTGATGCGCGGGAGCTTGTCGTCGAGGGGCATCCAGTCCACGTGCGTGTCGAAATAGATATGCGCCTGGGGCTCGCGCTCGATCGGTCCGTCCAGGCTCGCGAGCACGATATCGATCAGCTCGGGATGACGGGTGGACTCGCAGAAGAGAGTGCTTCCGCAGCGCTTGCAGAAGCCCCGCGTGCCGTGCTCGGACGAGCGGTATTCGACGAGTGACTTCGCTCCCTTCAGCAGCTTGAGCTGCTGCTTGGGCACGCCGGTCCAGGTGACGAAACCGGCGCCGTGGTTGCGGCGGCACATAGAGCAGTGGCAGTGGACGCAGAAGCTCGTGGGAAGCGCCAACTCGAAGCGGATCGCGCCGCACAGGCAGCCTCCTTCAACTGTCGGTGCTTGCATGCGACACCTCCCTCGAGCTCCAGCCTATCAGCTCCGGGGGTATCGGAGAGCGAAAAAGTGGCGACCGGGCTCGCGCTCCGCGCCATCGGACGGCTTGATGTTGAGCGCGGCGCAGCGGCCGCGAGAACTGCGTCGGAACTCCCGTAACGGGTCACTAGAGCAGCTTCATCTGCTTGACCCACACCAACTCGCACGCTCCCTTGCCGGCGTCCTTGCGGCTGAGCGAGGACCTCCAGCGCCAGCCGTCCTCGGCGGAGATGGAGACGAGATAGCCTGAGATCTGAACGATGCTTCCCTTTCGGGTCTCGTTCTTCATCACCCGATCCACCTCGTCGTTGGCCGGGATCAGGTGCATGTTCGCGCTGTGTGAGGAGATTACCCGCGCGGGAATCGGCAGGCGGGCAGCTCGCCAGTGGTAGAAGCGCCCGCTCTGCGAGATCTTGATGTCCTTGAGCACGCTCTCATCGGACATTGGGCCCCAGCCGAGGGCGAGATCGATCGGCGAGAGCTGGGCCTCCCGCCCCATGCGATAGCGAGCCTTGCTGAGCACGCGCGCTTCGATATCGAAGCGCGCCAGCGGCTTGATCTGGTAGCCCTCCCACTCGAAGGGCGCGATGTTCGAGACGAGCACCTGCTGCGGCTCGGAAGGGGCCATCACGCCAGGCCCGTAGTGAAGCTCCTCGGCGGAGCACTGGTAGAAGAGAGACAGGGCGATGACTGTGAACAGAACCGCTCGCATCGGTATCGATCAGACTTCCGTGCGCGCTGCTCGGGAACTGCGCGCTGCTGATGGACAGCTGCCTCCCCCGCCGTCCGGTCGAGTCCCTATCGGTCCCGGCAGACATCCGCTGTACGCGACCCTGCAAAGCCCGCAGGCTGCGTAGCAGCGCGCGCTGCAGGCGCGTACGAAGTCACGCACCGCCCCGGCAGGCCGCAAGGCGAAGCGGAGCTTCGCTGTGCCGGCAGGCGGGCTTGTCCCGCCGCTACCCGGCCAGTGCTGCCGGCCGCTACCCGGGTAGTAGAGCTGAGCTCACCGCTAACGCGCTAGGCTAGGCTAGAGCAAGGCCGCAGGCCGCGCAGCGAGGCGGAGCCAAGCTTCGCTCGCCGCTAACGCGCTAGGTTACGCTAGAGCAAGGCCGCAGGCCGCGCAGCGAGGCGGAGCCGAGCTGAGCTCGTCGATAACGCGCTAGGCTAGGCTAGAGCAAGGCCGCAGGCCGCGCAGCGAGGCGGAGCCGAGCGTAGTGCGCGCAGGCGAGCTTTGCTCGCCGCTAACGCGCTAGTATTAAGCCAGGGGGAAGCGATGGAACATTCCTTCGAGGAGCTCCACAAGAAGACGGTGGCGGACCTGCGGGAGATCGCGGCGGGCATCGAGCACGATGCGCTTCACGGCCACAGCACGATGCACAAGGACCCGCTGCTCAAGGCGCTATGTACGGCCCTGGGAATCGAGGCCCACGAGCATCATGACGTGGTGGGGATCGACAAGCGTGCGCTCAAGCTGCAGATCCGAGAGCTCAAGGCCAAGCGCGACACGGCGCTTCAGGCCCACGACCACGCCGAGCTGAAGCTCGTGCGCCGCAAGCTCCACCGCCTGAAGCGCAAGATACGCGCGGCTACGGTCTAGGACGGCGACTCAAGAGTCGCCCGACGCGCGCACACCAGGCGCGTGCGAAGTCACGCGCCGTCCCGGCAGGCCGCTAGGCGAAGCGGAGCTTCGCCTAGCCCGCGAGCACCTGACCGGGGAGATGGCCCGTCGGCTTGCCACGGTGCAGCAGGACCTCTCCGTTTACGATTACCCATTCTACGCCGCGGGCCCGCTTGATGTGGCGCGACTCCCCGCCGGGCAGGTCATGCCAGATTTCGAGCGGCTCCGGAGCCACGGTCTGCGGGTCGAAGATGCATACGTCGGCGGCGGCGCCGACACGCAGCAGCCCACGGTCGTGTAAGCCGGCCAGCTCGGCCGGAAGTGAGGTCAGGCTCCGCACCCCCTGCTCCAGCGGGAGCACCTGCTTCTCCCGGATCCAGCGCGCGAGGAAGTAGGTGGGATAGTCCGCGCCGCAGAAGGTGTGCAGGTGAGCCCCAGCATCGGAGATGCCGGTGATCGTGGCGGGGCTCTTCAACATCGTTGCCACCGCTTCGTCGTCATCGTTGGTGACGCGCAAGAAGGCGAACTCGGTCTCGAGCTGCTCCTCGAGGAGCAGCTCAAGGAAAAGATCGCCCAGAGTGGTGGAGCGCTCCGCGGCCACATCGGATAGCAGACGACCCACGAGCGGCCGATTCCTCGCGCTTGCGGCCACGGCCACTCCCGTGCGTGCGAAGAAGCCGGGGCTCTGGGAGACGAGGGTCTCCAGCTCCCGGGATAGCGCTTTGCGTATCTCCGCCTGGCCCAGGCGATCGAGCTTGGCCTGGTGAGAGAGGCCCATGAATTCGCGCCAGCCGGATGAGCCGTTCAGATAATTCGTATCGCGCAGGTTGAAGTGCACGTCCAGGCGCTGACAGCGCATCACCGCGTAGATCCGAGCGCCCTGCCGTTGCGCGCTCTCCATGAAGTCGAGCAGGCTACGCCACTGGTCCGGGTACTCGGAACGTTGGTTGAACTCGTTCCAGGTCACCACCCGCCCGCTGGCTCTGGCCAGGCGTACCAGCTGCTCGCGATCCTCCTGATTGAAATCTTGCGCCTTCGTCCTCGGGTTGATGCCAATGATGCCGCGGTCGAGGTCTCTCAGGACGCATGCAAGTGTGAACATCTCCTCCTCGGCCGCCACGAAAGAAGGGATCGGCTCCCCCTGCTCACCTTTCTGGTGCGCGACCCTCGAGGTCGTGAAGCCAATCGCGCCGGCCCCGAGCCCCTCACGCACGAGCTGCTCCATCTCTGCAATCTCGTCGCCCGACGCCGTGCGCTCGTGTGCCGCTGGTCCGAGCACGAAGCGGCGCACCGCCGAGTGCCCGACCTGCGCCGCAACGTTCAGGCCGAGCCCGCGCCTTCGGAGCCAGTCCAGATACTGGGGCTGCGTCTCCCACTCCCAGGGCAGGCCGCTCGCGAGCGTGTGTTTGGAGACCCCTTCGACGCAGCTGAACATCCCCATGCTGTAGTCGCGGTCGCGGGCTCGCACAGGAGCCACGGCGTAGCCGCAGTTGCCCATCACGACCGTCGTCGTGCCGTGATCGCCGGAGGGCGTGCAGAGTGGATCCCAGGTCACCTGGGCGTCGTAGTGGGTGTGCAGGTCGATGAAGCCGGGACAGACCACGAGGCCCGCGGCATCGATGATATGGTCGGCCGCGCCGTCCACCTCGCCGACGGCCGCAATGCGGCCTTGCGCGAGAGCGAGGTCGCCCCGAAAGCGTGGCGCGCCGCTTCCGTCGATGATCGTTCCCCCCCGGATGAGAATGTCGTGGGCCATCTCTCGAGCTAGTCCACTTGGTAGAGACGTGCGCAGTTGTCCCAGAGCACCTTGCGCTTGGTCTCTGCGGACAGCGGTGCCTGCGCAAGAAAGTTGTCGACCGCGTGCGGATAGCTCGAGTCGTCGTGTGGCCAGTCGCTCGATAGGACAAGATTATCGTCGCCGAGCTCTGCAACCACGTGGCTCGCGAACGGCTCGTCGGGCTCGATGGAGATGAAGCACTGGCGAGCAAAGAGCTCTGAGGGCTTCTCCTGCTGCTGGAAGTGAGACCGGTCTGCCCATTTCTCCCAACGTTCGTCGAGCGCCCAGAGCCACCAGGGAAGCCAGGAGCAGTTGCCCTCCCGGAAGGCCATGGCCAGGCGCGGGAAACGTGAGAGGCTGCCACCGGTCAGCACCGAGCCCAGCGCGAGCATCAGCTCCACCGGCTGACCCACGGCCTGACCGAGAACGAGGTTGTCCAGGTAGCGACGGGCCAGGTGCTCGCTATAGCCCACGTGAATGCCGTGAAAGGCGATGGCCACGTCCATCTGCTGCGCCGCCGCCCACAAGGGATCGTAGTCGCGGTCGTAGAGCGCGCGCCCCTTGATGGGCTGTGAGGGCAGGACCAGCGCTACGGCTCCGAGCTCGCGTACAGCAAAGCGTGCCTCTTCGAGCGCCAGGGCTGGCTCTTGCAGAGGAACGATCGCGGCCAGCTTGAGTCGCTGCGCGTCGGTCTTGCAGAAGTCGAAGAGCCAGCGATTGAAAGCACGACAGAGCGCCGCTGCAAAGGCTGGCTCCATGTCGTCAATGGTGGTGATGTGTCCGGCCAGGGTGCGAAACACGATCGATACATCGATTCCCTCGATGTCCATCGCCTTCAACATGTCCTCGGGCTGGGTACCCCCCATGCGTCGCTCGAGCGCGGCCTTGAGGGCGTCGGCGGCGGGCCCTCCGGACAGCGCGCGCCGCATGCGCACTCGCCATACGCGCTGTCGTTCAGGCTGATCGAGAAAGGCGGGGATCGCCTTTCCCTCCACCTCCCACACGATTGGCCCACGTCCCGCCGCCTTGGGTGCCCGGTCGCGAAAGCGCGGTTCCAGGTACTCGGCCCAGAGGCTGAGCGGCTCGAACACGTGGATATCGCTGTCCATCACTCGCAGGTCCTGCTTCACGCTGACCCTCCTCGAGCTGACGCTGTGGCTTCAAGCCTATCACGGATGTTCTGCGCGAGCTTCGGCTTCGCTGGCGCGTGGTAATCTTCCACCGAACAGTGATGGGTTCAGAAAAGCGCCGCGTGCTCGTTCATCTTCCGCTCGAGGTCCTGAAGCGGGTCAGCGAGCAGGTTCCCGGGATTGAGCTCGTGCCGGTCCCGCTGAAGGGCGAGCTACCGCGGGATGCCGAAGGGGAGGTCCTGCTCACGCTTGCCCGCGGCAGCCCCAACCTGAGCGAGGTGGTGAAGCGAGGTGTGCGCTGGATCCACACCATCGGCACCGGGGTCGATCACTTTCCGCTCGAAGTCGTGGGCAGTCGAATTCTGACCTGCTCGAGGGGGGGTAGCGCGGTCCCGATTGCCGAGTGGGTCCTCAGCATGCTGCTGGCGTTCGAGAAGCGGCTCCCTCAGTCCTGGGTGAGTGCGCCGCCCGAGCACTGGAACATGGCGGAGCTGGGAGTTCTCGAAGGCAAGACGCTGGGCCTCGTCGGCATCGGGGGCATCGGTGTCGCGGTGGCGAGGCGGGCGCTCCCGTTCGGCATGCGGGTGCAGGCGTTGCGGCGGACACCGAGCGCGAGTTCCGTGCCCGAGGTCGAGGTGGTCGGCAAGCTCGAAGAGCTGCTCGCGGCCGCGGATCACCTGGTCCTGGCCGCTCCGGCCACGCCGGCCACGCGTCATCTCATCAATGCGAAGACGCTCTCGCAGGTCAAGCCGGGCGTGCACCTCGTAAACATCGCGCGCGGCTCGCTGGTCGCTCAGGACGCCCTGCGCGAGGCCCTCGATGACGGTCGCGTTGGGCGCGCGTCGCTGGACGTGGCCGAGCCCGAGCCTCTGCCCGCGGGGCACTGGCTCTACTCGCATCCCCGGGTGCGCCTGAGCCCCCACATCTCGTGGGCCATGCCCGGGGCCGTCGCGCGGCTGCTGGACAGCTTCATCGCGAACCTGCGCCGTTACCTCGCCGACGAGCCACTCGAGGGCATCGTCAATCTCGAGCAGGGCTACTAGCGGTGGGGAGCTGGGCCTGAAGCTCGATGTATTGACCGAGCGAGATCAGCCCGCTCGCACAGACGTCGGTGCGGACGAAGGCCTGGATCAGCGCATCGGAAAGCGCGCCCGGGTCTCCCGGCCGAAACACCCCCGAGAGCTGGAGCCGGCCGTCGAGCTCCGGGTCCTTCAGCGATGCGATACGTTCGAGTGTCTGCTCGAGCTCCGCGGCGGACGCCATGCGGATGCCGAAGTGCGTCGTGCGCTGCGGCTGCGCCGTGCGCAACGCTTCGTATGCGCCGTACGCTGCGGCTAGCTCCCCGCTGCTGCCGATCTGCTTCTGCAGCAAGGTCTCGAAGCTCCACTGCTCGGCGCTCACCTCTGAGGCGTAGAGCACGTTATTGAGGAAGTCGCCCTGGCCCGGATCGATCTGGATCACCAGGTAGCGTCCGCCGGTCTCGACGGCGACACAGCCCAGCGCCTCGAAGACCCTGCTCACGAGCTTGCGCTCGCCCGGACGATAGACGAGCTCCGCGTGGTTGAGGAACCGTCCCTTCTCGTCCACCAGCTGGGATGCCATATCAACTCACCGGGCTTGCTGCACGCGCTCCGCCTCGGCCGCCAGGCCAGCGGGAGGGACCGAGGATGCGCCCGCCACGCCGCCCCGGTGTCGAGTGACGAGGACCATGAGTGCGGGTGCCACCAGCACGTCGGCCAGAAAGGCGATGATGGCCGCGGAGCTGGCCAGCACACCGAACCAGGCCGTGTTCACCATGTAAGCGAACAGGAAGACACTGAACCCGAGTGAGAGCACGAGCGAGGTGAATAGCAGTGCTGACCCCGTCGTCTCCAGGGTTCGTCTGACCGCCAGCCGCGCATCCCCTGTGTCCTCGAAGTAGAGATTGAACTTGTGCATGAAGTGGATGGTATCATCGACGGCCAGCCCGAGGACGATGCCCCCCATGAGTAGAGTCGTCGTATCGAGTGGAATCTGCAGCCAGCCCATGAGGGCCAGCACCAGAAAGACCGGGATCAAGTTGGGCAGCATCGCGTAGAGACCCCGTCGCAGGTTTCCGATCAGCAGAATCATCAGCGGCGTGATGATGAGCAGCGCGATGACGTAGGATCTCGTCATGCTGATGATCACGGCTTTGAAGGTTCGGGAGAAGAGCACGGGACCGCCGGTCAGCTCGAACTCGAGGCCCTCGCCCAGGATCTCGCGGAAGTCCGCCTCGATCCGGTCCAGGAACGCCGGGTAAACCATGGCATCGACCCAGGGCGTACGTATGCTCACGCGCGCCACGCTGAACTGACTGTCGGTGACCTGCTCGAGGTCGTCGGAGCCGCTGTTCTCGAACAGCAGGAGCTCCTGAGCAATGAGCTGACGATCTCCGGGGAGCACGTAGTAGTCCGGCTGGTTCTCGTTCAGGGCCTGGTGCGTCTCCTTGATCACGTCGACGATCGATACGGCCTGGCTCACCGGGTGGGAGCCGACACTGAGCGTCTCGCTGTGGCGCATCGCTTGCTCGATACGCTGGAGCGTTTCCGGCTCGTACAGGCCGTTCTCCCGGCCGGTGTCGATTAGCACCTCGAGTGCACCCGCTCCCTTGAACTCGCGATCGAGCAGGTCCACGGCGATTCGCAGCGGGTCGCTCTCCGGGAACCACTTCATGGCGTCCTGCGCGAAGTAGACCCGGAGCACGCCGTTGAGGCCGATCACCAGCACGCAGGCCGTGCCGGCGAGGATCTTCCAGGGATGTGCGGTGGCGATATCGCCGACACGAGCCAGGAGTCGATCGAGCCGGCCCCCCCCCGCCATTGCCCTCGAGTGCGTGCGTGTGCTGAGGGGCAGGACGGCCAGCAGGGCGGGGAGGAGCAGCAGGGTATAGGCCATGGCGAGCATGACGCCGATGGGGGCGATCACTCCGAGGTGCGAGATGGGCGCGAGCTCCGCGACGCTGAATGAGGCCAGCCCTCCCGCCGTCGTCACGCTCGTCATCACGACGGCCAGGCCGGAGTGGCCGAGCGCGGACGCGATCGCGTCCGCTTTGTTCAGGCCTTCGGCCAATCTCCGGTAAACGATCACCAGGATGTGCACCGAATCGCAGACCCCCACCGTCAGCAGGAAGGCCGGCAGGATCTGGATCGCGGTCGAGAAGGGGATTCCGAGCAAAACCATGATCCCCAGGGTGGAGAGCACCGACAGGATGACCACCAGTAGCGGCAGCAGCACGCCCGACACGCGCCGGAAAAGGAGGTACAGGAGCGCGGCGATCACCAGGATCGCGAGCGACATAAAGACCGACACGTCCCTTGCCAGGGCCTCGGCCAGGCGGGCGTTCATCATGGGTCCGCCGACCAGGTAGACGGGGAAGTCGGGTGCCTCATAGTGCGCGCTGACCTCGCGCACCGCCTTGACGAGCTCGATCCCCTCCTCATCTGTCAGGTAGGCGGGCTCGCCCGTTGGCATGCCCCCGTCGGTCTCCTCGAATCCCGCGAGCTCATCGGCTCCGGGTCCGAGGGTGGAGTAGGTGTAGGGTTTGATACTGATGGTGGTGAAAGCCGCGCTCTCGGAGATCAGGAGGTTGATATAGAGGGGGTTTGCCAGGACCCGCTCTTTCAGCGCCACGAGATCCGCGGGACCTTGGGGCCACTCCTCCAGCAGCTCCTCCACGATCAATGCGTTGTCTTCGCCGTGTGTGTAGCGGGCGTTGAGTAGGCTCGTGACCTCCTCGGTATACGGGAGCTCTCGTTCCAGCTCTCTGTGGAAGGCCCGCAACTTTTCGAGGAATTCGAGATCGAAGATCTCGGGCGGGTTAAGAATGATGATGATGCGGTCTTCGCGATCGAAGCGGTCGCGGAACCGGTCGTAGCGCACGCGCTCCGGATCATCCTCATGCAGGAAGGCCTCGAAGGAGTTGTCGACCTTCATCTCGGGCAGCCAGGAGACGAGCGCTGCGCTGGTGCCGAGCACCAGCAGGATCGCCAGCCAGCGCTGCCGCACGACGAAATATCCCCAGCTTTCGAAGGAGGTCTCTATGCGCTGGCGGAGGGCCACGGGCTCGGGAAGCTAACAGAACGGAGGGACTCTTCGCCGCTGCTGTGGAATCACTGCGGCGGAGCCTGCGTTCGGTGTAAGCTGAGGCGTCGCTGAGGAGGATGGACATGGCCGAGTACCTGGAGGTAGCCGAGGCGCGTGATCTCCCGGGGCTGCGCCTGGCGCTGACCGCGGGCGTGCCGGGGCCCTGGGGCGAGGCCGCGAAGGGCGTCTTTTACGTAAAGCGGATTCCCTTCGTCAAGGTTCGCCAGCTACCCGGCGAGCCCAACGAGGAGCTGAAGGCGTGGACCGGCCACGACAACGCTCCGATCGCTGTCTACGAAAATGAACGTCCGCGCACGACCTGGACCGAGATCCTGTTTCTGGCCGAGCGTCTCATACCGGAGCCCGCGTTGATCCCGGCCGATCCCGCTGAGCGTGCGCGCATGTTCGGCCTGAGCCATGAGCTCTGCGGCGAGCTGGGCCTTGCCTGGTGTCGGCGTCTGAGCATGATCCACGAGCTGCTGTCCAAGGTCCCCGAGGGCTCCCCGGGCCGTGCTATGGCGCAGCGGCTCGGGGCGAAGTACGGCTATGAGCCCAAGCTGGCAGAGACCGCCCCACAGCGTGTGGCACAAATCCTCACGCTCCTGAGCGAGCAGCTACGTGAGCAGCGTGAGCGCGGCAGCCCGTACCTGATCGGCGAGCGTTTGTCCGCACTCGATATCCACTGGGCCGCCTTTGCGGCCATCTTGGATCCGCTGCCTGACGACGTGTGCCCGTTGCCCCCGTTCATGCGTCAGCAGTACACCGCTCGGGATCCGGTCGTGCGGGAGGCTCTGCACTCCGGCCTGCTCGCGCAACGGGACTTCATCTATCAGAAGCACCTCGAGCTCCCGCTGAGCTTCTGACCTGGAGCTTCAACGGCCCGGGCGGGGACGTCGTCCCCCGCTACGGCCCATGGAGTCGCCGCCGTGGCGGCGCACACTTACACCTCGCACGCTGGCTCCGGAGCCTTTGGACGCTCGACCCATCGACTCGCCCCCGCGCTTGGCGCGGGCTTCCGTCACCGCTCCAGGAGCCGCGCTGGTGGCGCGAACCACGCGCGAGAAGCCGCCGGTCTTAAGCTGCATGTCCGCGCGCGCGACGCCAGGGTGGAGCAGCAGCAGCGCCGCCAGGGCGGCGGTCGCGGCGAGCGCTTTCAGCAACACGCGTGCTACGGGGCGCGCGGCACGAATCCAGCGCGCCGGTCCCTGTCTCCAGACATCGGTGTCGCGTAGCCAGGAGAGCTCGGGCTTTTCCTGTAGACGGCGACACACATAGGCGTGCTCATCCGGCTTGAGACGGCCCGAGTTGAACAGGTCACTGAGCTGCGCAATGTGATGCTGCGCGCTTGCGTAGTCCTGACGTTTGGAGGCGGCGGCGAGCAGGTTGAGCAGAGGGGCCGGAGCGTTGGGCACGAGCGAATTAGCGCGCCGCCATATGTGCTGCGCGTCCTCCAGCTGGCCTTCGTCATCGAGCAAATTCCCGAGGTTGTTCAGGATGCGACCGCGCACGCTGGGCGCGTCAGCAAAGATCAGAGCCTTGTGGTAGAGGCGGCTGGCCTCAACGCGCCGTCCTCGGTCTGCCGCAAGCAGCGCCGCCAGGTTTAGCCAGTGCGGATCGTCTTGCCAGGACGAGTGCGTGCGCTCGAGCTCGCGCGAGAGCGACTCGAGGTCCTGCTCGAACCAGAGCTGCCGCAGCGGTTCCAGCTGGGGAGGGGAATCCCCGTTCAGGGGAGCCGGCTGCGCGTGCTGCAGCTCGTGCACGGTGCGCAGCAGGAACTTGCGGGCGCGTGCCACCCCCGTGCGCACCGTGGCCGGCACCTTGCCCTCTTCACGCGCGATGGCCTCGTAAGACTTGTGCGCGAGGCGCTCTCGGTACCAGCGCAGGTTCCTGAGCATGGTCTCGTTTCCCCTTGCCTTTGCGTTGGAGATCGCACGCTGCAGGGCGCGCGTACTGAGCTCGAGCGCCTCGGGATCGGTTGTGCTCGACTCCCACTCCTCGGACTGCAGCGCGCGCCCGTCCGGCCCCAAATAGGTACCGAGCCAGCCGCCGCTGAAGCGCGCCGCACTCTCTCCGCGCAGGTTCGTGGGTACACACGGCAGCAGGAACGCGTCTAGCGCGTCCGCGTCCAGCGCCTGCCGGAACTCATCGGGGTAGGCGCGCGCGGCCGCCTCGCAGGCCAGGAAGATCTCTCCCAGCTGCTCGGCACGGCGACCCGGGTCCGTGACCAGTCGTGCGGCGATGGCCTGGGCGGCTCCTGCGAGCCGCTGGACCTCGCTCTCGTCGAGTGCTTGCCTCAGGGGTGACGACATCGCGGATCCCTCCTCAGCGGTCGATATCCCAGCGCTGTTTGGGTTTAGGCGGTCCTTGTGTGCGCTGTATTCGATCGCCGTGCGCGATTCTTTCCCCCCGTCTTACCGTGCCGCGAACCGCACGCGGCGAAGCGTCTGTTTCAGGCCCTGATGAAACACCCGTCGCGGATCGGCCAACGGTGCTGGACGCAGCCGGCGAGCGAAACACCGCAGCGCAGGGTGAGAGACCTGGGTGTGGGCCCGCGCGTGCTGACGCGCACCCGGCCCCACAGGTTGAGGAGGATGCCAGCGTGATGAAGCAGCACCGAAGCCCGGTAGGGGCGCTGGGCCTGGCCGGGGTCGCCCTGCTGGTGGCCGCCTGCGCCACGACGAATACGCCGCCCAGCGGTCTCTACGCCATGCCCACCGATCTCAGCCGTGCGCTGCCCCCGAGCGAAGCCGATCCGACGCGCGCGGCCGAGCTCGCTGAGAGCGCGCTCTTCTTGCTGAACCCGGAACGACCGGGCGGGCCCGATTATCTGGGCGCCGCGCGCATGTGTCTGCTCGCGGTTGAGGTCGCCGACCTGGGAATTGAGCAAGCTCTCCAGCGCGCCTGCCAGCGTGTCGCCGCGCGGAGTGCGCTGCGCTCGGGCGATCGTGACACCTACATTGAGGCCGTAAACCGCTGGGAGCGCAGTGCGCCCCGCAGCGAGAGCATTGCGGGCGAGCTGGCGATCCATCTCGCCATCCGCGATCGGCTGAGCGGAAGGGGGCCGGGCAGGGCACGCATCCCATCTGAGGTCCGGGGCTTGATCCCTCCGCCCGAGGACGCGCCATGATGCGCTTGCTCGCGACCCTGGCCACGGCAGCGCTGGTCGTATGGGCGGCCAATCAGGTTGCCGAGCGTGTCGATCCCGAGCTCTGGCGCGCTCCGGCCGCGGCCGCACGCGACAGCCTCGTGCAGGCGTTGGCCGAGACGAAGACGCCTTCGCCCGAGCGTGAGCGCGAGCCCGACCCGGAGCCGCCCACGCCTGCCGAAGTGAGCAACTCCGTGCCGCCCGTGCGCACACCCTTCGTCGCCGAGTACGTACCCAGCGCGAGAAGGGTGAAGCAGCCGGTCGAGCCGGCGCCGCTCACGCGCGCCGAAGCCGAGAGGATCCGCGGCCGGCTCGAGCGCGTGATGCAGCTGGCCCATGCCGGTGACCGCTGATGGTGCGCACGCATGCCGCGGCCGCCTTCGGGATGGCCTTGGTCGTCTTGCTGCTGCTGAGCCCTTCCTTACGGGAGCAGCTGGCGCGGCCGCTGGCTCGCTCCAGCCCAGCGTCTGTGGAGCGCCGGATTGAGATCGTCGAGATCGAGCTCCCCGCCGAGCCCGAGGCTCGGCCGCTGCCTCCGCCGCGTCCAGCTCCGTCGCCGCCACCCCTGCCCGCCACACAGGTTCCGTCGAGCGACGCGCTCGAGCGCGGTGAGTCTCTGCTGCGCTCGGGCCGGTTCCCACACCTGCGCGCCAGCTATGGTCGCATCGGCTTCGAGGCCTACCGCGACGCCATGCTGGAGCTGGGAGGAGTGTTCTTTCTCTTCGATGGCAAGGCTCGACAACCGGTGGCCGAGGTGGATCCTCGAACCGGCGCGCTGGGCGGGGAGCTCGTGCGCGCGGACCTGAGCCGCTGGCCACGCGACGTGACGCGGCACCTGAGCGAGCCGCTGCGCCTGGGACAGGCCAGCTACGGACCCCGGGTGTCGCGCGTGATCCTGCTGCCTCCAGCGCGGCTCGACGCAGCGCTGCTAGAGGGGCTCGACGCTCACCTGCGCGCGCTGGATCTCGACCCCGGAGATCTGCTGCGCGTCGACTTGGCCTATGAGCTGCGAGGCGGAAACCTGTATTGCGATGTGTTGCTGGTGGCCATGCGCGACGGTACGGAACGCTCGCTGTCGCTGCAGATCGATCTGTCGGGGGGGATGACGAGGACGGAGGTTGCGCTGTGAGAGGGTGGGGGACGATCCCGGTCGTGCTGGGACTGCTGCTTGCCAGCGTACTGCCGTTGGCACTCGCCGGGTCGGCCCTTGCCACCGACGACCCGGTGCTCGCGCGCCTGCATCGCATCGCGCGAGGCAGCTGGATGCCGGCGCCGCGCTCGCATGCGCACGTGCCCTACGCGGCGCAGATCCGCAGGGCCGCGAGCAGGCACGGAATCTCGCCGTCACTCCTGGCGGCGCTGGTGCGTGCGGAAAGCGCGTTCAATCCCTCCGCGGTCTCGTCCGCCGGCGCGCAGGGTCTGGGGCAGCTCATGCCTGCAACTGCGCGCTGGCTGGGGGTCGCGGATCCCTTCGATCCCGTAGAGAACCTCGAAGGTGCTGCACGCTACGTCTCGCAACAGCTGGCGCGCTTCCGCAGCGTGCAGCGCGCTCTGGTGGCCTATCACGCCGGACCTGAACGCGCACGCGCGGGGCTGCGCGCTGCCCCACGCTCGACGCGCGCCTACGTGAGTCGCGTGATGCGATTCGAACGTGAGTACCGCGAGCACGGTCTGCCGTGAAGCAGACCCAAGGAGAGAAGCCATGCGTTCATTCAACCTCGTGCTGAGCACCGCTCTTCTCGTTGTGGGAGCAGCCAGCCTCGTCTATGCCACGCCGGCCACGCCCTTCGATGAGGAGACGCTGGATGAGATCGACGCGCTCAACCGCGCGATCAGCAGCCACTATGAGGAGCTACGGAGCGTCGTCGGCGACCTTGATGCACGACGCGAGGTCACGCAGAGCAAGCTCGAAGCGATCGAGGAGGAGCTGGCCGAGATCGAGAGCCAGCGATCGGAGGTAGGGCACTCCTCCAACAAGCTGAGGCAGCCGGCCCTGCGGATGATCGAAGAGCACCGCATCGAGGCGAAATCACGTTACCTGGAGGCGCTGGCGGAGAAGCATTCGATCGATCTCGAGGCGACGCGCTCCTTCGAGGTGCATGGGAGCGCCATCCTCGTGAATCTCGAGCGGCTCGCCGAAACGCTCGATCGCTCGGGGCGTCTGGACGAGTCCGCGCACGAGAGCGACGCGCGCGAGGCGCTGCATTCCCTCCAACGCGGTACGGCGGTTGCGCTCTCGGTGCTGGAGGAGTGGGGCACGCTCACTCGGGACGATCCACGCTTTCGTGCGCTCTGGGCGACTTCGCGTGTGCTGAATCGGAGTGTGCGGCGTCTACAGGCCTCCGACGGCATCCGCATGACCGTGGATCTGGTGCGGGAGCGCAACTTCATCGTGCGCTCGCTCATCGACCAGGCGCGCGCTCTGCGCGCGGCGCTCGACCACCAGGGCTTGCTGCTCCAGGTGGCGGCCCAGAACCAGATGCTGCGCCTGCATTTCACGCGCCTCGGCGTCATCAACGGGCTCGAGCTTCCCGATCTGCAGCTCGAGGACTCGACCCGCCGGATCCTGGAGGACATCGAGGAGGAGCCGTTCACGGTGAGCGCGCGGAACTCCCAACAGGACGCCGCCTGGAACGATGGACTCGGCGGGTTCGACGACTGCGCGGAGCGCGGCATCTGCCGCTAGCGAAGGAGACGAAGCGATGAACTGGGGTCCCTGTCTACTGGCGTTGATCTGGCTGGCCTTTGCCCCGCTTGCGCACGCGCTGGATACGGCCTCGTGCGCGGGCAAGCGAGGCTGGCAACGCGGCATTGTCAAGAACGCCGTCCACAGCTGGTTCTCGAACGACGCCCAGCCGCAGGCTCTGATGGAGCTGATCCAGGCTGAGCACGGCATCGTGGCCTGCGCAACGGGAAGCGGGCTGCCGTCCCGTCTGCACACCACCACGCTGAGCCCCGGGCTCGGCCTCGACCAGCTGGGAGCCGTGCTGCTCTCGAACGAGCTCGAGTGGAGCGGCCTGATGCCTCGCCCCGAGGTAGGCCTCGCCGGCATGTTCTTTCGCGTCTCACCCATGCCCGCAACGACGAACGCTCCGGGGCCTCCAGACCCGAGCCATGACCGCGTACGCGAGTCAGCCACGAGTTTGAAAGCGCAGCGGTGATCGCAGCGCGACTGCCCGCACCGCGGCGGGGGACGCTCACACCCTGGCTGCGCTCGATGGCGCTGGGGGCGGCGGTCGGGGGAGCCGTGGTCGCGGGCCACAAGCTCGGACTCTGGCTGCCGCTGGGCACGGGGGCGGGCGCGATCGCATCGGCTCTGAATAGACTCGTCGGCCCGGTCTGGATCCCCATGTTCATGGTCGCGCTTCGCGTCGGCTGGCTGGCCGCGCGCGCCTTGCGTACGCGCTTCGGCTGGGGAGTGGGTGGAGCGCCGGTCCGACCCGAGCTTGGGCAGCTCGCACCGCTGTTTGCGGCGCTCGGGCTGTGTGGAACGGTCTGGGGCCTGAGCTCCGCCTTCGATGCGCTTGATGGGGGCGGCTTTCTCGAGCGCTTGCCCGCGCTGCTGGGCGGGCTCGGGGCTGCGATGACCTCGACCCTGGTCGGCCTGGGTCTGCAGATTGCGACGCTCCTGCTGGCCGCCTTCAACCCCAGCTGGTCACAGGTGCGCGTCGGCTGGAAGCTGGAGCGGCTCGTGGTCGCGCTCGACGGATGCCCGCTGGGCGAGAGTCGGGACGGCCTCGAGGCGCTGATCGCGGCGCTCAGCGCGCGCCAGCCGGAGGCTCTGCGTGTTTGCTTCGATGCGCGTATGCCGCCCGAGCAACGCGCACGGGTGCACGAGCTGCTGTGGCAGCGTACTGACAGCGCCGTTCCCGTGCGCGAGGTGCAGACTTGACCCGACCCTGGAACCACGGGACGGGACTCGAGGGCGCGCCGGACATCATGCTGCTCACGATGGCGGCGCTGATGGTCGCCCTCGTGTGGCTGGTCGCGCACGCCCATGAGATGACCCTGCCACCGATCGATCTGCCATCGAGCGACGCCTCGCGCTTGGGAAGTGCGGCTGCGGCCGCGGTCAACGTGACGCTACGCCCGGGCGCGGACGGCTCGCTCGAGGTCTGGCTCGACGAGCGGCGCGTGGTGGGCGGCCTGGCGGGTCTCGACTCGGTCCTGGCCGCGTCAGGCGCGGCTGCCGTCACGTTACGGGCTGACGCCGGCACGCGCTGGGAGGACGGCCTGGGGGCCATGAGCTCCGCCGCGCGTCTGGGCCTCGCGGTCTCCGTTGCCGCGGAGCCCTAGTCTTCTGTTGCGAGAGTGCGCTCGCATTCTTGGCGACCGCTGCATCCGCGCTCGCGGCCTTGCACTCGCTCGCCGAATCGAGCCTGGAGTTCTCACCGGGTTGCCGTAGCGAGGGTACCAAGTGTGCGTCAGATCGGGCCGCGCGCAGGCCGAGGCAGCGGAAACGTATTTGACAATACCGAGGCCCACGCGCAGCGGTGTGCCCAGCTGCGCCAGACCCCTCGCCAGAGCCACCCACCCCACCCCCGCTGTGGTTTGCCCCAGCGCCCGGGGGTATTCGACCTCCTCGTAGATCGTGGCAGCGAGCGTTGCGGCACCGAGGAGGCGCTCCCCAAGGGGCCATATCGGGGGCGGGGCCCCGGTGCAGTCGACGTGTTCAAAGCGACTCATGGCGCTGCGTCCCTGTTGCCGTGCTCGCTTCTCGGCCGCTTCAGGCACAACACGCGGAGGGCGTTGATGTGCAACTGAGATGCGTCTCTGGTGTCGAAAAGCGCGCCAGTCGGACACATTCGGCTGCGCTTGAGAGGAGCTGTCCACGGGCCGAAGAGGGATTGAGTGGAAAAGCCGACCAAAGTCGAGATTCTGGTGGTCGCGTCCCAGGAGGACGAGCGGCGCGCGCTCGCCGAGGTGCTGGAGCCCCCCTTTCACGTGGAGGCTCTGGCTCCCTCCGCGCTGGTGGCTCACGGGCCGCTGGTGGACAAAGCCGCCGCGATCGCCTCGCTCGACGGGGCTGAGCCCCGGGCGGTCGAGAGCCTGCTGCCGATTCGCGAGCTCTTCGCTGGGCGCAGCTTGATCCTGCTGGCGCGCAACGCCGAAGAGGAGCTGCTCGAGGAGGCGATCGCTCGCCTCGACCCCTTCCAGATGCTGACGCAGCCGGTGTCTGCGCCAGCTCTGCGCCTCGCCGTGCTGCGGTCGCTACCTGCCGAGGGCCCCGGTTCGGGCGCGCGCGAGGGCCACCGCCGAGCGCGGGCCCTGCTGGGCGTGAGCGCGGCAATCCGGGAGGTGCTGGAGCAGGTTCGCCAGGTCGCGCCGTTGCAGGTGTCGGTCCTGATTCTAGGCGAGACGGGCACGGGCAAAGAGCTGGTGGCGCGCGCGATTCACGAGAAGAGCCCGCGCGCTCAGGCTCCCTTCGTTGCTGTGAACTGCAGCGCGATGCCGGACAGCCTGCTCGAGAGCGAGCTATTTGGCTATCAGCGCGGCGCCTTCACTGGCGCCGACCGCTCCAAGCGCGGCCTCTTCCAGCAGGCGAGTGGCGGCACGCTCTTTTTGGACGAAGTCGGAGACACCTCGCCGGCGTTGCAGGCGAAGCTGCTGCGTGCGATCGAGGAGCAGGAGATCCGCCCCATCGGTGCCGAGCAAACCGTACCCGTCGACGTACGCGTGGTCTCGGCCACGCATTGCGACCTGCGGCAGGCCATGGAGCGTGAGACCTTCCGGCGCGATCTCTTCTATCGCCTCAACACCATCGAGATCTACGTCCCGCCGCTGCGGCGCCGGCGCGTGGACATCCCCTTCCTCGCCCAGCACTTCACGGAGGAGCTGGGAGAGATACACGCGCGCCGGATCACCCTGGGCGAAGACTTTGTGGATCGGCTGCTTCAGCACGACTTCCCGGGCAACGTGCGCGAGCTGCGTAACGCGGTCGAACGCGCCATCGCGCTGGCACGGCCCGGGGAGACGGTGACGGCCGAGCAGCTGGTCGGCTTCGCAACGGACCCTGGACATCGGCCCCTCGAGGCCGACCCTGCGCCCCGGGAGACGGACGCGTACGGAGCGGATGAATCCCTGCGCTCGAGGGTCCAGAAGGTCGAGCTCGAGGCCATTGCCCAGGCCCTGGAGCGCTACAACGGCAATCGTACCCGGGTGGCCGAGGCCCTTGGGCTGTCCCGGGTCGGGCTGCGTCAGAAGATGCGGCGCCTGGGCATCGATACTCCCCGCCGCTACTAGCGTTTTACTACCCGGGTAGCGGCCGGCAGAGCCGGCCTGCCGGGACGGCGCCGGACTTTGTCGGCGCCTTGGCCTCTTGGCTGAATTTCTCACTGGATTGGTGAGAACTCAGCCTAGGCTCCTAGCGTTCCGGTCTGGGGTGAGGTGGCGATCAGGCGCGTGTCCGCCAGGCCCGCCTCGCGGTGTACGACGGCCGCCTGATACTCGCTCAGTCCGATCATCTTGCGGAAAGCCTCCCTCGACGGGTAGCGGACCAGCACGACGTCGTCCCAGGCCTCGTCCGGCGGGCCGATCACGATCTGATCCGCCCGTGCCATCCACAGGATCTCGCCTCCGACCTGTGCGACCGTTCGGGCGGCGACCGCACCGTAGCGCGCGTACGCGTCGCGGCCCGAGCAGGGCTCGGCCGCCACCCCCTGCGGGTACTCGGCCTGCGCGCGATAGCGCAGCAGGTTAATCATGACGACCGGCAGCGCTTGATCGGCCTCGAGAAGCGTCTCCAGCTGCGCCGGGCTCGGATTGATCGTGCTCATCTCCTCGCACTCCTGTACTTGGTCCTGATACGCTCCAGCATACTTGTCGCAGGGGATCCGGGGAAGAGCGCTGGAGGAGTTGGATGCGAGCCTCGAAAGCTGAGTCAGGCTCCCAGGCCGGGGACACGAGTCCGGTGCAGCGTCGACCGTGCTTCGTCCTTCTGCTCTGCGCGGCTAGCTATTGCTGCGGGTGCTCACTGCTCCTCCCGGGACACCCCGCGTCGGAGTATACGAAGAACGAGCGTCTCGAGCTCCGGGTTGCGCCATCGGATCACTTCGGAGAGAGGGCCTGTGTCTTTCC
>SMUY01346453.1_pt1 | contig 37708 bp, 38 predicted proteins | sample 2456441 | NCBI WGS metagenome assembly SMUY01 (sample SAMN11095931, study PRJNA526329) | marine sediment metagenome | biome: Marine sediment; feature: Surficial sediment; material: Deep marine sediment; isolation source: Hadal surficial sediment | place: Pacific Ocean | collected 2014-11 | depth...
CGCAATTCCACGAAACACTTCCCGACGCTGTCGATGTCTTGCTCGAGCTGGATCGGTCCGTGCTGGAGAACATCCTTCTGGGGCAGGTCAAGGGCGTCGGGATAGACGGCGTGCATCCGTACACGCCCCAGGCTGGCCTGATCGCAGCCCTCGAGTCGGGGAATGCCCGGCTCGTCCTCGGCACGCCGGAGGACCTGAAGAAGTTTTTCAGCTACTTCGACCCGCCGAGCCGAGAGCCAATTCCGCTCACCATCCGATGATAAAAACAAGCACTAACAACTACTTATGGAGGCGGCGACCGGATTCGAACCGGTGATCAGGGCTTTGCAGGCCCGCGCCTTACCACTTGGCTACGCCGCCGAGCCACTGACCTTATACGTAAGGCCCGGCGGTGCTTCAAGCACGACCGCCTGCTGAGGAGACTTTCGGCACGGGGACCCAGCGCCCGCCAACGCTTAGCACCCAGCCGCCGTTCCGCGGCTCGACGTGCTCGAGCAGGTGGGCCTGGCCCGTATGCGTGAAGCGGGCCTGGAAGCGACCTTCCTTCACGTCCACGCGGAAGACCTCGTCCGGATCGATGCGCAGGCTCTCGGTCCGGAGGGGCTCCGAGGAGCCGTCTGTGAGATCGATGGCTCCCTCATCCGGGTCGTAGGCCACCACCCAGAACGGGATGTCCTCGACCTCGATCTGGCCGCGAAAGCGGCCAAGCTGCACGATGAAGACGCCCTCCTCCTCCGCAAAGCACACGCCCCGCAGGAGCGCCCGCTGCAGGCGCGCGTGGCTAACGACTACGCCCTCGTGCACGAAACTGCCGTCTCGACGGAGCCAGAGCCCGGTCGGGCGCAGTGGCGGCGCCGGGCTCAGACGCTCTCCTGCTGAACGCTCCCGTCCGCGAGTTCGAGCAGCATCCCGCGGAAGCCGTAGCGGTGCCAGTACACGAGCCGGCGCTGATCCTCACGCAGCAAATAGATCCACTTCTCGTTGTAGCGGATGCCGTGCTCTTCGCGCGTGCGTGGGTCGTTCACACTGCCCTCCCACGCATCGGGCTCGCCCCAGCGCTCAAGGGCCAGTACGTGTGTGAACCTGCCCGCCGAGGCCGCTGCGCTCTCAGCGGTCACACTCGCCCCCGACCATATTCACCATATCGAAGGTGGGAATGATGTCCGCGAGCAAGCCCCCCTGCAGCATCTCGGCCAGGGGCTGGGTGTTGACAAAGCTCGGGGGGCGGCAGCGCACCTTGTAGGGCTTCCCACTCCCGTCCGAGACGATGTAGAAGCCGAGCTCTCCATTGGGCGACTCGATGGCACAGTACGCCTCGCCCGCGGGCACCTTGATGCCCTCGGTCACGCCCTTGAACAGCTGGATCAGCTCTTCCATGCGGCCGAACACCCGGTCCTTCCCGGGCCAACGCACGCGGGGGTCGGCTACATTAACCGGCTCGCCCACGGTCTTGCGCACGACAGGGAGACACTGGCGGATGATGCGGATGCTCTGCCCCAGCTCCTCCTGCACCACGAGGAAGCGGTCGTAGTTGTCACCTCTCGAGCCGATCGGCACGTCGAAGTCAAGCTCGTCGTAAACGAGGTAAGGCTCGGCCTTGCGTACGTCGTACGGGACCCCGACCGCACGCAGGAGCGGGCCGGTGATGCCGAAGGCGATGCAGCGCTCTTTCGATAGGATGCCGGTGTCGCGGAAGCGGTCGACGAAGATACGGTTGGCGGTGATCATCTTGTCGAAGTCGACGAGCAGCGTTTCGATCCGATCCAGCGACTCCTGGCAGCGATCCTCAAAGCCCGGCCGCGCGTCCGCCTGGAGCCCCCCGATACGGATGTAGTTGGAGGTGACGCGTGCACCACAGAGCATCTCCTGCAGGTCCCAGTTGATCTCGCGCGCCTCGATGCCGTAGAGGAACGGCGTCATCGCACCGAGCTCGAGACAGGCCGCGCCGAGCCGGGTGAGATGGTCGCCCATGCGCGAAAGCTCGCTGGCCAGAACCCTTAGCCACTGGCAACGTAGCGGCAGCTCCAGCTCGAGCAGCTTCTCCACCGCCATGCAGTAGGCCAGGTTCGAAAGGATCGCCGAGTTGTAGTTCAGGCGGTCGGTGTAGGGAATGGCCTGATAATAGGTGCCGCTCTCGCATTCTTTCTCGAAGGCGCGGTGCAGGTAGCCCACCGCCACGTCCATCGCGGTGATCGTTTCGCCGTCGAGCTCGACCGTGAACTTGACCGTGCCGTGCGTCGCGGGGTGGGACGGGCCCATGTTGAGCACCTGGCGGTCGGTGGGGAGTTGTCCAGCGTTCTCATCGCTCGGGCTCTTCCTGGCAGGCTCTACCATGGACGACCTCTCAGTTCCGCGGACCGATGAGCGGCTGGCGCCGCTCCTTCGGGTAGTCCTTGCGCAGTGGGTGACCTTTGAACTCCTCGTAGAGCAGAATGCGGCGTAGGTCCGGATGGCCCTTGAAGCGCACCCCGTAGAGATCCCAGGCCTCACGCTCCATCCAGTTCGCCGCCGGCCAGATCTCGACGGCCGAATCCAGCTCACAGGGATCCTCGGGCACCCGCGTCTTGACGCGCAGCCGGCGCTGCACCTTTGACGGCTCGGTGCCGTGGAGCTCGGTCTCGATAGAGGCCAGATGGTAGACGACCTCGAAGCGCGGATCCTGACCCAGGTAATCCACCGCCGTCAGATCGATCAGGAAGTTGAAGCGCAGGTCAGGGTGTTCTCGCAGCGTACGCAATGACTCGAGAACTCGCTCGCGTTTCACCAGCACGGTCGCATCGCCGAAGTGCGAGTGGGAATCCACCACAGCGTCGCCCAGGAGCTCACGCACTCGATCCAAAAGCTCCTCCATCAGCGGGCGTACTCCTCGCGCATGTAATCGATGCGACGGCCGAGCTGCTCCTCCGTCCGGAGTAGATCCTTCTTGTGCAGGAGCATTGGCTCGCGCTCGTAGGTGGCAAGCTCCACGCTGCGGCTCATCACGATGGCCTCCTCGGGACAGGCCTCCTCGCACAGCCCGCAGAACATGCAGCGGGACATATCGATGTCAAACTCACGCGGATAGCGCTCGATGGCCGCGTCGGTCTCCTCCGGAATGATCGTGATGCAATCCGTGGGGCACGCGAACTCGCACAAGCCACAGGCAACGCACTTGGGCTCGCCGTTCTCGAGCGCAACCAGCACGGGATGCCCGCGGAAGGCGTCCGGATAATCCACCTGCTCCTCGGGGTACTGGACCACAAAGGTCCGCTTGCGACCAACGATATAGCCCCACAGGTTGCGGAAGAAGTGCCGTGCGGTGACGTAGAGCCCAACGAAGATGTTGGGCAGATAGAGCCGCTGGGCCAGGCCCAGCCGTTCCCGTCGGCGGACCCGGACAACCTTTCCCGGCATCTGGACCTCCTCGCTGCCCTCGGCCGGGGAGTACGCCGTGGGAGCGGCACGATTATAAGGAAGGAGGGAGCGCGCCCGCCAGCTCCTCGGCGCGATAGGAGCTGCGCACCAGCGGGCCGGAGGCCACCTCGCGAAAACCGATGCGTCGGGCCTCCTCCCCCCACGCCTCGAACTCCGCCGGGGGGACATAGCGCTCCACGGGAAGATGGGCGGCGCTGGGTCGTACGTACTGACCGATCGTGAGCAGCCCGCAGCCCTGTGCCTGGATGTCGAGCAGGGTCTGGCGAATCTCGTCTTCGCGCTCGCCCAGCCCCAGCATGATCCCGGTCTTGGTGGGGATATCGGGGCGTAGGCGTCGGGCCAACGCCAGAACGCCGAGGGAGCGGGCGTACTTCGCCTGCGGCCGCACGCGTCGCTGAAGACGCGCCACTGTCTCGACGTTGTGGTTCAGCACGTCGGGGTCCGCGTCGAGCACCGTGGCGAGCGCCTCCTCCGAGCCCTTGAAGTCGGGAATGAGCACTTCCACCTTGCAGCCCGGAGCCCGCTCGCGTACAGCTCGAATCGTGGCCGCAAAGTGCGCCGCTCCCCCGTCCGCGACGTCATCCCGCGCCACCGCCGTGATCACCGCAAAGCGCAGCCCGAGTGTACGGATCGCATCGGCCACGCGCGCGGGCTCCAGGGAGTCGAGCGGCTCCGGCCGTCCCGTAGTGACGTCGCAGAAGCCGCAGCGGCGCGTGCAGCGATTTCCGCCCAGCATAAAGGTCGCCGTGCCCCGCGCCCAGCACTCGGCCAGGTTGGGACAGGCCGCGGACTGACAGACGGTATTCAGACGCTTCTCCCGCACGAGTGCCTGCATGGCCTCGAGCTCCGGGGTCTGGCGGAAGCGGATCCGCAGCCAGGGCGGTCGCTCGGGGTGTCGCCGCCCGCGGGGCGCCTCTATCTGCAGCAGCTCGCTCATGGAAAGCTCTTTCGCAGATGGGCTTCGACGCGGGTTCGCACCGCCGCCATCCCGACCTTTCGTCCCAGGCTCTCCTGCATACTCGTCATCTCCACACCGTGCAGACCGCAGGCAATGATGGCATCGAAACGGCGGAGGTCACAGCAGACGTTGAGCGCGAAGCCGTGAGTGGTCGTCCAGCGCCGCAGGCCCACGCCGATCGAGGCGATCTTGTGCCGCTCGTCCAGCCACACCCCGGCATAGCCCTCGCGTCGACGCGCGGCAATCCCGAAGTCGGCAAGCGTGTCGATCAGCACGCCCTCAAGCTGCCTCAGGTAGAGATGGACATCCCGCCCACGCTGCGCGAGGTCCAGGATGGGATACCCCACGAGCTGTCCGGGCCCGTGATAGGTCACGTCACCGCCACGACTCACGCGATAGACCTCGTAGCCGGCCTGCTGCAGCGCCTCGTCCGAGAGCAGAGCATTTTCGCGCCGGCCCCCCCGCCCGAAGGTGATCACGTGGGGATGCTCGAGCAGCAGCACGGTATCGGGCTGGCGCCCTTCCATGCGCGCCTGACGTAGCTCCTGCTGAACCTCGAGCGCCTTCCCGTAGGGGACGAGACCCAGGTGCCGAACCTCGAGCGCGCTAGCTGCCGAAGTCGTGTCCATCCCGGACCAGCTCCTCCGGGTTCTCCAGCAGGCGTGCGATCTCGGCCAGGAACTGCGAGGCCTTCACACCGTCGAGCACGCGGTGATCCACGGACAGGCCCAGCGTCGTTATCGACCCGATCGTGATCTTTCCCTCGCGTACAATGGGGCGTTGCTGGATACCACCCACCGAGAGAATGGAACTCTGGGGTGGGGTGATGATGGCGTAGAACGAGTCCACCCCGAACATGCCCAGGTTCGAGATGGTGAACGTGCCGTCGGCATAGTCGCTGGGCTGCAGCTTGCGCATGCGCGCGCGCTGGATCAGCGCGTTCGCCTCCTCCGCGAGCTGGAAGACCGTCTTACCCTGACAATCCTTCACGGTCGGCGCCACCAGCTCGTCCTGCACATCGACGGCCAGACCGATGTTGATGGCCTCGTAAAGCGCGATCTGGTGCTCCTCCGGCCGGAAGGTCGCGTTGGCATCGGGGAAGCGCTCGAGTGCCAGCGCAGCCGCCTTGATCATGAAGTGGGTGTAGGTGAGGTGCGACCGCTTGTCCCCGGATTCCTGGTTGACGCGATCCCGCAATTCCTTGAGCGAGTCGGTCTGCACCGACATGCTCACGTAGAAGTGGGGCGCTTCGGCTTTGCTCCGAACCATGTTCCGGATCAGCGTCTTGCGCTTCTGTGAGAGCTGCAGTGCGCCTCGGAAGAGCTCCGCCTCGCGCTCGCCCGCCAGCTTATCCTGGCTCGAGACGTGCTCGAGCAGATCGGACTTGGTGATGCGACCGCCCGGTCCGCTGCCCTTCACCCCCTCCAGATCTACCCCGATCTCGCCCGCCATGCGCAGCGCCAGCGGGGTCGCCCGCACGCCCTCCACATCGGGCTCATGCGCCTCAAGCTCCTTCAGGTAACTCTCGATATCGTGCACCACGATCGCACCCGCGGGCCCGCTGCCCTCGAGCTCGGTCAGGTCCAGCGACTTCTCCTCCGCCATGCGCCGGGCGCGCGGCGTGGCGCGAATCCGATCCTCATCGACGATCGGAACCACGATCCGGGTACCGGGCACCGCGGCAGGGAGCCCCACGCTCGGGACCGCAGCGGGCACGGCGAGCGAGGCGGTAGCGAGCGGCGCGGCGCTCGGCGGTGGGGGCATCGCCGCTACCGGCGCGGGCGCCGCCGCGGAAGGCTTCTGAGCGGTCGTCACCAAGGCAGCGGCCTCATCCTCCGACTCACCGGGAAGCCGGATCACCGCGATCAAGGTGCCGATGGGGACGGTCGTGCCAGCCTCGACCACGAGCGACTGGATCGTGCCCTCGGTGTAGGACTCGAACTCCATGTCGGCCTTGTCCGTCTCGATGTCCGCCAGGACCTCGCCTCGCTTGATCGGGTCGCCCGGACGCTTGCGCCAGGCGATGAGGGTGCCCTCCTCCATCGTGTCGGAAAGCTTCGGCATGCGAATCTCTTTGGGCATGAGCTTCCTTCCGTTAGAGGGTGATCTTCAAAACGGCCTCGACGATACGCTGGGCGTTGGGCAGGGCCAGCCGCTCGAGGTTGCGCGCGTAGGGTGTGGGCACGTCAGCCGCCGCCACGCGCTGCACCGGAGCCTCGAGATCGTAGAAGAGATGCTCCTGGAGGCGGGCGGCGAGCTCGGCTCCCATGCCAACGTTGCGCCAGCCCTCCTCAGCGATCACGGCGCGGCGGGTTCGCAGAACCGAGCCCAGGATCGTGTCCATATCGAGCGGATCCAGCGTGCGCGGATCCACCACCTCCGCCTCGATGCCCTCGTTGGCGAGCAGCTCGGCCGCCTTGAGGGCCTCGTGCAGCATTTTCGACCAGGCCACGATCGTCACATCGCGGCCCGGACGCTTCACCTCCGCCACGCCCAGCGGCAGCAGATACTCCTCCTCCGGTACCTCGCCGCGCATGGAGTAGAGCATCTCGTGCTCGATGAAGAGAATCGGATCCTCGCTGCGGATGCAGGTTTTGAGTAGACCTTTCACATCGTACGGCGTCGATGGAATCACCACGCGAATCCCGGGCGTATTGACGAACCAGGACTCGATGCAGTGCGAGTGCTGCGCAGCCTTCTGCGTCCAGCCGCCGCCCGGCGCGCGAATCACCAGAGGCAGGGTCACCTGACCCCCGAACATGTAATGCATCTTCGAGGCGTGGTTCACGATCTGGTCCATGGCGACGATGCCGAAGTTCATGGTCATGAGCTCCGCGATCGGACGCATGCCGGACATGGCGGCCCCGATCGCGATGCCCACGATCGCGGCCTCCGCGATCGGTGTGTCGCGCACGCGCCGCGAGCCGAACTCGGCCATCAGGCCGTCCGTAACCCGGAAGGTTCCACCCGCCAGCCCCACGTCCTCACCCAGTATGAACACACGCTCGTCCCGCGCGAGCTCCTCCTGGAGCGCCTGGTTTACGGCCTCGAAGTAACGCAGCTCAGGCACCGTAGCTCTCCACGTAGACATCCTCGTACAGCGCCTCGTCAGGTGGCTCCGGACTCGACTCGGCGAAGCGCATGGCGTCCTGCACCGCCTCGTTCACCTCGCGCTGGATCGCGTCGAGGCGGGACGCGTCCAGTCCCTGCTGGACCAGCTGCTTCGCCAGGCGGGGAATCGGATCCCGCTTCCTCCACAGGTCGGCCTCGGCCTGGCTGCGATAACGCCCGGGATCGGTCATCGAGTGGCCCTGGTAGCGATAGCAGCGGGCCTCGATCAGCACCGGGCCCGAGCCATGTCGTACGTACTTGACTACCTCCTCGCACTCTTCGCGTACCGCGATCACGTCCATGCCGTTCACCACGTGTCCCGGCATGCCGTAGCCCTGGGCTTTGCGGTGGATCTCATTGAAAGCAGAGGAGATCCGGACGTCCGTCGCGATTCCATAGAAGTTGTTCTCGACCACGAAGATCACCGGAAGCTCCCAGAGCTTGGCCATGTTAAGCGACTCGTGGAAGACGCCCTGGTTCGAGGCGCCATCGCCCAGAAACGCCATCACCACCCGATCCTCGTTGCGCATCTGGATGCTCAGCGCGAGCCCGACCGCGAGCGGGAGGTTTCCGCCCACGATGGCGTAGCCGCCCATAAAGTAGCGCTCCGGGTCACAGAAGTGCATGGAGCCGCCCTTCCCCTTGCAGACGCCGGTCACGCGCCCATAGAGCTCGGCCATCAGCGCCCGCGGGCTGATCTCGCGTACGAGCGCATGGGCATGATCGCGGTAGGTCCCGATCACGTAGTCATCGTGATTGATCGCGCTGATCGCCCCCGTCGCCACGGCCTCCTGGCCGATGTAGAGGTGCGTGAAGCCGCCGATGAAGCCCTCGGCGTACGCCTCCGCCACGCCCTCTTCGAAACGTCGAATGAGCGCCATATTGCGGTAGAGCTGCAACTGATCCGCAAGTGGGACAGGCATGTTTTACTCCCTCCTCCCCAGAGGCTGGGCGGAGCTCGTCAGACTACGAACTCGGCTTCCTCCAGGTTACGGGCCACACGATAGAGGAAGCCATTCCCGGTCACGCCATCGATGATGCGGTGATCATACGAGAGCGCAAGATGCATCATAGAATGAATCGCGATCGCGTCGGCCCCCTCCTGCTCCACGACGACGGGACGCTTCTTGACCTCGCCCATGCGGAGGATTCCCACCTGAGGCTGGTTGATCACGGCGAAGCCGTAGAGATTTCCTTCGCGGCCGGGGTTGGTCACGGTGAAGCTCCCGCCAGAGAGCTCGTCGGCGCTGATCTTCCGCTCGCGCGCCCGCCGCGAGAGATCATCGATCGCCTGCGTGAGTCCCACCAGGGACAGGCGGTCGGCATCGCGAATGACGGGAACCAGAAGACCTTTCTCCGTCTCCACGGCGACCCCAACATGGATCCCGGCGCGCTCCACGATGGCCTGACCCACGACCGTCGCGTTCATGCGCGGGAACTCCTTGAGCGCGCGCACGGTGGCCTCCACCACGAAGGGCAGGTAGGTCAGGCTGAAGCCGTGGGTGCGCTTGAAGTCCGCCTTCGCGCCTTCGCGCAGCGCGACCAGCTTGTGCAGGTCCACCTCCGCCACCGTGCCCACGTGCGGCGAGACGATCTTGCTCACGACCATGTGCTCGGCGACCCGGCGTCGGATCGCCGAGAAGGCGATCACGCGGTCTTCTTGCTTCGGGGTATAGCTGGGAAGGCGAATCCCTCCCAGCCACTCGCCGAGCGTTCCCGGGGCAGCGGTCTTCGACCCGGCTGCGCGCGGCCGGGGCGTCACGCCGGGTCGTGCGCGCTCGCGCTCGACGGCAGCCAGCAGATCCACCTTGCGAATGCGCCCGACCGTGTCGGAGCGGGTCATCCCTTCGAGGTCGATCCCCTCCTCCTCGGCGATGCGACGGGCGAGCGGTGAGACACGGGGCTGCTCCCGCTCATGCGCTGCGGCCGCGGGCGGCGCAGGGGCTTCGGGCAGCGGTGCCTCCCGTGTTTTCTTGGGTGCGCTGGTCGCCTCGCGCGCGGTTCCCGCGGCGTCGATCACGGCCAGCTCCGTACCCACCTCGACCGTCTGGCCCTCCTGAACCAGGAGCCGCATCAGCACTCCGCCCTCGGGCGCGGGAATCTCCGCATCCACCTTGTCTGTGGTGATCTCGCACAGGATCTGGTCTTTCTCGACCCGATCGCCCTCGCTCACACACCACTTCTCGAGCGTGCCCTCGACGACGCTCTCACCCATCTGCGGCATCGTAACCGTGATTCCCATGCGAACTCTTTCAGAACCTCCGCTCAGAAGTGGATCGCTCGACCTTCAGCGGCCAGCGCCGTCTCCATCATCACCTCCGACAGCGTGGGATGTGCGTGACAGGTCTCTGCCAGCTCGCGCACCGTAGCCTCGAGCGCCATGGCCAGGGTGACCTCGGCAATGAGCTCGGTGACGCCGGCGCCGATGGCCTGACAGCCCAGGATCTCGCCGTAGCGCGCATCGCTCACGATCTTGATGAAGCCCTCGGTATGCCCACTCCCAACCGCCTTGCCGTTGGCCACAAAGGGCACCTTGCCAACGCGCACGTCGTAGTTGGCCGCGCGTGCCTCGTCCTCGGAGAGCCCGACCGTCGCCACCTGGGGCTGACAGTAGGTGCAGGCGGGGATCGTCCTCGGATCCACCGGCTTCTTGCGCGTACCCGCCATGAACTCGACCGCCGCCTTGCCCTCCTCGGAGGCTTTGTGCGCCAGCAGCGGCGGTCCGATAACGTCGCCGATCGCCCAGATGGCGGGAGCGGCGGTGCGATAGTCCTCACCGACGGCGATGAAGCCGTTTTGAACCTCCACGCCGGCTTTCTCGAGCCCGAGGTCCGCCACCAGCGCGCGCCGCCCCACGGCCAGTAGCATCTGGTCGGCGCGCAGGTCCTCCTCGCCCTTCTCACCCTCGACCGTCACCACCACACCGCTCTCGGTCACCTCGATCCCACGATAGGCCGTTTGGGTCGCGAGCTTTACGCCCCGCCGCGTAAACGAGTTCGCGAGCGCTTCGGCCACCTCACGATCCAGACCCGGCAGCAGCTGGTCCTGCATCTCCACCACCGTGACGCGAGCGCCGTAGGCGGCGTAGGTATACGCGAACTCCAGACCCACGGCGCCGCCCCCCACGATCACGATCGACTCGGGCAGCTCACGCGACTCGAGCGCCTGGCGGCTGGTCAACACACGTCGGCCGTCGATCTCGATTCCCGGCAGGATCAGCTCGGTCGAGCCCGTGGCCAAAAGAATGTTGCTGGCCTCGAGTCCCGTCTCGCCAGCGCCATTGGTTACGCTGACCTGCCCGCCGCCAAGGAGGCGCCCGCGGCCGCGCACGACCTCGATCTGGTTCCTCTTCATCAGATGGGCGACGCCGCGCGTCAGCCGCTCGGCCGCCTTGCGGCTGGCGTCGATCACGGCGCCGAAGTCGACCGTCAGACCGTCTACCTTCAGGCCGGGTACGCGCCCCGCAGCAAGGTCTTCGAAGTGCTCAGCCGCCGTGAGGATCGCCTTCGTGGGAATACACCCCCAGTTGAGGCAGACTCCGCCCAGGGCGTCCTCCTCCACCAGGGCCACGCGCTGGCCCAGCTGGGCGGCCCGGATCGCCGCGACATAGCCGCCCGGGCCCGAGCCGATAATCGCCAGGTCATAGCTCGTCATGCACCCATCTCCACCCACAACGGGGGGCTCTCACTCTCATCGGGGGTGTTCAGGGTAACTTTAAGCCGCAGCTGAGGCCCAAGCGGCCGTTAGGCCACTGGTTTTTCGATGATTGGGAGCTCGAGGTCGGAGATCTCCCGATGACGAGGCTTATTCCACCCAGGTGAACGCTGCACGAAGGTCTGGAGCTTCATGATGCCGTCCAGCACCGCCTCCGGGCGTGGCGGGCAGCCGGGGATGTAGATATCCACAGGCACGATGGTATCGATCCCCTGCACCGTCGCGTAATTGTTGTAGGGGCCGCCGGAGCAGGTGCAGGCACCAAACGCCACCACCCACTTGGGCTCAGCCATCTGGTCGTAGACCTTCTTCAGGATCGGAGCCTGGCGATGGCTGATGGTGCCGACAACCATCAGCAGATCGGCCTGACGGGGAGAGAAACGCGGTAGCGCGGCACCGAAACGGTCGAGGTCGTAGCGCGGACCTGCCACCGCCATAAACTCCATCCCGCAGCACGCCGTCACGAAGGGATAGAGAAAAAAAGAGTACTTGCGACCCCAGTTGACGACCGCGTCCACCTTGGTGGTCAGAAACGAGTCATCACCCTGGCGTAATAGCTCTCGCTGCTGGGTCATCGCCCTTCGAGTATAGCTTCTTCGCTATGCTGCGGCCTGTGGGTACGGTCGCGGCCTGGCTGGTTCATCTCTACACCGCCTCTTCCGCGGTCTTCGGGCTATGGGCGGTGCACGCCGTCTTCTCCCACCAGTACCGGCTGGCCATCGGGCTCATGCTGGTCACGCTGCTGATCGACGCCACGGACGGCACGCTGGCCCGCGCACTCGACGTACGCAGGCGCATTCCCTGGTTCGATGGCCGACGACTCGATGACATCTGCGACTACTTCACGTATGTCCTGGTGCCGGCCTGCTTCCTGATGGAGGCCGGCATTCTGCCGCACCCGGCCTGGGCGGCGGCCCCCGTGATCGCGTCGGCCTACGGCTTCAGCCGCGACGATGCCAAGACGGAGGACCACTTCTTTCTCGGCTTCCCGTCCTACTGGAACATCCTTGCGATCTATCTCTATCTCCTGAAGATCCCGCCAACCACGAGCTTGGGGATCGTGCTCGGGCTATCGCTCGCGGTCTTCATCCCGCTGCGATACCTGTACCCGAGCCGAACCCGTGTGCTGCGCCCGCTCACCCTGACGATCCTGAGCGTGTGGGGCGCAGGCTCCTTCTGGCTCGCGATCCAGCCCGATCCCGATCGGCGCTGGCTGTGGCTGAGCCTGGTCGGCCCGTGTTACTACGTGGGACTCTCGCTGATCCTGAACCTACCGGGCCTGCGGCGGGTCGCCTGAGGGGAACGTAGGCAGGGGGAGACCGTTCGGGCTAACCTGCGTTCAATGGACTCCGTCGGCCCCAGGCTTCTGCTGGCCAGCCCACGCGGCTTCTGTGCGGGCGTCGACCGCGCGATCGAGATCGTCGAGCTGGCGCTCGAGGTGTACGGAGCACCGGTCTACGTCCGACACGAGATCGTTCACAACCGCCACGTCGTCGAAGGCCTGCGCGAGAAGGGCGCGATCTTCGTTGAGGAGCTGGCGGCGATCCCGTCGGGAAGCCTCGTCATTTTCAGCGCGCACGGGATTGCGCCAGGCGTCCGGCACGAGGCCCGCGCACGCGACCTGCGCACGATCGACGCGACCTGTCCGCTGGTCACCAAGGTCCATCTCGAGGCCCTGCGTTACGCGCGCAATGGCTTCCAGATCGCACTGATCGGGCACCGCGGACACGTCGAGGTGGCCGGCACCCTCGGCCACGCCCCCGACCGCATTCAGCTGGTTGAGACCGTCGAGGACGTGGCCCGACTGGAGGTGGAAGACGAGGATCGCCTCGCGGTGCTCACGCAGACGACGCTCTCAGTCGATGATACGGCCGAGATCATCGAGGCCTTGCGCAAACGCTTTCCGCGCATCCTTCTGCCCACCAAGGACGACATCTGCTACGCCACACAGAATCGCCAGAACGCGGTCAAGACGATGGCGCGCGAGGCGGATCTGGTGCTGGTCGTGGGAGCCCCCAGCTCGAGCAACTCGAACCGCCTGGTCGAGGTCGCGCGCGCTCAGGGTGCCGAGGCACGTCTGACCGAGTCGGCCCGCGATATCGACCCCGCATGGCTCGACGGCGTTCGCGTCGTGGGCGTCACCGCAGGAGCTTCGACCCCCGAGACCCTGGTCGAAGAGGTGATCGAGCGGCTCCGAGGGCTCGGCTGCAAGACGGTCGAGGGCGTGAAGATCGTCGAAGAGAAGGTCCGGTTCACGCTCCCGCCCGAGCTCAGACGAGAACTGCACGCCTGAGGCAGCGGTGAATCCGCTTGCTCGGTCCTTTCTGGCGGGCCTCGAACGTGGTGCTCCGGACGCGCGGGTACTGGAGACGGTTGGCGAGCCCGACCCGATCAAGGCGGTCGAGTCCTTCTCGCGCGCTGCGTCCCACCCCGATCTTCGGGCCACGCGGGAAGCCTGGGGCCCAGCACTGCTCTTGAGCGCGCGTCCCGGATTCGGGGCGCAGTGCCTGGCGGAGCTGGCGACTCGTTACCGTGAAACACGCCAGCGCGCACTCGATCTGGATCGCCTACCGGGCCTTCCGATCCTGCTCGGATCGAGTGACTTCCTGGCGCGACTCCTGCTGCGGCATCCGCACTGGTGCGAAGAGCTGATCGGCAACCCCCCCGACCCGCCACGCACGCATGGAATCGAGGCCGACTGGACGGCCATCCGCGTGGCCAAATACCAGGGACTGCTGCGCGTGGCTGCGCGGGACTTGCTGGAACGACCGTTCGAAGAGGGCCTGTACGAGCTCTCCGACCTGGCCGATGGCTGTCTCGACGCCGCGCTGACCCGCGCGGGGCGCGACGCGAACAGCGCGTCTCCAACACTCCTAGCGCTGGGCAAGCTCGGTGGACGAGAGCTCAACTTCTCGTCGGACGTGGACTTGCTCTTCGTTTATGAAGCGGAGCCAGGCGCGGCCGATCTGGCGACAAACCAGCAGGTCGTGCGCTTGATCCAGGACTTCAAGCGACACCTCGAAGCCACCAGCGAAGATGGTTTCGCGTATCGGGTCGACTTGGACCTGCGGCCCGAAGGGCGCTCGGGGTCCCTGGCGAACTCCGTGGAGGCGGCGCTGCGCTACTACGAGAGCTTCGGCGCGGACTGGGAGCGACAGGCGATGATCCGGCTGCGCTACGTGGCGGGACCCGAGCCTCCCGCGCAGGCGTTCGCAGGTCAGCTCACGCCGTTCATCTACCGGGCCCTGATCGACCCCGGTGCGATCGACTCGGTACGCGAGATGAAGCTCCGGATCGAGGCCGAGTACCGCGCCACCGGTCGCGACCTGGAGCTGGATCTCAAGAGCGGTCCGGGCGGCATTCGCGACGTCGAGTTTCTGGTACAGGCGCTTCAGCTTCTCTACGGCGGGCGCCATCCCCGCATCCGCACGGGCAACGTGCTAGAGGCGCTGGCCCGAATCGGTGAAGAAGCTCTGCTGCCCGAGGCGGTGGTCGAGTCGCTACGAGATGCCTACCTGTGGCTGCGGCGTGCAGAGCACTGTGTACAGCTCGTGGAGGAGCGCCAGACACACCGCCTGCCGCGCGACACGACGTCCCGCCTGGCGCTCGCGCGCCGCATGGGATACCGCGACCCGGACGGGGCCACCGCACTCAATCGCTTGCTCGATGACTGGACGAGCGTGCGCGCAGAGGTGCGAGAGCAGTTCAACGCGCTGACCCTGGAACCGAGCGATGACTAAGTCTCTGGAAACGCGGCTCAAAGAATCCGTCTCGGGCACGCCTCTGCTCTCTCGGTTTCCAACCCTGACGGCGCCCTTTCTGGAGCAACGCGCCAAGGACACTGCGGCGGCTGCACTCGCCGGGCCCAACCTGTGCGGGCTCGCGCGTGTGCTGACAAGCAACGCCGAGGCCGCGCGCTACCTGTCCCATCGCCCCACCCTGCTCGAACGAATTGCGCGGGCCAGCCCACTGGAGCTGCAGACAAGGGCAGGCCAGCTCGAGCACGCGGCGGCCGAGCGCCCAGACGATCTCGAGGGCTTCCTGGACTGGCTGCGCCTGACCCGTCGCGACGACACGATCCTGGCGGCCTGCCTGGACTTCGGAGGAAGCCTTCGCTTCGACGAGACCGCGGTGTTTCTTTCGATCCTGGCAGAGGCCTGTACGCGCTGGGCTCTGGCGCAGGCCGAGGCGAAGGCGTCCTCCGAAGAGAGCCCCGTGCTCTCGCTGCTGGGCATGGGCAAGATCGCTGGACGCGAGCTCACCTATCACTCCGATCTGGACCTGATCTTTCTCTACCCCGACGAAGCCACGGAGGTAGCCCAGCCGTCGCGCACCGCGCAGCGGCTCATCAACTACCTGACGGCGATGACCGGAGCGGGTGTGGCTTACGCGGTCGACTCGCGGCTGCGCCCCTCGGGTCGGCAGGGTGCTCTGGTCACCACCTATGGGGCGTTCGAGCGCTATCAGCGCGAGCACGCCGCCACCTGGGAACACCTCGCGCTCATGCGCGCCCGCGCCATCGCCGGAGACACCCCCCGCGCGCAGCAGGTTCTGGACCACGCGCGGATGGCGGCGCTGGAACGGCATACGAACCCCTGGAGCGCGATCGGCGAGATGCGCGCGCGGGTTGAGCGTAAGCGCGGCCGCACTCGGTCTGCGACGATCGCGCTCAAGACGGGCGCGGGAGGGCTGATGGACGTGGAATTCCTGGCTTCGGGAGGCCTGCTCGAGTGCGGGATGTCCATGGCCCCGGGCGAGCTACCGACCATTGCCTGGATGCTGCGCGCAACCGCGGATGGGCCCACCGTCGATCACCTGCTCGAGGGCTATTATTTTTTGCGTCGCGTCGAGGCCTGCAATCGCTGGATCGCGGGGCGTGCGGAGGAGTCCCTCAGGCTGGACGGGGAGAGCATCGACGTGCTGGCCGAGCTGGTCGAGCCCGGGCTCACGCCGAACGCTCTCGCCATGCGGCTGGCCGACGTGCGGCAAGCGGTCCGATCCAGCTACGATGCAGTGCTTGCGGCGGGTACGATCCGCGCGCTGAATGACCTAACTTCTCTTAGATGAGCCCCTCCCCCGAAAGGACGCGAGCTTGAGAATCCTCGTTACCGGGGGCGCGGGGTACGTCGGTGGCTTCGCGGCCCGCTCCCTCTTGGCCTCGGGCCACGATGTGGTCGTACTGGATAACCTGAGTACGGGACACCGCGCCTGCGTACCCGAGGAGACGCTGGTGGTGGGTGATGTGGGTGAGCGGGCGATCCTCGACCCGCTCCTTTCGCAGCACCGGATCGAGGCCGTGATGCACTTCGCGGCGTCCGCCTACGTGGGCGAGTCCGTGCGCGACCCCAGGAGCTATTACCGCAACAACGTGGCGAACACGCTGAGCCTGCTGGAGGCCATGCTGGATCACGACGTCCGGCGCCTCGTCTTCTCAAGCACCTGCGCGGTCTACGCCGAGACCGAAGAGATGCCGTTGCATGAGGACTCGGCGCAGGCGCCGCTGAGCCCCTACGCGTTCAGCAAGGCCGTGATCGAGCGCATGATCGCGGATTTCTCACGCGCCTACGACCTGGACTACGTCTTGCTGCGCTACTTCAACGCTGCCGGCGCGAGTTCGGACGGAAGCCATGGGGAGGACCATCGGCCCGAGACGCATCTGCTTCCGCTGGCGCTCCAGACCGTGCTGGGGCAGCGGGAGAAGCTCAAGGTCTACGGCTCCGACTACCCCACGCCGGATGGAACCTGCATCCGCGACTACGTGCACGTAGAGGATCTAGCGCAGGCGCACCAGCTCGCGCTCCACGCCACCACCGGAGCCAATACCGTCTTCAATATCGGGACGGGCGCCGGTCACTCGGTGCTGGAGGTACTGCGTGCGGTGGAGCGGGTTACGGGCAAACCGGTTCCGTTCGAAGCCACCGCACGACGGCCCGGTGACACGCCGCGGCTCGTAGCTAGCTCCGACAAGATCCGACGCGAGCTCGGCTGGAAGCCGCGCTACGAAGAGCTCGACCAGATCACCGCCACCGCCTGGGAGTGGCACCGTAACCATCCCGAAGCCTACGGCGGGTAGCCTACCAGTCCGCGAGCTGGGCGACCCGCTCTAGATGATAGGCGGGTGCCCCCAGGAAGGTACGGTCGAACATGGCACGCTTGAACCAGATCTGTACGTCGGATTCCCAGGTGAAACCGATGCCGCCATGTACCTCCACCGTGTCGCGCGCGAGCTGCATGAAGCAGTCGCTCAGGTGGGCCTTGGCCAACGCGGCCGCCCGTTCGGCTTCATCCGGTATGCGATCGAAAGCGTGGGCCGCGTACCAGTAGAGCCCGCGCGCAGGCTCGATCTCAGTGATCATATCGGCCAGCCTGTGCTTCACAGCCTGGAACTGGGCAATGGGCTGACCGAACTGCTCCCGGGTCTTGGCGTACTCGACCGCCATCGAGACCAGCTTCGACGCACCACCAAACGCGTCCGCCGCGAGCAGTACGAGACCGGCGTCCCGCACCCGATCGGCCGCAGCCTCGGGCAAGCTCTCGCAGGGCGCGGACTGGAGTGTCACGCGTGCCAGACGCCGCGTCCGGTCCACCCCGTTGACGGGCTCGACCTTGAGCCCCGAGCTCTCCCGGGTGACGGCGACGAGCCCTCCCCCCCCAACCCCCACGATGATCAGGTCCGCGCGCTCGCCGTAGGGGACATACGCCTTCTCACCCGTGACTTGCCCCTCGCTCACCTTCGCCGTCCAGGCGGCGGGGTCCCAGGCCTGGTTGTCCTCGCCTAGCGCCACCGTGCCCAACGCTTCTCCCGAAGCGAGCTGCGGCAGCCAGCGCTCCTTCTGCTCCGGACTTCCGCCCAGCGTAAGCGCGAGCGTAGCCAGGGAGTGGCCGAAGAAGGGGCCGGGCACGGCGCCCTCCCCCAGCACCTCCACCACCAGCGCCAGGTCCAGCAGCTCGAGGCCCGCACCGCCGTAGCTCTCGGGCACCACGAGGCCACCGAGTCCCATCTTGACCATTCCATCCCACAGCGTCGCGTCGTAGCCATCCTGGCCCTCAAAGATCTCACGCAGCTTGGGCGAGGGGCACTCCTTCGCCACGAAGCCGCGGACCGTCTCCTGCAGGAGCTCCTGCTCGTCTGAAAGCCCGAAGTCCACGTCAGTTGCTCCTCTGAACGGCGCGATCGCGCGGCAGGCCGAGCCCGCGTTCGGCGATCACGTTGCGTTGGATATTCGCGGTGCCACCGGCGATCGCGATTCCGAGCGACCACATGTACTGTGAGACCCAGGCCTGCCCGCCGCGCGGCTTCAGATTCATGACCTCGTCGCCCGACGGGGACTCGAGTGCCTGATCCCCCACCAGGTCGAACGCGAGCTTCGCCAGCATGTGACCGATATTGGTGGAGGTGAGCTTGTTCAGCATGGCGGCCAGACCCGGCTCCTGACCCCGCGCGGCCAGCGTGAGCTGCCGATAGCCCGAGTAGAGGTGCGCTGTCACGTAGCCCTCGATCTGCGCGAATCTCTGGCGGATGACCGGATCCTCGAGCGCGGGACGTCCGTTGAGCTGCACACCTTTGGCGAACTTGAGCAGCGACCTGAAGGTGGCCCGGCTCGCCTCTGCGCTCCCGATCATGTTGCGCTCGTGCTTGAGCGTGGAGCGGGAGACGTTCCAGCCCTCCCCTCGCTTTCCGATGATGTTCTCGGCCGGAATCCGGACGCTGTTCAAGAAGACCTCGCAGAAGTCCGCGGTGCCGGTCATCTGCCGCAGCAGACTCACCTGCACGCCCTCGCTCTTCATATCGATGAGGAGGTAGGAGATGCCACCGTGCTTGTCGGCCTCGGGCTCGGTACGGCAGAGGCAGAACATATAGTCCGCGATGTTGGCGCCAGTCGTCCAAACTTTGTGGCCGTTGATCACCCACTCGTCCCCGTCCAGCTCGGCCTTGGTCTGCAACGATGCCAGGTCGCTGCCCGCGCCCGGCTCGCTATAGCCCTGGCACCAGACCATCTCGCCGCGAATGGTGGGGGCAATGAAGCGCTCCTTCTGCCACTCCTGTCCGTGCTCGAGAAGCGTAGGCACCAGCATCGACGCCCCGATCGAACGGATGTCTCCGGGCGCGTGCGCCTTGCCGAACTCTTCGCCGATGATGCGGGCCTTCAATACGTCGGCCTCCCGCTCCGAGCCGCCGTAGCGCTTGGGAATCGCCCGCGCCGCATAGCCCTGAGCGATAGCGCGCTCGCGAAAGAGCGTGGCCTGCTCGCGGTGGGAGAGCTTGGCTTCGTCCCCCTGGAGCGGCCAGTAACCCTTCAGAAACGCCTGCACCTCACGTCGAAACGCCTCATACTCCTCGCTGTAGCTCAGATCCATGGATTCCCTCCGCTTCCTGCGCCCTCTATCTTAACCCAATAAGAGCCCGGTCTGCTGCGCTGCGCTTCAGACCACCACCAGGTACTGGAGGCTAAAGAGCTTCTCAGGGTCGGTCCAGACGCGCTCTACGCGCAGGTCGGCAGCGGCTGCGAGCTCCCTGAAGCTCTCCAGGCTGTACTTGTGGGAGTACTCGGTGTGGATCCGCTCTCCCTCCTGCAGCTGGATCTCGACCTCACCGATCCGGACTCGTTGTGTCTCGAGGCTCACCAGGTACATCTCGATTCGCGCAAGCTCATCGTTGAAGAAGACGTGGTAACGGAAACACTCCGGCTGGAAGTCCCCATCGAGCTCACGGTTGATCCGCTGCAGCAGGTTGAACATGAACAACGCGGTCACACCCCGGCTGTCATCATAGGCCGCTTCAAGGGTCGCCCGGTCTTTGATCAGATCCACTCCGATCAGAAGCGCACCTCCGCGGCCGCAGACCTTCGTCACGTGTCGTAGAAATCCGGAGGCCTCAACGGCCGAGAAATTCCCGATCGTCGAGCCAGGGAAGTAGACCACGCGCCGCGAAACCTCGCCGTCGCAGCGTGGAATCTCGTACTCGGCGGTATAATCCGCACATACGGGAAGGACCTGGAGATCGGGATACCGTTTGACGAGCGCCTGCGATGACTGCACCAGGTGCTCCCTGGAGATGTCCACGGGCACATAGGCCGCGGGGTCCCGCAAGCGGTCGAGGAGAATCCGGGTCTTGGTACTGCTGCCGCTTCCATACTCTATCAATAGGCAGCACTTGCCGAGCAGGCGCGCCATTTCTCCTGCATGCTCGCGCATGATCATGAGCTCGGTGCGCGTCAGGTAGTATTCGTCGAGCTCGCAGATGCGCTCAAAGAGCTCGGAGCCGCGCTCGTCATACAGAAACTTACAGGGGATGGCTTTTTCCGGTCGGCGTAGTCCCTGCAGCACCTGTTCACGAAACTCGTTGTGGTCAGGCTGAAACTCGCGCAGCGTCGTCATTTCTTCCTCTGGAGCTTCAGGAGCGCTTCTAGAGCTTGCGTCGGACGCCGGCGAGCCACCGCTCGGGCACAATCGGCTCACGCAGGGGCGTGTCCGCCGTGGGCGGGGCCGCCCGCCAGTAGTCTTCCCAGGAGGCCCACCAATGGGGGAGCTCTCCCGCGCGCGGGGCCTGCTCCGGCCAGCGGACCTTCTTTTCTCCGACCGGCCGATCCAGCACGTCGGTCGCATACCAGGCGAGCGGAATACGGCGCTGGAAGTACCAGCTGCCATCTCGCCGCACATAGGTGTCCCAGTACTGCATCTGCTGCACCACGAAGTGCTGGTCGAGCTCGTGCTCGGCCCGACAGTAGACCACGCCGTACGCGGATTCCGGCGACTCGAACTCGATCACGTGGTTCATGACGATGTGCGCGGTCTGCTTGATGCGAGTGCGCAGGATCACGTCGAACCACTCCTTGAGCGCCGCACGCCCCACACGATCCTTTCCCACCTGAACGTCTTCGACGAAGAGCTCGATCAGGGCGTCGGGGTCGCGCACGTCGATCGCCAGCGCATAGCGTGACGCGAGCTGCCGGATGGCCTCGATCGACTCGAGGCGCTCGAGCCTGCTTTCGAACTCCGCGACCATTGCGGCAGTCTATGCAGCGCCGACTGCCTGCGTCAAGCAAGCCCGAAGCCGTTTGCGCTATCCTAGAGGCTGATGCAGCCGACCCTCCCAGAGATGACGGACCAGTCCGGGCGCGCACTGCGAGACCTGCGCATCTCCGTCACGGACCGTTGTAACTTTCGCTGCCCCTACTGCATGCCAGCGGAGGCCTTCGGGGAGCGTTACCAGTTCCTGCCCCGAAGCGAGATCCTGAGCTTCGAAGAGATCGCGCGTCTGGCGCGCATCTTCTGCGAACTCGGCGCGACTAAAGTACGGATTACCGGTGGCGAGCCTCTCCTGCGCGCAGAGCTGCCCAAGCTGATCGCCAAGCTCGCCTCGATCCAGGCGGTTCAGGACCTGGCGCTCACCACCAACGGCTACCGCCTAAGGGACCAGGCGGAGGCCCTCAGGGATGCCGGGCTCCGTCGTGTGACCGTGAGTCTCGACAGCCTGGATGATGAAGTTTTCAAGCGCATGAACGGCCGTAACTTCTCCGTGAGCCAGGTGCTAGAGGGCATCGCGGCCGCCGAGCGCGCGGGTCTTGGCCCGATCAAGCTCAACTGCGTGGTGCAGCGCGGCGTGAACGATCACACCATCGTGGACCTCGCGCGACACTTCAAAGCTACGGGCCACATCCTGCGCTTCATCGAGTTCATGGACGTGGGAACTCTGAACCGTTGGGAGCTCTCGCAGGTGGTGAGTGCGAGCGAGATCCTGGCGCGGATCCACACGGAGATGCCGCTCGTGCCCACTTCTCCGAACTACCGCGGCGAGGTGGCCCAACGCTACCGCTATGAGGACGGCGAAGGTGAGATCGGCCTAATCGCTTCCGTCAGCCAGCCTTTCTGCGGCGACTGCACCCGGGCCCGGCTCACGCCCGACGGGCAACTCGTGACCTGTCTCTTCGCCGCCACCGAGAAGGATCTCAAGACGCCGCTCAGGGCGGGAGCCTCTGACGACGAGCTGCGTGAGCTCATACACACGGTCTGGTCGAGGCGCACGGATCGCTACTCCGAGGAGCGTGCGGAGAAGCTCTCCCCACCCACCGCGCAAGCTGAGCCGGGCCGCATCGAGATGTATCGCATCGGCGGCTGATCAGGCTCGGCGCTCACTTGGGTGGAAAGTTCTCGAGATACTCCTCGCAAGCTTTGATCTTTCTCTTCTTCCACCAGCCGAAGTCATCGATTCCGCGCGCCTTGCACATCGGGGCCGGAGTGGGACCGAAGAGCTTGAAAAGCGCGGTGAGCTTCTTCCGCTCGAACTCCTCGGCTACGCCATCGAGGGCCTCCTCCAGCGTCTTGTACGAGGTGCACTGCTCCGCGGACGCGACCATTTCCCTACACTCGGCCCGGTGCTCCCATGGGTCCTGGCCGCAGGAGAGGCCCCAGGCCAGCGTCACGGCCAGAACCCACTTCCCCATCGCCTTGCTATCTCCCCCCGCCGCGTTTCGGCTGGCGCGTGCTGCTATTCGGAATCTGGCCCCTCAGATTGACCTGTGGGTGAAAGCCTTCGATTCATACGGGCGTCTCGCCGAGCATCGAGAACACGATCCCCAACAGGATCGCCTGGATGATCCAGCCGATCACACAGACGCCGACCGCCCGCACGGTGCTGGTGTAGTCCAGGGCCTGGCGTACCGCGATCACCATCGCGATCAGCATCCAGATCCCCGCCACAAAGAACACGATCTGGGTGAGACTCGGGATGATGCCCAGCAGTCGGATCAGGCCCGGGCTACTCGAGAAACCGATCGTGCGCAGCAGCTCTCCCAGGTCCGCTCGCGTCGCCGGTTCCGGCAGCAGCTTCGTTCCAATCATGTAGGTGAGGAAGGCCCAGACGTACCAGCTCACCAGAGCCGCGACCGTCAGCGCCAGGATGCCACCGACACCTCCCTGACCCATGCTGCCGATCCCGGCCGCCACGGCCGCCAGGATCACCACGGCCGTTGCCTGTCCCATCGCCCCCCGGTCTGCCTCCACCTCCTCGTAGAGCTGAGCGTCCAGCTTGGCGGCGCGGATCATACGTTCTTGGATACCCGGCATGATTCTCTCCTCTCACAGGCGTTTCACGGTGCATCAGAATATCAGCACACTCTGGCGTCCGGTGCGATGCTCGACAGCCGCTAGGGTGGATCGAGGCGGTAGATGAAGCGGTCCTCGGGAAAGCCGTCGAGCTCGCCCGGCTTCCCGACCAGGACCGCCTTCAGCGGGTAGATCTTGCCCCCGAAGCGCACGCGCACACGCGGGTCTTCCCGGATGTGCTCGAGCCAGACCCTGCCCTCGGCGGGATCGATGTAGAGCTGCCCGTCCTTGACGATGTAGTTGAGCTCGACGGAGTAGGGGTCCCCGGGTTGCGTCTCCAGGTCAACGAACCAGCTGTCCACGAAGGACCAGTCATCGACTGGCTCGGCCACCGCCTCTCCTCTCAGCTCGCCGCCCGGGAACACGAGGAAGGGTCCCCCGCAGCCCGTAGCCAGCAGGACCAGCACACAGAAGACTTGGGATTTCATCGCGCTTCGCCTCGTGCTTGAAACGCCCAAGCCTACCACCGTCAAGACCTGGCCCGAAAGGTCCGATCCCTCTCGAGCGAAGGCAGTGCGCGCAGCGCCATACGCGCCACCCCGCGGGAGGAACGATGCGAGCCAGACAAATACGGCCGCGCATGGTGGGCATCGCGCTCTGTTTGCTGCTCTCGGCGTGCATCACGCGAGTCGGCCCCAAGGTGGTGCCTCTCGAGCCGATGTCGAATCCACCCATCCTGCGTATGGGGTCGCTGGACGAGACGCTCACTGGAAGCTGGGCGCAGACATTCAAGGGCGACGCATTCAAGCCCGCGATGCTGGCGGCGCTCCAGGAATCCGGTCCGGCCACTCTCTTTTCGAGCGACCCGTCGTCTCTGACGCTCAATATCCACCTGACCTCCAACCATCAGTCCGACGAGCCCCGCTTAGCGGCACTGGGACTCTTCAGCATCCTGACATTGGGCGTCATTCCTGCCTACTACTCCTCCGAGTGGAAAGTGCAGTGCGACGCGGCGGTGGTGTCGGGCGAGGGTCTACACGTGGCCGAGTACCACCTCAGCGAGAAGGGGACCTACCGGATTCTCGCGTTCCCACCCACGATGTTCACGCTGCTCGGCGCTGGCACCAAGAGGGACGCCGACAGCCAACGCATGATGGAGAAGACCGCGAACAACCTGACCGGCAAGCTCATGCGCGCGTTCGCCAGGGACTACCCGCGTTTGGCGAAGCTGCGCGAATCGAACGTGCCATCACTGAGCGCGCTGGGAGGAGGTCCTACGGCCCTGCTGGAGCGCGGTCGCGCCCATCTGGAGGCCGGCCGGCTCGAAAAGGCGCGCGCCGACATGATGCGCTACGGAGAGCACGAAGCGAGGCTGCTCGGCGCCCTCAATTCCGTCACTGCGCTCGACTTCTACGACACAGACCGTCGGCGCACGGTCACGCTCAATGCGCAACTGGAGGCCGAGCAGATGGAAGCCGAAGACATGCGGCTCGAGGCCTTCCAGCTCTACCGGAGGGCGTACGGCTGGTCTCCGGGTGAGGATTCCGAGATCGCCCAGCTGCGCGCCACGCTGGTCCGGATTTACCCAGCGCTTGCCAACGAGCCAAAGCTCCCGGAAGCCGCACGCCGTTTCTTCGTCGAAGGCCAGGCACTCGCGCGAGCCGATGACTTCCTGGGGGCGGTAGAAGCCTTCGAAAAGGTCACCGCGATCGTACCGTGGTTCCCAAGCGGCCACTTCAACCTCGCGCTGGTGCAGGAGCGTGCCGGGCGCTACGGCTCGGCGATCGCGAGCATGCAGACTTTCTTGAAGCTGGCGCCGGACTCGGAGAACGCGCGCTTGGGCCGAGACCGCATGTACGAGTGGCGCAGTCACGTGCCTTCGGCTCCGGCGGACTACTAACCCGGTAGGAGCCCGCCGGCCCGTTCTCTCAGAGAATGAGGACGCTCTGAGCGCTCGGCCGCTCGCGATACGCGCGATCCCAGCGCGCCAGGTTCGCGCGCGCGGGGGCGATCTCGACCTTTCGGAAGCGCGCAAACTGAAAGGCCGCCGCGAGCGTGCAGTCCGCGATGCTCAAGCGCTCGCCCGCCAGAAAAGCTCGGCCATCCGCGAGCCGCTGGTCCAGCACACGCAGTGCAGCGGGCAAGGCCGCGCGAAAGTAGTCCGCCACCTCGGGCATGGGAGGCAGGCCCAGGGGTGAGTCGGTGGTATGCATGAGCTGCGCCACGACTCGAAGCACTCCCAGCTCGGCGATCCGCTCGAGCTCGCGCACCCGGGCCCGCTCAAGAGCGCTACTCCCGATCAGAGGCGGGTCAGGGTGGAGCTCCTCAAGGTACTCGATGCTGGCCAGAGACTCGATCAGATGGGTGCCGTCATCGAGCTCTAGCACCGGAACCTTCCCGAAACTGTTGCGCTTCAGGTGCTCTGAACGCTTCTGCTCCCCCCGGGCAAGTTTACCATCACCTGTTCGAGCTCGATCTGAGCCCCGCCCGCGGCCTTCTCGGCCAGGTAGAGGCGCACCTTGGTGGGGTTCGGAGCTATGGGAAAGACGTAGAGCCTCATGACTCAGGCTGGGTGGCCCACCACGCCCACCCCATGAACACAAACTGAAGCGGAAGGCGAACGTAGAGGCCCCAGAGTGCCATGCCTCCCGCCACGTACGTTTCGGGGTTGGTCGCCATGTGGATATTGGCGGGAAAGACGGCAAGCAGTAAAGCGATCAGACCGTATCCGGCGAGCCGGCGCGTGGGCAGCGGGAGCACGGCCAGTCCGCCGAGGATCTCGAACACACCGCTCACGTACACCAGCTCCAGGCGGGCCGGGAGATACGGCGGCATGATCGAAAGATAGAAGTCCGTATTGATGAAGTGGCCTATTCCCGCTGCAACGAAGAAGAGCGTGAGAGCGAACAGCGTGATGCGACGAGGGAAACCACGCGGAAGGTCGAACATGTCGCTCCCAACATACCATAGCGAGCTGCCAGAGAGACTCTCGTGACCTGGCCCAACGCGCTATGCTGTGAGCCCACAGAAGGAGACCCCCCATGATCAAGCTCTACGGAATCTCGAGGTCGCGCGCCTCCCGCTCACTCTGGGCCCTCGAGGAGATCGGCGTCGAGTACGAGAACGTGCCAACCCACTTCTCGGGCGATACCAAGAAGCCCGAGTTCCTGGCGATCAATCCCAACGGGCGCGTCCCCGTTCTGACCGACGGCGACGTGACGCTATTCGAGTCGATGGCGATTAACCTCTATCTCGCCAAAAAGTACGACGGCGGTCTGCAGCCGAAGACGCTCGAAGACGAGGCGCGCGCCGTACAGTGGAGCTTCTGGGGCATGACCGAGCTCGAAGCGCACCTGATTCAGATGCTCCTGCATCGGGTCATGCTGCCCGAGGCGGAGCGAGATGCCAGCCAGATCGAGGCCGCCGCGGAGGCGCTCGAGCGGCCTCTAAAGGTGTTGGACGGAGCGCTGGCCGAGCGCCCGCACTTGCTAGGCGATGCGTTCAGCATCGCCGATCTCAACGTGGCGTCCGTGCTCTCGATGGCCAAAATCGTAAGCTTCGACCTCGCCGGCTTTCCGAACGTGAAGCGCTGGTTCGACTCCTGCCTCTCGCGCCCCGCGTTCACGCGCGCCACGCAGAGCTAGGCAGGAGGGATCGCCCCAATGGCCCTCAGCCCGATGGACGAGTTCCTGGCGCATCAGACCTGCGAGACCTTCGACCACGTCTTCACCAGCGACCGGAACTTCTACGACCGCTACTACTTCAACATGCATCCCATGGGGGACGAGCTCTTTCTGATCGCGGGCATGGGCCAGTACCCGAATCTCGGCACAATGGACGCCTTTGTCTCGATCTCACATGGGCACACCATCTACGTCGTGCGCGCCTCGCGTGAGCTCGGATCGAACCGGATGGACACGAGTGTGGGCCCGTTCCGGGTCGAGATCGTCGAGAGCCTCAAGCAGGTACGCGTAGTTTGTGAACCCAACGAGTGGGGACTTTCGTTCGACCTCGTCTTTGAAGGGAGGGTGCCCGTGGTGGAAGAGCCGCGCACCTTCCAGCGCCAGCCGTACGGACGCGTGACGATGGATACATCGCGCTACTCGCAGGTGGGCGCCTGGACGGGAACGCTCGAGGTTGCGGGACAGACCTACGACATCACCCCCAACGCGTGGCGCGGTGCGCGAGACCATTCCTGGGGCGTGCGCGGCGTAGGCGAACCCGAGCCCCCCGGAATCCGTATCAAGTCAGTCCTGCAGGGCTTTGGCTTCTTCCACACCTGGATCCCGCTTCAGCTCAACGATTGCCAGCTCAAGCTCTTCGCTGAGGAAGACATGAATGGGGAGCGGCTGGTGGAGGAGTCCGTCAAGATTCACACCTTCGAGGCAGGCGGCAAGATCGAGCCGATGGGCCCGCCCCATTTCGATTATGCCTACCGCTCGGGAACGCGCGAGCTCGAGCGGGCCGTGATCGAGCTGGAGGACCCATCCGGCAAACCATTGCGCGTCGTCGCCACACCGCTGAGAACCGTCTACCTCGCCGCCGGCTCGGGCTATATCCCGCAGCCCGACTGGGCGCATGGCATGTATCAGGGTGAGCTCAAGGTGGAGGGAAAGAGCTGGGATGTCAGTAGCGCCGAGGCTCGCGCGGGCCTCGGCCCACTGTACGAGACACTCTGCCGCTTCGAGCTGAGCAGCGGCGAGATCAGCTATGGCCTGCTGGAGAACCTGTGTGTCGGCACCTACCATCCCCACGGCTTCGACTCACCCGGCGCCGTCGCCCCATGACGGCTCAACCCCGTTGATCTCTGATCCTCTCCTCGGCGCCAGCCGACTGGACCCTCTTGCGCAGGCAGAGGTACATGACCGCGCCTCCGCGCCGTAAGCCCACGGAGCGTGCCCCCCTGCGAGCCCTTGCTCCCCAGCAAGCTCCGGGAGTCCGCGCGCTCTCACGCGACGCGGTCATAAGATTTCTTAGCATAATTACCCCGACAAGTGTATACGCCGTTCTCATTGGCTGTAGGGTAACCCCAGCAGCCCGGCCCGATCCACCCCTGTGTCGGGTACTTAGCCCGGGGATATTGGCGCGGGGGGACACCCAGGTGTGCTTCGAGGTGTGCGGTCTGGGGCATCGACGCCTGACAACCATGGCGCGCCTAGGATCGCCAATCGAAGGATTTCGATTGACTCCGCCCTACCCTGCTGTCTAAATGGATCTTGGCGGCCTCTCTCTAGTAACCAGCGCGTAGGAGTCCAGCACGATGGGAACACAGCGATGGCTCATTTCGCTTCCGGTCATGGTTTGCCTCGGCGGAGCCGGACCGGCCGCGGCGCAGGCTCCTGAAGAGATCGGGGCGTGGGGGCCGGTGCAATCGTCGCCCGTCGTTGCCGTCCACAGCTCGCTGCTGCCTAGCGGCAAGGTGCTCCTCTGGCCGCAATTCGACTCCCTGGGCCGCAACGGGACCGAGGCCTACCTATGGGATCCGCTGCTGGGCTTCCAGTCCGCAGTCAATAACACCACGGAGCTCTATTGCTCCGGGCATGCTTCGCTCGCCGATGGTCGTCTCCTTAGCATCGGTGGTGAGGTGGCTTTTGCCACCGGGCTTCGGAGTACCAACGTTTTCGATTCCGCCTCGGAAGCGTGGAGCCAGAGGGCGTTGATGAACTTCGGGCGTTGGTATCCGACCGCCACCACTCTTGCGGATGGGCGCGTCCTAGCAACTTCGGGGCTCATTAACCTTGACAGCGTAGCCACCACGCCGGAAGTCTACGAAGTGAACAGAGATGAGTGGACCCCACTGCCCGCTGCTGACCTGTCCCTGCCCCTATATCCGTTCATTTTCGTCCTGCCGGACGGACAGATCTTCTATGCCGGGCCCGGGATCTTCACGGCCACTCTCGATCTGAACACCGAGACCTGGAAGATAGTCAGCGTCAGCAATGTTCTCGGCGACTCGGCTGCGATGTATCTGCCGGGCAAGGTGCTCAAGAGCGGCGGAGGCAATCCTCCCCTCAACGGCGCTGATGTCATCGACATGACGGAAGTCGCACCGGTGTGGCAGGCCGTTGGGCCAATGGCTCTGGCGCGGCGGAGCCACAACCTGGTGCTTCTGGCGGACGGCAAGGTGCTCGCGGTCGGAGGCACCTCTGCGGGCAGCGTTGTTGGGGAAGACCCCAGCAATTCAGTGCTGGAGGCGGAGTTGTGGGATCCGAACACGGGAACCTGGGCGACCATGGCCCCGATCGGGGACCCACGGATGTATCACTCGACCGCCGTACTCCTGCCCGACGGACGGGTGTTTGTGGCGGGAGGAAACGACTTCCCCTCCTATCAGGTCTACTCACCGCCCTATCTCTTTCAGGGCGCGCGGCCCAGCGTGACGGCGGCACCCGGCTCCGTCTTGGTTGGCCTGACCTTCACGGTGGAGACTCCGGATGCCGCGTCTATCGCCTCGGTCTCGCTTATGCGGCCAAGCTCAGTCACCCATGGCTTCGACCAGAACCAGCGCTATGTGCCGCTGGACTTCACGGTCGGCTCTGGCGAGCTTGAGATCACCGCACCGCCGGACACGAATGTGGCACCTCCCGGCGTCTATATGTTGTTTCTCGTGAATCAGACCGGGGTGCCATCCATCGCCGAGTTCGTACTGCTGACGGCGTGCGACGAGGACGGCGTGTGCGAGGCGGGCGAAAACTGCCACTTGTGTCCCGGCGAGTGTATCTCTGGAGACGGCGCATCCTGCGGTAATGGTATCTGCGAGACAGGCAACGCTGAGGACTGTGTATCTTGCCCGTTGGACTGCAGCGGGAAACAGAGTGGCAAACTCAGCAAGCAATTCTGCTGTGGTAACGGGGGTGGACAGAATCCGGTTGACTGCGCCGATCCACGCTGCACCTCGAGAGGATTCGACTGCAGCCAAACGCCGGCTGTAACCTCCTGCTGCGGCGACTTCGTCTGCGAAGACATCGAGAATGGCTCCAACTGCGAAGTGGACTGCGGGGCTCCGTCGTTCTGCAGCGATGGCACTTGTGACTCCGGCGAAGACGTCTGCTCTTGCGCTGTGGACTGTGGCGCGCCACCGAGCACCGAAACCGAGTGCACCGATGGTGACGACAACGATTGCGATGGTGACTACGACTGCGAGGATCTGGACTGCACCGACGATCCGGACTGTCAGTGCCAGCTCCTGGGCACGACGTGTACGTCGGACGACGAGTGCTGCTCCAATCGATGCAAGGGAAAGCGGGGAGCCAGGGTCTGCAAGTAGCCAAGGACTGAGCCATCACCGCGGGCCACCGGGGTGAAGCGCTCGCTCTACGCTGAGAAGACATCTCCTTCTCGGAGACGCGAATGGCTACACGGACCGAATAGGCCCGAGCCTCCTTGCCTGCTCATGGGTGCGCAGGCTCCGCCGGCAAGCGTGGTGATCGCTCACTCCCAGACAAGAAGAGCATCTGGGTTCAGCAGCCGAGGGCAGACCTCAATTTTTGACAGCACAATCCCGAAACAGAAAAGACCGGGCAGGAGGGCCCCCTTTGCGTCCGTAGCGCCGCTAGGAGTCCCCTCCGCGAATGGCCGGCCCGATCACACCGATCCCTGTCGCCCAGCCCGCTGCAGCCCCTCGGCCCACTTGCATCGCTCTCGGCGGTCCGCTTCCGCTCCCGTCCCGAGCCGCCGCCAGCACCGGGGACGGAGTCCGAGCAGCGGGCGCTCAAGAACCTGGCCTCGCGCCTGGCCAAGCTCCGCGTGTCACTCGAGCGTCTGAGTACGAGCTCGATCCTGGCGCGGAACCTCAAAACCGCGGCCCAAGTCCTCTCCAGCTCCTCCATCGGGCTCGACTTCACGCGGACCGCGACGACTCTCGAGTCAACGGAGGAGGTCAACACCACTCCGACGTCGTTCTCTCCGTTCGGCCCCTCCTTCAGTGGAACGTCCACCTCGCTTCCGACCATCGGAGGAACCTATGACGGAGCCCAAGCCGATGATACCTTGACGTTCAAGGCCCAGGACAACTTTAATAACCCCGACACTAAGAAAGCGAGAATCCAGGTCTACGACGGCCTCGGTACCTTGATCGACACCCTGGACTTCCAGAACGTGGCAGCGGATACGCCGCTTACACTTTCGAACGGCCTGACTCTATCCCTCTCCACTGGCAGCGTCGTGAAAAACGACACGTTCCAGGTCTCCGTCTTTGCGACCTTGGGCAGCAGCGTCGACCCCGACAAGCCCTTCAACGGGACCCGCAACAACGATCCGAACCTCGAAAGCGGACTGAGCGTGAGCGCCGGATCGTTCGAGGTAAACGGCATCACGATCAATGTGCTCGACACAGATACGATCAATACGCTGCTCTCCAAGATCACCTCCTCTGCGGCGGGCGTCACCGCGACATTCGACTCGGGTACCGAGACGGTCCTACTCACCCAGAAAACGCTCGGCTCTCAGAGTCAGGTCGTTCTCGCCAACGATACGTCCGGCTTTCTGGCTTCGACGAAGCTGAATGGTGCCACACAGATTCTAGGGAAAGACCCCGATGACGCAGAGCTCATCTCTACCGTCAGCGCCCTCTCGGGCATCAGCACCGGCAATTTCTCGATCAACGGGGTCAGCATCTCCGTGGACACCAGCATCGACAGCCTTAACGATGTGATCGATCGCATCAACAGTTCCGCCGCTGGAGTCACCGCTACTTTCAGCGAGTCACAAGATAAGCTGGACATCAAGTCGAATAGCCCCAGCGCGGATCTCGTGCTCAGCAACGGGAGTAGTGGGTTCTTCAGCGGTGTCAACATCACACCGGGCACCTTCAAGCCAAAAGCAGGTGTTGATCCCTCGAAGGCACGCACTTTCGAGGCTCCCGATACGGTCAGGAGGCGCCTGCTTGAAGTCGGCCGCGAGCTCGACGCACTCTTCCAGGACAAGTTCAAAGGCATTAGCAATGAAGTGGTGGAGGACCTTCGAGGCCAGCTCCGAGACTCCATCTCAGCTGCCTTCGAGTCGATCTTGGAGGATACCGAGCGCTCCACGCTGCGATCGGGTTTCGGAATCGCGTTTTCCTTCAGCGGTACTACTCAAGGGATTTTCGATTTCGATCTCCGCAAGTTCAATCGCTCGCTCAGCGAGAAGTTCAACCAGCTCACGAACTTTCTGTTCCGAGATGAGTTGTACCTGCAACCGGGCGGGCTCATCCCGTCCCTAATCGGAAAGCTCAAAGATCTGGAAGCCGACATCGCAGACACGCTCGGGGCGGCCAGCACCGGGCTGGTCGTTGACGCTATGGCATAGCACGCGACCCCGAACGATTCCTTGATCTAGAGCTACGGAATCTGGATTCCTGCCGCACCGATCAGGTCCCCCCCAACACATGGATTGGGAGCCACATCGGGCAGGTTGAAGCCCCCCTCCGCGAGGTTCTGTGTGCAGCCCGCAACGTTCGCGGCGCCGAGCGGCCCATGGACCTCCACCCCCGTGATCACGACCGAGCGCAGCGTACTCGGCGGGATCAAGCTGAACAGAGATGATGCATTGATCGCCGCCTTGCCGTTTCCCTTCTTGAGCTCGCCCACCAGGTTGAACTCGAAAGCAACGTCAGCGGCGCCCGGGAACGTCCCCGCGACGACCACGATGAACTCGTCGCCCGTGAGGGTGCCCGTCGCCTTGAACGAGCCGTCCGTCGTGATGAGCTCGCCCGCTCCATCGACCACACCCTTCAGGTTCGCCTGAAATTTACCACTGTCCTGCGCCTGTATCTTGCTCTTGTTCGCGAGCGTGCCCGGGCCGTTCGGGTCGTTCGGGTCGAGAACGCCCACGGGAACAAGGTTGGCCTTGTATTTGGTGCCAGCCCATGCGCTCGTCGAAAGGCCAACCACTGCGAGCGCCAGAAGAACAACGCTTGTGCATCTCATGAGATTCTCCTCGAGTCAATACTTTTCATCGATCAAGGCAGCCGCTGGATCTCGATCGTCGATTCGACGCCCACATGGTCCGAGATCCAGAGGGTCGTGCGGCAGGACTCCGGGGCGATGTCGCCCGGACAGTTCGCATCGATGCTGCAGGGCATCGGAGTCTCGCGCACGCAAAAGTCGTTGGGATTGCACTCGCTGCCGGAGGGACAGTCCGAGTCGTCATCGCAGGGGAGCCGTGGATCGAAGTGACACTCCGGGTTCGGGTCCGTAAAGGGGGTATCCGCAAAGCGCTGTGTCGGACCCAGCTCGACCGCCTCCGAAATCGGGGGTATGGGTCCGATCTGGCTCGCGGGAGCGATCATGATGTTGTCGATCCGCCTAGCGGTCGTATCATCCATCATCGTCAGGTCGGCGATGCCGCTGGTGCAGCCCGAGCGATCGGTCGGCGCATCGCACGCAGCGTCGAAGCCGTCGAAGAGCGAGAACCACCCGGCAGCCTGCATGAGATCGATCGGGGGATCATTATTGGGGTCGGAGTCGGGTGCGGTGCCGGTGTGCGCGTTGAAATCCGCGCCGACGATCGCGGGATGAGCGCTCACGTGTGTCGCTTCCAGGAAATCGATGAACACCTCTGCCTGGACCGTGCGCTCCGCCATGCTACATCCGATGCTACCTGCGCAGAAATGCATGGTGTAGACATCGATCGGGCCGACCGGGGACTCCGCTACGACTCGCGCCGCAAACCTGCGGTCTGAGAAGACCGGTACCGTCTCTTCGCTGGGGATGCGAACCACCTCTTTCAAGGTGAGCGGCCACTTGCTGAGCACGGCATTCCCGGTAGCCACCCCGTATTCCGCAGCGAAGTACTCGAGCCCAAAGCGGCTTTCCAGATCGTCGACCAGAATAGTCGGCCCGCCGGCGAATCCGAGCGTGACCTCCTGCAGCGTGACGAGGTCGGGCTCGACCAGGGCGATCTGATCCGCAAGCAGTATGAGGCGGTCCGCCAGATCGTCGAACCCAACATTACCCGTGCTGATGTTCTGGAGGATGTTGTGGTTGACGATCCGCACCGTGAAGGGGAGCTCGGCCTGACAGCTCGAGCTACAGCCATCGCCGTCTGACGTATTGCCGTCGTCACACTCCTCGCTGAATTCGAACACGCCGTTGCCGCAGATGGGCACGCAGCTCAGGTTGAGCATTCCGTCGTCCAATTCGTCACAGTTTCGGCTGAGGCCGTCGGCCACGTTTAGGGCCAGACAGACCCCACACTCCACTAGCTGATCCAAACAGGCCTGCAGGTCGACGGCGTCGAAACACTCGCCTGGAAACGCGGTTGCCTGGTCTACCCCGCTGCACTTCTTGGTGATCTTGTCTCCGAGCTTTGCCACGCAGGCACTCTGGATCTTGCCCTTCGGGTCGAGACCCATGCACGCCTCGAGATCCAAGCGGTCCGTGATGCCGCCATCCTTGAGTCCTGCTTTCTTGCAACTGTTGAAGGCCTTGAGCTTCGCATCCTGACACTTCTTCGTTGCCTTCACGACATCGACCTGGCACTTATGCGCAGACTTACCGTTTTCTCTAAGGACGATGGCCTGGTTCAGATCGGAACCGAAAACCGCGTGGATCAGTGCGAGCTCCTTATCCACTGCGACCTGATTGACGGTGGCCGAGTCAGTAGCACCGAATGCGGGGAAGGAGGCTGCGCAGTCCTTGAACTCTTTGGAGATGGTCTTCTGCTTGGCCTTGTCGACCTTCCCATTGCTGTCGGCAGTTGTGCACGCCTCGATGGTCATGGGACCGAGCTTGCCCTGGGCACCGTCCTTGATGCACTTACAGATATCCTTGCCCTGGGCCTTCGCGACAGCGGCGAAATTCTTGTTCAGCCCGTTAATGCATTTCTGCTGATCCTTGGGGATCTGTCCGGAGACGGAGCCTGGGAGGAAAGCCAGAGCAATGCCCACGGCGGCGATGAGAGGAGCCAGCCGAGGAGGCCGTTTGCAGAGAGCTCGCTCGTGGGGTTTGACACAGGCCGTCATTGGGCATTCCCCTCATTCAGTGCCTCCCTAGTGTACCCTGGGGGGCATCCTCTACGGAAGTGGCGGCGTATGGGAGTGGCTGGACCGAGAGTTCTGTGGCGCCCGGCGCCCGCCATCCTATACGAGCTGGTGCTGAGGCCTCTTGACGCCCGCTCAGCGCAAGTCCGGCGTTTAGCCCGTCTTGTCGGGATCCGCCTGACGTCAGCCCGAGGTCCGCGTCAACTCGTTCGTATCGGTATGGTTGAATTTCCGGCCGTAGATGTCGAGCGACGTCGTCTCCGAGTAGCTCATGCAGTCGCCACTGACTTCGACTCGGTGTTCGAACGCCACCGTGCTCGCACTATCGCGCATGAACGGCGACTCGATGATCCCCCAGTCGGGATCACCCTTCTTCGCATACACGTCGAGGACAACCTCGGATCCGCTCGCGTCGCCCTCGAACGATCCTCCGGCGAGCACTGCAACGACTCTCGGGATGTTGACCGACTGCGCGATCGTCTTGGTGGCGGGATCCCACGTCCAGTAGCCGATCTGGTCGTGGAAAACCTCATTGTTGGACTTGCGGGTGACAACCTGGTGATAGCGGACGATGGCCAGGGTCTGGGCCTCCGCGTTGGTCACGTCGCCTGCCGCCTCGAAGACGATCGTCTCGTAGTACGGATTCTCTTCGGTGCCGTCGGGCTCAGGAGACACGTCCGTCCCCTTGTCGCCCTGCCAGGTGCCGATCAGTGCGGCCAGCGGACCGTAGTCGATGTCACCCCCACTCATGCGGACCTCCATGCTCCAGTGTGATTCCCCGCTCTGCGACAGTTTCGTTTTTACTCTATCTGAATGGGATATCTCGAGCGAGAACGGTCTTTCGCCCGTCGCGCGTTGCATTCTGGATGGCCTCGTCGCACACGTGGCGAATGATCTCGGATAGAGGGTCGAGCGCTCCATCTGAAGTATTGAATCCTGAGCGTGCGCGAATGAATTCCTTCAAACGGCTCGCTACGATCAGTATCTCATTGGGCACGTCTGTCTTGGCCTCCTGCGAAGCAAGGTTCAGGCTGGCTTGTTTTCGCGTTTGAGCTCTTGGCACAGCGCTGCTCGGTTTCGTCTCCACCTCCAGGCTCATCGGCGCAGTCTGCTCCACAGCCCATGCCTCTCTGTGCCTCGCCACGGGTAGGTGGACCTCCCAACAACGGACGGAGCAGAACGAGAGCGCCGTTCGTTTACGGTTGCAAGTCGAGATGCTGCAGACCCAATACATTGAGCCGAGCTCAATGGGTTCCTTGCAGGCGCTGCAACGACGCCATCGATTCTCGCTCTTCACCGGGCGTCCTCCTTGAAGCAGAGTTTAGCCCAGTACGCTGCCGGATGCGGAATCACAAGTGGCGTTGGTAGCCTTGGTGCCCCATCCGCGATCGTCGCTCCGAGCAGCATCGGCATTACGGAGTATCGTCAGGGGGCTTCGGTATCGTTGGTCATCCATCAGGACTTTAGCCGGCTTGTGTTCACGGCTACAACTCCAACTCCTGAGCCGGATGAAGCGTTCAACGCCACCATAACGGCTTTCCGTCTCCACGACAAAGTTCAGTTACGGCAGAGTTCACTTCTCTCGCTGGCCTAAATGGTACGAACATCGACCGTCTTCTGGATGACGAGTGTGATAACGAAGGGAACACAACCGGCATCTGTCCCAGAGCTACCGCTCTGCAGCCGAGGATGGAAAGAGATCCCCGATTGGGTTTTCTGTACGTCGACCCGGCAACCGATCATCCCAGCTAACTTCGAGCGTACGTGGTTCAGGCTCCATCGCCGTGCGCGCAATGCACACCTACGCATCCATGCCACGGGAGGCTAGGAAGAGCATCCGCTGGGTCGCAGACCAGCTCGGGCACTCGAACCCGGAGCTGGCCTTGCGCGTTTACGGCCACGGCATTCGGAGTCGAGAGGAGGATCTTTCGTTCGCTGATTTCGGGCCCAGAAACAGCCCCGGACGGCCCTACACGGCCCCTCTCTCGAAGCCACCGTCAGCGACCAGCGAGTGCGCGGAGCTCAGCTCGCGCAACGACAAGGGAAAATTGGAGCACGAGACCGGACTCGAACCGGCGACAACCACGTTGGCAACGTGGAGCTCTACCAACTGAGCTACTCGTGCTCGTACCCTGAGTTTTGGACCACGGAGCGCCGTCGTCAAGGGGTCAGAGCTTCTCCACCGTGGAGCGCCCCCCAAGGTCGATGCCGGCCGTGGCGTTGCGGGTGTCCAGCACCCGAGGGGCCAGGCGGACCACCTGAGCGAAGTCCACCTCGGGGTGGGCGGTGGTGATGATCACCAGGTCGGCCGTACGCAGCACCTCATCGGTGAGGTCCACGGACTTGTGGACGCGTCCCTCGAGCGCCAGCTCCGGCACCCGGGCGTCGTGGTACGCGACCTGGGCCCCCAGCGCCTCGAGCTGGCTCAGGATGTCCACCGCCGGGGACTCCCGGGCGTCCGACACCCCCGCCTTGTAGGCCACGCCCAGCAGCAGAATCCGGGA
>SMUY01286570.1_pt1 | contig 37568 bp, 32 predicted proteins | sample 2456441 | NCBI WGS metagenome assembly SMUY01 (sample SAMN11095931, study PRJNA526329) | marine sediment metagenome | biome: Marine sediment; feature: Surficial sediment; material: Deep marine sediment; isolation source: Hadal surficial sediment | place: Pacific Ocean | collected 2014-11 | depth...
AAATTCCGCCTCGTGAATAACAAACTTTTTGTTAAGCTTTTCGTGTTCCGCTTTTAATTCTTTCAGGTCATTCGCCAAGGCCGTGGGAGAGAAGACATGCCCATGCATTCCCTGAATGAAACTTACTGGCAATCCCTCTTTAAGAGAATAGTCCGCTCCGCAATAGGGGCACTTGGCCTTGCCGGTCTTCTCGATGGGCAGATAGACCTTGGGGTGGGAGTCCCACAGGCTCATGTCCGGCATCGGGCAGCTGAGCGGTAGGTCGGCCCGGGTGATCTGATAGCGATTTTCCGCGTTCGCCTGAATGAGTCCGTCATCCACGGTGCTGTCTGGTTTCACTGGTGGGTTCCTCCCGGGGCCGCGGCGGTCACGTGACCGGGGTCAGCCACTCGGAGTGCGCGTTGCTGCGGCCATGGACATGGTCGAAGAAGGCTTTCTGGAGCTTCTCGGTAACCGGGCCGCGGGTGCCGGTGCCGATGCGGCGATCGTCCAGCTCGCGGATGGGCGTCACCTCGGCGGCGGTACCGGTAAAAAATGCCTCGTCCGCCACATACACCTCGTCCCGGGTGATGCGCTTCTCGATGAGCGGGATGCCGAACTCGCGCGCCAATACGACGATGGTATCCCGGGTCACGCCCTCGAGCGCCGAGGTCAGGTCCGGCTTGTATAAGGTGTCGCCGCGAACGATGAAGATGAAGACGGATAGTTTTTCCATCGGCGTGCTGTCCGTGTTGCGGGCACGCGAGTGCCGACTAGGTACCAAGAAGCTCTGCCAGGGTGGAGCCCAGGCTTGCCGGTGAGTCTGCCACCGCGATGCCACAGGAACGCATCGCTTTGATCTTGTCGCCGGCTCCGCCCTTGCCCCCCGAGATGATGGCGCCCGCATGACCCATGCGCCGGCCCGGAGGCGCGGTCACGCCCGCGATGAATCCGACGGTGGGTTTTTTCACCGGGTTTGACGCCAGGAACTCGGCCGCTTCTTCCTCGGCTGTGCCGCCGATCTCGCCAATCATGATCAGGGAAGTGGTTTCGGCATCGGCGAGGAAAAGCTCCAGAACGTCGATGAAGTCGGTCCCTTTCACTGGATCGCCGCCTATGCCGACACAGGTGGACTGGCCGAAACCCGCCGCCGTCGTCTGCGCCACCGCCTCATAAGTCAATGTCCCTGAGCGGGAGATGATGCCAACGGAGCCACGCTTGTGGATGTGACCCGGCATGATGCCGATCTTGCAGGATTCCGGAGTGATCACGCCCGGACAGTTCGGCCCTACGAGCCGCGAGCGCGACCCATCCAGTGCGCGCTTGACCTTCACCATGTCGAGAACCGGAATGCCCTCGGTGATACAGACGATGAGCGGCACATTCGCGTCGATCGCCTCGAGGATCGCATCGGCTGCAAAAGGCGGCGGAACATAGATCACGCTCGCGTTGGCGCCCGTTTGCTCAATCGCCTCGTGCACGGTGTTGAAAACAGGAAGGCCCAGGTGCTCGCTGCCACCTTTCCCCGGCGTTACGCCGCCAACCATTTTCGTGCCGTAAGCGATAGCCTGCTCGGAGTGAAAGGTACCCTGGCTACCGGTAAACCCCTGGCAGATGACCTTCGTATTGCTGTCAACGAGGATGGACATCAGGCCTCTCCCTTCACCTGCGCGACGATTTTCTCGGCCGCGTCGGCCAGATTGTCGGCAGGAATGATCGCAAGCCCCGATTCACTCAGGATTTTTCTGCCCAGTTCGACGTTGGTACCCTCCAGACGGACCACGAGAGGCGCTTCGATGGACATTTCTCTGGCTGCCGCGACGATGCCTTCTGCGATGATGTCACAGCGCATGATGCCGCCGAATATGTTGACCAATATGCCTTTCACCTTCGGATCGGCGAGTAGAATTTTGAAGGCGTTCATCACCTGCTCTTTGCTCGCGCCGCCGCCAACGTCGAGAAAGTTCGCGGGCTCGGAGCCGTAGAGCTTGATGATGTCCATGGTCGCCATGGCGAGGCCCGCCCCGTTTACCATGCAGCCGATGACGCCGTCGAGCTTGATGTAGTTCAGATCGTACTCGGATGCTTCCACCTCGGCCGGATCTTCCTCATCGAGATCCCGCAGCTCCTGAACGTCCGGGTGGCGGTACAGCGCGTTGGAGTCGAAACTCACCTTGGCATCGAGGACCAGCAGATCGCCCGCCTCGGTCACCACCAGGGGATTGATTTCCAGCAGGCTCATGTCCTTGGCCAGGACCGCGCGGTACAAGCTGCCGATCAGTGCGATGCACTGTTTGATTTGTTTGCCTGAAAGACCGAGCGCGAAGGCGATATTGCGCCCGTGATAAGGCATGTACCCGGAAGCCGGGTCGATGGTCAGCGTCAAGATCTTTTCCGGCGTCTCGGCAGCAACTGTCTCGATGTCCATGCCGCCCTCTGTGGAGCAGATGAACGCTACCCGTGAGCTGGATCGGTCGACCAGGCAGGAAAGATACAGCTCACGATCGATGTCCGAGCCTTCCTCCACATAAACGCGTTTGACTGTCTTGCCATCCGGCCCGGTCTGATGGGTCACGAGGGTCTTGCCCAGCATCTGCTCGGCGCTCTCGCGCACCTCGTCGATGGAATTAACCAGCCTGACGCCCCCCTTGTCGCCGGCGCCCGCTTCTTTGAAGCGCCCCTTGCCGCGGCCGCCCGCATGTATCTGCGATTTGACCACCCAGACCGAGCCCCCCAGTGATTCGGCCGCGTTGACGGCTTCCTGAGGGGAAAACGCAACCGCGCCTCTGGCCACCGGCACCTGGAATTCGCCCAGCAGCAGCTTCGCCTGGTATTCGTGAATGTTCATTGCTGTGTCCCGGTGTGGTCCCCGCCAGGTGGTCGTATTATGTCAGCGCAAGCGTGGGGCACAACCGTCGCATGCGATTGCGTGCGGAGTCGACCGGGCAGGCGAAACGGTCGCGGTCGGTCCCCCCCGGAGACCGCGCGTCCTATGGTCGCGGGTCGGCGGCTCGCGTTGGGCAAAATACCAAAGCTCTGGTATATTGTCGACCAGATACAAAGTCGCATTTGAGAGACTCGCCGCTCTGCGGCAGTATCACCACCAACAAGAGCCGGGTTAACGGCACGATTCGAAGCGCTCCCAAGCGCTCTAACCAGGAGGAATACGATGAATATCTTCAGGCGAAGAGTACTAGTACAAGGCCTCGCGCTCGGCGCCGGTCTCGCCGTTTCTTTGGGGATGGCGTCGGCGGCATTGGCTGAGTTTCAGCCGCAAAAGCCGATCACCTTCGTCGTCATGGCCGGCACGGGCGGCGGCGCCGACAAGGCCGTGCGTTTGATGCAGAGCATTATCGCGAAGCACAAAATGGCGCCGGTACCGGTGACGCCCATCAATAAGCCGGGCGGCACGGGCGCCGAAGCGCTCGTCTACATGAACGGCAAGAAGGGTGATAACCACACGATCATGTTCACCCTGAACAGCTTCTATACCACTCCGTTGCGCCAGCCCGCGTTAGGCATCGACATCACGACCTTCACGCCCATCGCACGCATGGCCGAAGACACCTTCCTGCTATGGGTCAATTCCGATCGCAAGGACATCAACAACGTCGCCGATTTCGTCAAGGCTGCGAAGGCGAAAGGAAGTGGTTGGATCATGGCCGGCACGGGCAAATCCTCGGAGGACAATCTGCTCACGGACTTCCTGAATACGGCTTATGGGCTCAACATGAAGTACGTCCCGTACAAGGGCGGCGGAAAGGTGGCCAAGGAGCTGGCCGGAAATAATGCCGATTCCACCGTGAACAATCCTTCCGAGCAGCTCGGCTTCTACGAAGCCGGTAAAACCAAGCCGCTGGCTGCGTTCACGCCGAAGCGCCTGCCCATGTTCAAGGACACGCCGACATTCACCGAGCTTGGACAGGACATGGTCTACTTCATGCAGCGCACCGTGGTCGGCGCGCCGGGCATGAGCGAGGATGCGGAACAGTATTATGTCCATCTGTTCACGGAAGTGTTCAATTCCGACGAATGGCAGACTTATCGTAAGAAGAAGAGTTTGCAGGGCGACTTGCTCACCGGCGAGAAGTTGATGGACTATTGGAAGATAGAGCGGGACATTCACAAGGATATGCTGATCAAGATGGGAGCCATTCCTGGCTAATCCCGGATTTACGGCAAAATACTTGAAGCAACAAGAAAAAGTAAGGTAACAGGGGAAGGACTCCGATTATGTCGGTACGCGTCGCCGAACTCGCGATGGCGATTCTGATGGGAGTCTTTTCCCTTTACCTCATGGTCAAGAGCGCGGAGTTGCCCATCGGCTGGATCCCGGACGAAGGGCCCGGCGGCGGGGCATGGCCATTCTGGCTTTCCGTCATGATGCTCCTCTCTTGCGCCGGCATCATCGTCAACTGGGCACGGCGCAAGGGTTCGGTGGCGGTTTCCGAGGAAGTCTATATCGAAAGGGGTGTCCTGATCGAAGTGGGACTGGTTGCACTCGCATTGATCGTGACGGTCGGGCTGTTCAGCCTCATCGGCGTTTACGGCGCATTGCCGTTGTTCCTGTTATTTTACTTGCGGTTTCTCGGGAATCATTCCTGGGGGTTGTCAGTTTCGTTCGCCCTGCTGATTCCGATCATCACGTTTTTCTTTTTCGAGATCACGCTGAAGATAACGCTGCCGAAAGGGGTCACGGAGCCTCTCTTCTATCCACTCTACAGGATATTTCTGTAGCTAGCTCGTTACCGAGACGGGCCGACTTGCTCGTTGGGAGAGCACCAGTTCCGATGATGCCGAGTTCCTCTCGAGAAACAGACAATGGTTGAAATCCTTCAATTACTGGCGAACGGATTTACGATCGCGTTCCAACCGCAGAATCTGATGTTGATCCTGGCGGGCTGTACGCTCGGTTTGTTCATCGGGGCGATGCCGGGACTGGGATCGGTCAACGGTGTCGCAATACTGCTTCCTCTTACATATCTCGTGCCACCGACGGGCGCGGTCATGTTTCTTGCCGCGATCTACTATGGGGCGATGTACGGGGGCGCCATCTCGTCGGTGATGTTGGGAATTCCGGGCGCATCCACCGCCGTGGCGACAACCTTCGATGGCAGGCCGCTGGCCAAGCAGGGATTTGCCGACAAGGCGTTGACTGCGGCAGCGGTCGCTTCGTTCGTCGGCGGCACCATTTCCATCGTTCTGTTCACCTTCTTCGCGCCTCCCCTTGCCCACGTAGCGCTGGTTTTCGGCGCGCCGGAGGAGTTCGCTCTGATGATGCTGGCGTTTGCCACTTTCATCGGGCTGGGCAGCGACGATATTTTCAAGACAATCTTCTCAATCTGCATGGGCCTGGTCTTGAGCGCCGTGGGTCTGGACATCATCAGCGGCGAGCCGCGGCTGATTTTCGGCGGCATTATCGGATTTATGCATGGCATCAATTTCCTGGTGCTCGCCATCGGCATCTATGGAATCGGCGAAATGCTGTGGACCATAGAAGAGAACCGCAAGGCTGGCGGCCAGAGCATGATGTCCAAAGCGACGATTACGGTCGAACGCACCATTAAAAACCTCAAAGAGCTGCTGGGCACTTGGAAAACCATGCTGATGGGCTCATTCCTGGGTTACTTCGTCGGCATTCTTCCCGCCGCCGGCGCGACGCCCGGATCGCTCATGGCGTACGGCATCGCCAAACAGATTTCCAAGCAGCCGGAAAAGTTTGGAAAAGGTGCCCTGGAAGGGGTGGTCGCGCCGGAAGCGGCGAACAATGCCGCCAGCACCGGATCCATGCTGCCCATGCTGACGCTGGGAATTCCCGGCTCACCGACGACGGCCATCCTCCTCGGCGGCATGGTGATCTGGGGCCTCGAGCCCGGTCCGCGCCTGTTTGTCGATCACCCGGAGTTCGTCTGGGGTCTGATCGCCAGCCTCTACGCGGCGAACCTGTTCGCCGTGATCCTCAATGTCGGGTTCATCCCGATGATCGTCTGGGTCTTGAAGCTGCCGTTTACGATTCTTGCGCCCATAATATTCGTGCTGTGCCTGATCGGAGGGTACGCGCCAACCCAGGACCTGCACGATCTATGGCTGATGCTGATCTTCGGAATCTTCGGCTATCTGTTGCGCAAGCTCGATTACCCTCTGGCACCCGCGGTGCTGGCAATCGTGCTCGGACCTCTGGCGGAGCCCGCCCTTCGGCAATCTCTGCTGATCAGCAGCGGGTCCTTTTCCATCTTTTTCAATCGTCCCTTCGCGGGGCCGATCATGGTGGCCGCCATCGTCCTGCTGCTGTTGCCCGCGGTGAAGCCGATAGTGCGGCGCATCAGACGGAAGGGATAGTCGAGACTCGCGCTCTCAGTCGGTGAAATGATCTGCGCAACGATAGAAGCTCGTTCCGGCTTTCCGTGGTTGCCGGCATTCACCCTTCTCTTTGGTTGCTACGCCGCATCCGCAACAGCGACGGGCGAGGGCGATGTGAGCAACTGTGACGCTTCGCCGGCCCTTACGCCATTGGCCACCGAGATCGCCTCGGCGGGCTTTCTTTCCAATCTCGGCAATCGCGCTGATTCGATCCGTGCGACCTCAAAGCGCATGTTGGATGACGCGATCGGGGCTGCCAGGTCCGACGCTTCGGCGCAACGAATAGTCTTGAAGTCGATACCTGAGTTGTCGAAGAAGGACGATGCCGATGACCAGATGTGCGAACGCCTTGAAAAGGCAACGACCAGGGCACCGCTCGAATTCAACGGCAAGCACTTTGCTTCGGTAGACGAGTTGACGGACTGGATCATGGATTTCACCCAGGGGAAGGGAGCGGACGGCAAGTCACTGTACGAGCAATGTCCAGGTAAGTGCAGCCCCCAGTACACATGGTGGATCGATCCGGAAAAAGCCGGCTTGATGGTAGATGCACGCGTCGTCTGCGGTTTGCCGCGGGACCGCGATGGCGACAAGTACCATCTGTCCATCGCCCTCGCCGCGTCATGCCCGACCGTGGAATCGAAATAGGCTGCAGACTTTCAGTACCGATGAATGCTTCGTTGCAGCTCTGATTCGACATCCCAGTCCCTGGAATCCTCCCAATCCGCCGACTTGACGAGCAGATACTCCCGGGACAGCACTTCCCCCATCGCTTCCATCAATACCTCATCTCCACGGAGCGCGTCGATGGCCTCTTTCAAACTCGTCGGCAGCCGATCGATGCCTCGCTTCTTGCGTTCGCTCTCCTCCATGTCGCCCGGGTCCACGAGCACCGGCTCCGGAGGCGTCATCTCTTTCTCGACGCCGTCGAGCCCTGCGGCGATCAGCCCGCCCAGCGCCAGGTAGGGATTGTGGCTGGAGTCCGAGGGTTTGAGCTCCAGATTGACCGTTTTCATCTCATCACCCCAGAAACCTGATGCGATGCGCACAGACGCTTCACGGTTATCGGGGCCGAAGCAGCTGTAGGCAGAGCTCCAGCAGTGCGGCTGCAGGCGGCGATAGGAACTCACGCTGGGCGCCGTCAGCCCGACCAGACCCGGGAGATGGCGAAGCACCCCGGCGATGAACTGATAGCCTGTCTGGCTGAGCTTATAGCGATCGTCGCCATCGAAGAACAGGTTCCTTTCCCCGTCCCGATCCCAGGCGCTGAAATGGATGTGGCAGCCGTTGCCGGCCTCATCGGCAAACGGTTTGGGCGCGAAGGAGGCGATGAGCCCCTGCTTCATGGCGACGCCCCGTGCCGTGTCCCGGAGCGTGATCTGATTGTCGGCCGCGCGCAGGGCGTCGGCGTAGGTTACGGATAGTTCTTGTTGGCCCGCGCCCAGCTCCGCATAGTACTGCTCGACGCTGATGCCCTGTTGACCGAGCGCCTCGACGAGATCTCCGATGTACTCATCGGCGGAATCCATGCCGATGGTGCTGAAGCAGAGACTGTGGTCAAAGGGCTCGTAACCGTCTTCCGTCTCGATGACCAGTGAAAACTCGCTCTCGAATGCGGCTTTCATCCTCAGTCCCAGGCCGGCTGCGCGTTCATTCATGCGCTTCAGAAAGAATCGCGGGCAGTTTTCCCAGGGCTCCCGCTCCAGTGTGATCATGTCCGCGATCATGCGGGCATTACCCGGGGAATAGGGCAGGATGGTGAAAGTCTCGGGATCCGGCACCAGGCGAACTTCCCCGATGGGCCCGAACCCGGCTCCCGGCGCTATTGTTTCCGATGATGTGAAAGACTGCATCGCGACCGTAAGCCCGATGCCGTGGTCCATCCTGCCGGGCAAGTGATCCAGATGCGTCGCTTTTCCTCGAATGACACCCGAGTTATCGCAGTAGATGAAGCGCACCAGCTGAACATCGGCGTCCCTGGCTTGTTGCACAATGTCTTTGACATTCAATATCACGTTCCCCCTGACTTGGAAATCGCCGCGCTACGCCGGCGGCAACTCCGCGATTAACGCGTCGGTGATGCGCAGACGGCAATAGCCGTCGATTCCAATGAGCGATTCCTCGTGGCGCTGCTCGGCGTTGGCAGCGCAGGCGTCTTCGACCACCGTCATCAGGAACCCCCGATCACAACCATCGCGGACCGTTGTCTCGATGCACTGATCGGTGATCATTCCCATTACCATGAGATACTCCACCCCGAGATTGCGAAGCACGTATTCGAAGTTGGTCGAGTTGAACAGGCTGGAAGAGGTTTTGGGAATGACTATTTCGTTTTCCAGCGGCGCCAACGCGTCGATGACCTCCGCCTCCCGGGAGCCTTTGGCGGCGAACAGGCCGGAAATCTTGTAGTCGAGGCTTCGATCGCGGCCATCGAGGGTCATGCACTCGATGACCGTGTAGATCACCTCCGCCCCGGCGGCCCGGCACGCGGCGATCAGGCGCTGGCCGTTGGGGATGACGGCGTTCTCGATTCGATTCCGCAGGTAGGAGTGTTCCGGGTCGGGCCCAATCCTGGCTTCGCCGTAGTGGCCTTTCTGCATGTCGACGACGAGCAGCGCGGATCGATCGGGTTCTATCGCCCGTTGCCGGAAGGAAATATCGCCTTGCAGCGGGATCGTGTCGATTTCGTTGCGCCGCATGATCCCCCCTGTCCTCATTCGCCCTTCAGATCTCGGATCTCGCTTTGCGTAGTGGCTACCGATAGCACGGCCAGCATGACAATGGAAGCGCCGACGGCGACCGCAATCGGCGGTGTGAATGCCGAGGCGACAGATCCGCCGAACAATGCCCCGAGAGGAATGAGGGAGAAGGTAATGCCGTGGATCCCCATGACCCGGCCCCGCAACGCATCCGGTACGCGCATCTGCAACACTGTCATGGACGAGATGAGGTATAAGGAATTGAACATGCTCATGAGAAATACGAAGCAGATGGCGATCGCATAGGCGTTCTGAACAGCTTCGGCGTATCCGGTCACGATGCCGAATCCGAATAGCGCGAGGCTGGAGCAGAGAGTGCCGCCGAGGATGAGCCAACCGAGGCGGCGCTTAGTCAGTACGAATACAATCAGTATCGTACCTGTGACCGACCCCATGCCGGATGCAGAAAGCAGAAAACCGAATCCCCGCTCGCCGACATCGAGAATCTCCGCGAAGGCCGGCATCAATTGAATGTAGGAGACACCGAAGAAGGACACGATCCAGGTCAATGGAATCAGGATCGCAAAGAGCTTCGAAGAGCCGATGAATTGCAGACCCTCGACAAACTGGTTCAGCGAGTTACCCCGCGGTACGATCCGGTGGACGACATCGAGAGATGCCAGTACCAGGAACATCGTGAGAAAGCCTATGGCCGCCGCCAGGAACACCACCGCCGTCCCCGATACCGCTATGACAATGCCCCCGAATGCGGGAACGATCATGCGGGTACCTTGCCAGAGCACCGAGTTGAGTGCTACCGCGCTCATCATGTGCTTGCGATCGATGAGGCTTGGGAAAAACGCCTGACGCGCCGGCCAGTCGAACCCCGATGTCAGCCCGATCATGGCAGCGATGGCAATCACGTGCCAGACTTTCACGATCCCGGTGAAATCGAGAACCGCAAGAATCGACAGAAGCGACGAGATGACCAGCGACGTGACCATCAGTACCTTGCGCTTGTCCAGCCGGTCCGCCAGAACACCGCCGAACAGAGTCACGAGGATTTGAGGGATTGCCCCGGCCGCACCGAGCAGCCCCAGCTTGAGCGCTGATCCGCTGAGCTCGAACACCAACCAGCCCTTTCCCAGCACCAGTAGCTGAGTGGCACCGATGGATGCCAGAGAGCCCAGCCAGTATCGGCGGTAGAGGGGGGAGTGAAGAGCCCCGAGCTGGATCTGCATATTTTGCTATCGAATGACTCGTGCTCTCCCACAAGGCATGGCCAAGAGTCATGAGCAGGGGTGGCCTGTGGGAACCGCGGGCAGCGGAAAGATACTACCACGGGCCCGGCGTGACCCAAGTCTCGGTCCGAGCGACTACAGGCGAAGACTCGCTGGCGAGCGAACTTCTATTACTCCTCAGATCCATCCGTTGCGTGCCGATTCGTGGGCAAGATGCTGAAGAATCTGCCGGGTATTCTGCTGGCGATCGTCATACTGGTGCCGTTGGGCATTCTGGTTTTCCCGGTCGTCTATATGGTGGCTTGGATACTGGTGCTGGTTCTCCCTCCAATTTGCGTGATTGTGACCTTCCGTGACGCCAAGGTGAACGGAGAGCTGGGGGATCTGAAGAAAATATACTGGACGCTCTTTCTTGCCGTCGTCGTTCTGCCGCTGGGCGCGCTGGCTTTCATCGCGCCGATGCGCGCTATCTTGTTGGCCGTCTTCAGCTTCTTCCCGCAGGCGATGGCCAATCTCAACGAGTCGCATGCTTTCCTCTATTACCCGTTCATCCCCATTTTCGGTGAGCTGACCCCGTATTGGTTGGATTTCTATTGGGGCATCCTCGGTCTTGTGACGATCTTTCTGATTGCGCTCTTCGACAGGTTTCGCCGAAGTCACCTGGTTCGGCAGATCGAGGTGCTGCCGACAGCGAGGATCCGCTCCGTGGCCATCGGTCTCGCGGAGCTCGAAGGAAAGGCGGTGCCGCTGAAAGGCCAACCCGCCGATGAGCCGATCATGCGCGTATGGCTGGAGCGGAGCGGGGACGGCTACTCTGCGCAGTCAAAAACGGACCTCTTCTATCTGGATGACGGCACGGGCCGCATCTTGATCGATCCCACAGGCGTATCCATCAACGCCGAAGGCGGCACCTTCGGAATCGCCCTGCATCAAGCCATTCTGAAACAGTTCACTGATGAGAAAGGCATCCAGGAGAGTCGGCTGATGCCGGGAGACACGGTCAATCTCGTGGGCAGCGTTCAAGTCAATCGAAACGGCGCCGTAAACGACGGCGAGGAAGTGATCGTGAAGCCGCGCAAATCTTCCTGGTTGAGCCTGAATTTCTATGACTTGTTTTTTATCAGCAATATCGGCGAGAAGGCTTTACTCGAAGGGCTTAGGAAGTCCCATAAACGAGGTTGGCGGAACGTGATGATCGGCATGGCTTTCGGCGCATGGCTGTCGGTCTTCGCATTGACCAATATTATCCAGCTCGAAGCCTCCAGTGTCGAGGCGGCACCGGAGTACTATCGTCTGATTTCAACGCCCACGACGTTGGAACGGGAAATCAGCGTAGGGAAACTCGGCACCCATCCGACCATCTATTTCGTTAACACGCTGAGAAAGGGCGACAGCGCTGCTGCACAGGTCATCATGAGGAAATTTCGAAAGCTGCGATTGGAAGCCCTCGCGATCCCGATACTGCGAGAGCAGGCCGTCGAAATCGATCATCCCGGCTTTGGAATGGCGAATTCGTGGTTGTCCAAACGGGACAAGCTGCCGTCAGGAATGTGGGGCCTTCGAATTTCTCTATCCAGGAACCTATGAGCTCGGTGTCAACGTGGAGATCCGCTATCGTTCCGGCCGCCGTGCCCGGGGCTCACGAAAACCGACCAGGGCGATGCTCGAGCTGGAAGAATAGCCGGCCGGGGGCGAGCAATACGGAGCGGGCGCAATCCGGCGGGTCTGCACCCTTGACCGGAGGTGCCCCATGCTTGATCGTTGTCCCGGTGGACCGAACGGAGAGGAGCTCGGATGTCCGGCAACACGAATGAGCGCATGGCATGGTTCAACGGTGAGCTGATGCCGGAGGGCGAGGTACGGATATCGTTTCGCGATCGCGGCTGGTTGTTCGGGGATACGGCCTTCGATGTCGCCCGAACCTTCGGCGGCAAAGCGTTCAAGCTGCGCGAGCATGTGGATCGCCTGTATCGCACTCTCGCGTACTTGCAGGTCGACCCGGGGGTAACGGCAGAGGAGATGTGCCGCATCAGCGAGCGTGTCGTCGAGGCGAACGCACCGCTGCTGGAGCCCGATAGAGACTACTGGATCGGGCAACGCATCTCACGGGGCCTGATGCCGGTCGACGGTGAGGAGCCTGAGTACCCGGGTCCGACCATCGTCGTCGACTGCACACCGTTACCGCTTTCCTCCCGGGCTTCGGATTTTCGCGATGGAATCGACGTGGTGGTGCCTTCCGTGCGGCGAACGCCGCCCGAAGCCATGAGCCCGCAAGCCAAGATGTGCAATTACATTAACCTCATCCTCGGCGATCTGGAGGCCAAGGCCCGCAATCCGCGCGCGTGGGCGATTCTTCTGGATACCTCTGGAAACATCACCGAGGGTTTGGGCAGCAATTTTTTCCTCGTCCGCGACCGCGCGCTGTACACGCCGAGAACGGACTTCGTGCTTCCCGGAATCAGCCGCGAGGTGGTGATGCAGCTTGCCGCCGGGATCGGGATTGAATGCCATGAAGCCGATTTGTCGATGTTCGACGCATGCAACGCCGACGAAGCCTTTCTCACTTCCACCAGCCTGTGCCTGTGTCCGGTGCGCTCGATAAACGGAACGGGCATGAAGAATCCAGCCATCCCCGGCGCGCTGACCGCGGAGCTGACTGCGGCCTATGGCGATCTGGTGGGATTCGACTTCGTCGCGCAGTATCTTCGACATCTCCACGACTAGCGCGAGGGCGGAGAAGGGTGCGTGGATCCCTCAGAAGAGGCTCTTGGCGTCGTGAATCCCCTGAACGAGATCTGCGTGCCCACGACCGCCAGAATGAGACCCATCAGGCGGGTCACGACGTCCATTCCGCTCCTGCCGAGAATCTGAATGAGCCGATCGCCTGACAGGAATATGGTTTCCGCTCGAGCACTCCGGGCAGGCCACGATAGGCAATCCCCCATCCGCCTTCCAGATCGCTCATTCGCGCCTCGGTCATTCTCATTCTTTCCGTCGCGCGATATGCTGTAGTCGAGCCGACAAAGGAGCCTCCGGTGTACCGTTCGGAAACTGTCGACGTTCTGGGAAGCCCCATGCCGGTGCTCGTCTTCGAGCCCGACGGCAATGGCCGCCACCCCGGCCTAGTGATCGCCCAGCATTTACCCATCGCCCACGCCGGGTTGGAGAAAGATCCGTTCCAAATCGATGTCGGCGAGCGATACGCGGCCGCCGGCTACCTTTGCGTCATACCATTCTTGTTTCATTGGTGGCCGTTGGACGCGGATATCGACGTCAAACGCGCGGAGTTTCGCGACGACTGGACGGTGGCCGACTTGAGTGCGGCCTTTTCGCTGCTCAGCAATATGGTGAGCGTTGATGAGAGTCGCATCGGGATCCTGGGACATTGCTGGGGCGGGCGGGTCGCGTGGCTGGGTGCCTGTCACGAGCCCCGATTTCGCGCATGCGCCGTGTTCTATGGTGGGCGCATCAAGCTACCCTTCGCAGACGCCGGGCCGGCCCCTATAACCCTTGCGGGCAATATCCGTTGCCCGGTGCTGGGGATTTTCGGAAACGAGGACCAGGGCCCATCCCCGCAGGATGTGGACGACTATTCTGCGGCGCTGGCCGCCAACGGCGTGTCCCACGACTTCCATCGCTATGATGGCGCCGGACACGGATTCCAGGACTTCAACAATCCAGAGCGTTATCGAGAAGCGCAGTCGCGAGACGCCTGGCAGAAAGCCCTGGCTTTCTTCAACCAGCATCTGCGCTGACAGGAGTTCGAGAAGCCGTGAAGGTCGTCCAATACGATGTATTCGGCGCCGCCCATGAGGTGGCGCGCCGGGTGGACATCGCAGAGCCGGATCCACCCGCTACGGACGAAGTGCTGGTGGAGGTGGAGGCCTTTCCCATCAATCCCGTGGATCTCCTGACAATTTCCGGCGGTTATGCCGTGCGGCCGCCGCTGCCCGCGCTGCCGGGTTCGGAGGCGTTGGGCAGGGTGATCTCCGTGGGGGAAGGTGTCACCCACGTCTGCCCCGGTGACCGGGTAATAATGATGAGCCGGGAGAACTGGGCTCAGCGAAAGACCATCAAAGCCGGAGAGGCTATCCCCATCCGCGTGGATGCCGACCCGCTGCAGCTCGCCATGTTGAAAATCAATCCCGCCACTGCGTACCTGTTACTGACGCGCTACCGGGAGCTCGCGGCCGGTGACTGGCTCATTCAGAATGCCGCGAACTCGGGCGTTGGCACCTACCTCATCAGCCTCGCCAAGGCACGCGGCGTGCGCACCGTAAACGTGCTTCGCCGGGATACCCAGGCGGCGTCGCTGAGAGAAAGAGGTGCCGATGTCGTGCTGGTGGACGGCCCGGATCTGGCGGAACGCGTGGCCGAGGCCATCGACGATGGCAACATGCCTCTCGCCATCGATGCCGTCGCGGGTGAGGCCACCGGCCGGCTGGCACAATGCCTGTCGGAAGGCGGCGAGGTCGTCAATTATGGGCTCTTGAGCGGCAGGCCTTGTTCCATCGATCCGCACATGGTGGTGTTTCGTGGCATCACGCTTACCGGTTTCTGGTTGGTCAATTTTCTCGGCACCATGACCGGCGGGGAGAGAGCATCCCTTTATGCGGAGCTGGCGGAACGCATCGCCAGCGGCGAGCTGCATGTGGATGTCGAGGCCGTTTACCCCATCGAGGAAATCAAAACCGCCCTCGAGCACGCTGCGCGTGGGGGACGAGACGGCAAGATTCTGGTAACCGCCAACGGACCCCTGTCGAACTGAGGTCCACGTTTGACGCCCACGGGGGTGGTGGAAATTCGGTTCACCTTCGCCTGGAAACGGTGACAGGCACCCGGAAAAGCGCCACCTGTGGCCGCGTCGACAGCTTGTCGAGATTTCGGCGCCATGGGCCCACTCGATTCGGTGAAGCGCATCACATCCGCGTCTGATTCGGTGCCGGCCATCACACTTTCGGCTCTGATCCGGACTGATTCAGCTTGGCACGGATCCTGCTTGGAAAGGGTAGGAACTCACCGCACAGCAGGAAGACACAGCCATGACGACCAAAGGACTCAACGCCTCGCAGACCGGAAGAACGTCGTTCCTGGGTTCGCGCGGTCGGATTGGAGCCCCTCGGCGCTGTCGCGGCTTCAAGCTGGTGGAGTTCGTGGCCGTCCTTGCCATCGCGAGCGCGCTTGGAATCACCGCCGTTTCCGCTTCCTACGGGTCATCCGGCGGTCCGCGGCAGGCATCGTCTGCGAACGCTCAGACCGTTCTGGCCCAGACGGCACTGGCGGAAATTGCCGCGCGGGAAGAGCAGTACTTCCTGAACAACAAGCGTTATACGCGGCATCTTGGCTCGAAGGGACTGGGGGTCGAATCCACCATGACTCCGGGTGGCCATTATGCGCTTCGAGTAGATCTTCCGGCCGACGCTTGCCCGGTGGGGTATTGTTATATTCTCAGCGCCGTGCCGCAGAGCGCAAAGGCGGGCGATGGATGCGGTACCCTCACACTGACTTCCGACGGCACCAAGCTACCGGCTGGATGCTGGTAGACAACGTGCCAGCGGGGTCCAGGGCCCCTGGCGACGCTGCGCTCCGACCCGCGGCGCACATGGGCTACCAGCAGTTGTTCGGGGTCTTTACTCTTTCGGAATCTATCGCAAGTGCACCGCATTTGTCGGCGGTCTGTGCGCCCTGTGGCGTCGCGCGTACTCGATAACAGCGGTCCAGCGGGCAGGCGCCCGTAGGTGCGTCCACGGACAGTAAATATGTGCCACTCTCCGTGATGGCCGCCATGTTCAGTCCACCGGCGGTAATCGTGCTCGTGTAAGTCTTGTTGTCGAGAAAAAATTGTTCCTGCCGGGAAGTCGCATCGATGAGCGCAGCCGTGGCAGCGGCTCGCCGACTCTTTCTGGTTTGATCCAGGTAACTGGGAACGGCGATGGCCGCTATGATTGCGGCAACGGCTACCACTACCATGAGCTCGAGAAGGCTGAAGCCCCCATCGGTCCGAATGCTCCCATCTCTACGCAACTGATTGCACCCCCCTATGATCATTCGCGGCTCCCGACTACTGAAAAATCTCGTGCCAATATGTTTTGAAGCTCATCTGACCACCGGCATTCATGATGTTCTGGCCGGCTTCCTGACCTTGGACGAGCAACTCCCCGGCTCCAAGGGGTACGACCTCCACGGGGATGCCGCCACTGGCCAGAAGATCCACGCGATCGAGGACTGTTCCGCCGACATCGTTGGTGGTGTCGAAATTGAAAACGGCAGTCGCATCCTGAAGCGAAATCACGTACAGACGCCCGGTACCTTCACTCAATGAGCAGGTACCGCTCGGAGGGGTAGGGGAGAAAGTACTGAAGAACACGCTGCCTGATGCAGTGATCGCGGACGCGAGATTCTTCTCGCCGCTATCGGTGAGTGCGATGCGCCAGCCATTGCTGAGATCCGGGGATACGGTGCAGCTCGAGTTCTGCAGGCAGTTGCTGGTCAGATCCGCGAGATCATCGTGCTCGAGCACGGTCGTGGGTGGTAGCCCGCTGGTGATGGCGCGATCCTTTATGAGATAGAAAAAGTTTTCGACCCCGGTGCCGTTGGGATCCTCGCGATCACCGGTCCCGATGAGCACGCCGTCGAAGGGACCGATGCCGTCCCTGCTCTGAACCAGATCGGGTCGGTTGAAGAACCTGCGGTCGTCGGCGAGGGTGGTGAAGCCACTCACGTGCCGGCCGACGGAGAGTAGCTTGGTCATCGACCACACCGCGGGTTGATCGTGGACGAGGACATCCGGGGTGGTGCTGTCACTGTCGTGGTCGAACAGTCCGGCAAGGTCTATCCGCCACACGACGCCCCCGGTATCGGCCGCGTAGATCCGATCCAGCAGCCTGTCACCATCGGTGTCGATGGCGCTCACTCTGGAGGGGAAGCTGTCCACCAGCTCCGGGTGCGTAAACGCTTTCCGGGTGCTGTCGTAGCCGACAGAGGTATCCTTTATTGCTTTCCAGATGAGATTGCCGTTGGTGGCATCGACGATGTAGATGGCGTTACCCTCGTCATCGTCGGTTCCCGGTGACGGCACAGCCGATGCCCTGGTTGCACGGTTCTTGGCATCCTTGCCGAGGTCGCCCGCGTCGTCCCCGTCATCGTCACCGTTGTAACCACCGGCGAACACCACCACGGGAATGACTGTTCCCGCCACCTTGATCAGCCCCACTTGAGGCGTGGACCAGGTTTGACCGAGCTCCGCGAAGGCCGATCCGGGTGCGCCCTTGCTCAGGGTCCAGAGCAGTTTCGGTGAATCCGGATCGCTGACATCCAGGGCATAGTAGGATTTTCCACCGCGGCGGAGTCCGAAGAATATGTACGCGATGTCTCCATCGCTGCTGATGATGTTGCCGTCGAAATTCACATCCAGGGTATAGGCGGAAGGAGAACCATCGGTGCCGGTCGGATGCACGGGTACGCCTGCGGAATTGCTCCGCAGACGGTCGAGAATCGGTATGATCTCCCGCGGAATAATCGCCCAGCTTTCTCCGCCGTCCTCGGTCGCGCTGGGTGTCGTATTCCGGAACATGTGCATGAATCCGTCATTGGTACCCATCAGCAGGCGAATGTCGGGGTTGTCCGCGTCGTAACCGCCGCCTCGCGCACCGTAGTTGATCGCCAGCGGCTGGGAATGCAGGGGATCTGCGAGCCCCCATGGGCGTGTGGTCACGCCGTCGTCGTTGAGGCCGCGGGCAAATTTCAGGATATTGACGGCCCTGGTCTGTTCCGACCCGCTGGCGCCGCTGTAGCTGCCCGACGACGCGGCGGGAGACCAGTCTTGAGTTATCTCCGGCCAGAGCGTCTCAGCCGTCGTCGATGCCGTGTTCATGGGCATCAGGCCGTCGACCAGGTCGCTGGGGTCGATGGTGTAGAGCTGGCGCGCGCCGGGGTCCGCATTGGAAGCGCCGGGACCGCCACTGATGAATCCGGGGAATTTCTGTCCCGCACCGCCTCTGGTCACCGAGCGTCCATCCGCTCCGGCCACCTCGTCGTCAACCGGTGCCGACAGGGCAGGCACGTCGGTCCAGAATGTGACCGCGTCCCGCTTGATGCGGCCGTCGATGTCGATGGCATTGCTGCCGCTTACATCCTGAAGCTCGCTCTCACCCGTGGTGGCATTCTTTCCGACGCGCAGCTTTTTCAGATTGCCGTTCCAGAGCGGATATCCGTCCTCATCCGGATCGAACAGCGCCAGAAACACTTCGTTCACGATCTGGGTGCGATTGAATACGTTGACGGGAACGGACGGTGAGACGAATGTGGTGCTGACGCTGAGGATGCTCGTGAACAGACTGGTGAGCGTGTCGATCAGCTCCTCGGGATCCGCGCTCAGAGGCAGCGCCGCGCCGGTGCCGCCTGCGCTGGCATAACCGTGGGTGGTCGTGTTGAGCTTGGCGGGATCGACGATGAAGTACGAGGTCACGTTCTGCAGGCCACCCAGATCCGAAACAGTGCCAAAGGTGCCGTCGCCGAGATCCGCATCCTTCAGGTAACGGATCACGGTATCGAAGTTGTTGGAGCTTCCCGAGAGAACAATCCCACCCATGCCTCCAGAGGCTTTGTCCATTCTTATGGCTGCGTCCGAATCGTCCTCTTGATTGGATACCTGGAACATCAGGTTGATGACGAATGTCTTGGCGCATTCACCTGCAGCCTGGATGGGGCTCGAATACTTTTTGCTTCCCAACTGGCTGCTCGTATCCCATGAATATGCAGGTGCATAGGTATTGAGATTGGTCGACGAGTCGGTATTACCGAAGCTCTTGTAGCCAAGGTGACCGTTGTAAATGTCCTGACCGGTAAGGTATCGGAACAGCTCGAAATAAAGCTCCTTGCCCTGAAAGGAGTGGCTGGTGGAGCCGCCGGGATCCGGAATGGCAGCCAGCTTGTCGAAAAAAGCGACCTTGTTCGCATCCTCTCCGGTCGTTTGATAGGTATCCGGATCGTCGCTGCCGGCGCCCATCAGCTTGAATCCGGACAGTACGTAAGCGCCGTTGCTGCAGCCGGTCTTGGTCGGGCCGGACGTCGGGGATCCGGTGCAATTGTCGTCATGGTTCATCATGAAGCCGACCCGCACACTGCCGATAGGATCGAGTACCTTTTTCAAGACGGCGCGAAGCAGCTGAAAGAAGTTATAGGGACCCGTCGCCGGCAAGTAGCCTCCGGCAATGAGACTGTCGCATTCGGTGCCGCCGCAGACTGTGGCGGTCAGATTGGGGCGGTAGTCCAAGGTGAACATCACCAGAGGCTCTGCGCCGGCTGCTACCGATGGATTCAGGTAGATATCCGTATCGTCCCCGAAAACCGGGAGCGCGAACGAAAGCCAAACAATCAATCCGGCGGTAATCCTATTTGAATGTCGCATGGCCGTGTCTCTCCCTGTCGAAATGCCTCAACACTTCGGTCCCATTTGCATGAAGCCCTGGACGACGCCGGTTTGACCCATGCCGCTGCCGTTCTTGTCGAGGTCGGCCGTTATCTCGTAATCAAACGCCGAGAAGGCCATCAGGCTGTTCGCCGCTCCCATTCTCGGTGGCAGGCCACATTCGCCCACGCGTATGGCGGACGCCGTGACCGTGTCTCCCGCCGTGACGCCGAACACGGAGCCAGTCAGGGTCACCGGAGCAGGCTGCATCAGTGGGCCGACTGTCGGGAGATTCGCGGAGTCGGATATGACGAAATCGATCGCGCTCAGTGCCGTCTGGAAATTGTTCACGCTGTATTCCGCATTGCGCGCCATACGCAACTCCATAACACTGGTATTTACTGTCGCTATGCTGATGAGCGTGATACCGATCAGCATCATCAATACGACGATCAGCACCACTCCCTTCTGGTGCGGTTTACCTGAAGCTCTCGAGGGCATGCGGATTCCGTCGTTCGTCATTGCATCAAGCTCCTGGCCGCGGTGTTTCGCAGCGAAATCGTCGTGCTGTAGACTCGACGGTAGAACCCATCGTTCGCCGCGGGTACGATTGCATCTCCAAGCAGGTACTGCGTATCGTTGGTGAAGTGCGGATCGGCGTCGATGCTGCGTGCCAGAAGGTATACGCGCGCAGACACGGCATTTTCCATTTCACCCAAGGTCGGGGTGGAGGTATAAATGTTGGCGATAGTATTCTTGTCCGTATCGATGCCGAACTGGATATGAAAATCCTCGATCCCCTCGGCGATACACTCCGTCGTGGTCAGGCCGGCGCCTGAAATCGCCAATCGGCAAAGTGCTGGGATCTGATCACCGGCAGTTTCATAGTAGTTGCGCACGAAGTAGATGCGCGGCATGTAACGCCAGTCGCTCTGGCCAGTTCCCGGAGGGTTGCTCGGTGATGCGTCATCGATGAAAGTCCCCGCGCTGCCAGTACTGCGCAGATACACGACTCCATCGATCAGGTCGGACGCACCGAGAGTCAGAATCTCAGTCGTATCCGAATCACCATCGATATCCGCCGCGTCGATAAAGGTGCTTGCGGTCGAGGAACCTTCCACTCGCTTCAGGACCAGCAAGTCCGTGTTCGGCCTCAGATCGGTCGTGAGCGCAGCGCAGGGTGTAAACTGGGTCGAGGCAGGGCTGACATGGTAGTTATTAACCAGAGTTGCGGTGTTGCCATTGAAAATGTCGATGTCCACCCCGCAGTCTCCTGTAGGTGACGTGACACTGGTGCCGATAACGTCGGTCGCAATCACTCGCCCCCAGAAATCCGCCATGATCAAATCTTCAGACAGCGCCTTGAGTGCAAAGCGGGCGTTTTCCTGCATCCATGCATAACGTTCATTCTGCGCAAGGCTTCTGCTGGTATTGATATACAAACTCAGAACGATGCCGCTGACGAGGAAACCCAGCGTCATCCCCAGCATCAGCTCGATGAGCGTCAGGCCACGTTGAAGTCCTGGTCTGTTGCTGGTAGGGGCCACGGTCAGATGGCCTCCGAAATAAAGACTTGCATGACGAGTATGCGTCGATAGACGTCCGCTTCCGTGCCGCCCACTGTGTCGTACTTTCCGGAACCGCTGCCGCAGGCGTCGATACCGGGATCGCTGAGCTTCGTCATGCCGCGCCACGCGATGGCGACGCTATAGATTCCTGATCCTCCATCAGGGCCGGTGATGCAGGTTGTCGGCAGTGATAAACCGCCTACATTGTTGCCCCCTGCCTGTTCCGCCACTCCATTGGCCGCCTGCTGCAGTTCATAGAGGTCGTACTGCGCGAGGGTGACCGGACCGCAGTCTGTCGAGCAATCGACCGCCGGCATGGAGCTGCCCTCAATCGTGCGGCCCACCCCGGCGTCGGTATAGGTCCCCAGCTGTTCCGAGTTCGACCGCATGCGTTCAATGATGTCCTGTGCCAGCCCGGCGGCTGTGGCCCTCTGAGTTGCCTCGAAGTTTGAACGCTTGGCAGTTACCTGAAGGCCCGCTACCCCTAGAATCCCGATGGACAATACGAACATCGAAACCAGAACCTCCATCATGGTGGTACCGCGACAGCGTCTGGGGTACCAGCGGGATCTCGAGCCTGTGATCTTCATGCTCATGACGGTGAAGTGCAGTCGATGGGACTGGCGCTATTGCCCTTGACGAATTTCGGCCGGCCGTGCGGGGGGACATTAATTTGCCTGCCATGTGCCCCACCTCGTTTGTCGCAGACGGCGAACCGTGCCGTGCCTCCGCCTTCGTTTGTCGTGCCGTCGGAGTTGTACTCGAGGTTTTTGTTGGAGGTGCTGTTGGTGATAATCGTCAGACTGGCCGAATCAACCAAACCCATTCCGAGCAATGTGTCAGTGCCTGCTTCGTAAGTGCTATTATTGTCTCCGCTTGCGAATATCAACCAGCCGGTAGTCCAGGTATTTGTGCTTCCGCCGCAGCTTGGTGTGGTTAGAGTCGGGTCCGCGCTCCGGCAGAGCACCACCCGTGTCCTGCGTTTGACAGCCTCAGTGCGGGCCAAGTTGATCGTCGCGAGCATATCAAACGACGATTCACTGAGTCTGTTCGATTGAATAAAGCTCGAAAAGGCCGGCACGCCGGTGGTCATCAGAATCGACACGACGGCGAGGGAGACCACCAGCTCGACAATCGAAATTCCTATGACGCTACTCGGGCAATCTGAAAAACATGTCCACATGTGTTTTACAATCGTCAGAATGGTGGGACTGTGAAGTTCGTACGTCGAGTGCCACAGTATTTTCTGAACTGATCCCTCGTTTTGTGAGCTACGCACAATCGCGGCCCTGAAGGGGTCATCGGCTCGAGGACAGGCTTACTTAGGGAATGTAACGGGCGATTACACGCGAATCGACGAACGGCGCGAAATTCTCGATGAATGGTGTGATGAATCGGAACGGAAATCCTATTGGAAGAATGGGAATTCTTTCACTAGAAGGCTTTACTGACTAACCTGGATTGCCAGAATAGCTTTGTTCGGCGCAACGCCTGCAGATGCGTTTATAGCCTGGTTATATTAGAGGGCGCAGCTTTGTAGGAGAAACGGTTGTCAGGAAAGTTTGGCAAACCGGGTTGCAGGCAGATGACCGAGATCGAGAGGGTAGAAAATCATGAACGACGCAGTAGCCATAGTCGGGCTTGGCAACGCTGGTGCAGCATTGGCGCACGCACTGGCGGGAAAATTTCCGCTGTCAGGATATGACATCGATTCCAAGAGAAAGAATGTTGTAGAGAATCTGGAAATCGCCTGGTCGAACTCCATTGAATCCGTTGTCGCCGATGCGGATATCGTTTTGCTCTCTCTTCCTCGACCAGAAATCTCTTTAGATGTCGTAAAATCAATCGCAAATACTCATACCGCGGTGCGGCTCGTAGTCGAGACGAGCACGATTACGCCGAAAGTTGCGCGAGCGCTGGCGGCGACCTGTGGCACGGCAAATATCGGATTCGTCGATGCGGCCATAGCCGGCGGCGTTCAGTCAATGGCGGCTGGTGAAAACACCTTTCTCGTTGGCGGATCAGAAGAGGATTTTGCGCTAGCCAGAAAGCTTCTCGACCCAATAGCCAAGCGCATTCATCATCTTGGTCCTGTCGGTGCGGGCAGCGGCGCCAAAGTGGTCAACAATGCGGTAATGCACGCCTTGATGGTCGTATTGATCGAAGCGGGCGCCATGGCCAGCAAGCTGGAAATCCCAATGGAAACGATGATCGAGATCCTCGCTCGCCCCGATGGTATCATGCGGCCGCTGGAGCATCGTATGCGGGACCGGATGGGCAATGCCGACTATGCAGGTGGTATGTCCGTCAGCAACGCACGCAAGGATTCGATGCTTGCACTGGAAATGGCGCAGGACCTCGGTGTGCCGCTGTTCGCGACGTCAGCGGCACACACGCCCTATGAGATCGCCGAGCAGCTCGGCTACGGTGAACTCGACTATGCCGGCCTGGCCAAGTTGTGGGAATCGTGGTGTGACTTGCAGTTTGGGTGAGCTCGCCGACAGCACGAAGCGCCTCATTTCATAGTGTATCGGTCGTTACTTTCATCATGGACGCCTGCCTGCCCGAGGAAATGTCATGGGCGTATTCTCGGTTGGTTTGTCCGTCCGGTTGTGACTGTAAGCGTGCACCCGCAACCCACTCGGGAAGAATCTCGGCATCCGTTCGAGGATAATGACGGTTCGGCGACTTAAAGGGAGGAAAACATGGGTAAGCGTATCGTCATCGTAGGCGCGGGGGCTTTGGGCGCCTACGTAGGTGGTTACCTGGCGCGAGCCGGCGAGGACGTGACCTTGATCGACCCCTGGCCGGCGCACGTGGAGCGGATGCGCGCCGAAGGTCTGTCGCTCAAAGGGCTCAGCGAAGAGGAATGCTTCAGCACGCCGGTGCAGACCATGCATATCACCGATGTGCAGGAGCTCGCGCGCACGGGTCCGGTCGATATCGCTTTCGTGTGCACAAAATCCTACGACACCGAGTGGGCCACCCTGCTGATCCGCGACTACCTGGCCCCGGCCGGCTATGTGGTGTCCCTGCAGAATTGCATCAACGAGCACCGCATCGCCGCAATCGTCGGATGGGGTAAGACCATCGGCTGCATCGCCAGCCAGATCGCCGTCGACCTGGTGGGCCCCGGTGAGGTGCGCCGGGGAGTTCCGCGGGGCGGCAACGACTATACGGTTTTCCGGGTCGGGGAGACCCATGGCGGTATCACCTCCCGGGTCGAGGAAATCGCAGGGCTCCTGTCGCTCATCGACAGCACTAAGACCACCAGCAATCTATGGGGAGAGCGGTGGTCCAAGCTGGTCGCCAACGCCACCCGGAACGGCCTGTCGGCGGCCACCGGCATGAGCAACAATGCCTGTGATCGCGAGCCCATCACGCGCTGGCTGTGCATCCGCACCGCCGCCGAGGCGGTGAGCGTCGGTCTCGCCCAGGGCTACCAGCTGGAGCTCATTTACAAGGTGACTCCGGAACGTTGGCTGGCCGCCGCCAGGGAGGGTGGTGCCGTTCGAAGCCTACTCGAGGCGGAAATGGAAGCGTCGGCGGCGAACCGGGCTGAGACCATGCGCCCTTCCATGGGCCAGGATATTCTCAAGGGCCGGCGCACGGAAATCGATTACATTAACGGGCTGGTGGCCGAAAAAGGCGCCGAGTACGGTATTCCGACCCCGGTCAACCTGGCCATGGTGGATGCGGTCAAACGCGTGGAGTACGGTCGGGTCGAAGCCAGTCTGGACAACGTACGCGACATTTAGCCCGTAAATCGGGGACAGATCTACGGGCTAGCGCCAGGCCGCGGCTATCATGTCGGAGGCTTTCTCGCCGATCATGATGATCGGCCCGTTGGTGTTTCCGGACATCAACGTCGGCATTATCGATCCATCCGCGACCCGCAGACCCGCGATGCCGCGTACCTTCAGCTCCGGGTCGACCACGGCCATCTCGTCCGTGCCCATCTTGCAGGTGCCCACCGGATGGTAGGCGGTCTGCGCGGTGGCGCGAATATAGTCGAGGATCGCGTCATCGCTCTGCACATCGGAACCGGGACTGACTTCGGTGCCGCGAAATTCGTCCATGGCCTTTGCCTCCACCAAGCGGCGTGTCTCGCGCACACCGGCCACCAGGGTCTCACGGTCGAGAGCAGCGGAAAGAAAGTTGAATCGTATTTCCGGCGCGCTTGTGGCATCTGGAGAAATGATGTGAATCGATCCTTTGCTCTCCGGGCGGAGCTGACACATGGCGATGGTTATACCGGGCTCTTTGGTCAGCCTGCGTTTTTTGAAGTTCTCGATGGCGAATGGAATGAAGTGAAGCTGCACGTCCGGCGCTTCCAGTTCCGCGCGGGTGCGCAGGAATACGAGAATCGGCGACGATGGTAGAGCCAGAAAGCCACGGCGGGTAAGCGCGTAACGCAGAATCTGCCATGCGAGCCCGAAACCGCGCGCGCGATCGTTGAAGGTCACTCCCCGCTGTGTAATGTTCCAACGCAACCGGGGGGCATAGTGATCGCGAAGATTCTCACCGACGCCAGGAAGCGCGTGCTGCACGGTTACGCCCTGGGCTTGGAGTATCTCGGGCCGACCGATGCCGGAGAGCTCGAGGATTTGAGGTGAATTGATGGAGCCGGCGCAAAGCACCACCTCGCAGCGTGCGCGCGCCTCGCGGCTCTCATCGCCGATGCGGTAACGAAGCCCCGTGCAACGTTTCTCCTCCAGTAACAGTGACTCCACATGGGCATCGCACTGGATATGGAGATTGGTGCGCCGCCGTGCCGGATCGATATAACAGCGGGATGTGCTCATGCGCCAGCCATCGTGAATAGTGGTCTGTGTCCTGCAGATACCTTCCTGGCTGGCGCCGTTGTAATCCGGGTTACGCACGAGTCCGACTTCTTCACCGGCGGCAAACCATGCGTCGTAAAGAGCGCTCTCGTCGTACGCCTCGGTCAATCGCAGGGGGCCGTTTCTTCCACGAAATTCGTCTTCACCGCCATCGTAAGCTTCCAGGCGTTTGAAGATTGGCAATACGTCATCGTAGCTCCAGCCGCGGTTTCCCATCTGTGCCCAAGCGTCGTAGTCGAGCGCCTGGCCGCGCGTGTAGACCAGGCCGTTGATAGCGCTGGAGCCGCCCAGCATTCGTCCGCGGGGAACCGGGATCGGCCGCCCGGCGGTGCTCTCCTCCGGCTTCGACATGAAGCACCAGTTGACCGCCGGGTTGTCGATGAACTTCGAATAGCTGATGGGGATGCGCTCCAGCGGATGAGAGCGCGGGCCTGCTTCGAGCAGGAGCACCCGGTGGCGTCCGCTTTCGCTCAGCCTGTTGGCAAGCACACAGCCCGCCGACCCACCGCCCACCACGATGAAATCGTAGTTCTGGTCCGCCATCCGTTCCCCCTTGGCTCTACGTGTTGACGGGGAGTGTGCAACAACGCGACTTTGCGATCCACGAGCCGACCACCCTGAATCTGTACTTGTGGAACATGCGCAGACGGGGCAGCCATAGTGATGCGTGAGGCGCGCGAACCCGGAAAGGGAAACCGCATCGCCCACGGCGCGTGCTTCGTCGGCATGTTGCTGCGCAAATCCTGGTCGCGGCCCCTGTGCGCCGCGCTACCGCTGGCCTGGGCGGCGCTGCTGCTCACTCAGATCGCCGACCATCTCTTAAGGGACTCACGCACCGATGTCCCCGGGCTGGTGACCGCCGTCGTTCTCGTCCTGCTGCTGATTCTGTTCGGCTACTACCTGGCAAGATCGAAGAGAGTAAGGGCGCAATTCGAGACTTGAAGGTCGCGTTCGGACAAGGTTTCTCCAACTATCCGACCATCCAGGGGCTTACAGGGGCCCGGATTGCCTCTACCCTATGCACCCGGAAATGGAGGAAGGTGCATGGGGGATAGAGCAGCCGGCGGCCGGCGCAGGCGCAGAGAGCGGGGCAAGCGCCCCAGCGCTCCGCCCTATGTGAAGCGCCAGATCCCCTTCTTTCCCTTCGCCGACGAGGAAGCCCTGGTCAGGCTGGAGGATCAGGCCGATTGGTTGATCCAGGAGGTCGGCCTCGAGTTCCGCGACGATGAAGAGGCGCTGCGACTCTGGCGCGAAGCCGGTGCCGACGTGGAAGGCACGCGGGTCAAGGCTCCCCGCGGCATGATCAGGGAGCTGTGCGCAACGGCGCCTTCGGAGTTTACACAGCTCGCCCGCAACCCCGCGCGCAGTGTCCGGATCGGCGGCACCAATCAGGTATTCGCGCCTGTCTACGGTGCGCCCTTCGTGCGCGATCTGGAGAACGGCCGCCGCTACGGCAGCATCGACAACCTGATCGAGCTGGTCAAGCTCACCTACATGCTCCCCAGTCTGCATCACGGTGGACTCGTTACCTGCGAGCCCTGCGATGTGCCGGTTTCCAAGCGCCACCTGGATATGGTTTACGCGCACATGCGCTGGTCCGACAAGCCGCATCTGGGCGCCATCACCGAGATGAGCCGCGCCGAGGATTCGGTCGCCATGGCACGCATTCTTCATGGCGACGACATCATGGCGGAGAACTGCGTCATCATGGCCAACGTCAACACCAACTCACCGCTGCTGGTGGACAAAGTCGTCACCGAATCCATCCGCGTCTACTCGGGCGCCAACCAGGGCATCATCGTGGTGCCCTTTATTCTCGGCGGCGCCATGGGCCCGGTCACCACCGCTGCATGCATCGCCCAAGCGCTCGCCGAAGCGATGATGTGCTGCGCCTTCACACAGCTGGTGCGGCCCGGCGCGCCTTTCGTCCTCGGTAATTTTCTTTCGTCCATGAGCCTCAAGTCGGGCGCCCCTACTTTCGGCATGCCCGAGCCTGTCATGTCGAACTTCATCATCGGCCAGCTTGCGCGCAGATTGGGCATTCCGTTGCGCTGTGGAGGCGCGCTGACCGCATCGAAGCTCGCCGATGCCCAGGCTGCCTACGAAAGCGCCGACTCGATGCTGTCGACGGTGCTCGGCGGGGCGAACTACGTGCTGCACGCCGCCGGATGGCTGGAAGGGGGGCTGTGCACCGGCTACGAAAAGCTCGTATTGGACGCGGATCGCCTGGGAGGCTACCAGGTGCTGCTGTCGGGCATGCCCATGGATGACAATGCGTTCGCCAGGGATGCCTACGAGGAGGTGGAGCCGTCGGGCCATTTTCTCGGCTGCGCGCACACCCTGCGCAACTACGAGACCGCCTACTACGACGCCGTCATGTCCGACAGCGAGAACGTGGAGAGCTGGGAAGAACGCGGCGCCAAGGACGCGCAACAGCGCGCCTTCGAGCGTTGGCAACAGATGTTGCAGGATTACGAAGCACCGCCCATCGATCCGGCGGTGGACGAGGCCCTCAGGGACTTTGTCGCGCGGCGCAAGCGCGAGCTGCCCGACGCCTGGTATTGACGGAGGTCGAACATGGAATCACACGCGAAGGTCGTCATCATCGGCGGCGGTGTCGTCGGCTGCTCGATCCTCTTTCACCTGGCGAAATTTGGTTGGAAGGATGTCGTGCTGCTCGAGCGCTCCGAGCTCACTTCCGGCTCGAGCTGGCACGCCGCCGGGCAGATTCACACCATCAGCTCCGATCCCAACATCTCCAGGCTCCAGGGCTACACCATCAATCTGTACAAAGAGATCGAGGAGACATCGGGTCAGTCGGTGGGCATGCACGCGACCGGGGGCTTTTATCTGGCATCTAACCAGGACTGGTACGACTATCTGAAGCGTGAGCGATCGAAGGCGCGCTACATGGGTCTCGATCAGGAGTTTATCTCGGTGGAGGAGGCCGCCCGCCGCCATCCGTTGATCGATCCCTCCCATTACATCGCCGCCCTGTGGGATCCGTTGGACGGCGACATCGATCCTTCCGGTGTCACCTACGCTTATGCCAAGTCCGCGCGCGTGCACGGCGCTGACTACCACACCAATACGCCGGTGCTGGAAACCAATCAGCGTGCCGATGGCAGCTGGGATGTGGTGACGCCGGGGGGCAGCATCAACGCCGAGATTGTCGTCAACGCGGGCGGCCTGTGGGCCCGCGAGGTGGCCCAGCTCGCAGGCGTGCATCTGCCGGTTCAACCCATGGAGCACCATTACCTGATCACGGACACGATCCCCGAGATCGCCGAGCGCGGCAACGAACGCCTGCCCGCGGGTATCGATTACGAAGGCAACATGTACTTCCGCCAGGAGGGCGACGGCTTGCTGCTCGGCACCTACGAGCCCCGTGCGACACCGTGGTCGGTGGCCGGTACGCCCCGGGACTTCGGTCACGAGCTCCTGGAGCCGAAGCTGGAGCACATCGAGGACCGTCTGGCGGTGGGGTTCGAGCGCATTCCGGCGCTTGCGCGCGCCGGCATCAAGAACATCGTCAACGGTCCCTTCACCTTCGGCCCCGACGGCAATCCTTTGATCGGACCGGTGCCGGGAATGCGCAACTATTGGGTGGCCGTGGGCGTCATGGCGGGTTTCTGCCAGGGCGGCGGCGTGGGCATGTGCATGGCGGAGTGGATGATCGACGGCGAGCCCTCCATCGACGTGTGGGCCATGGACGTGGCCCGCTTCGGCAGCTTCGCGACCCCGGACTGGGGCACCATCAAGTCATCGGAAAACTACGAGCGCCGTTTCGTGATGACATTTCCCAATGAGACGCTGCCCAAGGGCCGCCGCCAGGAAACCACGGCGCTCTACGATCGGTTGACGGCCAGGGGGGCGGTGTGGGGACAGAGCTTCGGGCTCGAGCACGTCCTGTGGTTCGCCGACGGTCCCGACGATGCCCACGAAGATCCGACCTTCCGCCGCTCCCGCGCCCACGCCTATGTGGGCCGGGAGGTGAATGCCGTGCGCGAAGCGGTGGGCGCCATCGAGATCGCCAACTTCGCCAAGCACGCATTCAAGGGCGAAGGCGCCCGGGTCTTTCTCGATCAGGTGCTGGCAGGCCGATTACCGAAACCGGGGCGCATCGCGCTCACGCCCATGCTGACGCCGAAAGGCAAGCTCTATGGCGATCTCAGCGTTGCCTGTCTCGCCGACGATCACTTCCTGGTGCTGGGATCCGGCGCCATGCAGGAAGCCCATCGCCGCTGGTTCGATGCGCACCTGCCGGAAGCGGGGCTGCGCTATGAAAACGTGTCCAGCCGCCTGCACGGCATCGGCATTTCCGGCCCGCAGTCGCGCGCACTTCTCGCGCGGATCACCCGCGACGATGTTTGCGCGCAAGCGTTCAAGTTTCGGGATATTCGCAATACCTTTGTCGGCGACGTGCCCGCCATTCTCGCCCGCATCTCCTTCTCCGGCGAGCTGGGATACGAAATCTATGTGGCGCCCACGTATCAGCTGAAGCTCGCCGAAGCCATCGAGGAAGCGGGCGCCGATCTCGGCTTGCGTTGGTACGGCGCCCGGGCGTTGATGAGCCTGCGCCTGGAGAAGGGCTGGGGCGCCTGGACCCTCGACTATCGCCCGGATTTCACCGCCGCCGAGAGCGGCCTCGATGCCTTCATCCACTGGGACAAGGACTTCGTCGGCAAGCAGGCGGCGCTCGCCGAATCAACGGCCGGCCCGAAGAAAAAGCTCGTCACCATGGTCGTGAACACCGACGGCATCGATGTCTGCAACGACGAGGCCATCATGAAGGACGGCGAAGCGATCGGCTATGTATCGTCGGGAGGCTACGCCCACCACGTGGGCAAGTCCGTCGCGCTCGGTTACGTGCCCACGGAGCTGGCGAAAGCCGGCATTCACGTCGAGGTCGAGATCATGGGGAAAAGCTATCCGGCGCACATTCTGGACAAGCCGCTCTACGATGCCGACGGCGGACGAATGCGTTCGTAGACGTTAGACTACTGGGACGCCCGCTCCTGCAGAAGCGGACGTTGGGGTCAGGCCCCCGTAACAGAACAACAAGCACGATTGCGCCACGGACGGTGAAGGGTTTGAACCGATGTCCATCCTGTGGCGTAGCTGGGTTACCTTCACTGCGATAATCGCCACGGTTCTCATCGTTCTGGCGCTGCTCTCGTCCTTTCAGCACAATGCACTCTACTCAGATCTGATTCGCCAGCGCCTCTCCGTCGTCGCGCAAACGACGGCGCATTCCTTCCAGTCGGTTGTCAATCTCGGCCTGCCCATATCCATGGTGCGCAATGCACGGAAGGTGCTGGCGCGCGCTCGACAGACCGACCCCCGAATCACCGCTATCCACGCATTCAATCCGACCGGCATCATCGTTCAGACGACGGACCCTGACGATCCGGGCAAGGTTCCGGACGAGGTCAAGCTGGCCCAGTCGCTTGCTGACAGCAGCCAATGGAGTGTCGAGACCGACACGGAGCTCTACAGCGGAATCAGCATACGCAACGCCGCCGGTACGACGGTGGCAAACATCGTCGTCGTCTATCCCAAAGAGGAGTTCGTCGAGCGTACCACTGCTGTCGTCAAGCACATCGCAACCACCACCCTCGGCCTGCTGATCATCTTTTCGGCCGCGGCTTATCTATTGCTGCGATTGAGGTTGTCCGGCCCCATACACGGGCTCGCGCGGCTCGATTTACTCTTATCCGCAATCCGGCATGACGGCGGGGGTGGTGAAAAAACTCCACCGATGACGGAAGAGGAAGCCGCAAACCTGGGGTTTCTCCGCGCCGATATCGAGACGCTGGAAGACCACCTTCACCGGGCCACGAAGAGCTACGATGCCGCGATCAGCAGCCTCGGCATCACGGACCAAGCGATAGACGATTCAACGCCTATCGATGACGACAATGGTGACGGCCAGGCAGTGGTAGTGACGTCGACTCCCGAGACGTCGCTTGCACGTTTGATCGCCAGGAAACTCGTGCCCTGGGCCGGGTTGCTGATCATCGGCTCCGCGCTGACGCTGGGGATTCTGACCATCCGCACGGTAAACCGATCCATCGAGTCGGAGATTGCCAACCGCACGACCCTGATGGGCACGGTCATCAACAGCAATATTCAGCGTGCGGTGAGCGCCGGCGTACCGCTCGCCAAGCTGGTCGGCGCAGAGCAGTATTTCGGTAGCTTCCTGCGGGAGTTCCCCGAAGTCGCCTACATCGGTGTCGCTACCGGCCGCATTATTCTCGAGGCCGGCAAGAGGCAGGAGGACATCTACGGGCCGCGTCGATCCAGCAAGGACGTGGTGGCCTATCCCATCGAGTCGGGCGGTGAGCAGATCGGCTACATCATCATCGATGTGGATACGGGATACATCGCCAAGGAGTTCGAAAACGTGCTCCTCGATCTCGCCGTGGTGGCGCTGGTCGCCGTACTGCTGGCATTCGAAGTGCTGGTGGTCATGATGAGCGTGTCACTGACGGCACCCTTCAACCGCCTCCAACATCTCGTCACGCTCCAGGCAGCCGGCGATTTCTCGAAACGCATAGAAGCCAGGGGAAAGCATGCGGTCGATCTAATCGGAGCCCGTCTCTCGGAACGCGCGGAGACGCTACATCGCGCGTTCGCGCGTGCATGGGTCAAGACTACGCCGGGGGTTGATGATGATCGCTCGCGGTCACTAAAGGATCTTGCGTCGCGGTTCGGCCTCTCCACACATCGCCCGGACTTGATGCTCTTTTCCTATCTCAACGACATTCGACTGCCGCTTTTTCTTTTCGCCGCGGCCGACGCGCTGCCGCTGGCATTTTTCCCTCTGTTCACGCGGGCCGCCAACAATCCTCTGTCGTGGCTCGATCTCGGCGTCGTCATCAGTCTGCCCCTGGCAGGTTACTTGATCGCGATAATGGCGGCCTCTCCCTATGCGAGACCGCTGGCAGAGCGCTTCGGCCACCGCAAGCTCATATTATTGGCGGCCGGGCCGGCGATCGCAGCGCACGTGGGACTTTATCTTTCCACTAATGTTATCGAGATCGTGCTGTATCGAACCGTCGCCGGCTTCGCTTACGCCATCGTCACGCTCGCGTGCCAGGATTATGTGCTCGATGTGGTGCCAAAGGAGCAGAGGATGCGATCACTCGGCATCTACTCCGGAGTACTGTTCGCCGGTATCTTCTGCGGCACCGCCATGGGCGGCGTTCTCGCCGATCGTCTGGGCCAGGACAGCGTATTTCTGGTGAGCGCCGCCCTTGTGCTGGTCTCCGGCCTGCTCGTCTATTGCCTGCTTCCAGGCCGCAGGCTGCCGCAAGCCGCCGGGGTCGGCTCTGCTGACGGGACATCTGCGTCCATCTGGGCGCCGTTGCGCAGTCATCGCTTCTCGGCTCTGGTTTTCGGCATCGCGATCCCCACCCAGGTGCTCATGCAAGCCTTCATCAGCTACCTGGTGGCGCTCTACCTGCATGAGCTGGGCGCGTCGGTGGCGGATATCGGCAGGACATTGATGGTTTTCTTTTTGATGATCGCCTTGATGGGACCGACGACGGCGCGCGTCACCGACGGCCGCTTCGACCCGGCATTGGTGACCGTGCTGGGCGCCATTCTTTCCGGCGTTTCGCTGCTGGTGGGTGCTATCTGGGGGACGCAGCTGGGGATCCTCGTGGCGGTCTGGGGCGCAGGCATCGGCCACGGCATGGTCAGGGGTCCCCAGGTCTCCATCGCCATGACCATCGCCGAGACCGATCTCGCGCGTCTGGGGTCGAACGCCGTGCTCGGCTCCTTGCGTACCCTGGAGCGCGGGGGCAGTATCATTGGCCTGGTAGTGATCGCACTGCTCAGCAGCACTATCGGCTATGCTGCGGCCATCGGCGTGGTCGGTGTATGGGCGCTGGCGGGGGTGGCTGCCTTTATGGTGTCGCTCGCGATGAGCGGCGGCCTGCCGAGGATGCGACGCGGCGAACAACAATGAAACACTCGAGAGAAATCGGCGTCCTTCTGCTTGTGATGGGTGCCTTGCTTTGGCCAGTCCCTCACGGCTACGCGCAGGCCAACAAAGAATTCACTATCTACATGGTTTTATGGCGTGGCTGCGAGGAAGCCTGCAAGGGCTTCAAGGCGTACATCGCCGAGAGCGGCATCGATGCCGAGCTGATCATGCGCAATGCGGGCAGGGATAAGGGAAAGCTGCCGGGGTACGTGGAGGAGGCCCGGGCGCTGGAGGCGGATCTCGTCGTCACCTGGGGCACCAGCGTGACCCGTGGAATCGCCGGCACGCTGTCGGACCAGGGCAACTCACGATTCATCAACGACATCCCGCTGGTATTCATGGTGGTGGCCGACCCGATAGGCTCGAAGGTCATCGTGAGCTACGAAAAGACCGGCCGCGACAACGTCACCGGAACCCGCAACCGGGTGCCCGAATCGGTGAACATCAATACCATCCGCTCCTACTTTCCAGAGTTCAAGCGGCTCGGCATTTTGTACAACACCAATGAAAACAATTCCGTCGTAAAAGTGAAGGAGATCGAGAGCCTCGCGGAAAAAATGAATTTCGAGCTGGTTGCGTTGCAGCTGGAAATGGGCGCTGATGGTAAGCCCACGCCGGAGTCCATTCCTGTGCGCATGGCCGAGCTCGAGGCGGCGGGCGTGGACTTCATCTATCTGGGCTCCAGCTCCTTTCTCGACGTCCACAGGGATCTCTTCACCCAGTCCGCCGTGGACCACGGCATCCCGGTGCTGTCCCCCTATGAGCGGCTGGTGCGGGAGTCCCACGCGCTGCTGTCCATCGCCGCCCGCTATCAGGATGTGGGCAAAATCGCGGGCCGGCAGGTGAAGTCCATCCTCATCGACGGCAAGAAGCCGGGTGATCTTCCAGTCCTGTCCGTCGATCAGTATGCCTACGTGGTCAACATGACGACGGCAAATAAGCTCAATATGTTCCCGTCCGTGGAGATCCTGCAGATCGCGGAAACAGTGGAGTAATCTGATTCCAGCCGGGGCCGATGTCCCTCGACCCCCCCCGGGCGGCTGGTTGTCACCATAAATTCCCGCTGGCTGGCCCCCTATAGGCCGATGGTTGACCGCTAGAATGGTTGGCTTGCGTGAGGGCCAATCCGACAACCCATAGAACTTGAAGGAAACAACAATGGAAATGACATCACACGAAGCGTTCGTAGAGACGCTGCGGGTTCAGGGGGTGAAGTTCACCTTCGGTATCGTGGGCTCGGCCTTCATGCCCGGCCTCGATGTTTTCGAGAGCGCGGGAATTCGCTTCGTGGACGTGGCCCACGAGCAGGGCGCCGCGCACATGGCCGACGGCTACACCCGTGCCAGCGGTGAGATTGCCGTCTGCATCGCCCAGAACGGGCCCGGCATCACCAACTTCGTCACCGCCGTGGCGGCAGCCTACTGGAACCACACGCCGATGATCGTGGTGACGCCGGAAACCGGGGTCAAGACCCAGGGTCTGGGCGGTTTCCAGGAGACCCGCCAGTTGCCGTACTTCGAGGAGATCACCTGCCACCAGGAGACCCTCGCCCACCCGGCGCGGATGGTGGAATCCCTGACCCGCTGCTTCCAGCGCGCCCGCCAGCACTCGGCGCCGGTGCAGTTCAACGTTCCCCGGGACATGTTCTCCCAGGTGATCGACGTGGAGATCCCGCAGCCCATTCTCCCGGGCAGGCAGATGGGGGACAAGGCCGGGGTTACGGCGGCAGCGGCGCTGCTCAAATCCGCCAGCTTCCCCGTGATCGTCTCCGGCGCCGGCGTGGTCTTGAGTGATGCGGTGGACCAGTGCCGGCGCCTGGCAGAATGCCTGGGCGCGCCGGTGGCCAACAGCTACCTGCACAACGACAGCTTCCCCGCCAGCCATCCCCTGGCGGTAGGCCCCCTGGGCTACCAGGGCTGGGAGTCGGCCATGAAGCTGGTCAAGCAGGCCGACGTCATTCTGGCGCTGGGTACGCGGCTCAATCCCTTCAGCACCTTGCCCCAGCACGACATCGAGTACTGGACCGGCAACGCCAAGATCATCCAGGTGGATGCGAACCCCGACATGCTGGGTCTGGCCAAGCCCATCGACATCGGCATCTGTGGCGATGCACGGGCGGTGGCGGAGCAGCTGCTGGAAGCCCTGGGGAACCATTCCGCCGGCAGCGCCGGGGAAGCACGAAGAGACCAGATAGCCACGGAGAAATCCGCCTGGCTGCAGAAGCTCGCTGGCTGGGATAACGAAGAGGACGATCCCGGCAGCACCTGGAATGCCCGTGCCCGGGAGGCCGAGCCGGAGAAATTGGCGCCCCGCCAGGTGCTGCGCGCCATTCAGGATGGCTTGCCGCGCAATGCGATGGTGTCCACCGACATCGGCAACATCTGCGCCATGGCCAACAGCTATCTGCCCTTCGAGGAGCCGCGCAGCTTCCTGGCGCCGGGCATGTTCGGCAACTGCGGCTACGCTTTTCCGTCCATCATGGGAGCGAAGCTGGCGCGCCCGGACCGTGCCGCGGTGGCGCTGGTGGGTGACGGTGCCTTCGGCATCAGCCTGAACGAGTTGCCCACCTGTATCCGTATGCACATTCCGGTGACCATCGTCGTGTTCCGCAACGGCCAGTGGGGTGCGGAGAAGAAGAACGACATCCTGTGGTTCGACGAGCGCTTCGTCGGCACCGAGCTCGGCGATCCTTTCAGCTACGCGGCGGTTGCCGAGGCGTTCGGGTGCAAGGGCGTGCGCGTCACCACCATGGACGCGCTCTCCAGAGCCATCTCGGAGTCCTGCGAAGCCCAGCACGACGGCACCACGACCTTGGTGGAAGTGGTGGTGAACAAGGAGCTGGGTGCGCCCTTCCGGCGCGATGCCATGCAGGATCAGAGCACCTTGTTGCCCCGATACAAGGATCTGAGCATCTCGCGTTGACGCCGCTTCGGAGCCGGCCTGGGGAGACCGGTTCCAAGGTCAAAGAGGTACCGGTGTTGTCTTACTTTGGCTTTTTGAACCTTCTGAGCCGATTGCATCATTAGATCGCTATCGAAGGTGCAATCAGGCAAATGTTGGCCTCACCAAAGACGTGCACCGACCGCGATCCGGGCGTCTCCGCTACCACAGGGGCTTGCTGATCCTTTCCGTAAAAGCGGAGAACATGATGTTGAAACTGATGCTGATCCTGGTCTCGTCGCTGGCGCTGGCGTCGACCGAGTGAGGCAGCCAGGACGGGAACATGAGCAAGGTGCCGTCGCTGACCTCGACCACCAACTGATCCGTGTTCTCGGCGGTGAGTTCCGTGACCGGCGGCCGGATGATTGCCGTCTGCGGCCGGGGATCGTGGAAATTGACGGTATCGGCCCCTTCGTGGGTGCGCACGTAGTAGACGCCGCTGAGGAAGTTGTTGGGGTGGCTGTGGACGGGGTGCGAAGCGCCCTTGGAGTTTACGTTGGCCCAGAGTCCCGTGATCTCGAAAGCGCCGTCCCCG
>SMUY01027363.1_pt1 | contig 36986 bp, 33 predicted proteins | sample 2456441 | NCBI WGS metagenome assembly SMUY01 (sample SAMN11095931, study PRJNA526329) | marine sediment metagenome | biome: Marine sediment; feature: Surficial sediment; material: Deep marine sediment; isolation source: Hadal surficial sediment | place: Pacific Ocean | collected 2014-11 | depth...
CAGTATTCGAGAGTTTCACACTCCGACATGCTCTTAACGGTGATTGGGCCTGATTAGCTAAATACTCGAATCTGGAAGTCAGCAGCAGAGAGGTTGGGGGTTCTCTTATTCGCGCTGTGAGCGAAGCCGAATGAAGCGAATTGACCCCTCTTATGTAAAAGGAGGGGGCAAGTTCGCGAAATGAGGGGACCCTGGAGGGGCCGAGCGTTTGCGCGAATAAGAGAACCCCCAGCCTCTATGCGGTTGCCATTCGGCAATATCTATGCGGCCATCGACCCAACCTGTGTGGGTAGCGTGGCGCCTACGGTGGCAACATAATGGTTCAAGTTCGTTGTTGGAGAGCCAAGTGCCCGCGAATCTAATCTGGATGGATCTGGAAATGACCGGCCTCGACCCGGACAACGACGTCATTATCGAGATGGCTACCATCGCCACTGACGGCGACCTCAACATCATCGCTGAAGGTCCGGTGCTCGCCATTCGTCAACCCGAGGAGAAGCTTCTTGGCATGGATGAGTGGAACCAGACTCATCACAGCGAATCTGGCTTGTTGGACCGGGTGCGCAAAGAAGGTGTACTCGAACGGGAAGCGGAAGCGCAAACGCTCGCCTTCATCGAGCAGTATGCGGAGAAACGCACCGCTCCTCTATGTGGCAACACCATCTGGCAAGACCGGCGGTTCCTCGCTCGATATATGCCAACCCTGGAGGCATACCTGCACTACCGTATTGTCGATGTGAGCAGCCTCAAGGAGCTTGCCTTGCGCTGGCGTCCGGCGCTGCTGAAGGGTTTCGCAAAAAAGAACGCCCATACGGCATTGGCCGATATCCGCGAATCCATCGAGGAGCTGCGATATTACAAGGAGCACTTCATCCGCCTGGAGTAAGGCGCAACTCCAAGGTGTGCAGAGCCCAGATGATGTGCTCGCGCACCATCTCTGAAACGGGCTTCACCTCCGACGCCGGATCAAGGCGTTCCCGGAGCGCGCGCATAACGGGTTCAGTTGGTTCACCGTTGCCAAGCGCAACCGCCAGATTACGCTGCCATTGCTGATAGTTGATGCGCCGGATCGCGCTGCCTTCGGTCCTTTCCAGGAACTCGGCTGCAGACCAGCCGAACAGGATGAGGAGATCGGATCGGTCGAGATTCTGGCGAGGGCCGAAGTCTCCCTCTGCGGTATGTTTGGCGTAGCGATTCCACGGGCAGAACAACTGACAGTCATCGCAACCGAATATTCGATTCCCCACCAGCGCCCGCAGCGACTCTGGAATGCTTCCCTTGAGTTCGATTGTCAGATACGAAATACAACGGCGTGCATCGAGTTGTTTCGGTCCAACGATGGCGTTCGTCGGACAAACAGTGATACAGGCTTTGCAGCTGCCGCAGTGATCAACGGTTGAGGGCGTGTCTATCGGGAGTGGTAAATTGGTGAAGATCTCACCTAAGAAGAACCAGGAACCTGCGTTTCTATTCAGCAATAGGCTGTGTTTGCCAATCCACCCGAGGCCCGCTTTTTCCGCCAGGGCTTTCTCGAGAACCGGTGCAGAATCGGTAAACGCCCGGTAGCGCGTGTCGAGATCTACGGCCGCCGCATCGATTTTTCGTGCAAGCTTGACCAAACGCCGCCGCACTACCTTGTGATAGTCGCGTCCTAATGCGTAACGGGAGATGTAGCCTTTGGTATTGTCGTTGAGAATCTTGAGGGGTTGGGTATCAGTTGCCAGATAGTCCATGCGTGCTGCGATGACGCGGCAGGTGGTTTGCTGCTTCTGTGCTGAAGCGTCTAAAGATTCAAAAGACTGATTAAAAAGAAGCTCGGGATGCAGACGCTTATCGAGGTTACGTTCCAGATAACCCATCTCACCGTTGAATTTTTTGTCCAGCCAGTCACGCACATGGGGTTCGTGCGCCGATAGATCCACGTCGGTAATGCCAATTTGCTGAAAACCGAGCTCTTCTCCCCAGGTTTTGATTTGTATGCTGAGCTTCTCGAGGTCCAATTTACCCGCCATTTGTCGTAATAATCCACCGCTGCAGCCGATGGATTATCGGGCTCGATAACCTGTCTTCGCGGACAAGTATAATGTGCACGTCGTTTATTTGGAGAATAACTCCTGTTGCAGCTATATACCGCCGCCCAGTGTCGCGAACTCGATCGCCTGGCAATTGAGCAACATCGCGTTTCGGGATTCGATCTGATGGAACGTGCCGGGCGTGCAACGTTTCGTGCACTTCTCGACCGCTGGCCGGAGGCCAAGTCTGTGAGTGTCGTTTGCGGCAAGGGGAACAACGCCGGTGATGGTTACATCGTGGCGGGATTGGCTCGCGAGATAGGAATGCAGGTCCAGCTCTGTCAACTGGGTAGTGCGAGTGTTCTCACTGGGGATGCTGCCAGGGCCCGCGACTGGGCGCTGAACTTAGGCGTGCAGATCGAACCACTGGCCGATCGATTAGTGGGTGATGTCGTCGTTGACGCTCTTTTGGGTACAGGACTGAACGGGGCTCTACGTAAGCCGTTTGCCGAGGCGGTACGACGCATCAACAAAAGTGCCGGTGGGGTGATCTCGGTCGACATGCCAACTGGTGTGAGTTCGGACAACGGCGCGGTTGTCGGCGACGCGGTTCGTGCTGATGTCACCACGACGTTCATCGGGCGCAAGATCGGGCTGTTTACCGGGCCAGGTGTGTCGTATCGAGGCGATCTGCTCTATGAAGACCTCAATGTACCTCCGGAAATATTCCGATCGGTCGAGGGATGTCCGATGTTGAGCTTCCCGACACTCGACACCCTTAACTACCGATTCCCCCAGCGAGATCCGAATGTCTACAAACAGGCGCTCGGCCACGTGGTGGTGGTTGGTGGGGACTATCACATGGGTGGAGCGCCCCTCATGGCTGCAGAGACCGCATTGCGGGTGGGGGCCGGTATGGTGAGTGTCATCACTCGAGCGGACCATAGAGCGGCGATACTCGCGCGCAGACCGGAACTCATGGTGGAGGACGCGAACGACTATGGCAGCTGTGTTGCGTTGTTAGAGAAGGCGAGTGTCGTGATTGTCGGTCCGGGTCTGGGACGCTCAGATTGGGGGCATGCGTTACTCAGGGAAGCGGTAAGGTCTGGCAAGCCCATGGTGCTGGACGCCGACGGTCTGCATGGTTTCGTGGAATTATCGCTGCGTTCCCGGGGGCCACTGATCATCACGCCGCACAGCGCTGAGGCAGCGGTGCTGCTGGAATGTGATGTGGCCACGGTTCAATCAGATCGTATCAGCGCCGTACACGCGTTGGCCACGCGTGTTGGAGGCACTGCCGTGTTGAAAGGCGTCGGAACGCTTATCGCTGCTAAAAAGACAGCAACGATGGAAGGTGTTGAGGCGACTGAAGCGCAGACCGCAGGGAGCGAAACCGGCGAAAAAACGAGGCTGCTTGGACTGTGCATGCACGGTAATCCAGGTATGGCCACTGCGGGTATGGGAGATGTTCTCAGTGGCGTCATCGGCGGTTTGCTGGCACAGAAACTTTCCGAGGTGGACGCAGCGGTCCTGGGAGTGTGTCTGCACAGCTACGCGGGGGACCAGGCAGCCGAACAGATGGGGCAACGTGGCTTGCTGGCAACCGATCTGCTGCCTTTTATGGTCGAAGCGCTGAGGGTGAGTTGCGGTGATTGAACATGGAAACGATCTCTTGGCAACGCCGTGGCGAATTTTTTTATGCCCCGTAGCGTATTTCTAGATACCCATAACGTCTTTTTAAAAGACGAAGCCGCCACTTTGCAGTACGGAAACAGTCTGGCAAAACGGCTTCGGGGAGACGAGTTGGTGTTGCTGCGTGGGGATCTTGGTGCTGGAAAGACTACCCTGGTGCGAGGCATACTGCGCGGATTGGGCCATACGGGGTCCGTCAAGAGTCCAACGTATACTTTGCTTGAGCCTTATGAACTAGCACAGCAAACCGTATATCACTTTGACTTTTATCGAATTGCGGACAGCCAGGAACTCGAATTCATCGGAATTGATGAGCTCATGGATGCCGACGCCATCAAATTAGTGGAATGGCCGGAACATGCCGCGGATAAGCTTCCTGACCCGGACTTGGAAATTTTTCTACAGGTAGAAGGCGTAGGGCGACGTCTTGAGATTCGTGCGCAGAACTAACGGCTGGTTTATCGCGTGGGTGATGTCAGGCTGTGTTTCAGTCGTGCAAGCGGAACTTCTAGAGGGCGTACGGATGCACGAAGCGCCCAACTACACGAGGGTTGTTTTTGATACCACGGGACCTATTGAATACGACCTTTTTGTCCTGACTAATCCTGACCGGGTTGTCATCGATCTCAAGAACACGTCCGTAGCGTTAGGCTTCGATCCCAGCGTGGTCGCCGTTGGAAGGGAGCGGCTCAAGGGATTGCGCGCGGCCCCCCGGGGCACTGCGTACCGGATAGTGCTGGATACCAGCGTCAAACTCACACCCAAAGGATTTACCCTCAAACCGGTGGCTCCCTATGGCCATCGGCTGGTTGTAGATTTGTATTCGAGTACGCCGAAACCCGTAGCACCCCCAAGCATCCCTGACAAGAACGATCGACGCGACGTGGTCGTTGCAATCGATGCGGGGCACGGTGGTGAAGATCCAGGTGCGTCCGGCGTGGACAAGATCCAGGAGAAGAAGTTGGTATTGAGCCTCGCACGAAAACTGGCTTCCCGACTGAACCGGACACCTGGATACCGGGCCGTCCTGGTGCGCACCGGCGACTATTACATCGCTCACCGCAAGCGCACCAGAATTGCCCGTGATGAGCGCGCGGATCTTTTTGTTTCTCTGCATGCCGACGCGTTCAAAAGTCCTGAGGTCCATGGCGCGTCGGTATATGCATTGTCCGACCGACGCGCTACGAGTGAAACGGCCCGATGGCTGGCGGATAAGGAAAATCGCTCTGATCTCATCGGTGGAGTAGGTGAGGTCAGCCTTGATGACAAGGATGATCTGGTGGCTCGGGTATTAGTTGATCTGTCGATGGATGCCAATCTCGTGGCAAGTATCCAGGCAGGCCAGTGTGTGCTGGACAGGTTAGGTGGCGTCACCAAGATGCATAAGACTCGAGTGGAGCAGGCTGGATTTGTGGTGCTGAGCTCCCCCGACATGCCGTCGATCCTCGTGGAAACAGGGTTCATCTCGAACCCCGCCGAAGCCCGCAGATTGAATCGATCGAGCTATCAGGAACAACTGGCCACGGCCCTGTTCGATGGCATTCGCGACTACATGGGACGTTTCCCACCACCAGGTACACTGATCGCGTGGCAACGTGATCAAGGCAAGGTGAACTACACCATCGCACGTGGGGATACGCTTTCCGCCATCGCCAGCCGCTACGGCACAAGTCTCCGGCGAATCCGCGAAGCCAACAACATCTCAGGTGATAACATTCGCATTGGCCAGGTCATCGTTATCCCCGCCGGTTGATCTTTCTGCTTCTCTCCTCCCACATCGGGAGTTAAAAACACCGATCCAGTCTGAGACAATAGCGCGATGACTTCTCGAATTCTCGAGCTATCCGAGTTTGTTGCAAATCAGATTGCTGCCGGTGAAGTGGTTGATCGCCCCGCATCGCTCGTCAAAGAGCTCCTTGAGAACAGCCTTGATGCAGGGGCTGGCCGTATCGAGGTGCAAACGGAGCAGGGCGGAGTCAAGCGGGTATTGGTTCGTGACGATGGGCTGGGGATTCATCCGGATGACTTAGCCTTGGCGCTCAGTCGGCATGCCACGAGCAAGATTACCGTGGTGGAAGATTTGGCGAGTGTGGCCAGTCTCGGATTTCGCGGCGAGGCATTGGCCAGTATGGCATCGGTTGCGCGGGTTCGCATCGCCTCACGGGCACAAGCCCAGGAAATGGGTTTCACCATCGAAGTGCATGGTAGTGCTGAAGTAGCACGGGGACCGGTTGCACATCCACCTGGCACGACGGTTGAGGTGTTGGATCTTTTCTACAACACACCAGCACGAAGAAAGTTTCTCAAAACGGAACGTACCGAACAGAGTCACATTGATCAGGTTGTTCGGCGGGTGAGCCTGGGCCACTTCGCGGTTGCTTTCGAGTTACGCCAGGGGACCGGTCGCGCGCCGCTCCTGTTGCCCGTTGGGAAGCCGGAAGTTCGATTGGCACGCGTGTTGAGTGAACCCTTCGTTGCCCAATCGGTCGCGTTGGATGAGCATCGGGGTGAGCTGCGATTGTCGGGTTGGGTGGGGTTGCCTACCCACTCGCGGGCGCAAACCGATCAACAGTATTTCTACGTCAACGGTCGAGTCGTGCGCGATAAGCTTGTGGCTCACGCCGTTCGCCAGGCGTATCGCGATGTGCTGTTTCATGGCCGGCATCCGGTATTTGTGCTCTATCTCGAAACCGATCCGGCAAGTGTGGATGTCAACGTGCATCCCACCAAACACGAGGTGAGATTCCGCGAAGCACGTTCCGTGCACGATTTCATCTTCGCTAGCTTGAACCGGACACTGCGCGGGGTGCGCCCGGACAACGCGGGTCCTGGGGTGAGTCACCAGGAGATTGGCCGCGGCGCCGTTAGTCATGACAATAGTAGCCCGGGTGTCTTTTCTGGTCGGTCCGAATCTCTTGGGTTGACCCAGCCGACATCCGGGACGGGCCCCGTGGGGGTGCAAAGTGTGGCCGAGGCCGTTGCCCGTTATGGGGGCAGCGCAAGCGCGCTCGAACCGACAACGCTCGAAATGCGGGCAGGAGACGTCCCTCCCCTCGGATTTGCCATTGCCCAGCTGCACGGAATCTACATCCTCGCGCAGAACAGCGATGGATTGGTTGTGGTGGATATGCATGCCGCACACGAGCGCATTACCTACGAAAAGCTCAAAGAGCAGACCGTCTGCGAAGGGGTTGCCCGGCAGCGGTTGTTGGTACCGGTCGTCATCAACGTGGGCGAAGCGGAAGCTGAGCTGGTGGACGATCTGGGGGATGAACTGCGCACACTTGGCCTTGTGATCGACCGTAGCGGCCCGGCGAATGTGACGGTTCGTGAAGTTCCGGCGTTGCTCGCCCACACGGATGTTGAGCAACTGGTGCGGGATCTGCTGGCGGACTTCATCGAACATGGCTCCAGCGAACGGCTGAAGAACAGCCGGGACGATCTGCTATCGACGATGGCCTGTCATGGTTCAGTGCGCGCCAACCGGCCGCTGACGATTCCCGAGATGAATTCGTTGCTGCGCGAAATGGAGCAGACGGACAATGCTGGCCAGTGTAATCATGGCCGCCCAACTTTCTTAGTGCAGTCGTTGCAGGATCTGGACAGGATGTTCCTGCGCGGCCAGTAACAATAGGTGGTCCGCGAACGAACAGTGCTGGCACTGATTGGCCCCACTGCCGTGGGTAAAACCGAAATTGCGATCGAGATAGCCCGGCGGCTGCCCATATCGCTGATCAGCCTCGATTCAGTGATGGTGTACCGGGATATGGATATCGGGACGGCAAAGCCATCGCCTGAGATCTTGCGCGAATACCCCCACGCGTTGGTAAATATCCGCGATCCTAGTGAGGTATATTCTGCTGCCGACTTTGTCAGAGACGCCGACCGCGAGATTCATGCCGCCTGGGCCGATGAACGAATACCCCTCTTAGTTGGCGGGACGATGTTGTATCTGCGAGCGTTCCGGGAAGGATTAGCACGATTGCCACAGGCCGATGAGGCGACCCGAGCACGGATTGCGTCCGATGCGGAACGTCTCGGCTGGCCTGCGCTGCATAAACGCTTGACCAAAGTCGACCCGGTGGCGGCAGCGCAGATCCACCCGAATAACCCCCAGCGGCTGCAGCGAGCGCTGGAAGTCTGGGAACTGACAGGAAAACCTATTTCCCAATGGTGGCTTGAGGCGGGTTCCGTGGGAGCCGAGCAGCGGTTGAATTGTGAGCTCCGCGAATTTGCTATTTTGCCCGATGATCGGCCCGCGTTGCAGCGGCGAATTGCCGAGCGTTTTGAGGGGATGTTGCAAGCGGGGCTCAAAGCTGAGGTGGAAGCGTTGCGCAATCGGGGCGATCTGCATCTCGGCCTTCCAGCCATCCGTGCGGTGGGCTACCGCCAGGTATGGGAATGGATGGATGGGTTGCTTGATGAACCCTCGATGAGGGAGCGAGGTATTGCCGCCACTCGCCAGCTTGCCAAGCGGCAACTCACCTGGTTGCGGAGCTGGCCATGGGTGTCGGCATATTTCTGGGGATCTGCCGAGGCGTTGGCCCGCGAGATCTGCCTTGAAATCTCTTGATTGGATCGCCATAGTTGTTTTCACCCCTAATGAGCGCGGCTTTGAATTAGCCGCATGTCGGAACATGCGGGAGAAACGGAACAAAAAGGGGCCAACTAGTAGCAACGAGATGCTGTTTCGACGATGTCTCGAATAAGAAGGACAACGGATAGTGGTGTTGTCAATGCCACGGTTCGGAAAGCTTGAAAAGGAGATTGCCATGTCAAAAGGGCATTCGCTACAAGACCCTTACCTCAATACATTGCGCAAGGAGCGGGTACCGGTATCCATCTATCTGGTTAATGGTATCAAGCTGCAGGGACAGATCGAGTCGTTCGATCAGTTTGTTGTATTGCTGCGTAACTCGGTTAGCCAGATGGTCTACAAACATGCCATCTCGACCGTCGTGCCGTCGCGAAACATTCGACTCGCCAATGCAAATGCGGAAGAAAAAGAAGAAGCTGAAGCTGAAGCTGAAAGTTAACCCGGTGCAAGTGTGCGCTTCACTCGGCGTGTTAAGGATCTTCTTTGTTTTTTGAACGTCCAGAAGCCGTCCGCGGGGCGTTGCTCGGTCGCATGGCAGTAATTCTGCAGGTCAATTTCAAGAGTGAATTTGGCAAAAAAGCCATAACGGATTCGCTGGATGAGTGTGCGGATCTCGCGCGGACTGCGGGCGTGCATGTGGCCGAGGTAGTGACAGCCAGCCGTGTAGCACCTCATCCGCGCTCGTATGTGGGCGAAGGTAAACTCATTGAGCTCGGTGATCGCCTGACAGACCATGGAGCCGACCTGTTGCTCGTCAATCACGAGCTTTCCGCTGGTCAACAACGTAACCTCGAGCAATGTTTGAGTTGCCGTGTGATGACCCGCACCGAGTTGATCCTGAGCATATTTGCGGAGCATGCCCGAACCTACGAGGGGCAACTACAGGTAGAGCTCGCCCAACTCAAACATGCCCAAACGCGTCTGGTACGTGGCTGGACGCACCTCGACCGCCAGAAGGGCGGCATCAACCTTCGGGGTGCGGGCGAAACCCAACTCGAGCTCGATCAGCGGATGTTGGGTGAGCGCTTGAAGGCAGTACAGAAAAAACTCGGCGCGGTGGAGCGCCGCCGTGGACAGGGACGGCGCCAGCGAAAGCGCAGCAAAACCCGCACGGTCTCCCTCGTCGGCTACACCAACACAGGCAAGTCAACGCTCTTCAATGCACTCACCAAGGCCGGGGTAGTGGTCGAAGACAAGTTGTTCGCAACGTTGGATACCACCATGCGTCGTCTCGCTATTCCCGGTGTGGGAGAAGTGGTCCTCGCCGATACCGTTGGTTTCATCCGCCACCTGCCACACACGCTCATCGAAGCGTTCAAGGCAACGCTGGAAGAAGTTACCGGTGCCGATCTGTTGCTGCATGTGGTTGATGCCAGTGATGCAGATGTGAACGAGCGGATTGCCGATGTCAAAGACGTTCTCAAAGAGATTGGTGCTGAATCCATACCCACGCGGGTAGTGTTCAATAAAATCGATGCGCTCGCGGACCCACAGGGTGGCTGTTCGTCCGGCGACGCGGTCTGGGTCAGCGCATTGAGTGGTGCCGGGCTCGAAGATCTCGTTCGTGCCATCGGCATTGAGTTCGGTGTTAGAGCGCCGACTGAAGTACTATTGCCGGCCGAGGACGGAAGGACTCGAGCGTGGCTCTACAATCTTGGTGCGGTCATTGCCGAACAGATCACAGCAGACGGCAGCGTTGCACTCACATTACGAGCCGATTCATACCTCCTGGAACGGCTGAGTCGAATACCCAGAGTCCTATTGCAGGGTATCGAAGGCCACTCTAGTATTTCCTCCTTATAGACCCAACAATTAACGAGTTGGTTTCTCGACAGTAAAATGGACACGGAGCACGCGGCAAATGGCTTGGAATGAGGGCGGTGGCGGCGACAAAGATCCCTGGGGAAGCCGGGGTGACAAAGGTCCGCCAGACTTGGATGAGGCGTTCAAGAAGCTGCAACGGCAGCTTGCGGGGATATTTGGTGGCGGGGGCGGTAGCAGTAGCGCTGGAAAAGGATTCAGTGCCGGTATGTTCAGCGTTGCCCTGGTGCTTGCTGGGATCGTTTATGTGTTGTTTGGGATATACCAGATCGACGCGCAGGAGCGCGGGGTGGTCTATCGATTCGGTAAAGTCCAGGAGACGACGGTCCTGCCGGGCCTGCACTGGAATCCACCCATTATCGATGTTGTCAAAAAGGAAAACGTGACGTTGGTCAAATCATGGCCCCACCAGGCTTTGATGCTCACCGAAGATGAGAACATCGTTTTAGTGAGCCTTACGGTGCAGTACGTGATCAGCGATGCGGTCATGTTTCAGGTCAACGTGCGAGATCCCGAGAACAGTTTGCGACACGCGACTGAGAGTGCGCTCAGGCACGTAGTCGGTAGCTCCAACATGGATTCCGTCATCACCGACGGGCGCGCACAGATTGCGCTGGAGGTGCAGGAACGCTTGCAGTCCTACTTAGACCGGTACGGCACGGGCATTCTGGTGAGCAAGGTCAATATCGACAAAAGCGCGCCGCCCGATCAGGTGCTTGCTGCGTTCGATGACGTTCAGAGAGCCAAGGAGGATGAGCAACGCTACATAAACGATGCCAGCGCGTATGCCGAAAGCATCGTCCCGACCGCTCGCGGTGAAGCGCAAAAGCAGCTCGAACAAGCAAACGCCTACCGCGAACAGGTGATTGCACGGGCCACGGGGGAAGCAAGACGCTTCGAGAAATTGTTGGTTGAATATAACCTCGCCAAGGAAGTTACCCGAGATCGCTTGTACATCGATGCGATGGAGTCGGTACTGGCGAACAGCACGAAAATTTTGATCGACATCGAGGGCGGTAACAATTTAATGTACCTGCCGTTGGACAGGCTTGCCCAGGCCGGCGCGATTGCTGCATCTGCGGGTAACCGAGAATCTATCAGTGGCATAGCCGATGCCGTTATGCGTGAACTCGACAATCGCGCGGTGAGCGGCCGAGCGCGAGACAATCGCTAGGATTTATTATGAATTTACGCAACTTCATTTTCACCTTCATCGCGATCGCTTTGATTCTGCTGGCCACGGCCAGTATTTACACGGTCCATCAGACCGAGCGTGCCATCCTTCTGAAGTTCGGTGCGGTCAGTATGGCCGACGTACCAGCAGGATTGCATTTTAAGCTGCCGATCGCCGAGGAGGTCAAGTTCTTCGACGCACGGGTGCTCACGTTAGAATCGACTACGGAGCGCTACTACACGCTGGAGAAAAAACCACTGGACGTCGATGCGTTCGTGAAGTGGCGGGTGGACAACGTGGAGAAGTTCTACACCGCCACCTCGTTTGACCTCATCCGTGCTGAGCGAATTCTCTCGGAGCGAGTGAGCGAAGGGTTACGTAACCAGATCAGCCGCAGAGACATGCACGAAGTGGTGTCCGGCGAGCGCGACCAGCTCATGGCTGAACTCACCGCCGACTTAAACCGCGTCATGGGCATTGCAGCGGGCGTAGAAGTTGTGGACGTGCGGGTCAAAAGAATCGATCTACCGAGAGAGGTGTCGGCGGCGGTTTATGATCGCATGAATTCCGAACGGCAGATTGAAGCTCGTCAGTATCGAGCCACGGGTGAAGAACTAGCGCTCGGCATAGTTGCCGACGCCGACCGCCAAACGGTGGTCATCGAAGCAGAAGCATACCGCGAAGCGGAACAGACCCGCGGCGACGGCGACGCCAGCTCTGCCGCAATTTACGCCAACGCTTATAACAAGGATCCAGAGTTCTATACGTTCTATCGAAGCATGAACGCCTATGTGAACGTCTTCAGTAACAAAGGAGATATACTGGTGCTGGATCCCTCTAACGAGTTCTTCAGATATTTGAAGAAAGATACTTAACGATTCGGCGATAGTTAGCTCCTGTCCAGAATGGACGGGAGCTAACGTGATGGGCGTGGATGCCTATTGGATACCCATTGGATACCCATCCATTTTCCGAAGGAAAATGCGAGTCTTACAAAGAGGTTCCCTAGGTAACCCAGTGAAACACCAAAATTGGCGTTTACCCGATGGGGTAGATGAATTGCTGCCGCCTGCCGCCTGGGCGCTGGAACAGGTTCGTCGTACGGTTCTGGACGTGTTTATTAGCTGGGGTTTCGACTATGTGGAACCGCCCCTCATCGAGTATCTGGATGCGTTGCTTGTGGGCACCGGGAGCGATCTCGATCTGCAAACCCTCAAGGCGGTAGATCAGCGCAGCGGGCGGTTGCTGGGTGTGCGTGCCGACATGACCTCCCAAGCTGCCCGTATCGATGCGCATAGTCTGCAAGACAACGAGGTCCAGCGGCTGTGTTACGCGGGCAGCGTGGTACATGCCAATCCACAGGCAATTTTGGCGTCGCGGGTACCCGTGAAAGCGGGCGCTGAAATCTTCGGTTCCAGCTCACTTGCGGCAGATGTCGAAGTTGTTGCTCTGCTGGTTGAGGTTCTGCATGCCGTGGGTGTGGATGAGCCCGTGTTGGTCCTTGGAAACATGAGGATTTACCATAACCTGACCACGGTCCTGGATCTGGATGACGCGAGGGAGCGGGGGCTGTTTGCCGCCGTGCAGAGTAAGTCGGAAACGGACATTGCCGATATCGTCGGAGACGCACCCGTTGCTGAGCTGTTGGTGCGCTTGCCGACGTTGATGGGTCCGGCGGACACAGTTGGCGATGTGCGACAGGCGCTCAAATCCGCGCCCGCTGGGGTACTGGCTGCACTTGATGTACTTGTCGAGTTCACGGAGTTGGTCGCTCGACGGTGCCCGGACCTCGCGTTGCGATACGATGTGGCGGAACTGGCAGGTTACGGCTACCACAACGGACCGATATTTTCAGCGTTCCACGCAGACCAGGGCCGGGCACTCGCTCGGGGTGGTCGATACGACGGTATTGGTGCGGCGTTCGGGCGCAGTCGACCGGCAACCGGGTTCGATGTCAGCCTCAAGGAGCTGCTGGAAAACTGGCGCACTGCGGTGCCGACGATCTGGGCGCCATGGGCAGAGGGACAGTCTAAGGTGGAACTCATGCGGCGCGTTGATGAGTTGCGCGAATCTGGTGAACGGGTGTTGGTTGCATTGTCCGCAGAGGAGATAGCGTCGTCGACCTGTTCTAAGCAACTGATAATCAAAGATGGGCAATGGTCCGTCACTTTGTTTGAGGCGCATTAATATGGGACGCAACGTTGTCGTCATAGGCACCCAGTGGGGCGACGAGGGCAAAGGCAAGATCGTTGATCTGCTGACCGAGCAGAGTGCTGCCGTGGTGCGCTTCCAAGGCGGCCACAACGCCGGACATACACTGGTGATCGACGGCGAGAAGACGGTGTTACACCTGATTCCTTCGGGCATCCTGCGGCCCAACGTGCAGTGTTTCATCGGCAACGGGGTTGTTCTCGAACTCCACGCGTTGATCGAAGAAATCGTCCGTCTCGAAGCACGCGGTATACTGGTGCGGAAACGATTGTTCATCAGCCCCGCGTGTCCGTTGATTCTGCCTTATCACGTCAAGCTGGATTTAGCACGGGAGGAAGCCCGGGGTAGTCAGAAAATCGGCACCACCGGGCGTGGTATTGGCCCTGCCTACGAGGATAAGGCGGCACGCCGTGGGGTGCGCCTGGGGGACCTCTTCTACTGGCAGGGATTCGCCGCCAAACTCGCCGAGGTCATGGAGTACCACAACTTCATGCTGACGAACTATTACCACACCGACCCCGTTGATTTCGACGACACGCTGGATAAGTGCGCCGAGGCTGCTGAGGAGATCAAACCGATGGTAGCGGACATCGTGCCCATGCTGCATGAGTTGCGCGAAGCGGGTGACAATATCCTGTTTGAAGGGGCCCAGGGAGCGCTGTTGGATGTGGATCTTGGTACCTACCCGTTTGTCACATCCTCGAACACGACAGCCGGTGGTACCGCGGTTGGCAGCGGGTTCGGTCCCAGATACCTCGACTATATTCTGGGGATTACCAAGGCATATTCCACCCGTGTGGGCTCAGGCCCTTTCCCCACGGAGCTTTTTGACAGTACCGGCGAACGGTTGGCAAAACGGGGGCAGGAGTTCGGCTCCACCACCGGTCGCCCGCGCCGTTGTGGTTGGTTCGACACCATTGCTTTGCGCCAGGCCGTGCAGATCAACAGCATCTCAGGATTGTGCTTGACCAAGCTCGATGTTCTCGATGGATTGGAATCTATCCGCATCTGTGTGGGCTACGAAGGTCCGGATGGCGCCTCTGGCACACCGCGGTTTGGGAGCGAATATTACGCCGACATCAAACCGATCTACGAGGAGTTGTCGGGCTGGAGCACGTCAACACTCGGGATCAAAGACTACGATGCGTTGCCGGAAGCTGCCCGAGCATACATCCGGCGCATTGAACAGGAGGTCGGTGCGCCCATCGACATCATCTCCACGGGTCCTGACAGGGAGGAGACGATTGTCCTGAAACACCCCTATCAGGTCTGAAGGACCCACCGAATAACCTATCGCGCTCAAACACGCCTGCATCTGGTTCGCGTGGGCGCTACACTGGGAGAGTTGTGGACAGAGGTCGCCGATACGGTGGATTCCAAATTATTAGAATTACTCGTTTGTCCGGTCAGCAAGGCATCGTTGACCTATCGGAAAGACGCCGATGAGCTCTGGTGCCGTGCGAGCGGACTGGCCTATCCGATTCGCGACGGAATTCCGGTGATGTTGGAAGATGAGGCCCGCGAGCTTACCGCCGCGGAAATGGAGCAGCTGCGCGCTTAAGTCGACTTTCCTCTAACTGCCGCGTTCGCCCTCTTTTTGATACAGTCGGGCGATTGGTTACAATGTTCGGCCGATTGGTCGTTAGGACTCGTGGATGAACAAGCCGGAACTCGTCGCTATAAACGCTATGCCCGATGTGGCAAGCCGCGAGCTGCATGCGCCCGAGGTTACCTTGGACTGGGTGGGGATGAGCGATATCCACCAGCCACTGCTCCTTCGCGATGGTGACCAGATCAAACAGGTCCAGTCGCGCGTGCAGGTGTTCGTAGACCTTGGGGACCCGTTAGCGAAAGGCATTCATATGTCGCGGCTCTATCTGATTCTGGATGAACACTCGGAAACCCGGCCGTTGACGGCAGCCGGACTGAAGTTGCTGTTATTGAGCATTCTGGAGTCCCATCGGGATCTCAGCACTAAAGCGTTCGTGCAGTTTGATTTTGACTACTACCTCAGACGTCAGGCGTTGGTGAGCGACAATTCCGGGTGGAACGCGTATCCGGTGTCTGTCAAAGGAACGCTCATCAGCGGGAAATTCACGCTCGAGGTGAAAATCCGTGTGCAATATTCGTCCACCTGCCCCTGCTCGGCCGCCCTTGCCCGGCAACTGATTCAGCATCAATTCGAAGACGATTTTGGTCGTGGCGGACAACTGAGCGTCAAAGACGTCCATGCCTGGCTCGGCACGGATGAGGGAATCGTCGCAACCCCACACAGCCAGCGGAGTGACGCGCAGATTCTCGTCCGGTTACGCGATGGTCTGGTGGACTTCCCCATCACCGATATCATCAACGAGGTGGAGGAAACGCTGCAAACGCCGGTACAGACCGCGGTCAAGCGCGAGGACGAGCAGGAGTTCGCGCTCCTCAATGGGCAGAACCCCATGTTCATCGAGGACGCTGGACGTAGGCTCAAAAGCCAGCTCAGCGCTGACGATCGGATCACGGATTTCTGGGTACGTGTTGAACACCACGAGAGCCTGCACGCCCACGATGCGGTGGGGGTTTTTACCAAAGGGGTAGCAGACGGCTACCTGCCGATTCCGTAAGGCGTCTTGAGCTGCTGACAAAACAAGGAGTCTACCCATGACGGGCGGTGTGGTGGTAAGCGGGGTTGGTCTCTGGACGCCCGAATATTCCATTAGCAACGACGAGCTGGTGGCGAGCTACAACGCATACGCCGAACGATTCAACGCCGAGAACCGCGCCGCCATCGATGCGGGAGAGCTCAAAACAAAAGAAACTTCCAGCAGCGAGTTCATCGAAAAGGCTTCCGGCATCAAAAGCCGCTACGTTTACGAGAAGGCGGGTATCCTCGACATCGATCGGATGCGGCCTCGCATCCCGCGGCGGGAAGAGGATGAAATTTCCCTGCAGGCTGAGATGGCGCTCAACTCGGCGCGCCGGGCGATGACGGCGGCGGGGAAAACGGGCGCGGACATCGACATGGTCATCGTATCGTGCGCCTACACTCAACGTGCTTATCCCGCCATCGCCATCGAAGTCCAGAACGCGCTTGATATCCACGGGTTTGGCTTCGACATGCTGGTCGCCTGTTCCGCTGCCACCTTCGCGCTACAGCGTGCCCACGATGCCATCGCGGCTGGATCGGCGCGTTGCGCGCTGGTGATCAACCCGGAGCTGACCACGCCGCAGATGAACTTCCAAGATCGCGACAGCCACTTCATATTCGGCGATGTCAGCACTGCCGTGGTGCTTGAATCGGCAGATACCTGCACGGTTGATGTCAGTTACGACATTCTGGGAACGAAAGCCATCACTGTGTTTTCGAATAACATTCGTTCAAATTTCGGTTATGTCTCGTTTGCGGAGGACACCGAAACGTTCGGAATCGACAATCTGTTTCACCAGAACGGGCGTAGGGTGTTCAAGGATGTCTGTCCCATGGCGGCTGAACATCTACAGGCTCAGATCGCCGCTGTTGGGATGGCGGTGACCGACGTGAAACGCTGGTGGCTCCACCAGGCCAACATCAACATGAACCACCTCATCGCCAAGCGCCTGCTCGGCCATAATGCGACACAGGACGAAGCACCCATCGTGCTGGACACGTACGCCAACACCGCGTCTGCGGGATCTATCATCGCTTTCAGTCTGTATCAGGACGATTTCCAGACGGGGGATGTGGGCGTGATCTGCTCCTTCGGTGCGGGGTATTCAATCGGCAGCCTGGTATTGCGCCGGCGCTAAGCAGCACCGCGGCGACTTTATAAACAGACGTGGCGGGTTCATCAAAAAAGGCGATCTATGCAGCTCTCGCAGGGAACACCCTCATTGCGGTGACAAAATTCTTTGCCGCGGGTGTCAGTGGCAGCTCCGCCATGTTTTCCGAAGCCATTCACTCGCTGGTGGATACGGGCAACCAGATACTTCTACTTTATGGATTGAAGGCAGCCGAGCGTCCCGCGGACGAGCAGTTTCCATTCGGCCACGGCAAGGAAATCTATTTCTGGAGTTTTGTGGTCGCCATGCTGATTTTTGCCCTCGGGTCGGGTATCTCGCTCTACCAGGGCTGGCAGCGTCTCGGCCACCCGGAACCCATCAGCAACATCGGTTTGAACTTCGCGGTATTAGGGATCGCGATGGTTTTCGAGGGTGGGGCTCTCATGATTGCCTTGCGCGAATTCGGCCGACACAAAGGCAGTCTCGGCTTTTTCGAAGCCGTGCGGCAGGGCAAAGACCCAACCATATTCGTGGTGGTGTTCGAAGACACGGCCGCGATGCTGGGTTTGCTCGTCGCGATGGTCGGTTTGGGTTTATATCAGCTTACCGGTAATCCCTTTTTTGATGGCGCCGCGTCGATGCTCATTGGCGTCATCCTCGGTATTACGGCGGCCTGGCTTGCCTATGAGAGCAAAAGCCTGTTGATCGGCGAGAGCGCAGTACCAGAGACGGTCGCCGCGATAAGGGGGGTGTTGGAGGCGGATGAGCGGATCCTGTCCATCAACGAGGCGGCCACCTTACACATGGGACCGGCATACATTATCGTTACCATCAGTGTCGATTTCGTGGACGGCATCGATTCTTCAGAGCTCGAAGGCGCAGTCACCGAGATCAACGACGCGGTGAAGCGGTTGGACCCGGCGATCCAACGGGTGTTCATCGAAGCCGAACGTAACGTAAATTATCAAGAAGACTCTGGCGATCCGCCGGTGGAACCCCAATAACCAATACGACTCCGTATGTCACGCCCTCTTAGGAAGCTGCACTACCTGGCTTCTAGTGGGTAAATTCGACCAGGGGGTGAGGGTAGGTTTACCGATAAAAAACCCCTGCGCATAATCGACACCGAGTTTGCGCACGAGATTCAGGGTCTTCTCGTCTTCTATATATTCAGCAACTGTGCTTTTGCCGAGCAGGTGTGCGATGTCGCTGACTGCTTTGACGATGGTTTGGTCGGCTTTGTCCTCGGTGAGTCTGTGGATAAACGCCCCATCGATCTTGATATATTGCACCGGCAGTTTTTTCAGATAGCTGAGTGAGCTGTATCCCGTGCCAAAATCATCGACGGCGAACTCGCAACCCTGTTCGACGAGCTGGGTGATTTGAGGAATCGCTTGGGAGACACTGCCGATCGCGACCTGTTCCGTGATCTCAAGGATGATCGATGAGGCAGGAAGGTTGTTACGTTCAAGCGTCTCGGTGATGAATTGTGGCAGCGTGCCATCGCCAAATGAATCGCCCGTAATATTGATGTTGAAAACGATATTTGGATGCTGTTGGCGTATTTCAGCCAATTGGGATAGCGCGTTTGCGATCACCCAGCGATCTACATCCTGCATGATGCCGAATCGCACTGCCGCGGAGAGAAATGCTGAGGGATAGTGCAGTTTGCCGTCCTCTTGAAGACGCACAAGCACTTCGTAGTTGTTGATGGTTTCGTTCGACAGCTTCATGATCGGTTGGTATTCCAGGACCAATTCATCGTGCTGTATTGCCCGTTCCAGCTTCTGCTGCCAGTCGAGATCGCTCTTTATGGAATCCAGCTGGCGTTCGTCGGCCTTGAAGTGGCTGGTGCGTTTGCGTCCGTTGGTTTTGGCTTGCCGGCAGGCTAAGTCGGCCTGAGAGATCAGTTCTTCGGGTGTGAAGATCGGTGGATAAGGGGCCACTGTTATCCCGACACTGCAACCGACGCTGAAAGATTGCGCGCTGTGAGAAAGCGGATATTCACGCAAATCCTGGATTAACTTACGAGCGATATCATCTGCTCGATCAGCAGTCACTCCGGCAATGAAGATGACGAACTCGTCACCGCTGTAGCGGGCGACAAGGTCGTCTTTGCGAACAAACTGGCGAAGACGTGCGGCGACCTGAATAAGCACGGCATCGCCGGTCGCGTGACCATAACTGTCGTTAACGTACTTGAATTTATCCAGATCTATGAAAAGCAAAGCGCCAGAGCACCTTTCAGTGACAAGTTGCTCCATGCGGTCCTGCAACTCGTCGATTAGATGGTTTCGGTTGGGTAGGTCGGTGAGTGCGTCATGGTTTGCCAGCCTGCGCAAATTTCTATCTCGTTCCTGAATCCGGCTGATGGCCGTCTTGAGCGCGTTTCCTATATTCGCAATCTCTCTGTGCGGTGAATCAGGAACTTGAATGTCCAGATTACCCTTCGCCATGTCTTCCAATGGGCTTTGAATGTCGATTAGCGGCTGAACAGCCCGCTTTAACGCGATGCGCCCGATTACCGCCATTGCCAGGAAAGCCAACAATACGAATATGCTGCCAAATGCGACACTGCCGAGTATTTCTCTATCGTAACGGTCGTAGTCGAGACCGAGCTCGACGTATCCGACCACGGACGTTTTTGTTTCGAGTTCATCCATCGAATCTGCGTTGAAAAGATCAATCGTAACGATCGCCTCGGTCACCACCGCTTGGCTGATTCGAACCAGCGGTTCATAGCGCGTATCCACGTTGTGGACCTTGGGGTTCTCAATGAGGATCAGAAAGTCCGCTTGAGTGAGTTCAGGGTAAGCGGTGGCATCGTCTGCTGCCTGCTCTATGTAGAGGATCCGTCCGTCTGAGTCGTAATAACGCACATAAAGTATTTCCGGAAAACGAGCTAGATAGTTCTCCAGTTCCAGAAAACGCTCATCGGTTTCGTCCAAATACAGACCAGTGCCGAGAGACTCCATCTCCACGATCCAGCGTTGAGCCCAATCATCGAGGTTGTCTCGTACCACCCAGCTCACCACCCACCATACACAACCGATAGCAATCACCCCGACAAAGGCTGCAAACGAAAGCTGCACGATGAGCATTTCGTGAACGAGCGTACGGTGGGTTGCCTGTTTCTTTTCAGCCGGCTTCATCTGGCAGAACCTTTGTTTTTACTTGCACGCGCATGGTGGTCAATGCACGCGTACTAGTGTCGTGCTCTTCGAGCAAGACGATAATCTGCTCGGCAACATCGTTTTGCTCGGCGCTGATGTACAGATAAGCGCCGAGGTCAAACATGTATGGGCTGTAAACGAGAATCTGCAGATTATTTCGCGAACCGTGCACGATGATGCGGCGGATGACATCCGGGCTTAGTACGGACTCATCAGGGAGGAACACAAATCCATCGATGTAGGGAACCATCGCTCGAAACACCTGCAGGGTTTCTTTATCGGACGTTACTTCTCGACGTATGAGCTTGATGTTCTTCTCCGCTGCTGCGCTCTCCAACGAGTCGATGACGTCGCGCATCGCGGCACTACCCAACACACCTATACGCTTTAGTTGTGAGGAGATTTCCTGCCAGTATGTGAGTTGCATGTCGAAGGGTGGAATCGGTGCCACGCCGCGGTGCCCAGCCGGTGGGTTGAAAACCTGGGCGTAAATTACGTCCACATCTTTGAGTTGAGCAACAAACTCCAGTGCCAGTTGACCTATCGCGACGACAGTCGTGGGGTTCATTTCTCTGAGGTTGTCGAGCAAGGATTCGGTAGAGGTGCCTCCGACTTCAAAGATCTGGTATGGCTGTACCATATGCTCGGCCAACGAGTCGGTAAGTTCGAGCAGGGTGTTAGACAACTTATTACCGACAACCACGGCTACGGGTTGCGGTATTGGTGGCTGTGGTTTTGTAACTGAGGTACCAACTGGTTTCGATACTGAGACTGGCGCCGGTTCTCTCGGCGCCGTACGTGGTATAAGGGAACAACCGATCATAAACAAACATGCGCACGTTACGAGAACTCGCAAGATGATGCCGGCGTAATCTGGGAGGCTGATGGGATCAGCAGGCGCTACAGAGTCACGTAAATGTGCCTGGTCTCTCCTTGCAAAATACAACAAACTTGCGGACACCATTTGATTAAAGGACATCCATGCTCGTCCATTAGCTTTCGACAGCTTATGAGTACCCATTGAGCCAAGATGTGATTCAAGTCACAGAAACACTAGAAGCCGAGATGCGTGATCGTTTCCGAAGAAAACCGTGGAATGCCAGGACATGGCGTGTGGGAGCGTCATTAGAAGAGCGTCGCAGGTGGCCGTTACGAGCATAGAGTCCTAGAAGAACAATGGCAGTGATCGTGGGGCGTATCTCGAGCGTTACGAGAGGGACTAAGATAACCCGCGGGCCAGACTCTGAATCTGGTATAAATGTTGGTGCCGAGGAGAGGACTTGAACCTCCACGGGGTTGCCCCCACTAGCACCTGAAGCTAGCGTGTCTACCAATTTCACCACCTCGGCATGAAGCGGGCGCGCAAATTTACTGAAGAGCCGTAGTAGTTGTCAATCAAATGGTCCGTAAAACCAAACCACTCAACACTTCAAGCCGGGCGACCGCGCGTGAGTTGCTTGATGTGCTTAAACGAAGTCCCAAACCCGTGGGTTGGCATGAATTTGTGGAGCGTTTTGCCAAGAGAGGATCCAAGAAGGCGCTGCGATTACTCCTCCGGGGCCTCGAGCGCAACGGCGAGATCCACCAGGACCATCAAGGTTGGTATCATCTAACGGATACAACGGGGGGCGAGGTAGGCATACTGGAAGGACGTGCCAGACGGCTGACGTTCCGCGGGGTATCGGTAGCAAGGGGGCGTCGCTTTCGCTTGCGTGCGGGGGATAAAGTTGCGGCCCGAATACAGGGGGACGAAGCCCGGGTGCTCAGGGTGATTGAGTATTCATCCACTGCGTTGGTCGGGGAACTTTGTTCTCACACGCGTTACCCCTACGTCGAGTCACTGAGCCCCGATTACAAGGGGCGTATTTCGCTCATTGAAGCCCCATTGGATGGACGCAATGGAGACACCGTTGCGGTCACCATCGTCGGTGAGGATCGGCGCGGTCTCACTGGATTCGTGAGCGAGATCGTCTCGAGAACAAGGGGCGCTGCGCACGCGGCAGAAACAATGCTCGCCAGTTACGGGGTGCCGGTCGAGTGGCCAGACAGGGTGACCAAAGCGGCGGCTCGGTTGCCGAAGAGTGTCCAAGCTGGACGGTATCGAGACCGTGTCCAACTCGACTATCTGCCGCTGGTCACTATCGATGGCGAGACTGCACGGGATTTCGACGATGCGGTATTTGCCGCCAGAAGCGGAAGAGGTTGGCGTCTGATTGTCGCAATTGCGGATGTTGCGCACTACGTAAAGCCAGCAGGCGCACTCGACCTCGAGGCCTGGGAACGGGGGAACTCCGTGTACCTGCCGGATCGAGTGGTAGCCATGTTGCCGGAAACCATATCCAACAATTTGTGCTCGCTACGTCCACACGAGGCGCGCCTGGCGATGGTATGCGACATGCGGGTTTCCGCTTCGGGCAAGGTCACTCGTTTCGAGTTCTACGAGGCGGTCATTCGCTCCTGGGAGCGGCTCACCTATACGCGGGTCAACGAGTTTCTCCACACAGGTAGCCTCGATGTGGATGTGGCCGTGCAGCGCTCACTGACTGAATTGCACGAGTTATACAAGGTATTCATCCAGGCGCGGGCTGAACGTGGGGGGCTCGATTTCGACACCCACGAGTCGACGCTCGAACTCGCCGAAGATGAGGTTGTAGCGATTCATCCCGTGACGCGCAACGACGCCCATCGGCTCATCGAAGAAGCCATGATTACGGCCAACGTCTGTGCGGCCCGCTTTCTGGAAAAAGCCGAAGAAAAGGGCCTTTACCGTGTGCATGAGCCACCTCAAGGCGAAAAGCGCGAGCAGCTTCGCCAGGCCTTTGCGTTTGCGGGTGTGCGCATACGGCGCGGTGAGCTCACGCCCGCGAGCATTCGTGATGCCCTGGCAGCCCTGGGGGAGAGGCCGGATGCGTGGATCTTCGAGATGCTCGTGTTGCGTTCGATGAATCAGGCGCTGTACACGCCAGTCAACAAGGGTCATTTTGGGCTGGCGCTACCCAGGTACATGCATTTCACGTCACCGATTAGACGTTATGCCGATCTCGTCGTTCATCGAGCGATCAAACACGTCATACAAAACGAGCCCTCAATGATGAGCGACGAGTGGCTCATTGCGACGGGCGAGCAGCTCTCCATGACCGAGCGGCGGGCCGATGAAGTTGGCTGGGGAGTCGACGGCTGGCTCAAGTGTGAATATATCTCAGCCAGAGTGGGTCAGAGCTTCGCTGGTGTGGTCGTGAGTGTTACCGAGTTTGGGCTTTTCGTTGAGTTATCCGGATTTTACGTTCAGGGTCTTGTCCACATTTCTGAACTCGGAACCGACTATTTTCAGTATCGACCTCAGGCGATGAGTCTCGTTGGTGAACGTTCTGGTCGTAGCTTCTCGATGGGAGACGAATTGCAGGTCAAGTTGATCGACGTGCAACCCGCCCTGGGCCGCGTCAATCTCGAGCTTCTCGGGGACGGAGGGACATCCCGGCGTGGTTCCCGGAAAGGCCGCCGCAGACGATGAGCAACTCAACGTGAGCCAGGTCCACGGTATTCACGCGGTGCGGGCGGTCCTGGCCAGTGACCCTGAGCGGGTCCGGGTGTTGTACGTGCAACGCGGGCGTCGCGACCAGCGAATTGGCACGCTCATGGACCGCGCCCGTGCAGCGGGCGTGCGCATAGAGGTTGTAGACAAACGCTGGTTGGATCGACGCACCGGGGGTAGTCACCAGGGGGTAGCCGTGGACAGCGTTGAACTCGCCCTCGCCGATGAGTCAGTTCTGGAATCAAGTTTGCCGCGCTTGCAGGGAGCGCCGTTACTCCTGGTACTCGATGGTGTTACGGATCCGCGTAATCTGGGGGCGTGTCTGCGCAGCGCCAACGCGGCCGGGGTTGACGCCGTATTGCTGCCAAAACGTCACAGCGCTCCGTTGAGCGCGGTTGCGATGAAGACGGCGGCCGGAGGTGCGGAATCTTTGTTGCTGGTTGAAGTGACCAATCTGGCGCGCACGCTTGCCTGGCTTCAGGATCGGGGCATCTGGATAATCGGTGCCGCGGATGAGGGTGAACGGCTGTGGAATACCGTCGATCTCACAGTCGGATGTGCGCTGGTGGTCGGCAGCGAAGACAAGGGTTTGCGCGCACTGACGCGCAAGTCGTGCGATCAGCTGGTGCACATTCCAATGTTCGGTACGGTGTCGAGCCTCAACGTTTCTGTGGCGACCGGGATTTTGTTGTTTGAGGCCGTGCGTCAGCGGGGTCTTGCATCGAGCTGAGCTCGTCCCTACAATCCCGCTCCGCCGTGAGATTGGGTTCACCGAAGGTTCGCCATAGGCCGCCCAGCCACGGTCCTTGCTTCACGCCGTCCCACGCAAGGTGGAACAGCGGAGGCGGTTACACCGAAGGGAGAATTTTTCGATGCGCCATTACGAAGTTGTTTTTCTCGTGCATCCAGATCAGAGCGATCAAGTAACCGGCATGGTCGAACGTTACCAGGCGTTGATTGAACGTGGCAACGGGGTCATCCACCGGCTGGAAGATTGGGGTCGTCGCCAACTGGCGTATCCCATCGCCAAGATTCACAAAGCCCATTACGTGCTCATGAACATCGAAGTCAGTCAGGAAACACTCGAGGAACTCGAGAGTGCTTTCAAATTCAACGATGCGGTGCTGCGCAATCTGATCATCAAGCGTAAGGAGGCGGTCACGGGCAACTCCAAGATCTACGAGGAAGAGCTCAGAGAGCAGGAGAAAGACCGGGAGCGCGATCAGCGTAACGAGGAAAGGTCGGCCGCACGATCGGCCGCGGCCGCTGCAGCAGACGAAGCGGCGGCGCAAGAGGGCGCCGAAAAGCCCAGTCGGGAAGAAACCGCTGAAAAGGTCGCTGAAGAAGTTGTCGAAGCGGAAGGGTCCGGTGACGAAAAAGAACCGGCGCAAGAGGAGGATTCGAAGTGAGACGCAGATTCGCCCGCAAGAAGTTCAATCGGCTCGACTCGGATGAAGTAGATGTCGATTACAAAGATCTCGATCTGTTGAAGCAGTACATAGGCGAGACAGGCAAGATTGTACCGAGCCGTATCACGGGAACTGGTGCAAGACACCAACGCATCCTGGCGCGAGAGGTCAAACGTGCACGTTTTCTGGCGTTGTTGCCGTATACGGATCAACACGGTTGAGCGGAGGGTCAAATGAACGTAATTTTGTTGGAAAGTGTTGGCAATCTTGGTGACCTCGGTGATGAAGTAATCGTCAAGGCGGGGTTTGCGCGTAACTTCCTGATCCCGCAAGGCAAGGCCGTGCGTGCAACTCGAGACAGCCGCACCGTATTTGAAGCGAAGCGCACAGAGCTTGCACGGGTTGCCAATGAGAAGCTGGGTGAGGCGCAAGCGCGTACCGGTGGTCTCGAGGGTATGGCACTCACCATCATGGTGAAAGCGGGCGAAGAGGGTAAGCTTTACGGTTCGGTGGGGACACAAGACGTTGCGGACGCCATCGGCGCTCAGGGTGTGGAGGTCGCAAGAAGCGAGATACGCTTGCCGGAAGGTATTATTCGAGCTGTGGGTGAATACCAGATTTCCGTACAGCTGCACTCCGATGTCACCGTGCTGATCGAACTGGCGGTGGTTGCCGAGTAATCGATTTCGCGGAAAGTTTAATTTCTTCGCTATCCACAGGTTCTTCCATGAACTGTGCACAGGAACCTGGACCCAACCTGAGCGGTAATAGGGCTTAAGCCGTTGAAATTGGGGCGAAATAAAACGCGTTGGATTTTTCCTACGGATACCGTAGCTAACGGCGCGCGATCGTGGCTAGAATGCCCCTCGACTTGTTGAATAAAAGCTGTATTAGTAACGGACAATGTCCGAAATCGCTCCCCATCCAGACGAGATTATTCGCCCCGCTAGCGTCCGAACCTCGTTAAAAACCCAACCGCATTCGATCGAGGCCGAACAATCGGTTCTCGGCGGGCTGATGCTCGACAACGATGCATGGTTCAACGTTGCCGAGGTGATCTCCGAGCGGGACTTCTACCGCCCACAACATCGGCTCATCTTCGAGTCGATGACCGATCTGTCCAACGACAACGATCCTTTAGATGCGGTTACCGTCTCCGAACGGCTTCAGTCTCGAGGGGTGCTCGATAAAGCCGGGGGGCTCGCCTACCTCGGAGAATTAGCGGAAGGTACCCCGGGCGCGAGCAACGTAGTGGCGTACGCGCGTATCGTTGGCGAACACTCCACTTTGCGCCAGCTCATTGGCGCCGCAAACCGCATCGCGGAGTCGGCGTTTGCCCCCGAAGGCAGGCCAAGTGAAGAGTTGCTCGACCTGGCGGAACAGGAAGTGTTCCGTATCGCGGAAGGCCGTTTGCGGGAAGGGGGTCCGGAAAAGGTGCCCACGCTGCTCACCCGTGCGGTGGAGCGCATCGAGAAGCTCTTCACTTCGCGTAATCCCATCACCGGTCTGCCGACGGGTTTCGACGATCTGGACAAAAAAACGGCGGGCCTGCAGTCCTCGGATCTCGTTGTCGTGGCCGGTCGCCCCTCCATGGGGAAAACGGCTTTCGCCATGAATATGGTGGAACACGCCCTCATGGAGGGCGAAGGTGCGGTGCTCGTTTTCAGCATGGAGATGCCTTCCGAGCAGCTTGTGCTGAGAATGTTGTCGTCCCTTGGCCGCATTGACCAAACAAGGTTGCGTACGGGCGACATGCACGATGACGATTGGTCGCGGTTTACTGGCGCAGTGAGCCAGCTGAAAGACAAACCTCTCTACATTGACGACACGCCGGCGTTGTCGCCCAACGACCTACGCACGCGTGCTCGTCGAGTTGCCCGGGAAAGCGGTGGCCTCGGTCTCATCGTGGTGGACTATCTGCAACTGATGCGTGGCTCCACAAAAACGGAGAACCGTACCAACGAGATCTCGGAGATCTCGCGCTCGTTGAAAGCCCTCGCCAAGGAACTGAAATGTCCGTTGATTGCTGTGTCACAGCTCAACAGGGCGTTGGAAAGTCGCCCGAATAAGCGACCCCTCATGGCGGACCTCAGAGAGTCGGGCGCCATTGAACAGGATGCGGATCTCATTCTCTTCATCTATCGCGATGAGGTATATAACGAGGATTCCGAAGACAAGGGTATTGCAGAGATCATTATCGGTAAACAACGCAACGGCCCAATCGGCAGCCTGCGGTTATCGTTCATCGGCAACCTCACGAAGTTCGAGAACCTCGCACCCGATCGTTACAACGACTATCAGCCGTTCAGCTAACGCTCCACCTGTTGTTGTAGGACTTGATGGCGAAGAACAAAACGAAAACGGCATACGTGTGCAAGGAGTGTGGCGCCGAGCACATGAAGTGGCAGGGTCAGTGCGCAACGTGTGGCGTGTGGAATTCCCTCGGGCGGGTGAGTATCGGTCCGATCGCCGAAGCCGTTGGCTACAGTGGTACCACGGCAGAGGTACAACGACTCGCCGATGTACAAGCACAGGAGTCACAACGCCTGAAGACAGGGTTCGGTGAGTTCGACCGGGTGTTGGGCGGTGGTCTGGTGCCAGGGTCGGTGGTACTCATCGGAGGGGATCCCGGCGCCGGCAAGAGTACGTTGCTGTTGCAAGTCTGCAGCAAGCTCTCCCTGGTCCATGAAGTCCTCTATGTCTCGGGTGAGGAGTCGTTGCATCAACTGAAGCTGCGCGCGCAGCGTCTGGAGCTAGTCGTAGATAATCTCCGTGTGGCGGCGGAGACGCGCGCGGAAAGTATCGCTTCACTGATTGGCGACAATACGCCCGACAAGGCTCCGCAAGTGGTGGTAATCGATTCGATACAGGTGATGCAGCTCGACGCTGTCGACAGCACGCCGGGGAGCGTTACCCAGGTGCGTGAATGCGCGGCGTATTTCACGCGGATTGCTAAGCAAACGGGCACGGTTTTCATCCTCGTCGGCCACATCACAAAAGAAGGCAACCTCGCTGGACCCAAAATGCTCGAGCATATGATTGATTGTTTCATGATGCTCGATAGCCCCGCAGGTAGCCGTTATCGAACCTTGCGCGGGCAGAAAAACCGCTTCGGTGCTGTCAACGAACTCGGTGTGTTTGCAATGACCGAACGCGGCATGAAGGAAGTAGCCAACCCTTCGGCGATCTTTCTGCAGAGGGGCGATCTCGACTCTCCCGGCAGTGTGGCTACGGTGATCTGGGAGGGGACCCGGCCGTTGCTGGTAGAGATACAAGCGCTGGTTGACCAGATACAGTCGGGTTATCCAAAACGCGTTGCGGTCGGTCTCGACCAGCAGAGGCTTGCCATGCATCTGGCGGTATTACACCGCCACTGTGGTATCACCCTCGCAGATCAGGATGTCTTCGCCAACGTGGTTGGCGGAATACGGATATCGGAAACCGGTGCGGATCTGGCAACGCTACTCGCGGTGCTGTCGTCGTTCAGGAACCGGGTGTTATCCAAAGATCTCATCGTTTTTGGCGAGATCGGCCTCACCGGCGAAGTGCGGCCGGTGGCAAATGGTCAGCAGCGGTTGAGTGAAGCCCGAAAACATGGGTTCCGCCAGGCCATCGTGCCTTTTGCGAATCGGCCAAAGAAGGTGATCGAGGGCATGGTAGTTCATGGCGTGAAGAGTCTGAACTCGGCGCTCGATGTTATCGCGTCGATATAACCTTCTACCCCGGACTGGCAAGCCGAGGCGCGAAGTCGGATGTGTCAGGCTAAGGAGAACAACATGCAGAAGTTGAGAAACGCCGTTTTTGCGCTGGCGTTAGCAACAGTGGCCACGGCAGCAAACGGGGCGGCAGTCGAGCACCTGACGGGCTTTGTCGATGTTGATCGGCAACTCGCGTTGGAAGCATCTTTGACGAAAAGTCTCTCGGCAACCGAACTTGCTGCCTGGAGCAAACACCTCTCAGCACACGCGCATCATGCCGGTTCTCCTTACGGTAAAGAAAATGTTCAGTTCATCGCGGAGCTGTTTCGATCCTGGGGTTACAACGTTGAGATAGAAGCGTTCGATATTCTGTTACCTGTGCCAAAAGAACGTGAACTCATTCTCGAAGGCCGAGCGGTTACCGCGCAACGCTGATCGAAGATATCCTGGAAGAGGATGCGAGCTCCGCCGAGCGAGCCGAAGTATTGCCGCCCTACAACGCCTTTTCGAAAGACGGCGATGTCCGCGGGGAGCTGGTGTTCGTGAACTACGGGATCCCGGAAGATTACGAGATGCTCGAGCGTTATGGCATCGACGTCACCGGCAAGATCGTCATCGCCAAATATGGGAAGTCGTGGCGTGGTATCAAACCAAAACTTGCGGCTGAACACGGGGCAATTGGTGCGATCATCTACTCCGATCCGGCGGACGATGGCTACGCCCGGGGTGATGTTTATCCTACAGGCCCGTTTAAGAACAGCAGCGGTGTACAACGCGGCTCGGTGATGGACATGCCCCTGTATCCGGGCGATGTGCTCACTCCGGGGGAACCCGCGATCAAGGGAACGCGGCGCTTGGAAATAGCTGCAGCGCCGACCATCACCAAAATACCGGTGTTGCCGATCTCTTATCGTGATGCCGAACCGCTGTTGCGAGCGCTTGGCGGTGAGGTCGTTCCGTTGCCGTGGCGCGTTGCCTATCACCTATCACATCGGCCCGGGACCCGCTCGGGTGAAGCTCAAGCTCGTCTTCGATTGGCAGCGCATTACCATCGAGAACGTGATTGCGCGTCTTGAAGGCGCGACGTATCCCGATGAGTGGGTTATCCGTGGCAACCACCACGATGGCTGGAACCATGGCGCTTCAGATCCGATATCCGGGTTGGTGGCTTTGTTGGGCGAAGCCAAAGCAGTCGCGACCCTGGCCGCCGAGGGTAAGCCACCGGCTCGCACGGTGATTTATGCAGCTTGGGATGCGGAAGAACCGGGGCTCATCGGCTCGACGGAATGGGTGGAGAAACATCGGCTTGAACTGAACAGCAAAGCGGTAACTTATCTCAACACCGACGGTAACGGTCGCGGTTTTGTCTCCATCGGTGGCAGTCATACGCTCGAAGGTTTTTTTAATGAGGTACTGGCGTCCGTAATCGACCCGCAAACCAAGGTCTCTCTTGCGGCGCGGCGTCGCGCCATGTTGTCTGTGACTGGAGACGAAAAGCAACGCGAGGAGCTCGAGAGCCGCAAGGATCTACGCATCGCCCCACTGGGTTCGGGTTCTGACTACACCCCGTTCCTGCAACACCTGGGTATCGCCTCTGCTAACTTCGGTTTCGGGGGTGAGAGCGCTCATGGCAGTTACCACACGCTCTATGACACCTTTGAGCACTACACACGTTTTCGTGATCCGGGTTTCGTCTACGCGGTGACCCTGGCAGAACTCCTCGGGCGCACCACACTGAGATTGGCGAACGCGCAGGTTTTGCCGTTTCGTTTCACCGGGCTCGCCGATAGTCTGAAGCTGTACCTCACCGAACTGGAAGCGCTTGCAGAAAAGAAGCGTGAGGAGGCGAAAAGAAACAACAAGCTCCTCGAGAACAATACCTACGGACTCGCCCTCGATGCCAATAAAACCCTGGGTGCACCGAAGGCTCTACCCAAAGTGCCGTTTTTCAACTTTGCACCGTTGCAGAACGCGCTTGCGCATGTGGAGGACTCGGCGACCGCACTGGACAAGGCGCTCGATGCTGGCGATCTCGGCAATGTGGATCTCGTCGTGCTCAACCGGCGCCTCTACCAGAGCGAGCGCGCGTTGACCTCGACCGCAGGCCTACCCGGGCGCAACTGGTATCGGCACCAGATTTATGCACCGGGTTTCTATACGGGTTACGGCGTAAAAACCCTGCCGCGAGTCCGGGAAGCCATCGAGGCAAAACTCTATGACGAAGTTGACCATCAGATCGCGGTGACTGCCGAAGTACTGGCAGCGTTTGCCGTGTACCTCGAGGAAACGCGGGCGTTGATTCCCTGACCCCAAACTCTCGTTTTACCCTGACCCTGGGCTAACGCGTGAGTCGTTTGTACCTCATTCGCTTCGGCTTGCTGTCGACACCCTGTGCGGCGAGGCGCTTATTGTGATCCGCTTCGTAGTCGGAGAAATTACCGGCGAACCACTCGACGTGGGAATCGCCTTCGAAAGAAAGTATGTGAGTGGCGATGCGGTCGAGAAACCAACGGTCGTGGGAGATCACCAGCACCGTCCCGGGAAAGTTGAGTAACGCCTCCTCTAGGGCACGTAACGTTTCGACATCGAGGTCGTTGGTTGGCTCATCGAGCAGCAGCACGTTGGCACCACGGCGCAGGAGCTTCGCGAGGTGTACGCGATTTCGTTCTCCTCCAGACAAGTCCCCCACCCGCTTCTGTTGATCAGCGCCTTTGAAGTTGAACCGTGATACATAACCCCGAGATGGAATCTCGTAAGAGCCGACGCGGATTATGTCCTGGCCATCGGATATCTCTTCCCAGACAGTTTTTGCCGCCGACAGCGCATCACGACTCTGATCGACATAGGCGAGCGTCACGGTCTCGCCGAGCTCAATGACCCCATCGTCTGGTTGTTCCGTACCGCGCAGCATGTTGAAAAAGGTCGACTTACCGGCGCCGTTACCGCCGATGATTCCGACGATGGCACCGCGGGGAATGTTGCAATCGAGACCCTCTATCAGCAGCCGATCATCGAACCCTTTGCTGAGGTTTTTGATATTGATGACATTCTCGCCGAGACGCTCTCCAGGCGGGATGTATAACTCGGCGGTTTCGTTGCGAGCCTGGGTCTCTTTCGACATCAGTTCTTCGAATCGAGCCAACCGCGCTTTGCTCTTCGACTGGCGGGCTTTTGGGTTGGCGCGCACCCAGGACAGTTCCGCCTGGATGGACCGTTGGCGTGCACGCTCTTGAGAGGCTTCCTGGCCGAGTCTTTTCTCCTTGGCTTCGAGCCAGGCGCTGTAGTTGCCTTCGAACGGTATTCCGCGACCGCGATCGAGTTCCAGAATCCAACCCGCAACATTGTCGAGAAAATACCGATCATGGGTGACTGCCACAACGGTGCCCGGGTACTCGGCCAGGAAACGTTCCAGCCAGGCAACGCTCTCCGTGTCGAGATGGTTGGTAGGTTCGTCCAGAAGAAGCATGTCCGGCTTCGCCAGAAGCAGTGCACCCAGTGCAACGCGGCGTTTTTCGCCACCCGACAGCGTAGCTACGTTCGCATCCCAGGGTGGCAAGCGCAGCGCATCGGCAGCAATCTCGAGAGTCCGGTCGAGGTCCCAGCCGTTGGCGGCATCAATCCGTGTCTGCAGATCACCCTGCCGCTCGAGGAGTTCGTTCATTTGCTCGTCATCCATCGGCTCGGCGAACTTCTCCGAGATGGCGTCATATTCGGTCACGAGCGTAACGATCTCGCCCACGCCTTTTTCGATGTTGCCGCGCACATCCAGGTTCTCGTCGAGCTCAGGCTCCTGAGGCAGAAAGCCGACTTTGATTCCTTTTTGCGGGCGCGCTTCCCCATGAAAGTCGCTATCCAACCCCGCCATGATGCGCAGCAGACTGGATTTCCCGGAACCGTTTAAACCCAGCACACCAATTTTTGCGCCGGGGAAAAACGACAACGAAATGTTTTCGAGAATGGTCCGCTTAGGGGGAACGGTCTTGCCGACTCCCATCATGGTAAACACATATTGCGCCACGGATATTCCTTGTCTCTCTCTATGCTTAACGGGGGTTTTGGGGAACGCGCACACTATAGAAAGGTCTGCCGGGATTCAATTAAATCCGCGGCTGGAAATTCACGATGACGGTGAGTCGTTTTCGTAACGAGCTCCGTGACAGCTACGCTACAATGTGCGCTTTCCAAGCAGCGAATCGGAAACGGAATGTTTGCATCAGACGCTAAGCTCGAAGGATTCGACGACGAGATTGCCACCGCGATCCAAGACGAGAACCGTCGGCAGGAAGAACACATCGAACTCATCGCCTCGGAAAACTATGCCAGCCCACGGGTTATGGCGGCACAAGGCACGACGTTAACCAACAAATACGCCGAAGGTTATCCCCACAAACGTTATTACGGTGGGTGCGAGCATGTGGATCGGGTAGAAGTGCTCGCCATCGAGCGAGTGAAAGCGTTGTTCGGTGCCCACTACGCCAATGTGCAACCTCACTCAGGCTCCCAGGCGAACGCGGCGGTGTATCTCGCTTTGCTGAACGCGGGGGATACTATACTCGGCATGAGCCTTGCCGATGGCGGACACCTGACCCATGGCGCGTCGGTCAATTTCTCCGGCAGGTTATACAACGCCATCCAATACGGTCTCGAAGCTGAGAGTGGTGAGGTGGATTACGATCAGGTTGCCGCCCTCGCCGAAACCCATCAACCCAAGATGATCGTGGCCGGTTTTTCCGCTTACTCGCGCAGGATGGACTGGCAGAAGTTTCGTGATATCGCAGATTCGGTCGGGGCGTTTCTCATGGTGGATATGGCGCACGTGGCCGGGTTGATCGCCGTCGGCCTCTACCCCAATCCCGTAGACATTGCCGATGTCACCACAACCACGACGCATAAGACGCTACGAGGTCCTCGTGGTGGAGTGATCCTGGCGCGGGAAAATGCGGAGATTGAGAAGAAGCTGAACTCTGCGCTTTTCCCGGGAGCTCAGGGTGGTCCGTTGATGCACGTGATTGCGGCTAAAGCGGTCGCGTTTAAGGAAGCGCAAGGCGTGGAGTTCAAGGCTTATCAAACCCAGGTGCTGGCTAATGCCCGGATCATGGCGGAGGGATTCGTCTCACGAGGTTATAAAGTGGTTTCGGGAGGTACGGACAATCATCTTTTCCTGCTCGATCTTATCGATAAGGAAATCACGGGCAAAGCGGCGGATGCAGCGCTCGACCGAGCCAACATCACTGTGAACAAAAACGCGGTACCGAACGATCCGCGTTCACCCTTTGTAACCAGCGGTTTGCGAATCGGCACCCCGGCGGTCACCACGCGCGGCTTCAAGGAGGCGGAGTGCGAAACCCTCAGCACCTGGATGTGCGATGTGCTCGACGACATAAAGAATGACAACATGGTTCTCAGCGTGCGCCAGAAAGTGTTGGAGCTTTGTCGCAAGTTCCCTGTTTATCAACGAGCCTGCTCAGAGGATTAGATGAACACTAACTCGAGGAGTGGTTTGGACCGCTCCCATCGGGGGCGTTAAACGTGCACTGCCCGTTTTGCGGTGCTGATGACACCAAGGTGATCGATTCACGGCTGGTAGCGGAAGGTGATTCCGTACGTCGGCGGCGTGAGTGTCAAACCTGCGGCGAGCGTTTCACCACGTTTGAGACTGCCGAGCTGGTGATGCCGCGCATCGTCAAGCGCGACGGTAGCCGAGAACCGTTCAACGAAGACAAGCTGCGTCACGGTTTGCAGAAAGCGCTGGAGAAGCGCCCTGTGAGTATTGAGGAGATCGAAAGTAGCTTGAGCAGAATCATGCACCGGCTACGGTCCACGGGGGAACGTGAGTTGCCGTCGATCAGGGTCGGCGAGGAGGTCATGGGTGAGCTGCGTAAAATGGACCATGTGGCTTACGTGCGTTTTGCCTCCGTCTATATGGATTTTCAGGATGTCAGCGAGTTTCAGGACGAGATCCAGAAGCTCAAACGAGATGGCGATTAACACGGCTCCAGAGCAAAGGCAGCGACGATGATCCAGGACTCCGATCTGGTCTACCTGGCGACCACCGTCGAGTTAGCCGAAGGTGGGCTTTATTCGTGCACCCCCAACCCCAGGGTAGGCTGCCTGATCGTACGCAACGGGCAGGTGCTGGGGCGTGGTTGGCATATCCGAGCGGGCGAAGCTCATGCGGAAGTCAACGCGATGAGTGATGCGCGAGGCCAAGGATTTGCCGATCTGAGTGGTGCGACTGTCTATGTGAGTCTTGAACCTTGCGCGTTTCGCGGGCGTACGCCGCCTTGTGTCGACGCTCTCATCCGCGCCAAGGTTACGCGTGTGGTCGCGGCGATGGTCGATCCCCACCCCAAGGTGGCGGGGCAGGGTTTTGCAGAGCTGCGCGCGGCGGGTATCGATGTAGATCTCATCGAGTTGCGCGAAGCCGGCTTGCTCAATGCGGGATACAGCAAACGAATGATCAGCGGCCGACCCCTGGTGCGGCTCAAGGTAGCCACCAGCCTGGATGGCCGCACCGCGATGGCAACGGGTGAAAGCCAATGGATTACCGGTGCAGCCGCGCGCGCCGATGTGCAGTACTGGCGCGCTCGCAGCTGTGCCATCGTTACGGGCATAGGTACGGTTCTCGCCGATGATCCCAAGCTCACCGTGCGCGATGAGGCGTATACGGTGGATGGCAGAATCCGCCAACCGATTCGTGTTGTCCTCGACACCAAACTACGTACGCCACCTGAAGCGGCGCTGCTGCAGCCAGAAGGTGAAGTCATGCTGGTTCACGGTGAGGACACCGAGCCGCGGCTCACAGGAGTTGAGCACGTTGCGGTGGGCAAAACCCAGGTGGACCTTCGCAGGTTGCTTGAGAAACTCGCTGAGCGCGGCTGCAACGAGGTGCTCGTTGAAGCGGGTGCTACGCTGTTGGGATCGTTCATCACCGCACAGCTTTGGGACGAGCTCATCGTCTATCTGGCACCCAAGCTCATGGGTAGCGAAGCGAGACCTTTTGCGCAATTACCCTTAGCCACCATGAACGACGTGGTTAACGCTAGAATGTCGGATTGCACGCAGGTAGGCGATGATCTCAGGATTCGTCTACTCCCGGCAGATACAGACATATAGGTACACAAGTGGGTTCGAGTTCCTGGGCTAGGCGCCACGCCCGGCGCGTATTGGTGCAAGCGGTTTATCAATGGCAGATGACGGACGCCGACACTCACGCGGTGGAAAAACAATTTGCCGAAGATGGCAGCCTCGCCAAGGCGGACCGCGATTTCTTTCGTGAACTACTGCAAGGTGTACTGCTGGGTAGTGAGGCGCTCGACGAGTGTTTTCAACCGTACCTCGACCGCAAACTCAAGGAACTCGACAAGGTGGAGCTTGCGCTTTTGCGTCTCGGTACCTTCGAGCTGAAGGAGCGGATCGAGGTACCCTTCCGGGTGGTCATCGATGAATACGTTGAGCTCGCAAAAACATTTGGTGCAGAAGATAGCCACAAGTACATCAACGGCATCTTAGACAAGTTGTCGAACGTGTTGCGTGTGGATGAACAGCAAAGCTCGTGAACGAATTTCAGCTGATTGACATGATGGTCGCCGAGCTCGGAGATGTGGCACGAGGGGTGGTGTTAGGTCCGGGTGACGATGGCGCGGTAACTCAAGTGCCCGAAGGTTGTGAGCTCGTCTCGTCCATCGACGCCCTGTTGGCGGACGTGCATTTTCCGTCAGCAGCAGCGCCATGGCTCGTGGGTTACCGCGCGATTATGGTGAGCGTGTCTGATCTTGCTGCCATGGGTGCGGAACCGGGTTTTGTACTCGTGGCACTGAACCTACCGCAGGCACTTGAAACCTGGGCACGCGAGTTCGCAAAAGGGATCGCCGAGGCGGCAAAAAAAGCCGCTATCAAAATTGTTGGTGGCAACGTCTCCGCTGG
>SMUY01045912.1_pt1 | contig 36803 bp, 34 predicted proteins | sample 2456441 | NCBI WGS metagenome assembly SMUY01 (sample SAMN11095931, study PRJNA526329) | marine sediment metagenome | biome: Marine sediment; feature: Surficial sediment; material: Deep marine sediment; isolation source: Hadal surficial sediment | place: Pacific Ocean | collected 2014-11 | depth...
GCGCGGTTAACAACACAGCCTGTTTGGGACGGCACAGAGTTTGCGCCGAGGCAGATGTTGCCGTTGTCTTTGAGCTACGACCATCGCGCCATCAATGGCGCCGAGGCTGGTCGTTTTGTGGTGCATCTCGCGGAGCTACTCGGCGATATCAGACGTCTGTCGCTTTGACATTGGAGTTGCCGCCCTCGGTCTTGCCGGCGACTTCGGCCTTGCCGGCGTTTTCGGCCTTGCCGCCGGGTCTCTGGCTGCCATGCCATTGCGGCTCATGGTGACCTGCGTTCAGGGTGCGGGCCATGACAAAAAACACATCGCTTAGACGGTTGAGGTAACGCGCGCCATCCGTGCACGCTCCCAACTCCCATAACAGCCTTTCCGCTCGACGGCAAACCGTACGGCACACATGAGCCAATGCGGCGGCCCGGGAACCACCGGGTAATACAAATTCTTTTAACGGCGGCAGCTTTGCATTCATCTCAGCTACGGCAGTGTCCAGATGGTCCAGGGCGGGTAGCGGCGTTGCACCAGCTGTCGCCAGATTTGCGCCTAGGTCGAAGAGTTCTTGCTGGATGCACACGCAGAGCGACTTCGGCGTTGACGCATCTTCGAGTTCCGTGACTAACAGACCCACGAAGCTGTTCAGTTCATCTACAGTGCCTAACGCGATAATGCGGGAATCTGTTTTGGCGACTTTCGTGCCATCTGCGAGGCGCGTAGTGCCACTGTCTCCGGTGCGTGTTGTAACGGTACTGATGCGGTGTTTCATAATAGTTGTTCGAGCGCTAGTGACTATGTACGGTACCGTGTTCGAAAGGCTGCACTGTGATGATGCCTGTGTCGAAGGATCGGTTGAGGCCCTCATAGGCATGGCGCATGAAGTTCTTCGGGTGAGGAAATCCAGTGCCGGAGTCTGCTGCGCTGATACTGACGCCCACAACGACCGGTATGTAACCTTCGGTGGTCTTGAAGGAGTGCATGTATAGATTATCGAATATCCGCCGAAAACTCTGAGACGTGCAGTTGTCGATATCGGTCTGCAGAGTGATGACCGCGAACATGTTGGCTTCCGGCCGAGTCACTATATCCAATGGTCGGACTAGCTGTCGAACTTTGGCGCCGATACCGGACATCAATTCATCGACGATCGGTTGGTCGTACTGGTCTTCGATAATATCCAGGTTGTTGATACCAACCAGCAGCAAACAGGCCGCGCCACCCCGTGTTTCAGCCTGTTTTGCGGTATCGGACAAGCGGTCTAAAGTGAATTTCAAGTTGCCGAGCCCCGTGATCGGGTCAACCACGTCCGTTGTTTGTAGATCACGGATTTTCTTGCGTAAGAGACGATTAGTACGTAGCAGTTCGTTCTGACGCTCAGCGATGCGTTGCGCTGCTACGACCCTTGGTAGCAGTTGCCCGCGCAAGTTAGCTTTATTCAGAAAGTCGTCAACGCCTTCGTCGAAAGCCTGTTTCATCGCATCAAAATCGTCTCGTGCGGTAAGCAACATCACGTAGGTGAAATGTTCGCTTCCATCGTCCATCTTCTTGACTCGACGGGTGAGCTCGAGTCCGTCCATCGAAGGCATGAGCCAATCGGCTATTAGAATTTGCGCGGGCCGCTTTTCCAGCGAACGCAGAGCCTGGAGTGGGTTGTTGGTAAATCGTACATTCGTGAAACCGCCGCTGCGCAATGCTTTTGCGATGATGGCGCTGGAAAACTTTGCGTCATCGACAACGAGGATTGGAATGTCTTCATATGACATGTAATTTAGCGACTTGCGCACGAGGCAAGCCGACCTTGATAAGTGAGGATTGTGGGTTTGTCAAGAATCGTCTTGGATTTTAAGTGGTTGATCGAAAGTCACATTAGGCAATAGTTGGAACGCGTAGTCACTATGACCCGGTTTCGTGGCGTTTGTATGCCGCTTTTGTAAAAGGTTTAGCGAAGGGTAAAGGTTAAAGGACAGGTTAAGGAGAAAGTAATGCCGTCATTTGATGTGGTATCGGAAGTTGATATGCAGGAGTTGCGTAATGCGGTGGATCAGGCTCATCGTGAGCTTGGCAGCCGGTTCGACTTTCGCGGAGTGGACGCCAGTTTCGAATTAGCCGACACAGGCGTGCTCGTTGCGGCGCTGGAGGAGTTTCAGCTCAAACAAATGGAGGACATTCTGCGCGACAAAATGGCTCGCCGGGGGGTGGATGTTGGCTGCTTGAAAGCTGGCGACGTGGAAGGATCTGGCAAGCAGAAGCGCTGCCGTTATGCGCTGCTCCAGGGCATTGATAGAGACGTTGCGAAGAAAATAACCAAGTTGGTCAAGGGCTCGAAACTCAAGGTCACCTCACAGATCAACGGCGAGAAGATCAGGGTCACCGGTAAAAAACGCGACGATCTGCAGAAGATCATGGCCCTGATCAAAGAAGGTGGTCTGGGGATTCCGATTCAGTTCGATAACTTTCGCGACTGAACCATGAAATTTCGTGAGGTCCTGAACCGGCGCATGATTACCTGCGCTTTTACCGGATTTGCTTCCGGACTACCCCTGTTTGTTCTCTTGCAGCTTGTACAGGCGTGGTTGCGCGGTGCAGGGGTGGGGCTGACCGAGATTGGGCTTTTTGCCCTCGCACAGATTCCCTACACCTGGAAATTCATCTGGTCACCACTCGCCGAACGTTATCCGTTGCCGTTTCTTGGACGCCGTCGCGGCTGGATGTTGTTGACACAGCTGGTTCTGGTATGCGGATTTGCGGCTTTTGGGTATTTCGACCCAGTGCTGGACATCCAATGGGTGTTTGGCATTGCCCTGATGGTGGCTTTCTTCAGCGCAAGTCAGGATATTGTGATCGATGCCTATCGGCGTGAGCTCTTACCCACCGAGGAAGAGCTTGCCATGGGTAACACAATTCATGTGCAGGTTTATCGAATTGCTGGGTTTATCCCTGGTTCACTGGGATTCATCCTCGCCGATTACCTGCCCTGGAGTGTCGTTTACTGGATCATGGCAGCGTTCATGATGGTTGGCGTTGTTACGACGTTGATCATCCGTGAAGCCGTCCTTACGCCGATCATTCCACCGACATTGAAGGCAGCGGTCATCGAGCCATTTCGCGAGTATTTCTCGCGCCGTGGTTGGCGTTATGCCGTGCTGGTGCTGGTTTTTCTGTTCGCCTATAAATTTGGCGACAGTATGGCCACGACGTTGTCCACGTCCTTCTACCTCGACCTTGGGTTCACCAAGACGCAAATCGGGCTGGTGGCAAAAAATGCCGGTTTCTGGCCGGCGCTGATTGGCGGCCTGCTTGGCGGGTTATTAATCGTCAAGATCGGGATCAACCGCGGACTGTGGCTGTTTGGTGTCGTGCAGCTAGTTACCATATTAGGGTTCGCTTATCTGGCTCAGATAGGTAATGACCTTGTGGTGCTGGCTGCTGTGATAGCTGCCGAGTACCTGGGTGTCGGGCTTGGAACCGCGGCCTTTGTTGCGTTTATAGCCCGCGAGACTTCGCCTGTACTGGCCGCAACCCAATTCGCCTTGTTCAGCGCAATTACGGCACTGCCGCGTACTTTCACGGCTGCGGCAACGGGTTGGCTTGTCGAGATGGTGGGATGGGAGGAGTTTTTCTATTTGTGCGCTCTGTTGGCAGTGCCAGGAATGTTCTTGCTCATCTGGGTCGCGCCGTTCAACAAACCGTCCGAAAAAGGGATCAGGTAGACCTGACCCCTTTTTCGCTGGTTGTTACCAACGATACGTGGAAGCGACACGCTCCCCGACAAATTCCACACCTTCCGCTTCCAGACGCCGTCGTTGCACGTTGTGCCCGTCGCTGTCGGCTCGCAGTGATATGCGCAGGCTCGCGTTGATCACACGGTGCCACGGCAGTTTGGTATCCTCGGGCAATTCGCTCAACGTGCGCCCTACCAGGCGGGCGTGGCGAGGCATTCCAGCTAGGTTGGCTACCTGACCATAGGTCGCCACCGAGCCTTTGGGAATGGCAGCCACTACCTGCCAGATCCGCTCCTGAGGAGAAAGTTGACTTGTATCACCTTCCTCTCCAGATTGGGCGAAAGTTCTTCGCAACGGTCGATTCATGGCACCCTGGTTAGTGATTTTTTTTCTGACTCCCATTGTCGAAATGTACCTGCTCATCGAGGTCGGTGGCACCATCGGCACCTTGCCCACCATTGCACTGGTGATGTTGACCGCCGTCATTGGGGTCGCGCTCTTGCGACGCCAGGGTCTGGCGACACTCACCCGCGGACTGGGTCGCCTGCAGCGTGGCGAAGTACCCGCTCAGGAGATGGCTGAAGGTATATTGCTTGCCATTTCGGGTGCTCTGCTGCTCACTCCGGGTTTCGTCACCGACGCGGTAGGGTTTACTTTTCTGCTGCCTGCCAGTCGCGTTGTGATCGCCCGTAGGCTGCTTGCCAAGGTTACCATCATCGGCGCTCAGAGCGCGGCTGGGCCTGCACCCACGATTATCGAAGGTGAATTCAATCAGCGCCCGGACTCGACCGATGAACCTGACACAACCCCCCCTGACTAATCTATCTTCGTTCACCTCTTGAATCTTGAGAAACTGCCACTATCATATGCGGCCCTTGGACTAGCACTCTCCCTGGGAGAGTGCTAAGTACTCAATTAGGACCTTCGGGAGAATTAGGTAAATGAACATTCGACCCTTACACGACCGAGTCGTCGTGCGCCGGTTGGACGAAGAAACTCTGACCGCTGGTGGCATCGTTTTGCCCGACTCGGCGCAGGAAAAACCGTCTCAAGGTGAAATACTGGCGATTGGTTCGGGCAAGATCCTGGACAACGGCGAAGTGCGTCCCCTGGACGTCAAAGTCGGCGATAAGATCATTTTTGGCCAATATGGTGGTAGCACCGTGAAGATAGATGGGGACGAGCTGCTCATCCTCAACGAGAGCGAAATCTTTGGTGTGTTGGAAGACTAACTTGGCGATATTGAAGAGGAATAAACGATGAGCGCTAAAGACGTACAATTTGGTGATGCTGCGCGTGGCCGCATGTTGGATGGGGTCAACGTCCTCGCCAACGCGGTGAAGATCACGTTGGGTCCCAAGGGACGCAACGTGATATTGGATAAGTCCTTCGGTGCGCCAACGGTCACCAAGGACGGGGTTTCCGTGGCCAAAGAGATCGAGCTCAAGGACAAGTTCGAGAACATGGGCGCCCAGATGGTCAAAGAAGTTGCGACCCAGACTTCGGATGAAGCGGGAGATGGCACCACCACCGCGACGGTGTTGGCTCAGGCCATTCTGACAGAAGGCATGAAGTCCGTTGCCGCCGGTATGAACCCGATGGATCTGAAACGGGGTATCGACAAAGCGGTAGCCAAAGCGGTTGAAGTGATCGCCGAGATGGCCACTCCCTGTGAGGATTCCGAGGCAATCGCTCAAGTCGGCACCATTTCCGCGAACGCCGACGAAGAGATCGGTCAAATCATCGCTGATGCGATGGATAAAGTCGGCAAAGAAGGGGTTATCACGGTCGAGGAAGGCAGTGGACTCGAAAATGAGCTTGAAGTGGTAGAAGGTATGCAATTCGACCGCGGTTACCTTTCTCCCTACTTCATCAACAACCAGGATTCCATGTCTTCCGAATTGGAAGAGCCGTACGTACTGCTCTGTGACAAGAAAATCTCCAATATACGCGACATGCTTCCGGTGCTGGAAAGTGTTGCCAAGTCTGGCAAGCCACTCATGGTCATCGCGGAGGACATCGAGGGCGAAGCTCTGGCAACGCTCGTGGTCAACAATATGCGCGGTATCGTCAAGGTATCGGCCGCTAAAGCTCCCGGTTTTGGCGATCGGCGCAAGGCCATGTTGCAGGACATAGCCATTCTCACCGGTGGTACGGTGATCTCCGAGGAAGTTGGCTTGACGCTGGAAAGTGCCACGCTCGACGATTTGGGTACTGCGAAGAAAATCACCGCCACAAAAGAAAATACCACGATCGTGGACGGTGCCGGTACCAAGAGCGATATCGAAGGGCGTATCAAGCAGATTCGAACGGAAGTCGAAGACACCAGCTCCGACTACGATCGCGAAAAGCTGCAGGAACGCCTGGCCAAGCTCGCCGGTGGTGTTGCCGTGATCAAGGTTGGTGCGTGCACCGAAATTGAGATGAAAGAGAAGAAGGCTCGCGTCGAAGATGCTCTACATTCGACTCGCGCAGCGGTGGAAGAAGGTGTGGTTGCAGGGGGAGGCGTGGCGCTCGTGAGAGCCGCGAAGAAAATCGAAGGTCTTACCGGTGACAACGAAGATCAGAATGCCGGTATCTCCATCGCGCTGCGCTCGATGACCACTCCGCTGCGACAGATCGTCGCCAACGCCGGAGAAGAAGGCGCCGTGGTACTCAATGAGGTTGCTGGCCTGGAACTTAACCATGGCTACAACGCCCAGACTGGCGAGTACGGTGACATGTTGAAGATGGGTATTCTCGATCCCGCGAAAGTCGTCCGTACCGCACTACAGGCTGCGGCTTCTGTCGCAGGCTTGATGATCACCACCGAAGCGATGGTGAGCGAAGCGCCGGACGATAGTCCCGCACCCGCGATGCCGGACATGGGTGGCATGGGCGGCATGATGTAGGCTCTGGTGGCATGATGCAGGTCCAGTAGTGCCTCGTGACACGGGCGGGCGGCATGATGCAGGCAAGAAACGGTTCCTACCGTTGTTCAAAAGCCCCGCCGATTGGCGGGGCTTTTTTGCATTTGGAGGACTAAAAAATCGCACCTTCGGTGCGTTCGAGGCGCCGCAAAATTGCCCTGTAGCGTCTGGATCTGTTTTTATTCAATTCCGGCAGTTGCAGTCGAGGATTTGACCCTCGAGTTGGCTCGATGAATACCGGCGCATTCTCGAGCTTTTCGAGACCACCTGAATCCTTAATTGAACGAAACACGGATGATTTATCCAGAGGCTTTCGATATATTCCCGCGTGACTCAGAACGATAACTCTAATCTGATAAGGATGGGGAGTTCCAAATGGAACAAATTGACTATCTGGCGCGGTGGGGTCACTTTTTGTCGGGCATCACGTGGATCGGTTTGCTTTACTATTTTAATTTTGTCCAAGGGGAATATTTCAAGGAAGCGGACCCAGACGCCCGCACGGATGCGTTCACCAAGTTGGTGCCGCGTGCGTTGTGGTGGTTTCGTTGGGGTGCAATGTTTACTTTCCTCAGCGGTTGCGTCCTGCTGGGTATCCGCGGTGCCAACCTATCGCTGGACATCACCATTGGTGCGGTAATGGGTACGCTGATGTTCCTCAACGTCTGGCTGATCATCTGGCCAAATCAGAAAATCGTCATCGCTTCCAACGAACAGGTGAAGGCGGGTGGTGAGGCACGACCAGGAGCTGCTGAGGCTGCTCCGAAGGCAGCGCTTGCGTCACGTACCAATACGTTATTCTCTCTACCGATGCTCTTCTTCATGGGCTCGAGCACCCACCTTTCGAGCACCAGCGGTCTCGGCCACGGCATGGTGGGTAGTGCAGGTATGACCGCACTCATCGTTGCGCTGGTTATCGTCACTGCGCTTCAGTTGAACGCCATATTCGGCAAGCAGGGGCCACTGACCACCGTGCGGGGTGTGATCGTATCGGGATTTGTACTCACGGGGGTGTTGTGGGGAGTGCTCGAATTGCTGTAATTCGATAGCTTGGGCGTACCCGTGTGGCTCCGCTCATACCTACACCCCGAGACGTTCATGTTCAAAAGAGCCTGCTATTGCAGGCTCTTTTATTGAGGTAATCTCCATCACGCTTTTATTGAGGTCCTGAGGGAACCGATATGGCAGAACGCCCAGGTACATCGCCACTATCCATTTCCACGAACCCAGAAGATGCCACCGGGTATCGGCGCAGTGCAGCTACGCGCCGTGGTGGTGGCAGAATGATTGGTATTAACCTGATACTTATGGCGCTTGTGGCCGGGTTGGTGATTGCGGGCTGGTTTATTGCCAATCAGCATCAGTTGCTCGGCAAACAACAACGTGTGCTGACGGAGGCCGAGGAACGAATCGAGGCCTTGGAAAATCGTCTGGGAGCAACCGAAACGGCGATGACCGGATCCGGCCAGGATACTCAGGCGCAGATAGGCTTGTGGGAGGATGAGATACGCAAGCTCTGGGTGATCGGCAACGAGCGCAACAAAAAGTGGATCAAAGACAACGAAAGAGCGTTAGGCAAACAGGATAAAATCATTCAAACCCTGGAAACAAGTAATCGTGATCTCAAGGCAGGCGTCGGCCGTCACGAGACGGCATTTGCGCAGCAGCTGGCAATCATAGACCAGGTGACCGGTGTCGAGCTGCAACTCCAGAGCCTCATCAAGGCTCAGCGTGATCTCGTGGACAAGGTCAATGCGTCGCGCCAGACAGTGGCGAGCCTGCAGGCGGGTCTGGTCACTCGGGTCAAGGACAACGAGCAGGCGGTGGCAGCAATCGATGCCTATCGATTACAGCTCAACGCTCGTCTCGCGGATATTGAAAGACGCCTGGGTAATTTATCAGTTAACCCAACCCTTTGATTTATAGAGATATTATCAGATCAAACTTGTGAACCACGTCTGATCACGGCGGAGTTCATCGCGGCATAATGGGTAGGATTTTTACTCAGGAATGCGCGTTATATGGTTGCAGGTGCCACCAAACCCACGTTGTGTATTGCCGACGAGACGATATCTCGCCTGGCCTCGGTTGCGCGTGCAGCGGGCTGGCAACAGCGACAAATCAACGCCGCGTGTGATTCAAGTGACGAGGTGGACGAGGCTGCCGCTATCGTGGTGGTGTCTCGACCACTTACTCCTCGCCTTCGCAAGCGATTCCCTCACGCGCTTTTTGTTGCCCACGCTACCGATCTCGAGACTGATTTAACCATTCAGCCGGATGCGGACGAGTCCGCTTTGCGCCAGCTGATAACCCACGGTGAGGAAAATTGGCGACGTCATCAGAAGGTCTTGGAACTTTTTCGCGAGGTTGGGGCTAAAAGAAAGAGAATGCGGCAATTGTCCGAGATTGGTTTGTCGCTTTCAACCAGAATGGAGCTCGATGATCTTCTGGAGACGATCCTCGCGGAGGCGCGCGGACTGGCTGGGTGTGATGCGGGATCACTTTATCTGGCTGAAGAAGTCGATGGAGTGCGATCGCTGGTCTTCAAGCTCGCACAGAACGATTCGGTAGATGTGCCATTCGTGGAATCGCGTCTGCCGCTCACACCGGAATCCGTAGCAGGTTACGTGGCGGTTTCCGGGCAAGAACTCGACATACCAGATGTTTATGAGTTGCCGGAAAGCGCACCCTATCGGTTCAATCGGTCGTTCGATGAACAGATGGGTTACCGCACCCATTCAATGCTGGTTTTACCCATGCGCGATTACCGCGACCGGATCGTGGGGGTGCTGCAGTTCATCAACCGTCTGGAACCCACAGCCAACCAGCCTGTGCCTTTTGGACCAGAAATTTCGGAATTAATGCGGGCAATAGCAAGCCAGGCAGCTGTGTCGATTCAGAAGAACATGCTGATCAGCGACATCAATGAACTCTTTGAAAGTTTTGTACAGGCATCGGTTAAGACCATCGAACAACGAGATCCGAGCACCAGTGGTCATTCGTTTCGTGTAGCTGAAACCACCGTTGGATTGTTAGAAGCGCTACCGCGATCCGATTTGAGTCGGTTCCGTCATATCGATCTTTCCGTCGAGCATATCAGAGAGGTTCGTTATGCGGCATTGCTGCACGACTTCGGAAAAGTAGCGGTTCGCGAAACTATCCTGGTCAAGTCGCACAAATTACCCACAGATCGATTGGAAATGATTCATTACCGAGTGGAGCTGCAGAAAGAACGGTTGCGCAGGCGTGCCGTAGAGCGAGAGCTCGAGCTTTATCACCAAGGCTCGTTGGACGTGGAGGTTGTTCGCAAACGGGTGCATCGAGAGTTACAAGCCGAGCTTGACCTGCTGAATAACTACTATGAGTGGATAGTGAACGCTAACCAACCCAACGTGCTTGATGAGGGTGATTACCGTCATCTGAAGGAGATTCGTGATTATACATACCGGGAATTCGATGGAACAGACAATGGGCTGATAAGCGATCCGGATATGCTCGCGTTGTCGGTACGCAAAGGCAGTTTGACACCCGAGGAGCGCTTGGAGATTGAGTCCCACGTAGTTCACACACGGGAATTTCTTGCGGTATTACCTTGGCCTCCGGAGTTAGCACGGGTACCAGAGATCGCCGGTGCTCATCACGAAAAGCTCGATGGCAGCGGTTATCCGGCTGGTCTGCGGGGCGAGGAAATTCCGCTGGCCAGCCGCGTGATGACCGTATGTGATATCTATGACGCGCTTACAGCGATGGACCGACCCTACAAACGCGCCATGTCGCGGGAAACTGCACTCGAAGTACTCGAAGACGAGGCGCGCCAGGGCTTGTTGGATACGGACATGGTCAGAGTGTTCATCGAGGCAGGAATCCACGCCTCCACGCAAGCCGGGCCTGCGGTACTACGACGCGCCTGAAGTTAGGTTATGTTCGCTCCAGGCTAGAGGCTGTCCTCCCACAGCGCCAACACGGAAATTGTTATCAGGTATTCCTGATAACGGAATATGACTCCCTCCGGGGTGATCTCGATCAATTTCAGGCCGTCGATCGAATCCCCTTGTGTCAGCCGCTGCCCATTGGCAACGATCGCCCTGAGCGTGTGATCCTCCGCATAGATGTGGGTAGAGAATTCGATGTCTGGGAATGCGCTGCGTGCCGGTGCTGGCAGATCTCCCAGGGTGATTGTCTTTTGAGATTCAAACGATCCGTCGAGCGGGGCGGTTACGGGATTTTTTACCAGAACGGTTGCTGGCGGGGGCTCCGGCAGGTCGGTTGGATCGGCTAAATTCTGCAGCGTGGATTGACTTGATACTTCCTTCTTCACCGTGGTGTGGCTGGCTTGCACAGTTGCGGTGGTGGGTTGTGTGGTTTGCTGTAGCGCGACTCGTTCGGGCCAGAACAGCCAGGCGAAAACGGCGGCGTTGGCGAGTAACGCCACAATGATCAAGCTGCCGATCAGCCGGTGTTTGCGATGCTGCGGCTCGCTTCGCAACAAATTTGTTGTAACGACCGAATTTCCTTCGGTACTAGATTTCTGCAGGGCGTCGAGGATATACGACATATCAGCTGTTGAGCTTTGGGGTCGGCAACTGCAGCCGGTCGGTCAAACGGATCCAGGTTGCGGGACCGACTATCCCGTCAGCCAATAATCCCTCGGCACGCTGAAAGGTGAGAACGGCGTCATGCAGACTATCGTCGAAGTGATTTGGCGTTGCGCTTGTCAGTTGCGAATCCACGAGGCCCGTGAGTTGGCCGCGCAACCAGCCGACGCTCGGGTGGTCATCTCCATTGCGCAGACTGCCATGATAATCGGGTGGCATCTTCCACAAAACTACATACTTGCCGAACCAGATATCGCGCAGATCGTTCGGAGTGATCCGGTAGACTTCGTCGCCGAGGTTAAATTGGAAGCTCCTGCCGTCGGTTGCGGTTGCCGTCACCGCGGCGAAGTACGGAACTGCTTCGCTGTCCCAGAGCTCCAGAATCACCGGCAGGTTGAGTTGGCTGATTTCGCTCCAGCTACCGTGAAGACTGAGGCACTGCAGGCCAACGCTTGGAGCAAAATCGCATGGAATGCTGTTTGCGTCGGGAATGTATTGGGCACCCCAGCGCTCGAATACCGCCGCGTATGCCTTTCGTTGGGAGCTGTAGCTCCCTTCTGGCGGGCGGCCAATGCGGATGGTCTCGGGGAGTTCAGGCAAGCTTCGGCTCACAGCATCGGCGTATCCGAGCCGCTCATTGTCAGGAAGTTCGTCCGTCGGCTCATCAGCAGGCTGCTGAGGAATTTGTACGGGTACGATGCCCCCTCGATCGGATATTTGCGGCTCGCTTACGCGATCTGGCATGTGGTCGCCAGCCTCGCTCTGAGCGACCGCGTCGTTCTGAGCGACCGCCAGGCGCGTTTCCGACTCAAGAGCGGTGTTGGAAAAGTAGGCCCACACCATGCTGACAGCGCTTACTGAGACAACGCTCGCAGCCAGCCACTTAGGATAACGTTGGTGTCTGCCGAGCACTTCGTAAGCCGCGCGTTTGACGATGGACGGACCGACGTTTTGTTTGCCCTCGACATAGGCACCGAGCAACGCACGGTCGGCAAGAACGTTGATAACCCGGGGGATACCCTTGGAAATTCGGTAGAGTTTGCGTAACGCCCTGCGCTCGAAGATGTGCGGATTGCCGCCTGCCGTCGTCAGCCGATGCATGATATACGCCGTACAATCTTCCCGGCCCAGACTCGCCAGGTGATAGCGGGCAGTAATCCGTTGTGCAAGTTGTCTCAGTTCGACTCGCTCCAGCAGCTTGCCAAGTTCGGGTTGTCCGAGCAGGATGATGCGCAATAACTTGCGCTCATCGGTTTCCAGATTGGTGAGCAGGCGAATCTGTTCCAGGACCGCTGGTGTGAGGTTTTGTGCCTCGTCGATGATCATCACGGTGCTGCGTCCTTCGCTGTGAGAACGCAGCAGGTGCTTGTTGAGGAGATCGATGTATTGCTTGACAGTTTGCGGGGTGCCTGACGAGTGATTTACGCCCAGCTCATCGCAGATTGTCTCGAGTAGTTCTTTGACCGTGAGCCGCGGGTTCAGGATGAAAGCAACATCCAGGTCGGGTGGTGTCTGCCCGATGAGGTTGCGCAGCAGGGTAGTTTTGCCGGTGCCCACCTCGCCGGTAATGAGCACGAAACCGCCGTTCGCGAAGCCATACATGAGATGGGCAAACGCCTCGCGGTGAACTTCGCTCAGATAGAGAAACCTTGGATCCGGCGCGATCGAGAAGGGTTCCCGCTCGAAGTGGAAATGGTTGTTGTACATCACGCAGGAAGCTCTCGATAGGGCGGCAGGCGATCGTCCTTTTCCTGCCACATGCTATCGATCCAAGGACCCAGCGATCTGCGTTGCTCGCGGTCACTCTCGAAGAAGCGAATCGGTTCAGGTATGTCCCGACATTGGATCAGCATGTCCACCCGCACGCATTCGCCTTTCAGAAACTGCCAGAAGCTGGGCGTGCCTTCCGGGTAGATGATGGTGACATCCACCATTTTGTGCAGTCGATCATTGAGTCCACCCAGAACATAACCCAACCCGCCTATACGCGGTTTGAGGAGACGGCGCAGATTTGTACGCTGACTCATGTGTTTGGCGGGGGTAAATCGGGTTCCCTCCAGAAAGTTCAATACGCTGGTCGGGTGGTTCTTGAAGCCCTCGCAGGCTTTGAGCGTCGATCTTTTGTCTCCGCCCTTGAGGTTCGGATTCTTGATGATCTGGCTCTTGCTTACCCGCTTGACGTAGGGAAATCCAAGCAGCCACATTGCCGTCCCCAAAAACGGGATCCAGAGCAGTTGCTGTTTGGTGAAAAATTTCAAAGGGGGAATGTGCCCGAACAAGTTGGTTTGTAGTAGGAGGATGTCGCTCCAGCTCTGATGGTTGCACACCACGATGTACCAGTGATCACGAGATAACGATTCCGCGTCTTCCCAGATAATGTTTATATCTGTTAGAGCGAGCGCTTGGATCAGCCATCTGTTGGATCCAACCCAGGCGTCGATGATCCAATCCATACGGCGGCTGAGTGCGGATCTCAGCGGTTTCGGCAACGCTGGTCGGACTAAACCCGCAACGAACAACGGCATACAGACAACGATGGTAATGGCACCAATGAATGCGGCCGCTAGAATTCCTTTTAACAAACCCATGTAGATTTCTTACCATAGCTCAGGTGGTAGCACCAGTGATTGTCGTCCCATTTTCAATGCGAACTCGCCGCGTACTCAGTGGTTTGCTGGGTATTGGACTCGTGGTGTCGATTGTGAGCATACCTGCGTGCAGCACTATCGGGTTTTACAGTCAGGCAATTTTTGGTCAGATACGCATTTTGCGCAGTCGCGCGCCGGTCGCTGAACTCGTGGAATCTACAGATACTGACGATGGGTTACGTCAGCGTCTGGTACTCAGCCAGGAAATTCTTGCGTTTGCAGAGTCCAATTTGTTACTCGCGACCGAGTCGCGCTATCGAACCTATGTTGCACTCGAACGTTCTCGCGTCGTGTGGAATCTGTTTGCGGCACCTCCGTTATCGCTCGAGGCCAAGCGTTGGTGTTATCCGGTCGTAGGCTGTACGCCTTATCGTGGCTATTTTGCCGAGACCGATGCGCTCGAGTCAGCCGAGCGGTTGACCGCGGATGGCCTGGATACGTACGTTGGCGGCGTAGCTGCGTACTCCACGTTGGGCTGGTTCAGGGATCCCCTCCTGAGCTCGTTCATTTTCTGGCCGGACGCCAACCTTGCGAGGTTGCTGATTCACGAACTTGCGCATGGTCGGATCTGGGTCAAAGATGATGCGCCATTCAACGAGTCTTTCGCCAGCTTCGTCGCGCTCGAAGGCGTTCGCGTCTGGCTGGAAACACCGGAAAAAAGTGCAGAGCGTGCCCGTTATCGCGCGGCGGAAGAAGACTGGCAACGCATGGTAGGCTTGTTGGGCTCCCTGAAGGTGCAGTTGCAAACGCTTTACGCAAGCGAGATCCCGGATTCCGGGAAAAGAGAACAAAAAAAGCAGATTATTGAACGTGTGCGTGCCTGTTATCTGGAACGGCGCTCAAGGCTTGGAGATGGCCGGTTCGACACGGTTTTGGCGCAACTGAACAATGCCTACCTGGTTTCGCTCAGTACCTACGATGATGGGGTTCCTGCTTTTGCACGTCTTTTTGCCCGGGTGGGCGGCGACTGGGAACAGTTCTATCGAGAGGTTGAGATACTCGGCGCGATGCAACCGGGTCGGCGCGAGGCACGCTTGAATGAGTTACGCGATGAGCAGATAACAGCCAACCCCGATGACCGCAGCACCGATGAAGTTCAGTGCAAATCCTTCGCGCGCCATGGTTTCGATGGTGAATCGCCCGGTGCTGAACATGATCAGGTTGGGCGCGGTCGCCACGGGTAACATGAAGGCGCAAGAAGCGCTCATGGCTGCAGGAATCATGAATAGCTTTGGGTCCATTCCAGCGCCTATGGCGGCGGCGCCGAGTATTGGCATGAGTAGAGTGGTTGTCGCCGTGTTACTGGTGGCTTCCGTCAAGAAGGTAACAACCAGACAGATACTCAACATGAGGAGCAACACATGTAACGCTGCGAGCCCGGAAAGCAGGGTGCCGATGGTCTGGCTTAAACCCGTGGCGGTAAAAGCCGTTGCGATCGCGATTCCCGCGCCGAATAGTATCAACATCCCCCACGGAATCGTTTCTGCGGTTTCCCAATTCAGCAATCGCTCGCCTTTACCGTCGGGGATCAGAAACAACGCGACGACTGCCACGAAAGCCACGACAAAATCGTTGGAGTAGGGGAAGTCCATCCACTCCGTCCAGCCGCCAAGAGGTTCCTTGCGGGTAATCCACAGCAGTGCCGTGAGGGCAAAAACGATCAACACCCGCACCTCCCCCGGCTGCCATGGGCCGACCTTTGGCAGATCGACGGCGCCCGTGTGGTCGAGTTTCCGGGTCAGCCACAACCCGATCAGCGGGACGAGCACGAGCACTATGGGCACGGCCCAGGCCATCCATTGCGCAAATCCTATCTCGTTGCCGGTCAGTTCGCTGTAGATGCCCATGAATACCACATTAGGTGGTGTGCCGATGGGAGTACCGATCCCCCCGATGCTTGCGGCGTAGGCAATACCGAGCAGCAGAGGTGTGGCCAGCTTCGGATCTTCGGCTTTCTCCAGCACGGCCAGTGCTACAGGCAGCAACATCAGGGTAGTTGCCGTGTTCGAGATCCACATGCTCAACACGGCTGAGGCTGCCATGAAGCCGAATACCAGCCTGCGACTGGAGTCGCCCCCGAAAAGGTTCACCATGGCCAGTGCAATGCGCCGGTGCGCGCCGTTTCGTGCCAAAGCCGTGGACAGAATAAAACCCCCGAGCAACAGCAGAATAAGCGGATTGCCATATGCCGCAGACACTTGCTGGCCTGTGAGCACCCCGAATAGAGGGAGCAGAGCCAAAGGCAACAATGACGTGGCGGGGATGGGGATCGGCTCGAACACCCACCAGGTGACGGTTAGCACTGTGATGCCCATCGTCACGGCAGCGTCAGAGGCGAAACCCGCGGAATACATGAGGTATCCGCCTAACAATGCGAGAATAGGTCCTGCAGGGAGAGCGAACTGTTTCATGGTCATGGAAGGCATGGAGGTAAACGGTGCCAACAACGATCCCCGAATGCAACCTGAAGAGAGGTTTGACTTTCAGTGCGAGGCGATTCAGCAAGTTTTTACTGGTATGACCTGGAAACGTCGGGCACCGTACCCCGGTGGGATCGGATCGTTCAGTTTGCGGGGATTCGCACCGATCACGAACTCAACGAGATAGGTGACAGCTATTCCACTTATATTCGGTTGCCGGACGACGTGTTACCGAATCCCGATTCGGTGTTGGTAACCGGCATTACCCCGCAGCTCACGCATGCCGAAGGGATTGGCGAGTGGCAGGCGATAACCCGTATAAACGAGCTTTTCAGTGCGCCGCAAACCTGTGTTGTTGGTTACAACAGTTTGCGGTTCGATGACGAGTTCATGCGTTATGGGCTTTATCGAATGTTGCTCGATCCCTATGCGCGAGAGTGGCAGAACGGCAACTCACGATGGGACATCATAGATCTCGTCAGAGCTACCGGCGCGCTTCGGCGCGAAGGCATTAATTGGCCAGTGGACGAGGAGGGACTGCCGGTCTACAGGTTGGAAGCGTTGACACGCGCCAATGACCTGGAACATGGCCATGCGCACGATGCGATGTCAGATGTCAGAGCGACGGTGGATTTGGCTAGGCTGATCAAAACTCAGCAACCCAAACTATTCGACTACTACTTCAAGAACAGATTCAAGAAACAAGTTAAGGCGTTGCTCGAACCGTACGGTACCCGGTTGTGTGTACACGTTTCCGGTATGTATTCACGAGCACGGTTTGGCGTTGCACCGATCATGTCACTTTGCCGTCACCCGTCGAACAGTAATTCAGTTATCGTCGCGGATCTCAGTGAGGACATCGAATCTCTGGTGCAATGGCCGGAACAACGTATCAGGGAGGAGCTGTTCAAGGCTGGTAATACCGAACGGCCACCCTTGAAGGAGATTCGGATCAATCGCTGTCCCTTTGTGGCTGGGCTCGAAGTGCTCACAGAAGAAAACTGGTCGCGCCTCGCGCTTGATCGCAGAGAGATCGAAGAGCGCCAAAGACGTCTCAGGAAACCGGGCATCGCGCAAAAGATCATGCAGGTGTTCTCGGGGCGTAAACAACCGCCTGCGGAGGACGTCGAGGGGGCTTTGTATGAGGCGTTTTTGCGTGATGAGGACCGCGCTCGTTGTCAGAGCCTGCAAAAAGCGCTTGCTGAAGGCCCCTGGCTCGAACTCGACTATGCCGACAAACGCTTGCGCACTCTGGCTGTGCGATTGAAAGCCCGTGGTTTCAACCAGCAACTGAGCGAACCTGAACGTGCCGATTGGCGTGAATTTGTACGCCAGAAGTTGCGTGCTGATGATCCACCTTGGTTGAGCCTGGCACAGTTTCAGGCGAGGGTTGAAGAACTCACCAAGGAGGCTCGCGAAGCGGAGCAAGATCTGTCGGTGCTCAATCACCTGGCAGAACATGGCCGATCAATGGCGAAGACATACCCCGAATGACAAACTGCGTTGAGTTTCGGGGTGTGGACAAAAGTTTTGTGTTTGGACCCGATGGCCCTAAGAAGGTACTCGACGGCATAGAGCTGAGGTTCCCGGAGGGGATCACAACTGCCGTCGTGGGTGAAAGCGGCAGCGGCAAAACGACATTGTTGCAACTGATAAACGCGGTGCTGGAACCCGATGCCGGGGAAGTGCGAGTGTTTGATGAGTCCATACCGGACCAACATCGCGAAAAATTCCGTCGTCGTATAGGTTATTCGGTTCAGGGGGCGGGCCTTTTCCCTCATATGACCAACCGTGACAACGTGGTGCTGCTCGCAAAGCTCGAAGGTTGGATTGACGATTTGATAGAGGAGCGCTATCAGGTGCTTCTGGCAGAAATGGGTTTAGCCATGGATGTTTCAAACCGCTACCCGCGGGAACTTTCCGGCGGGCAACAACAGCGGGTGGGTCTGTGTCGAGCTCTGATGTTACGCCCCCGGCTGCTGTTGTTGGACGAGCCGTTCTCGGCCGTTGATCCGATCACGCGGATCGGAATTTATGAACGGTTTCAAGCCGTACAGGACCATGAGGGTGTGAGTGCCGTGCTGGTGACGCACGATATGCGCGAAGCGGTTCGGCTGGCAGGTAATCTGGTCATCTTGCGTGAAGGAAAAGTACTGCAACATGGCCCGCCGCAGGATGTGCTGAACGCCCCAGCTCATGAGTACGTTGAAATGCTTGTCAAAGAGCACCTATGAGATGTAACTCAACACTTTTTCTGGTGATGCTTTTCGCATCAACGTATTCCGCAGCGTCTGAGCCGATTAAGGTTGCCAGCAAGAATTTTGGCGAGTCGTATATTCTCGGAGAGCTGACTGCGCAGCTCCTGGAGCAAGACGGGTTCGATGTTGAACGGCGCTTTGGATTAGGTGGCACGTTAATTTGTTATGAGGCGCTTGCGAGTGGCGAGATCGACCTCTATGTGGAGTACACCGGCACCATCGAACAGGCCATTCTGAAACTGACCGAACGAGCTTCGATTGCCGAACTGAACGAACGTATCGCGGAAAAAGGCATCAGATTGCTGGAGCCACTTGGGTTCAACAATACCTATGCGATAGTCGTCACTCGCGACGTGGCTGAACGCAATGGTTTACATACTGTGGGCGATCTTGCAACTGCGCGCGACCTGAAGGTGGTGTTGAGCCATGAATTTCTGGAACGGGAGGATGGGTGGCCGGGGCTGGCCGCCGCGTATGGATTGAGTTCGCAGGTTGTCGGAATGGAGCACGGGCTGGCGTATCAGGCGCTCAATGACGGTGAGATCGACGTCATGGATGCCTACTCGACAGACGGTGAACTGAAGAGGTACGACCTGACCATTCTCGATGACGATAAAGGGTTCTTTCCCGAGTATCTCGCTGTCCCTTTGATTCGCAAAGATCTTCCTGCACGCGCAGTTGCGGTACTCAGGCAACTCGCCGGTATCCTTGACGACCCTGGGATGCAGGCGATGAACGCTGAAGTTGTATTCGGCAAGCGCAGCTTCGCAGACGTCGCTAACGAATTTCTGGTGAACAAAGGTTTGGCCGACGAACGCCTTATTGTTGACGCGATCTGGCCGAACCTGGTGCGCAATACGCTTCAACATCTGAAGCTGACGGGTATCGCTCTTGCCGCCGCCATACTAGTTGGTGTGTTCGCCAGTCTAGCGGTGTTTAGAATCGCCGCGTTGTCGCGTGCGTTGATTTATTTCAGCGGTTTGTTGCAGACAGTCCCCTCTATAGCGTTGTTGGCGCTGATGATTCCATTTTTTGGTATCGGCATGTACCCTGCTATCGTCGCACTGTTTCTTTATTCGCTGCTGCCTATTTTGCGGAACACCATTACGGCGTTGACGACTCTGGATCCGACCCTGATCCGAGTGGCGACCGCCATGGGTTTGTCGAATCGGGAACAGCTCCGATACGTTTATATACCACTCTCGTTGCCGAGCATGTTAGCGGGGATTCGTACTGCGGCAGTGATCAGCATTGGAACGGCGACGCTTGCTGCCTTCATCGGGGCGGGTGGCCTCGGCGACCCGATAGTGACAGGACTCGCATTGAACGATGTCGGGCTGATACTACAGGGAGCGGTCCCGGCCGCACTGCTCGCAATCATCACGGAACTCATTTTCGAGCTCATAGAACGGCTAGTGCTGCCGGGTCATCTGCGGGTTGAGGCTGCCGGTTAGTTCCTGTTCTACCGGGTGTTCAGGTATGCATCGAAGGATGCAACTTTTGGGTCGAAGTCGATATCGATGGGTGGATCCGAAGAGATACCGACGTACCACATTCGGTTCCCAGCTACGGTGGTCACCGTAAGCAGGTTATCCTCCCACGGAAAAGTTTCGTCGCCAAAATAGTGAGCGGGTGAGTCGCCTTCGAATACGCCAAGCCGTTCTCTGTTGGCGATTGCTTCCAGTATTTCTAACGGAGCGTTGAAGTTGGCCGCGTAATCCCGCTGTGCCGCCATCTGTGCGTCATCTAAGATCACGACACGCAGCATCGAACCGTTGCCGCGCAGGAGAAGGAACCCCGGCGGCTCTGTTACGAAGTAGTACTCCACGACGCGCTCGGCTTCCAGGAGCGCGTGAAACCAAACTGCGATCGCCTCGTCTACGAGGAACCCCGGTGGGTTGATGGCCAGGGAGTTCTGCAACTGTGCTCTGTACTGATTGAAGTATTCTTTCTCCAGTTCGCTGACGAAGCCGATGATGTTATCCAGAGCATGAGGGTGATTCTTCGGGATAAAGCGGTGAATGAGCCCTGCGTTAAATGCCTGCACAGCTACCTTTTCGTCAGCTACACCGGTCAACATGATCTTCCTGATGTAGGGATCGGTTAGTTTGTCGCAGAAATCCAAGCCGTTGATGGATGGCATGGAGTAGTCGACGATAACCACCGAATTTTGCCGGAAACGCTCGCTGTAGTTGATCTCCTGCTCTATCAGGTTCAGATCTACGTGAATGAGGGAATGGTTTGTGTCGTCTACGGAGAAACATCGTTCTGCCAGGGGGGCGCGCGGCGGTTTCTCATTGAGATAGGCGAGCGCCTCTATCGGGTCGACGAAAGTTCGATATGCCCAGTCGGCCGGAAGTTCGAGATCAAGGCTATGGAGAAACGATTCATTGTCGTCGACGAAACAGACGGTTGTTGGGTGGAAATAGGGTGCAAGGGTAATATTGGTCATGATCCAGCTGGGGCTCAATGAAGTAATTTCAGTAGTGCGGCTCGTTTCTCTGCGCCTAACCGTCTATAGGTACGGATCAGTTGCTCTTCTTCGGTAGTCAGATTTCGCTTGAACATTTGTTCCAATTGATAGTGCATGGGTGGCTGTATTTCTCGCTCGGAAACATCGTCGGGGATGCCACTGAACGACTGCTGTAGCCGCGCTACGATTTCGGAGTTCATGCTACGCCGGTAATGCCTCGCAGCCTCTGCGATGTGGTTTTTCATGTCTGTGGGAAGACGCACTACAAATCTGTAGGGTTTTTCTTTCATCGTTGGTAACCTTCGGGTTTGGACGATTTGCGTTACTTTTTTTGTTTTCCTGGACGATGACCTTATTGTCTTGTCCCGAAATGTAGCGCTCTATTGGCACGGTAACAAGAGATGTCAAGGTGACATCACATTTGAACTTTCGAGGAGTTATGCAGCCCCTGACTAAGGACAACATCCGGTTAGCGGCAACGGTTCTGCTCATGAGAGACACCGAGCGAGGCCCCGAGGTATTCATGGTGCAGCGACCGCGAACTGGAGACTTTCCGGATTTGCATGTATTTCCCGGAGGCAAGGTGGACGAGCAGGATTTCCTCCCGGAACGCGCCACTGGTCTGAATGACGAGGAAGCCAGTCGCAAGATCGGGGTTGATGCGGGCGGTCTGCGTTACTGGGTCGCGGCGATCCGCGAGTGTTTCGAGGAGTGTGGCGTCTTACTTGCCTCGCGCAGAGGTGAACCGGTAGTGCTCAAAGATTCGACCGAAGAGCAACGATTCGAGGAATGTCGTCACGCACTCATTAGTGGTGAGCTCAGCATGGATTCATTTTGTGCGGCGGAAAACCTCGTGCTTGCCTGTGACAAGTTGACCTATTTCAGCCACTGGATTACTCCCGAGACGGCACCGCGACGATTCGACACCCGGTTTTTCATAACGAGGATGCCTGATGGTCAGGCGACACTGGCTCACGTATGGGAAACCGCGGATGATGTCTGGGTGGTGCCGAGGGATGCGTTAAGCGAATGCGCAGCTGGACGTTGGCAGATGATCTCGCCGACGCTCACGACGCTTGCGAGTATTGCGCCTTATGAGACTGTTGCTGACATGCTCGAGGATGTTGCTCGCGAAGGCCATCTTGACGAACTCACCGCTGAGCTTCGTATACAGGGGATGATGCCGCTGAGATGACTCGGATCTTGTCCGTCGAAAATTTGAGCAAGCGGTTTATGGACGGAAACCAGGAAAGGCTCGTGCTGGATGACGTCTCTTTCGTCGTCGAATCGGGAACGGCGTTAGCTGTGTGTGGACCAAGCGGTTGCGGAAAATCCACTTTGCTGAATCTGATTGCCGGAATATTGGAACCCGATGCCGGTCGTATCGTTCTCAATTCGGGTTCGGATGAGATCGACTACACAAGTTTGACGAGGATTGAGAAAACCCAGGTTCGTCGCAAACATCTGGGATATGTTTTTCAGTTCTTCAACCTTGTGCCGACATTGACTGTCCGCGAAAACGTTCTCTTGCCGTTGGAGCTCAACGGTTCTGAGCATCTTGAACGGGCGAGCCTCGACCGGCTTGCTGCACTCGGGCTTGCCGACCGAGAGGATGATTTCCCGGAAAGTCTCTCCGGAGGTGAGCGCCAGCGTACCGCCATTGCAAGAGCGCTTGCCCACGAGCCCGTGCTTGTGCTTGCCGACGAACCGACCGGCAACCTCGATGCCGGGAACGCCCAGACGGTCGCGCAACTGCTTTGGCGAGAAGTGTTGGCACTAGGGGGAGGGCTGGTGATTGCCACACACAATGAATCGATCGCCTCGATGGCGAATCATGTACTGCGGTTGAATTGTTGAGCCTGCTGGGTTTGAGCCAACTTCGGTTCCTGACTCGGACACCGTGGAGCACGTTGACCGTGCTTTTGGGGTTGACGCTCGGGGTTGCTTCAGTTGTTGCGGTACACAAGATCAGTCAGGCGGTGAGCAATTCCCTCGAGGCGGCAACGCCACCCCATCTTTCCGGCTTTACTCACCTGCTCGACAAAGAGAAGCTAACAAGCCGCGACTACTTTTCGCTCAGGGCGGCCTGGCGCCACGGGGATGTGAGTCGTATCCAGAACATGCTTCCTATCGTGGAAGGCCACGTAGTCATCGCTGGCCGGCGCGTTCGTGTATTTGCCACGGACTGGTTCGCGGTTGTGCCGAACTTGCCATCCAGCGAACCAGACAACAGCGAACCGGTGGTGGGTCGGGCGTATACGGATCCCCTCGTTGTTGTCGATCGCAGCCTCGGTTTTGCCATTGCGGACTCCGTGGTCATCGCAGGTCGTCCATACAGCGTTGCAGCGGTTGTAGACGGTGGCATGGGGGCAGCGCTCTTTACCGACATCGGCACAGCTCAAACGCTTTTAGCACTCGACGCTGAACACCTCGATTACGTTGGTGTGGCCGTCAGCCAACCGTTTGCCGATCTACTCGAAATTCTCGAGGACGTGTTACCAGGTATTTCTGCCGGATTCGATTGGGATCGGGAAGATTGGGTTCCAGCTGATTGGCAAGTGCGTCGGGTGGACGCGGAACTGCCGAGTGTCGGCTTTGCCCGTTCGGTATTGTTCAATCTCGGTGCGTTGGGCTCGCTGGCGATGCTGGTTGCTTGGTTTTTGATCTACCAGGTTGCCGTCATCTGGTTGCGCCGCCGCCGTATCATGATGGACCGTTTGCAGATGATGGGGGTCCAGATCGACGAGCTTCGGCGCGGATTTCTCCTCACTCTGACCGTATTGGGAATCCTGGCTACGCTGATGGGACTGGTGGTGGGTACATTGTTGGCACATCTGCTAAGCCGGGTTTCCACGGCCGGGATAGGTATGGAAGGAACAGATTTCGCACTAGGATCATGGGTATTAATCAAGGCTGCCGTGTCCGGGATAGGGGTTTGTGTGCTGGCGGGTCTGGTTGCGTTTGAACGGGAGTGGTCGGTGACTGATCACAGCCGGATACCAATCGGTTACACGGGACTTGGCCTTTTTGTCGTTGCCCTCGTCGGCACGACTGTTACCGCCACCGGTCTTCTCGGTGGCTTCGCCGCAATTCTGGCCGTCTGTCTGATCACAGTCTCGCTCACTCGTCCGGTGCTGATAAAGTTTCGACACATAGCAACTAGATTGCCGGGCTCGTTGTTGACACGGCTTGGCTTCAGAGAAGTTAGCTGGCACCCGGGGGACTTAAGCATCGCGACGGGTGCGCTGGCATTGGCGATTGCAACGAGTATCGGGATAGGCCTGATGGTGGATAGTTTTCGTAGTGATTTCTCGCAGATGCTCAATCAGCGATTGGCGCACGACTTGTTCGTCACGAGTCGGGGTCGAGATCTCAATGACGTAGCTCATTGGCTCGAAGCACGTACGGATGTACGCGAAGTACAGCTATATGGGCGGATGCCGGATCGTATAAAGGGACGACCGGTAGAGCTGGGTTATACCGACTTCACGTCAGCAGAATCCGCGCGTTATGGTTTTGATCGAGCGCTCGAGCCCTACGAAACCATGGTGAGCGAAAGGTTTGCCGTCGAGTTCAATGTGCGGAAAGGCGATTCAGTAGAGCTTGCGAACTTGTCCCTCGAGATCGTGCATATTTTCTCGGGCTTTGGTGACATACGCCCGCGATTGTTAGTCGATTCGAGTTCGATTGACGCGCGCGACGAGCAACACACGTTCGATCGGCTCAGCGTTGATGCCATTGATGTTCCTTCGCTGGCTCTTGCGTTGGCGAATCGCTTTCCCGAACTGGAACTACAGCCTCAAGCCGATATGCGGGAACTCGCGCTCTCCATTTTCGATCGTACCTTCGCCATAACAGGCGGGCTGACACTGGTTGCTCTCGTGGTTGCGGTCATCGGACTCTATAACGCGCTCCTGGCCATGCGCCTGAATAGTCAGAACACCGCGCGTCTGCTAACCGCATTGGGTGTGGGGCCCAGTGAACTGCGTCGGCTGGCGTTGCTGCGGGCACTGTGCGTGGGCCTTCTCGCGATCCTCCTCGCCATCCCCTTGGGCATCGCCATGGCTTGGTTGTTGTGCAACGTTATCAATCCCCGCGCGTTCGGTTGGAGCCTCAACCTGCAGCTGTCTCTGACAGAAGTGTTCGTTCCTCTCGCCTGGGGGCTTGTCGCCGCATTGGTCGCCGGGTGGCTACCGGCACCAACCGAAGCGCTGAGTGATGAGCTCTAGGGCGCTTTTTTCCGGCAGTCACCGGTTCTTTTTCAGTATTGTCGTCGTCCTCATCACCTTAGCTGGATGTGGTTCCGAACCGGTTGCACAGCGTAACCTCACATTGTTACGACTTGGTTCCGTGTTGGGTGAGACGAGCGAATCGTTTTCTCGAGCTGAGGAAATCCGCGAGTTCCGTTTCCCGTTGGATCATGGTTCCCACGACAGCTTCCGTAGCGAGTGGTGGTATCTCACCGCCATGCTCGATGATGAAGACGGCTCGGAGTTCGGCGTTCAGTTCACGGTGTTTCGACAGGCATTGAAGGCACAAGAAGTGTCGTCCAACCCATGGCAATCAGTTCAGGTGTACCTTGGACACCTGGCGCTGACAGACGTTGCTAGTGGGACACATCGCGAATTTCAGCGGGTTGCGAGAGGACACCCCGGGCTCGCGGGGGTTAGTACCCGACCGTTTGCGGTTTGGTTAGATGGTTGGCTGCTTCATGCAAAAGATGAAGCGGCTTCCCTGCTCGAACTTGACGCTCGCAGTAAGGAATTTCGTATTCGCCTGGACCTGCAACCAGTCAAACCCGTGGTTCTGCAGGGAGACCGAGGCTTGAGCCACAAGGGTCCGGACCAGGCCTCGTACTACTATTCAATGCCTCGTTTGGCGGCAAGCGGTGACCTCTGGATCGATGAGCGCTTGCACAAGGTTACGGGTAGTGCCTGGTTTGATCGTGAGTGGAGCACGAGCGTCCTTGGCGGCGAGCATGCTGGTTGGGACTGGTTTGCGCTGCATTTTAACGATGGCTCGGATGTCATGGTGTTCCGCCTGCGGCGTAAAGATGGCGAACGAGATGCCTACGATCAGGGAGTCTGGGTTGCAACCGACGGTACCAGCAGGCAGTTGTCAGCGAAGGATTATCGACTGACTCCGTTGGCATTCTGGCGTGACAACGACGGCGTGAAGTGGCCGATTCGCTGGCAACTCGAACTCGATAACAGGCGGCTGACAATCGCAGCGGCGATCGAGGATCAACGCATGGATACCGCCCTCGTCTACTGGGAAGGGTTGGTCCATGTCCGTGATGCAACAGGCGCTCAAATAGGGCGGGGGTACATGGAACTTACCGGATACCAGTAGATGGCAGCAAAGTCACCGACGTCACCGAACGCTTTTATGAGCTCTGCTGCAAAAACTCGGGGGGCTGCTACAGTTCCTCCAGGACCTTGATATCTTGCTCTGACCGCTTTCATTTCCGAAGGCAATGGAAGTGGGCAGCAAAGTATTGAGAACCATTCCCTAAGATCTCCCTAGGACACCTGAGAGAACTCACATTGGATTTGTGAGCTGTGTCGCGTATCGGAAAAGGATTTCCACAATTGTCGATTCCTTCACAGGAACAAGATCGAAGTCGTCTAAAACTCCAGGTCTGTATTACTCCGATCGCACGGGACAGGTGGTTGGAGGTTGAGCCCCGGAGAGAGACGATGAACCGCAGCAATAGGCCTGGAGGCCACCTGAAATCTATTTCGGCGCTGGCGTTGCTGGGACTGCTGGCCGCCTGTTCTGGCGCAAGCGACATAACTAATTCGGATGACGTGAGTGCCGCTCTGTTCGTTTCAGGCAGTGTCGGTGACGGGCCTATTGTGGATGCAACAATGACGGTGGTGGATGCCAGCGGAACAGTGGTGCTCACCGGAATGGGAGACAGTACCGCGAACTATCAGATCGCTGTTCCGGACGATACCTTGATGCCGGTCACCATTCGAGCGAGTGGCGGGACGGATCTGGTGACGGGACGCGCAGCGGACTTCGAGTTGGTGGCAGTTGCGACGGCTTCCGGGGCGCAGACGATCAACGTTTCACCTCTTACGACGCTTGCCGTGCGGACAGCTACTTGCTCGGCAGATGGGCTGAGCGCTGCGTCTTTGCAAGACAGCTGGAATACCATCCACCGGGAGGTTGGTATGGGACTCGACAGTGCATTAGTGAATGACCCCATGAATGAGCCGGTCACGGAGGCGAACGTCGAAACGGTGGTCCTGGCGAATGAAACATTGGGAGAGGTAGTGCGCCGAACGCAAATCGCGTTAACGAACGCGGGAACGCCCATCAGCGGTGATGAAGTGATGCGCCAGTTGGGATGTGACCTTGCCGATGGAGATCTCGACGGCGTTGGTCCGTCGGTGGACGTTCGAGTAATAAGCAGCTTTCGTGCCGTAGAGGCAGCCGTCTTACTGGAGGTAATTGCAGGTCGTTTAGAGGTCGATGGTCAGGATGCCACGGTACTCATGGATCAAGCCATTCGAACCGTGATGCCCTCCTTCTCGCCCAATGTTGCAGGTGTTGCGATTACTAGTGGCGTTGTCGATCAAGCGAGAGACGCACTGATATTTCTGCAGGGCGTGTATCCTGATGTTGAGTTGTTCACGTTGGCAATTTTGTTGGATGGTGTTAGCCCGGCGCAAGCAAGATCCGCCGTCGACGCGAGTCTAAGTAGCACAACACAAGCTGTGTTGATCGGCTTGGTGGATCGGGTGGCAAACGCGGACAGCACCGAGATCGATCTTCTTGCGAACCGCATGCAGGCCCAGAAACAGGCTAACGCGCCCATCGTTTCAATCGACGCTGCCAATGAGTCAGTGGTTGAGGGAGGGGCGACGTTGTTGTCCTGGGCGACCATGAATGCCGATCAATGTGTTGCCGCGGATGGTTGGTCGGGTCCCGTGGCGCTAGAAGGTACCTATCAGACTGACCCGCTGACAACAGCCACACAGTTCAGTTTAACTTGTGCCGGAAACGGTGGAACAACGACCCGCAGTGTTATTGTAAAGGTGATCATGGATCCTGATCCCACGCCAGACCCTGACCCGACGCCGGGTCCAACCCCGACGCCGGATCCAACCCCGACGCCGGATCCGACGCCGGTACCTGCACCGACGGTCAATCTTGTTGTTACCGACGAGTCCGTTATCAGCGGTGACAGCGCGACCCTCACGTGGACAGCCCAGAATGCCAGTAGCTGCACGGCAAGTGGTGGCTGGTCCGGTAACAAGGGCACATCGGGATCCGAGACAGTGGGTCCATTAACTGCGGATACGACATTCACTTTGTCGTGTACAGGTAGTGGCGGTGCCTCGATCGGCTCAGCCACCGTTTCGGTCGCTCAAGACCCCGCGCCGACACTCAGTTTTTCGGCAACAGATGTTGTTGTGGACAGTGCAGCTAACACTACCCTGAACTGGAGCAGCCAGAATGCCAGTAGCTGTACGGCTAGCGGTGGCTGGTCTGGTAGTAAAGGCACATCGGGCTCAGAGGTTGTGGGTCCGATATCGGCCAATACCACCTATAGCCTCACCTGCACCGGAGACGGGGGCAACGCGATGTCGATGCTCACCGTTTCGGTCAACGGCGTACTTCAGTTGACCTGGGTTGCCCCGACCGAGAACGTCGATGGCAGCGCCTTGACGGATCTTGCTGGATACAAGATTTACTATGGCACCCAGTCGGGAAACTATTCTGACTCGGTGGATGTTAGTGATCCAGGCGCGACCCAGCATGACCTGACCGTTCCGATGGAAACCTATTATCTGGCCATGACGGCGTTGGATGCTGACGGAAACGAGAGTGCGTACTCTAACGAGGTTGTCAAAACCCCCATCTAGCCTACCGCGCAGACTCCTAGCCTGGGTTATTTAGCGTGCAATGGCGGTGCATGCTGTTATTGACTCCGACGTTCCACACACCGACGCTAGGTCGTCGTGCTACGAGCGCGATATCACGGCCGCTCGCGGCTCTATGGAATTTACGGGGTATTCGCCATGAGCAGAAAATACGAAAAGCTCGATTGGGATCGCGTTGATCACGAGTATGGGCCGGATCTGATCCTGTTCCGCACGCGCTTCGATCACATGCGCAACCCACGCAACAACGATGTACTCAGGCGCCTGGTGCTGGAATCGGTCGACTGGGTGAATATGGTCGCGCTGACTGCCCAGGGGCGTTCGGTCATGGTGCGGCAGTATCGGTTTGGTGCGGGTTACACCACGTTGGAAACGCCGGGTGGGATGGTGGATCCCGGCGAAGACTCGTTAGCGGCTGCGCAGCGGGAATTGCGGGAGGAAACAGGCTACACCGGCGGTATTTGGCGCTATCTTGGCGCGGTAGAGCCGAACCCGGCCTATCACAACAACCTGTGTCATCACTGGCTTGCCGAAGGAGTTGAGGCGACTCAAGCGTCCGCACCGAGCGATAGTGAGGTCATCGCGGTGGAATTGCTGGACGCCAGCGCAGTCGCTGAAGCGGTGTGCTCCGGCGAGATCAAACACGCGCTGGCCCTTTCCGTGCTCTCGAGGGTGTATTCGCTGTGGCCTTTACCCTTCGTACAACCCTAATAATCCGGGTTTGGCAGGGCATTGAGCGAGGTACAGAAATTAGTCACAATAGCTAACCGAAGCCACCAAGATTTGGGAGTCATCGAGGCATGAGTGAGAGTGGCGCTATCGATTTCTCAAGCCCAGGAGAGTCTTACTCGAAGCTGCACCACCTGGAAGATCGCGAACCGGTACTTACGGGCGCGTCGTTATTGCTGGTCGATGACAAACCGGAGTTGTTGAACAGCCTTTATCAGTTGATCAGCTTGCGTGGCTACAGAGCCGACACCGCGCTCGGCGGTCAGCAAGCCCTCAATCTCCTGGCCGACAAACACTATGACGTGATGCTGCTCGATCTCATTATGCCTGGGGTCAACGGTCACGACGTACTCGACTACGTGGCCAAGCAGAAGCTCGATTGCAAGATCATCGTTGTCAGCGGAGACGCAAGCTTCAGCGGCGTGAAGCATGCACTGCACTGCGGGGCTTTCGACTTCGTGAAAAAGCCCTACGAAGCAGGTGAGCTGGTTGCAACCATGGAAACAGCCCTGCGCCAATGCCACCTCGAATCTCAGAATCGCCACATGGCCGCACAGCTGGATGAGTCCGAGAAACTGCACCGGTTCATCGTCAACAGCTCGCCTGACCTGGTGTATATGCTCGATCGCAATGGTTGTTTCACTTTTATCAACGATCGGGTGGAGAGTTTGCTCGGGTTCAGCAAAGAAGAACTCATCGGCAAACACTACAGTGAACTCGTTCACGAGAATCATCTGGAAGCGGCGAACAACGTTTTCAACGAACGCCGTACCGGTGACCGAGCAGTTGCCAACCGGGAGATTCGTTTAAAAAGCCGGATTGGGCTCAAGGGGGCACAGTTGTTTCACGACCAGGCGGTATGGATGGAGTTGACGGCGGAAGGCGTTTACTCGGATCCCAACGAGCGTACCCGCGATCACTTTCTAGGCACCATCGGTACAGTACGGGACATCAGTGAGCGTAAGGAAGCCGAAGAGAAGATCAACTTCCAGGCGTATCACGATCTGCTGACGCATTTGCCGAATCGTGCGCTCTTGAGAGACCGGCTTTCGCTTGCTATCACCCAGGCGCGGCGCAACAAGCGAAAGCTTGCGGTCATGTTCCTCGATCTCGATCGCTTCAAGCTTGTCAACGATACGCTCGGGCACAGTATGGGCGATCGGTTGCTGAAAGCTGTGGCCAATCGATTACAGAGCTGCCTGCGTCGCGGCGATACGCTTGCGAGGTTTGGCGGGGATGAGTTCACGTTGCTGTTGCCGGAAGTTCGTACTCGTGACGACGTCGTCGTCATCTCGAGTAAAATTCTCGATCGTCTCAACTCACCATTCATCATCGACGGTCACGAACTGTTCGTCGGTGCAAGCATCGGTATCTCGATGTATCCGGAGGCTGGCGATAGCGAAGAAACGTTGATTCAGAATGCCGATATAGCCATGTATCACGTAAAGGGTCGCGGCAAGAACGGTTACCAGTTTTTCTCCGACGAGATGAATCACCAGTTCTCCACGCGGCTGACCCTCGAGCGCGAGTTGCGCAACGGGCTCAACCAGGGTGAGCTCAGGGTGTACTATCAACCCCAGGTATCGCTCGCTACCGGTCGAATCAGAGGCTTTGAGGCACTCGTGCGCTGGCAACATCCGTCGCGCGGTCTGGTTGAGCCCGCAGATTTCCTGCCGGTTGCCGAGGAAACCGGGCTGATTACTCAGATCGACGAGTTCGTCCAGCGCCAGGCGTTCTCGGATGTTGCCGAATGGCACCAAGCGGGGTTGGGTGACGTGCACATATCTGTGAACCTGTCAGCGACGCAACTCGAGCAGGAAAGTTTTGTGGATCGCTTCGTAGGGACTATGGAAACTGCCGGACTCGAGCCGACCAGCGTAAAGCTCGAGCTGACTGAAAACATCCTGATGCAGGACATGGAAGTCATTATCCCGAAGCTCAAAGAGATGCGCCGTCTTGGGGTCAACATCGCCATAGACGACTTCGGTACGGGCTATTCATCGTTGAGCTACCTGCAGCAATTCCCCATCACTACGTTGAAGATCGATCGAACCTTCGTTTGTGATATCCGTGCCGAACATGGTGGGGCGAGCATCATCAATGCAATCGTCGCAATGGCACGGGGTTTGAATCTCGACCTCATCGCAGAGGGTGTGGAAAACCGCACGCAGCTGCGTTACCTGCAGGCTCAGGGGTGTAGCGAAGGTCAAGGTTTTATCTTTAGCCGTGCCGTCCCTGCTGCCGAGGTGAAGGAACTGCTGCGGAGCGATCCGTACCGGGAACTGGTTCGGGAGGAACAGACGGAATCCGCTGCCACCGTTTGATGCGCCTTGCATGAAAGGGTTCACTACTAAAATCGTTCACAGCGACCGCCAGGATGTGATCGAACACGGATCGCTGCAGAAGCCCATTCATGCAACGGTTGCCTATGGCTACGACGATGCTCGCGACCTGGCAGCCGTATTCCAGGGGAAGCAGCCGGGGTTCACATACGGCCGCCAGGTCAACCCGACCGTCGAGGCGCTGCAGACAAAAATCAGCCGCATGGAAAACGGTTTACAGACCGTGTGTTTCAGCACAGGAATGGCCGCCATCGGCACTATGTTGTTTGCACTGTTGCGAAGCGGTGATCATTTCGTGTCGAGTACGTTCCTTTTCGGAAATACCAACAGCCTGTTCTCAAGTTTCGCCACGCAAGGGTTGAAGGTGAGTTTTGCAGATGCGACAGACGTCAACGCGGTGGCGGAAGCAATCACCGAGCAGACGAAACTGGTGTTCGTGGAAACCATTGCCAACCCGCGCACTCAGGTGGCGGCGCTCGACGAAATCGGCGAACTCTGCAGAAAACGCGGGCTGATTTATGTAGTCGATAACACGATGACCTCGCCGTATCTATTTCAGCCTGGCGATGTGCATGCGAGTCTGGTGGTCAACAGTTTGACCAAATACATCGGTGGACATGGCAATGCGCTGGGTGGCGCCATAACGGAGATGGGTTGTTTCGATTGGAGCTCGTTCGAAAACATCTACGCCACTTACAAGACGGGTGCACCCCAAACGTGGGCGATCACCCAGATCAAGAAGAAAGGCCTGCGCGACTTCGGAGCATCTCTCGGACCCGAAGCGGCCCACCATATCGCGGTTGGTGCGGAGACACTGGCGCTGCGCATGGAGCGGCAGTGTGCCAACAGCCAGGCGATGGCGGAATATCTGCAAACACATCCCGCAGTCGGTCCCGTTTATTATCCCGGGCTGCACGACCACCCGCAACACGCGCGGGCCAAAACACTGTTCCGCTACCCCGGTGCGTTGTTCAGCTTCGAGTTGATGCCAAACACTGATATCTGGGATTTCTTGAATCGTCTGAAAGTGATCATCAAATCCAGCAACTTAGGCGATAACCGAACGCTCGCGATACCCGTAGCGCACACGATATATTTCGAGATGGGTCCGGAGCGCAGAGCGAGCATGGGTATCGATGAATCGCTGATTCGTATTTCTGTCGGTATCGAGGAAACCCAAGACTTGCTGGACGATATGGCCGAAGCGCTTTCGACAATGGGTTGACCGGTTTCCTTTTTTTTGGGGGGAGGGAAAGATATGGACCGATTGGCAGGTAAGGTGGCAGTGATCACCGGCGGCGGTGGAGGCATCGGTCGAGCGGCAGGCGAGCTGTTCGCTGCGGAAGGCGCGGATGTGGTGTTGGTCGACATAGATGAAATTTCGCTCAAAGAAGCTGTTCAGGGAATAGGCAGTAATCGCGTGAGCTACTTTGTTGCAGACGTCACCAGTGCCGATGACAATCGCGCCATGATCGCATGTGCCGACGAGCGTTATGGCGGGGTAGATGTATTCCTTGCCAATGCCGGAATTGAAGGGGATGTGACGCCGATCGTGGACTATGACGAATCCCGTTTCGATCAAGTGATAGCAGTGAACGTAAAAGGGGTTTTTCTCGGTTTGCAAGCGAGCATTCCGGCACTTACCGCCCGTGGTGGTGGTAGTATCGTTATCACCTCATCAGTTGCCGGAGTAACCGGAGGTCCAGGCATCGCGCCTTACGTGACAAGTAAACATGCGGTGATCGGCCTTATGCGCTCCGCTGCCAGGGAGCTGGCAGGTCAAAATATTCGCGTCAATACGGTTAATCCTTCTCCGGTGGAGACAGCCATGATGCGCAGACTCGAAGAAGGATTTTCCCCAGGCACAGCTAATCAAGGCAAGGAGATGATTAAATCCCGTATTCCGATGCAGCGATATGCCGAGCCGGAAGATATTGCCAAAGTCATGCTTTTTCTCGCAAGTGACGACAGCGCCTGGGTCACAGGTTCTGTTTATATGGCGGATGGTGGCAACACTGCCTGATCTGTTTATCTGTAGAGCAAACATAGGACCGATAGCTCATGGCCGACGCACTACTCCATACCCAGCTCAATCTTCCCAATCGCCGCTCGGGCAAAGTGCGAGACCTTTATGACGTGACGCTCGACAATGGTGAACCGGCTCTATTGATTGTCGCAACCGACCGGGTTAGCGCCTTCGATGTGGTCATGGCCAACGGCTTTCCAGGTAAAGGGATCGTGCTCACGCAGATTTCTGCGTTCTGGTTTGATCATTTCTCGCAGGATGTGGATCATCACCTGATTTCGACCGACGTCGAAGACGTACCTGAATTGACGGATGCCGAACGCGTCATGCTACGTGATCGAATCATGTTGTGCCGGAAGACGGATGTTGTGCCGATAGAGTGTATCGCCAGAGGATATATCACGGGCAGCGGATGGAAAGATTACCAACGTACGGGTTCTGTTTGCGGCATCGTGTTACCGGTCGGGCTCCAGAACAGCGACCGGCTGGCTGAACCGCTGTTTACACCTTCCACGAAAGCGGAAACAGGCCACGACGAGAACATCAGTTTCGACGAAGGTGTGGAAGTTGTGGGTCGGGAACTCATGGAGTGGCTGGGAGAAACCACGTTATCGCTCTACGCCCGTGCCCGGGATTATGCGATGGACCGAGGCATAATTCTTGCGGACACCAAGTTTGAGTTCGGCATTACCGCACAAAGTGATACACCGTTGTTGATCGATGAGATATTTACTCCCGACAGTTCTCGGTTCTGGCCCGCGGATCAATGGCAACCGGGTGGCGAACAACCGAGTTTTGATAAGCAGATCGTGCGCAACTACCTCGAAACCAAGGTGAGTGCTGGGCAGTGGGATAAAACCCCGCCGGGGCCGGTACTGCCAGATGATGTGGTCGCTAGAAGCATGACTCGTTATCTCGAAGCATACGAACGCCTGACCGGAGAGCCTCTCGAACTGGATCGACCCTAAACTTATTGCGCGAGGTCGACCAAGTCGTTGAAACCGTAGGGTGCGTAGGGTCCAATCACAAGTTGCTCGAGTACACCCTTGCCCACTTCTTTACGCCCTTTAGATCCAGTGAGCGTCACATCGCAGATGGCTTGCACGTGGAAATTGCCCGGCTCCGCGTCTGAAATCTTGTCGAGATCGTAAACTTCGAAGCCGGTGTCGAGTTCGCCGTGATAGAGCCCGTGGCCCCACTCCGGGTGGCCGTAACCGAGACCTTTCATGTAAAAAGTCTGTCGGGGGGTCATGTCGAGTTTTAGTGTTTCCGCAGATTTGCTGGTCAGATAAATTTCCGCATAGGCGGCGATGCGAGTGCCGGACTTGTACTGCACCTGACTCTCAGCATCGGACATGTGTTCGATCTCGCTGGAACTCGCCCAGTTGCCGCTGCTATTCCAGGGTTCACCTTGGGCGTTTGCGTTCAGGTGATAAAAAGTTGCCCCGTCAGGAAAATTGATGGGTGCCCACAACCAGAAAAACTGCGGGGGACCTGCGTCGGGATTTTGCTGCGGATCGCGCATGCCCACACTGCGGATACCCCAGGACCGGTCGCGAGTACCCCAGTGTGATGTCTGATCCAGCTCAAAACGCTCGCCGTTCACCTCCAGCCAGCCGTTGTAGCTGCCATTTTGCGTCAGCCTCGTCACGTCCATCATCGTCTGGCTGCCGATGTGTCGACTGAAACGCGGTTCTTCCAGCACCGGCGTCCTCGCGTTGAAACATACGTCGGCAGTGAGGCCGTTCGCCTCATCGGTGCAGGTGACTCGCAGTATGTTTAGCGGTTCGATTACTTCGATCTCCACCGGGCCGACTCGTGTGTCGAGCCGCTCCATGTGCATGGCTTTCGAAGCGTGTACGTTGTACTGCTTGTTTCCAGTGATGACGCAGAAAGAAGCATCCATAACGTTCAAGTACGGATAGACGCCAAGCGATGCTGCGAAGAACAGCTCTCCTTCGAGCGCATAGCCGTTGAAGAAGTAACGGTCGTAGAAGTTTCGATTGGTGCCCGAGTAAGCGATTGGCTCTGGAGTTTGATGGATTGGATAGTCGTCGGCTTTTGTTAACATCGGCTTCTCGGCTTAACTGAAGCGAGGAACTAGGTTACCGGTGGACTGGGAGTGCTACAAGAGACTGTGTGATGAGCCGAATTTTTGGTCGCGCTGGATGCTCGAGCAGACGTTGGAGCTGCTCGAACACGCGGAGGTGTCGAAAGCAATCAAGCATGCGATGGTTCGGGCGCCGTTAGCCAAACCCGTCGATCACCGCGGCGGGCGCACAACGGATATGTTCGAGCTGTCGCTGACGTTAACCGAAGCGATCAAGGTGAGCGAATTGGTAACAGAGGCGATAGCTGGGGGCAAAACCACAACTGGCACCAAAAATCGAGGGTTTGGAGGGTTCCGTGAGGCTTGGGAAGAGTATCGACGCTTCCTGGGTCCAAGCTAGGCGATTCAACGCAGTGGTATCCTATTACAGTGGAGAGAAAAAAACATGGGCAGCGCCATAACGACAGTCCAGGAATTGATCGAAGGCTTCAATGCAATCGACATGGAGCGTTGCCCGTGATGGGTACGTTTGAAGTTAAAGACGCCAAAGTGACAGCATGGAGTGACTATTTCGATCTGAATCAATTCCAAGAGCAATTTGCTAAAGCCATGAGCGGTTGAATTTGTTCAGCAAAGTACTCGTCGCTAATCGTGGCGCCATCGCAAGGCGCATTATCCGCGCCTGCTCGGAACTCGGCATTGCGTCGGTTGCCGTCTACTCGGAAGCCGATGCAGGTGCTCC